>Ga0209417_1001327_pt1 | contig 46048 bp, 64 predicted proteins | sample RifGroF2_FD_184002 | JGI IMG/M metagenome (GOLD analysis project Ga0209417, IMG submission 184002) | Groundwater microbial communities from Rifle, Colorado, USA - Groundwater F2 (SPAdes) (version 2) | ecosystem: Environmental > Aquatic > Deep subsurface > Groundwater | place: Rifle, Colorado...
TCGGCCCCGGCGACAACAACGTACGGGTGTGGGCGATCTCGCACTCGGGGCAGTGGAGCGCTACCGCGGCGACCGACACGGTGACGTGCGGCCCGGGAGTCGGGGCGTACCCGGCGCCAGTGCGGGGCGATAAGCTGCACAAGGTCAAGTTCGGCGCGTTCGCTTCCGCACCCGAAATCTATCCGGGCGGCGGCGACCCAGACCCGATCGGTGTCGGTGACTTCTTTCTCTACACGTGGGCTCTCTCCGACCCTTCCGGCCTGATCTCTCATATCGAAGTCGAAACGTTGAATCGCAAGCTGACGTTCGTGCTCGACAAGTCGAACACTCAAGTGTGGATCGGCGCCGGCGCTACCGGCGAGGTTGGCGTACCCGAGATCATCAGCCCTGACGAAATCTCCGAGGTCTACTCGCTCGCGCACGACGGGACAAAGACGCCTTCGACCGGCACGTGGAACGTGCTCACGACGCAGTACGAAGGCACGCTTCCGGATGGCGTTTTCGCCGACTCATCGGCACCCGCGAACGGTGGGCTACTCCTCGAGGCGCAGTACGACAGCGGAAAGGGGAACTGGTTCATCCGGCCGGTCTCGATCTACCCACCGAATGATGGAGATTCGCCGGTCTTCGACGGCCCGACCTCGAGATGGCAACTGAAGAAAGTGGGTGGAAACGTGCGCATCCCGCTTTACGACTCGACCACCTGGGTCTTCGACCGGATCGACAGCTACATCCTCGAGAACAAATTCGAGGAGTTCATGGGCTCGCAGCTCATGCGGCTGGGGATCGACCTCACGGAGTACTCGCAGATCCGCGTCGGGGTGCGGTGGGAGTACCTGCCGCGAGGCAAGTACGACATCGCATGGAGCTCCGGTTCCACGAAGACGCGACACGCCATTTGCTACCCCTACCTGCTCAAGCACACCGGAACGACCACGCTCACGCGTGGCAACCTCGACGGCTCGAGCACGACGACCTATACGCACGGGGCGAACATCACGGCGATCTACGGAGCCGGACCGTACTGCTTGCTCTTCGATGCCTCGGGCAACTGGTACGTGATCGACCCGGCGACGATGACGAGCCTCGGGCAGCTCACCGGGATCCCGACGAGCACCAACGCGACAGCGTGTGCCGTCAACTACCCCTATGCCGTGATCGGCATCGTAATCGCCGACGGCACGAACCCCAACAAGGCGTACCTCGTCGACGTGCCGGCGGTCAGCGCGAGCAGCATCGGGACGCTGAGCACCACCGGCCTCGACAGCTTCCAAGCGGTTTCACGAGACGGCCAATGGATCGCGTCGTACCGCAACTCGGCCAACTACCTGCACCGCGTCGCGGGCTTCTCGGCGGCCGTCTACTCGACGCTCACGGTCCCGACCGGTATCTCGCTCTCGCAACGCTCCGCGAACAACGTCGGGTGGCTCGACGGGTCGTCGCTCATGCTTCCGGGTTACGTGACCGCGAGTCCGTACGGTGCCCGCGTGGTCAAGGGACCGTACGCAACGCACGCCGTGAGTCTGGGATACCTGGAAGCCCTCGTTGAGCTCTTCCCGTTTGGGCCGCGGGCGTTGGGGCTCTTCGCGCTGCAGGCCGACATCGTGTCGGCCGCTGCACGCGGGCAATACGCGCTGATTCACGCGCGTGGGGGGGATGCCGACATTCAGCACGTCGGGATGGTTGTCCCGTCGACCACGGAGCGCACGCTCGGCCTGACCGTCTGGGATACGCGCGGGCTCGGCATCATGGTCGACCAGGCGAGCGGCAACGAGCTCGTGATCTTGTGCGAGGGGGCGAGCGGGCAGAAGGTCGGGCTCCAGTATAAGACGGCTGCGGGCGCCTGGTCGAATTTCGACGGGAGCGGCGCCGGCGCGGTCGGTGCACCGTCGATCACCGACTACCAATCCGGAGTTGCGCTGTCGGCCTGGCAGGCGGTCCCGGCCGGCGCGCAGGCGGCCGTGACGGTGCGCCCGGTCTTTGAGGGCGGCGACAAGGCGACGAATGTGCACCTGCGCGAGCTGTGGATCGAGCTGAAAGAGTGAGAGGGGGCGGGATGGGTGAGGAGAGCGGGGCGGTGGGGAACCAGGGACGACGGCATGAGGATCCGCGACTCGAGAGGATGGAGCGCAAGCTCGACGAGCTCGACGCCAAGTTGGATTCGCTCTGGCAGAACGGCCTCGTAAGATTGAGCGCAGCGCTCGCGGCGGTTTCGGAGCGCGTGGGCAAGCTAGAAACTCGGTGCGACGCCTTCCACCCGCCCGGCTCGATGGCGCGCAGCAGCAAGGCGCCGACCGCGAAGGAGCGGCGCGAACTCCCGCGCTGGGCGTATCTCGTCATCGGCGGTGCTCTGATGGCCGGGGGCGATGGTCTCAAGTGGCTCTTCGCAGCGGTCGCGAAAGCGCTGGGGGCGGGATGAGCTTCACCGAGCATTTCACCGAGCGTGACTTCGCGTGCAAGGACGGCTGCGGCTACGGCACGCATCCCGACGACGTCGTGACGGAGCTGCCGCAGCTCCTCGAGGCGGCGCGGCTCACGCTCGGGCGGCCGATCTACGTCACCTCCGGGTGCCGGTGTGCGAAGCACAACGAGGCCGAGGGTGGCAAGCCGACATCGGCGCACACGCGCGGCGCTGCCGCCGACCTCCGGATCTCCGGCGGCCTCCAGCGGTGGGAAACGCTCGTCGCGCTGATCGTCGGCGCGCTGTGGATGATGGGGATGCTGCGCTCGCAGCCGTGGCTCGCGCTCGCGCGGCTGCGAACCGTGGTGCGCGGCCTGGGGGTGGGCCCGACGTTCGTACACGTCGACGTCGACGAGCAGCTCGCTGACGATGGCAAACGGCCGGCGGCGTGGGGGTACGGCGCCGAGCAGCCGTAACGCGGATCCCGGTCAACAGTTGACCGGGCGGGAGGGCGTGGGGATGGGCGGGCGTGGTGGGGCGAGGGCGAGGCGGAGGCGGGCGCGGGAAGCCGAGCGGCCGGCGCACCTGGGGATCCCCGTGCGTTGCCCGGTCTGCTGCGCGATAGGCGATCTGTGCGGCCGGGAGCGGACTGGCAGGTGCGATCCGCGGGACGCAGGCCGGATCGCGGTCGAGCTGATCGGGCCGGCGGCGCTCCGCGGTGGCGCCGAGCGCGAGCGCCGGCGCGCGAGGAGGGCGGCATGAGGCACGGTGAAATCCTCGCCATGCCGGACGCGCAACTCCGCGATCCAGCGCTACCCCAGCGCATCGAGGGCGGCAACATGGGCCGGCGGGTCTGGACCTATTGGCAGGGGGTCTCTGGCCTTGTCACGCCGCGCGAGCCCGGCATGCTCGTGTACGGGGACGGTGGGGCGCTCGATCACGGCCCCGAGGAAATGTGGGCCATCCGGTACACGCCGAGCGGGGCCTACTGGGAGCGGTGGTGGGGCTGCGAGGGCGATGAGGGCGAGACCTACGCGCCGTCCCTCGTGCGCACTCCTGATTCCTGGCCGGAGGACAGGCGCTGGCTCATGGGCTATTCCGGCACTATGCGCTCCACCTCGGGGCAGCGGCGCCGGGTGTGGCTGGGCCTGGCGTGGATCGCCGATCTGGCGTACGAGCAGTGGGACCGACGACTCGTCATCCCGTGGGGCGGGACTGGGCCGTCAGGAGGCGTGTGGTGCGTGGCGCTGGTCGTGCGCGACGGCGAGGTGATCGCGATCGGCCGCGACTCGACGTACCCCGTCGGCCAGATGCACCGCCGCTACCGGGTGCAGCCGGACCTCAGCTACGAGGATCTCGGGCCGATCGTCCTGGAGGGTGCAGCGCCGGCCGCCTGGTGCAACGATGGGATGGTGCTCGGAGATGGCCGGCTCGTCATGGTCGAGGGCGGCAACCCCGGCACGCACGCCACACAGCCGAGGCTCGTCGAGTACATCTCGGAGGGCGCCGACTGGTCGCTGGTCAAGCCGAGCGGGCGAACGTGGGCTCACCCGGACAGCACACTCCGCACGTTCGATGGGGGCTACCTCCGCGACGAGCTGGGGCATATATCACTCGAGGACGTGGTGTTTGCCAACTGGTCAGACGGACGGGGGCCGGGTAAGCGCGGGTCGTGGGGTGTGCAGTGGTGGGCCGGGGACGGGACGACGACGCAGGCCACGATCAGCCAACTGCGCACGCCGCCGCTGGCGGTGGAGGTAAGATGAGAGAGCTACTCGGACAGCTATTTTCGTCGCGGTGGGGTTCGACGAAGTTCTGGCTGATCGTCGGCACGTATGCCACCTTCACCGTGCTCCTGTGGCACGGAAAGCTCGGCGGTGACAACTACATGCTGCTCGTCGGCGGCGAGATCGGCGCCTACCTGGGCGTCAACTTGCTCCAACACCGCACCTATGCCGCTGGCGCCGGCGCCGGCGAGGAGCCGAAAGCGTGAGGTGAAACGTGGGAATCTTGAGCAATGTCAAAGCAATCGTCGTCGCGCTCGTCGTGGCCGGGCTCGTCGCCGGCGGCCTGGGGCTCGGCTGGCGACTCGACCACATGACGCAGGTCGCACGCCGCGAGGCCGCGGAGGCCCGACTCGAGGCGTGCATCACCGCGCGCGACCAATGCGCAGCGATGGTGCCGAGCTACCAGCGGACGATCGATGAGGTACGCACAGAGATCGAGGCGCGCAACATCGAGCTCGAGGCGGAACACGGGCGCCGCATAGCGCTCGATGCAGCGATCGCCGCATCCCGAGCGGCTGTCGCCCGCGCGCAGGGCGAGCGGGACGTCGCCCGGAGAGAGACGGCCGGACGCCCATACCCGACCGATCCGCTACAGGCGGCCGACGAGCTGCTGATGCGGGCGCTGGAGATCGTGGGCGCACCGCCCGAGGTGATCGAGCGGATGAAGACCCTTGTGGAGGCGCGCTATGCCGGAAGGTGACTACGAAGCCATCGAGAATTCGGGCTGTCTGCGCGCGGCCGGCGGCCGACTCGCGCTCTACCTCGCCGGCGCCGCCATCTTCGCGGCGCTCGTCTGGTGTGTAAGCTGCTCGCATGCGCGCCCGGCGCCCACGCCGACCCCAGTGCCGCCGGCTCCCGAGGTCATCAGGGTGCGAGTGCCGATCTACGACTCGTGTCCGCCGCCGGCGGATCTGCCGCGGCCCGACTACTGGCCGCTGGTCGTGGATGCGCTCTCGCAACCGACGCTCGAACTCAAACTGCAGGTGCTCGAATACCTGATCCGGAGCGCAGTCGGCTACGGCGACGACCAGGCGCTTATCCTCGAGCCGTATCGGCGACCGCCGCCGGCGCCATGAGTCGGATTTGCCCCGGCGTTTGCCCACGGCGAGATCGCGTCTCGGCGGTGTGGCGTAAGTGCGTGAGGGGGTTGGCGGCCCGTAGGGGAATCGAACCCCTGCTTCCGGCGTGAGAGGCCAGCCGCGGGCGCTGTGCAAGTTTCGGCTGATCAGCTAACTAGCTTGAGGCTCCGGCGCTTGCGCTGTGCGCCGTCCCGCGACGGTCTCAACTGATGTGCCGATTTGTGCACCGCGTTTTGCCCCTGGGCAAACGCTTCGATCGCCGCCAGCGCCGGGTGCTGCCGGGCACGCTCGAGCTCGCGCTCGAGGCTCCCGACGACGGCGTGCGCGTAGTGGCGCTGGAGCATCGTCAGGCTCGTGCCCGTGACCTGCGCGACGACCTGAGCGGACACGCCGGCGACGAGCAGATGGGTGATGCGAGAGTGGCGGAGGGCGTGGAGCGGCGTGTCCCCGGCGAGCCGCTCCCCCGCCTCAAGGCGGTGGTTGGCGACGCGCAACAACCGGCGCCACACGTAGCGCCAGTTGTCGGCGCGCGTCCCGGTGCGCGGCGCGACCAGCACCGGGGAGTCCGGCTTCGGCCGCCGGGCGGCGTACGCCTCGCGCAGGTGCGCGGCGAGGACCGGGTCGAGCGGACACACGACGTTCCTGTGCCCCTTCGTCTCCGGGAAGACGATCAGCCCGCGCGCCAGCTCGACGTTGCGCCAGAGCAGCGCGTCAATCGCCTCGGGGCGGCCGCCCGTGTAGTAGCCGAGCATCACCCGCGTAACGATCGGGAGGTACTGCCGCCGGCGATCCTCGCGCGGCAGCCGCTCCCAACGCTGCCAGACATGGCAGGCGGCGAGCACCGCGCCGACCTGGCGCTCGGACAGCGCCGGGGGCTGGCGGAGCGGCTCCGGGAGGTTCCTCAGTCGGCGCATGGGGTTCTCGCCGAGCAGCTCGCGCTCGACGGCGAGGTTCAGCGCAGCGCGGATGATGTTGACGTGGGCGTTGCAGCTCCGCGGCCCGAGCTGGCGCTGCTCGCGCAGCTCCGTCCGCCAGGCGGCGACACGGCCGGCGGTGAGCTCGACCGCCGGCGTCTCCGCGCCGAGCGTGTCACGGATGGTCCTCGCCCGGTACGCCTCGTTCCCTTCCCACCGTGTCCCGCGTTCGCGGCAGTCCGCCGCGTAGGCGTCGAGGACCTGGGCGAGCGTCACGGGCGCGGCGTGGGCCTCCTCAACGCGCAGGATCTCCGCCTCGATCTCCCGGATGATCTCCGCCCGGCGCCAGGCCGCCCACTGCCGCGACCGCGCGAGATCCGCGGGGTACGGCGAGCGCTCGCGGGGCCAGTGCACACGGCCGATGCTGTCCGCGTACCGGAAGCGGAGGTCCCAGACGCCGCGGGCCTCGTCGCGGGTGAGGTAGGAAGGCGCGGTGCGAGGACGGCGCGGCATGACCACTATGGTGGGCACAAACGGAGGCCGAGAACAAGTGCCGCGGCAGAATATCGGTCCACTTCTTATCGTGGAACGCGGCCCCGCAACGCTTCCGGTGCATTCCGGATCCTCGCCGCGAGGCGCTTGAGGCTGTCGCTTATGTTGCCGAGAACCTCGTAGAGCGCATCATCTTCTGGCCGAGGGCCGTGGATGAAGCGGCGCTGGTTAAGAACCGCGCCTGCGAACTCGTCGATCTCTCCTGCCACGTAGTCAAAGAGTTCACCATCGTCTGGCATCTGCTGCTCCCTTCATGTCGGGCACATTCGCCCGATCCACACCCACTCGACACCGAACTCCGCGGCTGCCGCGTCCGACGCCGGCCTCCGTTCCTCAAGCCGCACCGACACGCCTTCATAGGTGACCAGCACCCCGGACTGCGGCGGCTCCTCGAGGTGCGCGAACAGCATCATCGGGACGTCGACCAAGTGCGAGCCGTCGACGAGCACGAGCGCGTCGTAGGGACCGCTGCCGCACTCGTCGGAGATGTTCATGGCGATGGCGCCGGGCTAGGTTCTGGTCCCTTGACCACACGCCCCACTTGGAAGACAAACGTGTACTCGACCTTCCGATCGCCAGCGACGATCGGAAGGAGCACCCGCATGGTCCCATCTGGGGCCAGCGCGGCGGCGACCTCGGCCTCGGTCTTTCCCTCCAGAATAAAGAGAGCAAGAAGCGGTCGGATCGTCCACTGGCCTGGGACGAAGCGCGAACCCTCGCTCCAGTGGATGTTGCTGGCGGGAATGACTGCGTCGCTGTGCTTCGTCCCCCGAGGCACGATCGTCGGGGGCAGCGATTTCCCGGTGTCCATGTACTTGACGCCGGTGTGTATCACGCGGTCGGCTGTACCTTCCAGACCCACGAAAGCCGCCTCATCCCACTGCAGCGCGAGCGTGGACTCGGCCAGATTCTCAACGATGAAGTGGAGCATCTTGGAGTCCGGCTTCCATGCGATGGCAATCAGCTCATCACCATAGTTGTCCGAGCCGGCGGCAACCCGTTGAAGGTCTCCCCCCACTGGCTGCTTTTCGACTGCAGCCAGGGAGAGCGTGTTCCACCCCTGCCAGTGTGGCTCCGGCGGCTTCTTGGGCTTCTTGGCTTCCGCGACCGAGACGAGAGCTGCAAGCCCCGCCGCCGCGATGATCATCCCGCAGCCCATCGCGCGGCCAGCCTTCCGCTGCCGACCGGATTTTGTCAGGGGAATCCCGATCTGTCGTGAGAGCTTCCCCTTCGCGGCCGAGAGGCCGATCGCACGCTTCCATGAAAACGAGAACCCGTAGGACCGCCCGCGACTCATGGCGCCTCCTGATCTGCTTGCGGGAGTCTACGCCGCAAGTGGCCGGTCGCGACCCCGTGGCGCCTGTTGCGCGGCACCGGCGGGCCGGCGGTGAAGTCGGCCGCGTTGTCTCCGGTGTCGGTGGCCCCGGCGCCGAGACGCAGCGCCGCCGCTGTGTTGTTGAGTGTCGGTGCTGCGTGTCCACCTTCTGCGCACGACGCCGCGCCGTACCCGACGAGGTCGGCGATCCCGCCGCCTGCCGGGCACGAACCGACGAGCTGCACGGCCGACGCCGCGAGCGCCACCCTGCCGGAGATCGCGTTGATAGGGATGTTGCCCTCGGCATCGGGCACCGGGAGCGCTGGGCCACCCGCGTCGCCGGCATGTTCCGCGATGAGGTAGTACGTCCCCGGGTGCATCGTGCCCGTGAGCGACGTCGACGCCCAGTCGCCGCTGGTGGGCGGCGCGTACTGCACGGTCCAGCCGTCGAGGTCCACAAGCTCGGGGCCGCGGTTGTAGAGCTCAATGAAGTCGCGGTCGAAGAGACCGCCGAGGTTGCCGCCGCCGCCGTAGACCTGCGAGATCACGACTTGAGCCTCACCAGTGGTTGCAAGGACGCCGGCGAGAGCAACCCACGCGGCGCAGCTTATGATGCACCGTTCGCCCACCAGACCACCCGTCCGACGAGGATCTCCTGCAACGGCCGCCCCTTAAGGTCGATCGCGAAGGGAAGGTGATGCGACTCCGGGTTGTCTGGCGTGCAGACGAGCTGATCTCCGCGCAGAGAAACGCGCTTCACGGTTACGCCCTCGGCGCCCGGGTCGCGCACCACGAAGATGCGCTTGTTCATGGCCGCAGCCCACTTGTTGATCGGCCTCGTGTCGATCGCGATCAGTGCGCCCGGCTGGATCGTGTCGAGCATTGACTCCCCGAAGTGGCCGCCGGCGAGGTGAGCGAGGTAGAGCTTGTTGTGTGGCACCCCGATGCGATCGAACCATCCGGCGCGGAAGGCGTACCGCTCGCTCGAGAAGCGGTCGAAGGTGAGGAGCGGGACACCGGCCGCGAGCTTGTCGGCGAGACACGGCAGAGCGACGAAGTCGCTGCCTGCGACCGCCACGTCCTCAGGCTGAGGCGCCTCCGTCAGAGCGAGAAGGTAATCCGCTGGTAGCTTCAGCTCGCGGCAGATTCGCGCCAGCGTCCACCAATCGGGCTCGGTCTTGTCGCTCATCCACTGGGAGACTGCTGCTTCGGTGATCCCAAGCTTCTCCGCGAGCTTCCGCTGCGTCATACCCTCGCGACGAACCCACCTCGACAGCCTGTCCAGCACAACTTCTTTCCACGCTTCACGTTCCGGTGCTGTCATTAAGCAAACCTTAATTCCGATAAGGGGGGCTTGACAATCACTAAAGCTAGCCGTACATTGCTTAAGAGGTGCTAAAGCCGATGGATGAACTCCGAAAGTTCCTAGCACGACACGGGCTCTCGCAGACGGACCTTGCCGATGCGATCGGCGTAACGAACGCCTTCGTGTCCCTTCTGCTCGCCGGTAAGAGCGGGGCCTCGCTTTCGACAGCGAAGGACATACTCGGCTTCTGCCGACAGCGCGAGCCGTGGCTCACCTTCGAGCAGCTCTTCGGCGAGTCGGCGCTCCCACACGTGGCGAACGAGTAGCCAATGGCACGCACCCCCGGCCCGTGGCGTGTGGCTGTGACCCTTCCGGGCGAGTGCAACCTCGGCGACGGCCTCTACATCGTGGATGCCGCCGGCGACCCTGCGGCGTTTGCGTCGTCGGGCAATCGCGAGGATGCCCTCCTGATCGCCGCCGCCCCTGATCTCCTCGACGCCTGTCTCTCGGCGCTCGGGACGCTGCACGGTCGGAAGGAGACCATCTGTGTCGTCGTCAGCCTGGAGCTGAAAGCGGCGATCGCAAAAACCAGAGGGGAGGTGTAGCCAATGGGCCGCACCTACTCCGCCCGCCGTCAGTCCGACATCCGCCACCGCCTGGACACCGCACTCCGCCAGATGCAGGAGCGCGCCGACGCGCCGACGCCGGCGGCGCCTGAGCCGCCGGGCGTCCGGGTCCTCGCCGGCGAGCTGGCCCCGCTCGACGGCCGCCACGCGATGGACGTGGCGGCGGCTGTGGCGGTCAGGGAGCGGCGGTGATGGCCGTGGCACGGATTGATTCTCGGCCCCGCTACCGCGGGGCACAAGTGCCACTGCCGCCCATGGCGGCCCTGACGCGCGACCAGATCGCACAGCGCCGCGCCGAGCTCGAGGAGCACGCTCCTGAGGCGATTGATCTCGCCGCCCGGGTGCTCGCCCGGATGCACGAGGAGCTGTCCGGGAGTCTCTCGGCGCTCTCTGGCGATCGCACCCCACGGTACCGCCGCGGCCAGCTCGGCGGTGAGCACAGCCTGCCGCTCGAGGACCTGGTGCTCCTGGCGCTGCGGGCACCGGCGGCGGTGGCCACGGGACTCGGTGTGCTCCTGCAGGCGATCGACTATCGGCTCGAGCCGCTCGCCGGCGACGTCGCCGGCGTCGGCTCCGAAGGGGCGGACGTCGCGCGCTCGGCGGGCCGGCTCACCGCGGCTGTGATCGCTGCGGTGGAAGATGGCGAGCTTTCGGTCGAGGAGGCGGAGCGGCTCGACGCCGAGCTCGTCGAGCACAAGCGCGAGCTCGCGGAGCTCGAGGCAGCCGTCGAGAAAGCGAGGAGACCGCGGTGAGCGCCGAGACCGCCACCCTCGCGGCCGTGCTCCGGGTCGAGCAGCAGCTCGGGCGGCTCGAGCGCCAGCTCGACGCGGTGGTCGCCGCGCGCGACCCCTGGCCGGACAGGCTCACGACGTCGCAGGCCATGGTCTACGCGCGCTGCTCGCGGCGGACGCTGTATCGGTGGCTCGCGGAGGGCCGGTTGTCGGACCTCGGCTCACCGCGCCGGTGGCTCCGCGGGGAACTCGACAGGTGTGCCGCCGGCGATCGGCCGGCTCTGGGCGCTGCCCTGCGGCGGCATCTCTCGTCGCCCGACGAGGGGATTGAGCCGCGTCGCCAGTGCCCTCTCCTACCCCCGCCCGCGGCTCCGGGTCCGAGCCGCCTAGCGCTATCCACCCCGGGCGCCGATCCCGCCCGCAACACGGTCGCGAGGACGGAGTGCGGCGCCGGGTCGGCGGCGCCGGAAGTACCGAATGTCATTGCGGGCGCGGCACCGGCACGGCCGCCCGCGGCCCGTTCGTCCATGCGCAGGGCGGCGCTTCCGCCCAACCGCGACGAGGGAGAGGAGGGCGAGCGTGAAGCGCGCGTGACCTGTACTTCTGTCGCGAGTGACACACCGATACCGCCGGGGGTGGCCCCGGACGAAGCGGGTGCGCCCGTCCGCCCGCGGGGGAGGACCTCACTGGTAGGCGGGCACCTTGTGGGCGCTGAACACGGCGTGACCGGAGGCGCCGTGGCCTCATCCGTGCGAGCGGGACGGCGGACGCGGCATCCGCGGTGCGAGCCCGCGGCGGCGAGAGCTGTCCGTACGCCTGCCAGTGCAACTCTGGCCAGCGCCCAACCCTTAACAGGAGGCCGCTATGTGCAGGCAGCGACGGCGGAGGACTCGCATCCCACAGTGCGACCGCTGCGACGGCCGCACACGGGAGCCGGGACGGTGTCAGGAATGCCGGAGCTGTCAACTGTGGGCGCTCGTGCTCCTCATGGAGCGGCGCCCGGAGAGGAGAGCTAGGTGAAGACGATCCCCCTCACCAGGGGCCTTGTCGCGATCGTCGACGACGAGGACTTTGATCGACTGAGGGTGTACAGGTGGCATGCCGCAGTCTCGCAGAAAAACCGAACCGCCTACGCAAGGCGCAACGAAGGGACTCGCAAGATCCATATGCATCGGGTGATTTTGCAAGCTCCCCCCTCAACCCTGGTCGATCACGTGAACAGCAACGGGCTTGACAACACCAGGGGCAATCTTCGGCTCTGTACTCGCGCAGAGAACTGTCGTCACTGCCGGAAATCGGTGCGCCCAAAGTTGAGTAGGTTCAAAGGCATCACTTGGAACAAGGCTGCAGGTAAGTTCCAAGCCACGATCCGATTGAACCGCGTATCCCACTACCTGGGTCTCTTTACGAGCGAGTTGGCTGCAGCTCAAGCGTACGAAGCTGCCGCACGACAGCTCCACATGACGTTTGCTCTGACCAACTTCGGAGAGGGGGAAAGCAAGTGAACAGCAAGAAAGCAATCGGCCGCGCGACGTTGGAGCGCCTCGCGGCCATCACGACAACCCTGCTGCGATACAGCATGGCGCCCTGGCAGCGCGCTGTCAAGGCGCTGCGCAGCTCGGTCGACATCGAGGCCATCAGCCGCTGCTCGCGGTGTCACCGCGATCTCGCCGGCGACTACCTGATCTGGCTCGAGCGCGTCTGGTGTATCGACTGCTTCGACCGAGCGCGCGGCGGAACGGTGGTCCGTTCGGAGCCGCTGCTCGACGTCCGGGCGAACGAGCTCGGGCTACGCAACTGAGGAGGCCAAATGTCCGCACAACCGAAGTCCGCTATCACACCGGCCGCCAGCGCGATCGCTGCGCCGGTCGGTCCGATCGCAACCGCTCTGCAGAGCGCCGGCGTGCTCGACGCCGTCACCCAGGGTAAGGCGCATCTCGTCTCGCCGATCGTGGCGATCGATTCGCTCAGCGAGATGACCCGCATGTCGGTGCGCATGGTGCGCGTCGACAGGGCGCGCGAGACATACCCGATCACCGGTGGCAAACTCGGCCTCCTGAAGGTCGCTCTCGACAAGATCGCGGGCGCCGCACAGGTCGACTGGGTGTACTCCGGCCAGGTCGACGACTGGAATGACCCCCACCACGTGAAGTACCACGCGATCGGCGTCGTCACGAACCCCGACGGCACCAAGCGCCGGTTGCCTGGGACGAAGGTGCTCGACCTGCGCAAGGTCGAGGGCCACATCGGCGAGGATGCCGCAGGGATGAGCGATCGCGAGTTGGCGATGGCGCGCAAGCACATCCACGCGCTCGCCGAGAGCAAGGCGAAAAACCGAGCGATCCGCTCGCTCGGCATCCCCCAGGCGATGACACCGGCGGACGCTGAGCTGCCGTGGGTGGTCGTGACGTTGGTCCCAAACTCGGACCATCCGGCGATCCGCGAGGCGATGGTGGCGAGCCTCGTGCCGACGCAGGCGCTCCTCTACGGCCACCGTGTACAGCCGCCAGCGCTCCCCAACCCCTCCGAGATCGAAGCCGGCGAGGAGCGGCCTGACGCCCTCGACGTCTCGGACATGGTGGAGGCCGCGGAGCCGCCAGCGGCCATCGCCGGCACGCCGGCCGATCCCGCGATCGCCGGACAGCGCGACCTGCCGCTCGAGCCGCCGGTGGCGGCCACCGAGGCCGATCCCTGGGACACCCCGGCGCTCTGCCCGTTGCCGGTGAGCGAAGAGTTGCTCGCCCGCGTGCCCGTGGCCGACGAGCGACGGATGAAGTACCTGTGCGCCGTGAACAGGATCTACGCCGACCTGGTGGCCCGCCGCGGCGCGCAGGAGGCGCAGGCGATCGCCGCGAAGGTGGTGGCGGGATTCGACCCGTTCGGCGCGTCACTCGACGACGTGGCGCGCGTGGGCGCGGCGTTGCGGGCGGAGCTGGGGGGTGCCAAGTGAGATACGTCATCTCCGGTTCCAAGACAATCAGCGCCGAGCAGGCTATCGGCGCCGAGTCGGCGGCGGCGGCTATCGCGGAATTCGAGCGAGTCAATGGCATCCCCGCGGAGGACGGCGTCGTCACGCACATTGACGAGTGCCCAGTGGGGGGTGGGCAGTGATCACCCTCCTCTGTATTGGGGATCTCCACCTGCGCTCCGGGCCGCATCTCGAGGACGTGCGCCGCTGCCTGGACTTCGCGGCTAAGCTCGCCGACGAGCGCCAGGTCCACGGCGTGCTTCTGGCCGGCGACATCTTCGAGGGGAAATCATCAGAGGAAGAGCGCGACATCTTTGGCGACGCCCTCGCTGACCTCTCTGTTGACGGCCACGGCCAGCCGCGCCACGTGCTGGTCGTGAAGGGGAACCATGACCGCCCGCTCGACCTGGAGGTCTACGCCGGCTACCCGCACGTCACGGTCATGGAGCGGCCGGGCATCGTGGCGCTCGGCCACTCGCGCAGCACGACGACGGTGGACGTGCTCTGCTGCCCATGGCCTGAGCGCGCCTTCTTGGCGGCGAACGGCTTCGCCGGCGAGCAGGCGGACCAAGCGGGGAGTGCTGCGCTCGCCGCGATGCTCCGGGCGATGGTGGCGACGCGCGAGCACCCGGAGCGCCCGCTCGTCGTGCTCGCGCATCTTCAGGTGCTCGGCGCGATCTCGAGCTCGGCGCAGCCTTTGGTAGGTCGCTCGATCGAGATCGCGCTCGGCGAGCTGCAGGACCTTGGCGCCGCCGCGATCGTGCTCGGTCACGTCCATCGACCTCAGGAACTCGCGCCGAACATCCATTACATCGGGTCATTCACCTGCCACGATTTCGGCGAGCAGGGCGAGCAGAAGCGCGTCGGAATCCTGACGATCGACGACGCCGGTACCGCGAGTTGGGAGTGGGTGTCGGTGCCCTGTCGGAGGTGGCTCACGGTCGAGGCTGAGATCGGCGAGGACGGGCCCCCAGTCGAGGACTGGCCGACAGTGACCACAGCAGCCGACGAGGAGGCCGTGATTGCCGGCGGCATGGAGGCGCTCGCGGCTGGGTCGTGCGTCCGCTACGTCTACCGCTGCGACGAGACCAACGAGTCGCTCTTCGATCACGCCACCATCACCCGCCGTTTCGCCGCCGCCCACACCCTGAAGATCGAGCCTCGCGTCGAGCGGGCCGCGCGCGTCCGCTCGGCCGAGGTGGCCGCAGCACGGACCGCGCTCCAGAAGCTCGAGGCGTGGGGTCAGGCGACCGGGACCGAGATCACGCCGGCGCTCGTCGAGAAGCTGCACGCCTTGGAAAGTGAGGTCGCAAATGTCTGATCCCACCACGCGCCAGGACGCCGAGCATCGTCTCGCCAACCTCGTCTCACGCTGGGTCGCCGCGCGCGACGACAAGGCCGCGGACATGAAGACTCACAACGACGGCATCAAAGGACTGGAGGAGGCGATCGAAACACTGAGCGCACAGATCGAGGGCGGCGGGTTCCAGGACAGTTTGCCATTCGGCGGCAATGTTGAGGCCGCCGGGGTGGCTATGCGAAAGGCGGCGCAACGTGACTGACCTCGCCTCCGCCGTCCAGATCACCACCGCGGAGACCATCCGCGATGTCGTCGAGGCCGCGGTCCGCGGCGAGCACGAACCGGCGATCCGCGAGGAGATCGAGCGCCGCGTGGCGGCCGTCACCGCCGCAATCGCCGGAGGGGTCGAGCCGCCGCCTCCGCCGAGGAAGCCACGCAGCGACAAGGGCACGCACAAGCCGCGCGCGACACTGATCCGATCGGACGATCCGCCGGGCATGCTTCGCAGTCCCGACTCCAGGCGCGCCCAGCCGGCCGACGACGAGGCCGGGGAGTGGCCCGCGGAAGGTGGTGCCAGGGCGCCAACTCCGGCGGCTCCTGGGGCGGAATCGACGCCGGAGACGCCCGCCGGCGAGGCGGCCTCCCGCGCGAGCGAGATCTACCGCGACCTCGTCGACCTCGACCTAGCGCATCCCACCCCAGCTTCGCTGGCGGCGTTATCGGCCGCGGAACTCGAGGCCGCCGCGAGGGTGCTCGGCGCCTACCCAAAGACCGACGACCGGGCCTACATGCGCTACGGGATGATCGCGCGCGAGTTGGACCGGCGGGCGGCGATGGCCGCGCCCGCCCCCGCAGAGCCCGCGCCGTCCTACACGCCTCACAAGCGCCGCGGTCGGAAAGCGGCGCCGGCGGCGCACGCCCCCGACGCCCGCGAGCCTGGCTACACGGCGTCAGAGCCGGACACCTCGTGCTCGATCGCCCGGTGTCTCTGCCAGCGGTACGTGAGCACGGCGAAGGGCATCTGCGGGCGGACCGGCTGCGGGCACGAGCAGGGATACCACAGCGGGCGACCGGCCGCGGCGACGCCGCTGCTGGCCGATCGCATCCCCGGCGAGGCCGGCGACACGAACCTCGCCGAGCAGGTCAACGTCGCCGAGGCCGACGTCGCCGACCCCGAGCTGGGGTTCTGAGGAGGCGAGCATGCAACTGCGGCTTGCTGCGTGCCTTTATGTCCTCAGTGATCCGTGTACGAACGAAATCCGGTATGTGGGCTGGACTTCAAAAAGACCCACGGACCGCCTAGCTGGTCACCTCGCTCAAGCGCGCTCCGGGAATCAGGACAACCACCGCTGCAAGTGGCTCCGATCGCTTCTCTCTAATGGGCAGCACCCAGTAATGCGGGTAGCCGCCTGGATGGAGATTGCGGACGCTCCAATTGCGGAGATTCGATACATCGCCATCCTTCGCGCCGCCGGCACTCGCCTCGTCAACAGCACTGATGGCGGAGAGGGGACACTGGGGCGTTTCCATGGGGCAGAAACGCGCTCCAGGATCTCAGCAGCCCTCATTGGCAGGCGACTGTCACCGGAACACCGCGCGACAATTTCGCGCATCCAGGCCGGGAGAAAGAAACCACCAAGAACCGTAGAGTGGCGCAGGAAACAGTCCGTTGCCCAGAGCGGAAAACACCCTGCAGAGAAAACTCGGCTGAAGTTGTCGTTAGCAAGCAAGGGTAAGAAGCGGCGACCATTCACGGCTGAACATCGTCAGGCGATTTCTCGCGCCAGGAGAGGGAAGCCCCTGAGCGCTGCTGTTCATGATGCGGCGCGCCGAGTAAACCTCGGGAGCCATCAGACGCCGGAGCACCGCGCGAGGATTTCGGCAGCTACCAAGGGGCTGCCCAAAACCCCAGAACACCGGGCGAAGCTCGCGGTTGCCAATCGCGGAAAGAAGCTCACCCCTGAGCATCGCCAGAGAATCTCCGACGGACTTCGCGCCCACCGCGATCGTCGACAGGTGAAGGGGGTCGTATGAGACTGAAGAAGCTAACCATCAAGGGAATCACGAGATTCTCGGCGCCGGTAACCGTAGATTTTGAGGCCCTTGGAAGCGGTCTGGTGGCGATCGCTGGAGACAATGGGGCCGGGAAAACTACGCTGCTCGAGGCTCCGTACGCAGCGCTCTACACTGAACTGCCAACGCGTCCGGGCGGCCTCTACGGCGTCGCCCACGGTCGCGACGCCAGGATCGAGGTCGAGCTGGAATCGGGTGGCCTGCCCTACCGCGCGATGGTCGCGGTGGACGCCGTCGGGCAGCGGACCGAGGCGTATTTGCAGAACGGCGACGGCTCACCGATCACCGACGGAAAGGTCCGATCGTACCTCGCGGAGACCGAGAGGCGCTTCGGGAGTGCCCGCCTTATGCTTGCAGCGGCGCTCTCGTCTCAGAACAAGCGCGGGTCTTTTCTCGACCTCAGTAAGGTCGATAGGAAGGCGCTGCTCGCCGATATTCTTGACACCGAGGGGCTCCAAGTCCTCTCCGAGTCCGCACGCGCGCGAGTGCGCGCCGGCGAGCTGGCGCTCGAGCGTGCCCGCGGGCAGCTCGCCGAGGCGGAGGCGGAGATCGCCCGGCTCGAGGCGGGGACGGTCGACGTCGATTCCGCGCGCGCCACCCGCGATCGGCTGGCCGCGGAGCTGGCCGAGCAGCAGGCGACCGTCGAGGACCTCCGCTCGCGCTACTCGACGGTGCAAGCCGCGCGCGCGGCGGCCGAGGAGGCGGTCAAGGGTCGGGCCCGGATCGCGACCGCGCTCGACGACGTGAGCGCCCGCCAGAAGACATTGCACGGGCAGCGCGAGGGGCTCGGCGCCGAGAAGGTGGCGCTCGAGGGCCGGATCGCGAAGGCGCGGGAGGCCGCGGAAGCGGACGCAGCGCGGGCGCCGGAGTACCGGGAGGCGGCCCTGGCGCTGACGGCGGCGCGATCCCGGCGCGACGATCAGCGCCAGTACCTCACCGCGGCCGATGCCGATGTATCTGCAGCGCGGCACAGCCTCACCACCCTGCGGGAGAGCCAGGCGGCCGCCGCCAGTATCCGCGCTCAACTCGACGCGGCCGTGGCGCGCCGTGAGGACGCGCAAGCTCTCGCTGGCCGCATCGGGGAGTACCGCGACGCCATTGCCGCGGTCGAGGCCCTGCGCGAGCGGCGAGCGGTGTACCAGGCGGACCTGGAGCGCGAAGCGCCGGCGGTCACGGCGGCGCGTGAAGCGCTGACCGCGAAGCAGCGCGAGGTCGCACCGATCGGGGCGGCGCGCGCCGGACTGGAGGCGGCGAAGGCGCAGGCGGAGCTGCTGGCGGCGGTGCCATGCACCGCCCATGGGCGATGGGCGCCGCTGATCGCCGGCGACCTACAGGAACTCCCCGACCTCCGCCACGCCGGCAACCCGGTTGCGTTGGGCGCGGAGTGCCCACTACTGGCCAGCGGGCGCACGTCCCGTGACCGGGTGCCCGAGTTCCAGGCGGCGGTCTCCGCGCTCGAGCTGGCAGAGGCCGAGGTCCCCGGGCTGGAGGCCGCGGTCACCAACGCCGAGGCCCGGGTCGAGGCGACGACGCGGGAAATCGCCATGTGCGCCGATGCGCTCGACGACGCGACGGCGATCGCCGCCGCTATTGCCGGCGCGCCGGAGGCCGCGGCGCGCGTCGAGCGCGAGCAGGCGGAGATCGGCCGGCTCTCCGATGAGGTGGCAGAGGTGGCGGGCGCCGAGAGCCTGATCCCTCCGGCGCAGGCAACTCTCGCGGCGGCCGAGGAGCTGCGCGCGGCGACCGCGGCAGTGCTCTTCGACGTCGAGGCCGAGATCGCCCGCCTCGAGCCGGTCGCCGCCCAGCTCCCCGTCGCCGAGGCGGCGGCGCAGCGTCTCACCGAGCTCGCCGCCGAGCTCGCGGCCGGCCTCGAGGCGCTCGACCGCCGGCGCGCGGAGATGGCCGAGGAGTCAGAGCGCCTCGCAGCCCGGCGGACCGCGCTCGAGGGGGAGCTGGCGGATTGCCCCGAGGTCGACGTCGCCGGTCTCGATCGCCAGCTCGCCGACCTCGGCGAGCGCGGGCGACAGGCGCGAGTTACCGTCGAGCAGTTGCAGCGCCGCGCCCAGGATGCCGCGGCGGAAGTGACACGCGCCGAGGAGGCGACCAAGCGGCTGGCCGAGCAGCGAGGCCGCGCGGACGCGAGCCGGGAGGCGATCGCCGTCTCGACGCGCGACCTGGGCGACTGGACGGTACTCGAGCGGGCGTTCGGGCGCGACGGCGCACAGGCGCTGCTGATCGACGCCGCAGGTCCCGAGTTGTCGTCGCTGACCAACGAGCTGCTGACGGCGACGTTCGGCTCTCGCTTCGAGGTGAAGTTCCTGACGCAAGCCCCGAAGGCGGACGGACGGGCCATGAAAGAGGTCATGGACCTGTCGATCATCGACCACGAGCGCGGCCGTGAGGGCGCCGTCGACTCGCTCTCGGGCGGGGAGAAAGTAGTGATCTCGGAGGCCGTGTCACTCGCCCTCGCGCTGTACGTGGGGAAGCACTCCGGCCGGCGTTACGAAACGCTTTTCCGAGACGAAACGGCGTCCGCTCTCGACGAGCAGAACGCCGTGCGGTACATCACGATGTTGCGCAAGGCGAGGGATCTCGGCGGTTTTTCGCAGGTGATCTTCGTCGCCCACCAGAGCCAGACCTGGGCTATGGCTGACGCGGTGCTCTACCTCGCCGACGGGAACTGTGAGGTGCGGCAGTGACCCCCTGGAAAGACCGCCCCATCCTGATCCTCGACACGGAGACGACGGGAATCGACCCGGAGACCGCGCGCATCTGGGAGATCGCCACCCTCCAGGCCCGCCTCGGGTCCCGGCCCTCGGACGCGGGCACGATCGTCAACCCGGGTGTCGAGATCCCGGCCGAGGTCATCAAGCTCTGCGGCCTGACGCCAATGGACCTGGCTGAGGTCGTGGCCGCCCGGCCGTTCGCCGACATTGCGCCCGCTCTGCAATGTGGCTTCGAGCAGCAGGTGGTCGCCGGCTACAACCTGCTGGCCTACGACTGGCCTCTGCTCACCGCGGAGTTCGCGCGGTGTGGCCAGGTCCCGCCACGCCCGCAAGCGTTGCTCGACGCGTTGGTGATGATCCGCCGGCTGCGGTCGCTGCGCTTCCGGGCGCTGGGCGATGCGTTCCGCGCGCTCTGCCCGGATGCGGACATGGGGACGGCACACCGGGCGGCTGGCGACTGCCGCATGACGTGGGGGGTGCTCCAGGCACTCATGCCAGAGCTGCCTGACGACCTCGACGAGCTGGTCGAGCTGCAGGCGCAGTGGAAGGCGGAGCGCGACGCGGACTTCGCGCGCTACGGATACTGGCTGTCCACCGACCCGCAATCCGGCGAGTTGGTGCTGGCCTGTGGCAAGCACTGTGGCCAGCGGCTCGGCCAGGTGGACCCCGGATATCTCGCCTGGGCGCTCGTGAAGTCGCCCACCTGGGACGCGCCGCTGCCCGCAGCGACCGCCGAAGCCTTCCGGTCGGAGATCAGGAGGCGCTCGTCATGAGCAAGACGTACCTGATCGCAACGGCAAAGTTCGGCGACGTTCCAATCGACGCCGACTCGATCCGCGAGGCAAGGGCGCGAGCGAAGAAGCTCTTCCGCGCGCGACCCAGTGACGTGCGACTTGCCGTGAGTTATCGCCTCTGCGAACGCTGCGACTCGAAGCCGTGCACGTGTGAGGTCCGGCCATGAGCCCCTGCATCCCGACCCGCAACCCGGACGGGACGGCGACGATCGCATGCACGCGCGGCGTCCCCGACGCGCAGGGCCGCGACGCTCTCGGCCACGTGTGGTGCACTCTGGCATCGGGCGACGCCTACTGCTCGCTCTGTTTCGTGCGCCGCAAGCCGGGCTGGCCGCGTCTGGGCGCCGACCCGAGCGAGCTCCGTTACTCCGGCGACTGCGGGCAGACGTGGCCGCTCACGGCGCCGCCGGCGTGCAAAGGGCAACACCCATGAGCGACGACTACACGGACGTCCTCGTCACCGTCGTGCGCCTCTCCGAGCGCGCGGCGCTCCTCGAGGTCGACGGCGAGCAGGAATGGGTGCCGTTCTCGCTTCTCGGCGGCGGGCTCGCCGAGCGCCACGTGGGCCAGACGCTGACCGTGGAGATTGCCGCGTGGAAGGCGGAAGAGATGGGGTGGGTATGAGCTGCTCGACCTGCGGCTACACCGGGACGGGCGACGAACACAACGACCCCTCCGACTGCGTGACCGTGCTCCTCGGCGCGCGCGCCTACCTCCTCAACGAGGTGAGAGCCGTACGGACACAGCGCGATCAGGCGTTCGCCGTGGTCCAGGCGATGGTCGAGGGCCTCGACGAGTTCAGCGCCATCACGAAGGCGGCGATGGCGGAGGCGCGACGCGGCGACGCACAGGAAGAGAGGACAGCATGAAAACCGACGCCCGTCGTAAGCGCCAGCAGGGACGGCTCCGCCAGATCGCGAAGCACGTGCAGGTCGAGAAGGACCTACGCTCGGAGCTGGAGATCCTCCGCGTCCGCCGCGACGCGCAGCGCACCCAGATCACCGAGCTGTGGCGCGTGTTGGTCCACGAGTTCGGTTTGCCGCCGGGCGAGGGGCACGAGCCGGCGTGTGAGGTGGCGGCGCGGCTGCTGCGGCAGTACCGCACAGCCTCTCTTCGGCCGCCGGACTGGCCGGCGGAGCTTCGCGGCGATGAGAGCGAGATGCCGCCGGCGATGCTTGAGACGGAGGTAACGTGAGCGCCACCTGCCGCTCCTGCAACGCCGAGATTCTGTGGTGCATCACGCCCGCCGGCCGGCGAATGCCGCTGAACGCGAAGGCCGTGACGTTCTTCGTGTTCGTTGGCGCCAAGGACGCGCAGGGCAACCCGATCGCCGAGACGCGGCAGGGCTACGTGAGCCACTTCGCCGACTGTCCGAACGCCGCGGCGCACCGGAAGGCGCCATGACGCCCGGCATCGTCGTCAACGCCACCTGTGAGCGGTGCGGCGACTCGCTCGTCTGCTCGGGGCTCACAACAGTCAACGGCCGGCACCTGGTCGTCATCCACGGGTGCCCGACGTGCACGAAGACGGCGAACGCGTCCGCTCACGACAGCACGCGGGGCGGTGACCTGGCCGGCGAGCGGCGGCCTGGGCAACTCCATGGAATGAGGTGAGGATGCGCTACGGCGATGACCACCGGCCTATTCTCTGCAGGCTCGTCGACGATCCTGATTTCCAGGCGCTGAGTCCCGAGGCGCAGCGGGTGTGGTTCTTCCTCCGGGTGAGCCCAGAGTGCGGGCCGGTCGGCCTCTTCCGGTTCTACGCCTCGCTCCATTGCGAGCGCCTGAGGATGACCGAGCGCGCGTTTACCGCCGCACTCGCCGAGCTCGAGCGCGGACGGTGGGTAATCCAGGACGGTGGGTACATCCTCATCCGCAACGCCATGAAATTCGAGCCGGGATTCTGCCCGGGGACCGACACCAAGCACCTAATTTCGCTTCACCGGGCGCTCGCGAACCTCTCCCACCTTTCGATTGCGCATCAACTTCTAGATTCGGCTGGACTTCCACATCCCAGAGAATGGCCTTCGAAGGCCCTACCAAGGCCCTCCGAAGGGCCTCAGGAGGCCCTCGGTACTCCTGCACCTGCACCTGCACCTGCACCTGCACCTGCACCTGCACCTGCACCTGCGCGCGCGACCTCTCGGAAGGGGCTCGCCTTCGCCTTCATCCCACCCGCCCCGGAGGAGGTACAGGCGTTCCTCGACTCACTCGCCGAACGGAGGTTCACGGGGCGAGACGTGGTCGACAACTACGCCTCGCAGGGCTGGATCAAGGCGAACGGCCGCCCGGTCGTCGACTGGAAGGCCACGGTGCGCTCATCGTGGATCGCGCCACGAGACAAACGGGGAGAGCGGCAACCTGACCCGAACCGCTCGGGTCACCAGACCACAAAGGACACCCGAAAACCCGACGGCTACCTGTACCGCCAGCAGCTCGGCGCGGGCGGTGAGGTGTTGAGCGAGCGCCGACGCGATGAGGTACCGCGACTAGAGCCGGCAGTGAGTGGGGTGGCGCCATGAGCGAGCCGGCGAGCCTCTACGTGATCGACCGAAATCCGGTCTGCCAGTGTGACGGCAGCGGTTGGTATCGGTCCGTCGATGCTATTGGTCGGGAGGTCTTTCGACCATGTACCGCATGCTCGCTCGCCGGGTGGGAAAGTCGCGTCGGCTCTAGGCGAGCCTCGCATTCGTGGCAGACGTGGGTCGAGCGACCCGAGTTGCGTGAGGCCGCCGCCGAACTGCGCGGCTGGTGGGGTGATCCGTGGTGCATCGCGATGCACGCTGCGCCCGGCGCCGGGAACTACGGCACCGGGAAGACGCACGCGGCGATCGCCGTGGGGCGCGAGTGGGTGCTCGCCGGTCGGCTCCCCGTCGCCTACTACCACGTGCCGGCGCTCATCCAGCGGTTTCGCGACGCGATCGGCGACGAGCACCTCGAGCCGCCACACGCCGCGGACCTTGACGGCATGGTGATCCTCGACGACCTCGGGGCGGAGGCCGCCACGCCCTACGCCGCGGAGATCGCGGACCGGATCGTCGACCAACGCTACGGCGCCGGCCTCCCCACAGTCATCACCACGAACCTCAGCACCGAGCAGCTCGACCGCCGTTACCCGCGCGCCACCGACCGCATGCACGAAGGTCGCCTGGTCGAGTGGTCGGCAACCAGCTATAGGCGGAGGTGACCATGCAACCGCAATGTGATCAAGCCGGCACCGGCGCCGCACCCGGCATCGTCGCGTGGCTCCTCCAGGAGCTACGGTTCGCTCCCGAGCCCATCACCCGCGACGTGCTGGCCGCGGCGCTCCGCGAGCATGCCGCCGGCTCGTTCGGCGTCCGGTGGTCGCCGTCGACGGCTTCCCGCCGGCTACGCGAGGCGATCAATCAGGCAATCCGCGAGGGCTGGCCGATCGTCTCGGTGGATGGCGCTTTTCAGCTCGCACAGACCACCACGCAGCGGCATGCGGCGGCCGAGCGGCTGAGGAAGATGGCGGCCGAGATCATGACGCGAGCCGACAACCTGGAGTTCGCCAAGGTGCGCGGCGAACAGGTGGAGATGTTCGGGAGGGCCGTGTGATCGACACCCTCCTCACCACTGCCGCCTTCGGCTTACTCGCCGTCTGTCTCGGCGTTGGGCTTCGCGCCGGCTGGGAGATCGGCGGGATTCTCGTGATGTGGCTGCGCTATCCCCTACGCAGGATCAAGGCGCGCCAGGATTTCGAGCGACTCGCTGCGACCGTTCGCGAGCTCGCGGAGGGGAAATCGTGATCGACGTCGAGCTGACGCTGCGGGGATCGAACGCGCCCGGCGTCGCGTGGCTCCGTCTGTGGCGGACCTGAGGGGCGCGATGAGTGGGAGCTATGAGCGACCAGCGCTGCGATACCACGGCGGAAAGTGGCGCCTGGCGCCGTGGATCATCGGCCACTTCCCGGAGCATCGGGTGTACGTGGAGCCGTTCGGCGGATCCGCCTCGGTGCTCTTCCGCAAACCTCGCAGCTACGGCGAGGTCTACAACGACCTGGACGAGGAGATCGTCAACGTCTTTCGCGTGGCGCAGGATCCCGCAGCTTGCGCCAGGCTGCAGGCGCTCCTCGAGGTGACGCCGTTTGCGAGGCTCGAGTTTGAGCTCGCTTACAAGGCGTCAACGGATCCAGTGGAGCGCGCCCGGCGCGCGATCATCAGGTCGTTTCAGGGATTCTCTTCGGCGAGCGTGTCGCGAGTACACAAAACCGAATTTCGCTCGAACGCGTCGCGTAACGGGACGTACCCGGCGATGGACTGGGCACGCTACCCCGGCGCTCTCGGGGCGTGGCTGGAGCGACTCCGCGGCGTGGTGATCGAGTGCAGGGATGGCCTCGAGGTCATCCGCCAGCACGACCGGGCTGATGCCTTGATCTACGCGGATCCACCGTACGTGCAGGCGACTCGGCGGGATCCGAGATGGAAGCGAAACTACCGGCACAACCTCGACGACGAGCAGCACGCGCAGCTCGCCGAGGTGCTGCGGGCCGCAGAGGGGTACGTGGTCCTGTCCGGCTACCGCAGCGCCCTCTACGACGATCTGTACGGGGGGTGGGTGCGAGTGGAGACCGACTCTTGCACCGATTGCCACCATCCCGGCCAGCGGAACATCCGCACAACGGAGTGCCTTTGGCTCTCGCCGCGCACAGCGGACGCAGCCGGTCGACTGTTCGGCGAGGTGATGGAGGTGGGGCGGTGACCGTCCGCTGCCCATTGCCGGTCGACGGTACCCGGGACTACGCGGAGCGTGCGGCGGCGCCGAACCCGCCGCGATCCTCGGACGGGGAGGTGCGCCATGCGAGCGCCAGAAGCCGGTTGCACCCCGGAGCTGGCGCTCTACCGACCCCGCTCGAGGCCGACGAGCAGCGGACGCTCGCTCAGTGGCTTGACATGCTCGGCGTTCTCTGGTGTGCCGTGCCCAATGGCGGCGCGCGGCGCAAGGTCGAGGCGAAGATCCTCGTCGGGCTCGGCGTCAAGGTCGGTGTGCCCGACATCCTGATCTTCGACCCGCCGCCGGCGCGGCCAGGCCGCTGTGGCGCCGCCATCGAGTTGAAGCGCATCGGCGAGGCCCGCCCCGGTCCGGGACAGCAGGAGTGGCTCGATGCGCTCGAGCGCCGCGGGTGGGCGGCCGCGCTATGCGAGGGCGCGGCGATGGCGATCCAGTGGCTCGAGGGGCTCGGCTACGGGAGGCGACGGTGAGCGAGTGGATGGCGGCGATCGACACCTGGCCGTGGTGGAAGGTGGTGCTGCTCGGGCTGTCGCTGTCGGTCGGCGTGGGGCTGACGATCTACACGCTCGACCGCTTGTTCGGCGGCTACGATCCTCCGCCGACGCCGAAAGGCAACAGGTGATCACGTCTCCCTCGACCCGAGCTGCGGCCGGCGGCCGTGGTCCGAGGGCCTGTTCTTTCTCGACGCACTGTACTTCCCAGCCCGCGGCCCGGCCCCGCGGGCACTCAATACAGCGTGCGATCTCTGGAGGTGGTGGGTGGCCGAGCTGAACGTCGAGTGCAAGAAGTGTCGGGCGGACCTCGAGGCGGAGTGGCGGACGTCGAAAGTCGGCGACATCTACCTCGCCGTCGAGTCGTGCGGGCGGTGTCTTGACGCACGGGGTGGTACCGCGTACCAAACGGGCTACGACGACGGCAAAGTCGCCAGCCGCGACGAGGCGGAAGCGTGAGTGGGCCGACGCTGGTCACGGCCGGCATCCTCAAGCCCGAAGTGATGCTGCGGCAGGCTCAGGCGCAGATCGACGAGCTACGGCAGTATGTGGCGATGCTTGAGGCGCAGGTGCGGCAGCTCGACGTCCAGGTAAAGGACGCAACGCGCTCGTTCGCCACCCTCGTCGTGCAGTGCGGCGGTGAGGTGCTCATCGAGCGCGCCGAGTGGTCGAAGCCCTTCACGCTTCAGCGGCGCGAGGACCCGGTCACTCACGACCGGACCTGGATGGCCACTAGGCCGCCGATTGTCGTGCAGCCGGGCCCGGCGGGGACGCAGTAGTGCCTCCAGCCTGCACCATCTGCCGCCACAAGCGCCGCGCGCAGATCGAGGCGGCGCTTGTCGCCGGGGAGTCGTTGCGCCACATCGAGAAACGGTGGGGAGTTGGGTACTCGGCAGTCGCCAGGCACAAGCACCGGTGCGTCGCGCCGGTCGTCGCCGCAGCCGCAGCGGCCGTAGAAGAGGCTTATTCTGAACGACTTATCGACCAAGTGCGCGGCCTCCAAGCCAGGACGATCGCGCTCGTCGTTGAGGTAGAGGGTGTGCTCTCCCGGGCGAGGAAGCCCGCTGCGAAGCTCGGCGCGGTGGTCGTAGCCGCTAAGGTCGTCAAGGAGATCCGCGGGAACATGGAGCTGCTCGGCCGGCTCACCGGCGAGCTGGAGACCGGCAGCAAGGTGACGGTCAACCTCATCACGAACCCGCTCTGGCTCGAGTTGCGCAGGGCGATCTCCGACGCGCTCCGACCCTACCATGAGGCCGATGAGGCTGTGGCCGCAGCGGTCAAGAGGCTCGGCGCGTGAACGACCTCGCCCGGGACTTCACTGCCGCCCGCGAGGCGTCCCGCGAGCCGCTGCTCGACTTCATCCCGCGGCTCACACCACGCTGGCGCCGCCCCGATCACCTCGCACCGGTCGCACAGCTCTTTGAGCGTGCGGCGACCGGCGAGGAAGTGAGGGCGTGTGTATCTGTGCCGCCGCAATTTGGCAAGACCGAGGTGGTACTCCACTCGCTCGTCTGGCTGCTGCGTCGCCAGCCCGAGTGGACCGTCTGCTACGCGAGCTACAACGCGACGCAGGCCAGGAGCAAGAGCCGAATCGCCCGCAACTACGCCCTCGCCGCCGGTCTCCACCTCGTCGAGGACGCGAACAACCTCGGCGAGTGGCGGATGCCATCGGGTGGAGGTCTCCTGGCGCGGGGCATTGGCGAGGGCCTGACCGGTCAGGGTGCCAACGTCGAGGTCGTCGACGACCCCCACAAGGACCGCGCCGAGGCCGAGAGCAGCTCCGCACGGGGCGCCGTCTGGGATTGGCACACCTCGACGCTCATGCCGCGGCTACATCCTGGCGGCTCGGTAGTCGTGGTGCATACTCGGTGGCACCCCGACGACTACATCGGCCGCCTCACCAGGCAACGGGATCATGGGGAGGTTCCCTGGGAGATCGTCAACCTGGCGGCGGTCCGGGAGGACGGCACATCGCTCGCCGAGTGGCTGCGGCCGCTCGCCTTCCTCAAGCGCAGACGGCTGGAGGTCGGAGAGTACGACTGGGCATCGCTCTACGAGGGCCGTCCTCGCCCGCGTGGTGGGCGGGTGTTTCAGGACGTGCACTTCTACGCGGCGCCGCCGGCCACCAGCTTTCGCCTGGCGATCGGTGTGGACCTCGCCTACAGCGCCCGGATATCGGCCAACTACTCGGCCGCCATCCTCCTCGCGTGCATCGGCGATCCGACGACCGACGGCCTGGTGTTCGTGCTCGATGTCCGGCGGATGCAGGTGAAGGCCCCAGAGTTTGCAGTGGCGCTCGGTGGGGTGCGCACGGCCGCGCCATGGGCGCCGATGCGCTGGTACTGCTCGGGCACGGAGAAGGGCGGCGCGGACCTGGTCAACGCGCTGAACCCGCGACTCCGCCTTGAGGCCATGCCGACGACCGCCGACAAGTTCGTCCGCGCGCAGCCGGTCGCCGCAGCCTGGAACGCCGGCCGCGTGCTCGTGCCGCGGGATGCGCCGTGGCTCGACCCATTCATCGCGGAGATCGTCGCGTTCACGGGCGTCAACGATCCGCTCGACGACCAGGTGGACGCTCTGGCCGCGGCATTCGATGCCCTGGGCACCATGCCAGCACCTGTCACGCACGCCTCGAGCGGTGCCCGGACCTGGGGTAAGAGGGGGAGCGACCTATGATGTTCCTTGCCGACCCACGGCCCGACTACTGGGAGTACGGGCAGCTCGGTGTCGCGCTGTCCGTGGCGCCAGGGAGCGCCTGACGTGTTCTGCCCCATCTGCCACCACCGCATGGCCTGCACCGACAGCCGGGCGTCCGGCGACTTCCGCGGCCGTGAGTACCGCTGCCCGGACCACGGCTCGTTCGTGAGCGGTGAGCGGATACTCAACGACCAGGTGCGCGGGCATCGGTGGTTGCGAAAGATCGCGCAGGCGCGGCGGAAGAAGCGGGCGGCGAAGGGCGAGCCGGTGGGGGTTGGGTGAGGCGCGAGGTCTACGATAGCACGGGCATGCACCTACTGCGGACGGAGGATGCCGAGCCCGTCTGCGGCCAGGACTTCTGCGACACGTGCGGTGAGTGCCTCGCCTGCTACGGCGCCGATCCGTGCTACGGCTACGGAGAGCACCGCTGGGCCGTCTACGATGCTAAGCGGGCTTAGAATGAGGGGGCGATGAGACACCAGACGGCATGGGGGGCGCTTTTGGAAGCGAGCGCAGCGCTACACGAGTTCGTCTCGGAGTTCGGGCACTTCGTCATCCACCTGTTCTTGGGGCCGTTAAGGCCTTCGCCGCCGCGCGGAAGGAAAACGACGAACTCGAAGCGAGCGGCACTGCGATGAGCGACGATCTCCGAGGCCGCATGGAGGCCGTCTACCGCGAGGTCTCTGCGGCCCAACTCGGGCGCACGCCCACGCCCGACGAGATCAAGGCGGCAGCCGGGCTGGCGAACCTGGCCACCGACCTCTCGGCCGCCAGCGCGATGAGTGTTGAGGCGGCTATGCACGTCGTCTGCGGGTGGGTGAAGCAGCTCGCCGACATCGACCCGATGACCTTTCGCCAACTCGTTCTCGGCCCGCCGCCGCACCGGAGCATCGCGGAGGGCGAAGCGCTCGAGGTGACGGCGGCGCCGGCCACGCCTCATCCTGGTGACTACGTGCTCGCCACGAAGTGGGGGGATGGGGACCCCGGGGACCCGTGGGCCGTTGGCTACTACGACCATGAGCAGGACGGGCGGCATCATGTTGTGGACGGTAGAGGTAATCAGTTCCGGGCTAACGGTTTCCGCAGTGTTCACCGCATTCGCAAGGACGTTGGTGAGTGGCTGGTGAAGTCCGCGACGGCGCTGGAGGCAGCGCCCGCCGGCACCGTCAACCTCTGGACGATGTTGACGCCTGCTGCCTTCGATGTCGACGAGCAGCGCATGGAGCCGTGACCAGTGCCGCGGATCGGGCGGGCGCGGCGGCGGAAGAGGAGGCCAGCGCCGGAAGCGGCGGGAGGGTGAGCATGGCAGACCACGAGGGTGAGACGGCGAAAGCCGCAGAGGCGCTCGCCTCGCTGGCTGCGACGGTGCGTCAGCTTGGTGGGCGGCTGCCGGAATGCGCGGACTGGGGCGACGTGGATTTCGACGATAGTTGGGTGGGCGCGATCGAACAGGCGCTCGCCGGCCGCGGCTGACTGACGCCCAACATCTAGGGCGCGCCTTGACACAGCGCGCTCCCGCTCCCCATCCTGAAGACGGGAGCGTGCGCGTGGTCAGTGGGGCGGCGGGTGTGAGGGTCGGCCAGTGAGCGCGATCGTGCCGGTCGAGAGCCGGTCGCTTATTTCCCGCGTCCAGCAGCATGACCGGCTCCGCTCCTACCTCACCGGCATCACCCCCGAGTACGCCACCAGCCTCGTGCGCGGCGCCTCCTACTCGGCCCGCGGTCAGACGAAGTTGTTCGAGACGATCCTTGCCCGTGACCCGATCGCCGGCACCGCGGCCGACAAGCGCACCGGTAACCTGCTCTCGGCAGCGTGGACCTTTGCAGCGGTCGACGAACCGACCGAGCGCGCAGCGGCGCCGCTCCTCGCGGCCCTCCCACCGGCGGGCTTCCAGCGCGCGATCCAGTGGCTCGGCCAGGCGCCGCTCTACGGCTACGCGGTCGCCGAGATCGAGTGGGCGCCCGACAGCTCCGTCGCGCGCCTCATCCCGATCCCCTACGATGCGCTCGACACCACGATGGGGCAGCTCGTGCTCTACCTCGACGGCCACGCAACGCCGATCGTCGAGGTGCAGGGCTCCACGCAGACCGCGTTCTTCGGCCAGCCGGACCCCGAGGTCCGTCGCCGGCTCATCGTAGTGACGGCCGACGAGCACGACCCGGCCTCTGCCGCGATCCTCCGCCGCGTAGTCGGGCCCTGGCTGGTGTCGAGTTTCCTCATCCGCGACTGGGCGCGATACCTCGAGCGGTTCGGGAACCCGCTAGTCACCGGGAAGTACCCGCGCGGCGCGCCGCCCAACGACACTGGCCAGGCCGCGCAGGACTCGCTCCTCGAAGCACTGGAGGCGCTGCACGCCAACGCCCGCGCCGCATTCCCGGACGATATTGTGGTGGAGCTGCTGGCTGATGCGCGGGCCGACGCGTCGGGCGCCTTCGACAAGCTGCTCGACCGTTGCGAGCGCCGGATCGTCCGCACGATCCTCGGCCAGGACACGACGACAATGGCCGGCGAGTACGGATCGCGGGCGTCCGACGAGGTGCGTGAGCGGGTCGAGGACTCGATCGCCGAGCGCGACGCCGGGATGGTGCAGGAGGCGCTGAACGAGCAGCTCGTCAAGCCGCTCGAGGCGGTGAAGACCAAGGGCCGACGGGCGATCAAGCTCACGTACAACTGGAAGCGCGAGCAGGACCCGGTGAGTCGGTCGCAGGTCATCGTGAATGTGGCGGCTGCCGGCGGCATGTTCGACTGGGCGCCCGTGCTCGAGGAGTTCGGCCTCCAGCCCGCCGGGATGCCGACTCCGGCCGCGGCCAGGGCGCTGGTCGCCGCGTTCGCCCGCCAAACCACGGGCACATCTGGTGACGCCCTCGAGTCGCTGACCGCCGGCGGCGCCGAGGAGCTGATGCGCCACCTGCGGCGCGCGCTGCCCGCCCTCATCCGGGACGCGGTACCGGAAGATGCGACGCCAGAGGAGGCACGCCGCGCCCTCGGGCGGCTGATGACCGCAGAGAACGTCGGCCCACTCGCCGAGATCCTCGAGCGCGCGATCCTCGCCGCCCGCTACAACGGCCAGAGCAACGCCCAGGCGTGGATCGAGCGCGCGCGCAAGCGCCGCGCCGCGGGCTCCTAAGGGGGACAGCATGAGACGGATCTGCACCGCACTGCTCGCGGCGCTGGTAGCCGCGACTGCCAGCGGCTTGACGTCCCGGACACTGAGCGGCAAGGCCGTACTTCCGGACGGCGTTACGGTGCTCGCCGCGGGCTCGCTCAAGGTCGAGCCGGCGCCGTCCGCGACGCACGTAGCGTCCACGGCCACCGGTGTGGTCGTGGGCGTGATCCGCTACACGATCACGGCCGGCAACCTCGTTTGCACGACGGGCTGCAGCATCGCGACCCCGGCCAGCTACAAATTCAGCCTGTACGGAGTCATCGACGGGCGCTCGCAGTCGGTGCTCGAGTGGAGCTCGACGATCTCCGACACTCCGAGCACGCCACTCACCATGCAGGACCTATACACGGCGAGCACGATACCCTTAGAGGTCGCCCCGGACTTTGTGCGCGTCGGCGACCTCCTGACCGTGCTCGAGGCCCCCCCGGGCACTACCGACGGCTACGTGGCGACAGTCCAGGCCGACGGCACAACGGTCGCATTCGAGGCGGTCTCCGCCGGCGACATCGAGGGTGTCACGGCCGGCGCCGGCCTGACGGGCGGCGGCACGACGGGCACGGTCTCGCTCGCGGTGGGTGCGGGCACCGGAATTGAGGTGGCGGCGGACACGGTGTCCGTGGCTTCGACGCAGGCGACAGACGCCGAGGTGGCGACGGCCGTCTCCGATCACGCGGGCGCCGCCGATCCGCATACCGGCTACCGGCTGGAGTCGGTCGCCATCCCGGCGGCCGACCTCCCGGTGATGGTGGGTGACACGGGGGCGGGTGGCGTGCGGGGCGCGGTGGGCGCGCCGGCAGCCGGAGACGCGAGCAAGTTCTGGCGGGGCGATGCGACCTGGCAAACGGTGAGCACCGCGACGCCAACGCTCGCCGCAGTCACCGCCGCGGGCGCCTCGACCACGACCGCGATCACCCTTGGTGGAGCCTCACCGCTCGTGCTGGACGGCGCGACTGCCGGCACGAATGCGACCACCATCACGGTCACCGACCCGAGCGCGGCGAACGTCCTCACGGTGCCCGACGCGAGCGGCACGCTGGCGCTCACCTCGGACATCCCGGCGACGCCGACGCTCGCGCAGGTGACGGCGGCGGGCGCGACGACTGCGACGGGTACCACGTTCACCGGCGCTCTAACCCGCGGCACGCCGATTACTCCCGATGCTACGGCCGACACCATGCTTGCCGCGTCGAGTGCCACGCAGACGCCGCTCGTGATCCAGGGCGCTGCCGCGCAGAGCGTGCCGTTGCAGGAGTGGCAGACGAGCGCGGGGGCGGTGGTTGGCTCGATGACGGTCGGCGGAGCGCTCATCACTCGGACCTTAGACGTCAATAGCGCTGACACGAGCTTCAGCCCGATTAGCTGGATAAAGGATGTAGCACGGGGATACCTGTACGCAGACACCTCGGGCATAGGAATCGCCGATGGCAGCGGAGCAAGCTTCAATGATATGGTTTACCTCAACTCAGGGACTGATTCAATCACGTTCTACACCAATGGGGCCGCGAAAGCGGTAATCACGTCTACAGGTGACGTAACGGTCGGCGGCGGCTACGCCGGTGGCAGCGGTGCAACCGTTTCGACCGCCGGTGTCATCCAGGCCAACGGCGCGATCACCAGCGACGGGGTGGTGACCGGAGCGAGCTTTTCGGCCGGGGCATCGCCGGGCATGACTACCGTGGTCACCGTCCGAGACAGCGGCGGCGCGGCGGACTGCACCATGACCTTCACCGGCGGCATTCTGACCGCCACGACGTGCAGCCACACCTAGAGGGAGGGATCATGAGGACACGCATCGGGCTCGGCATCCTGGTAGCGGCGCTACTCGTCGCGGCACAGGCTGACGCGCAAGCCGTTACCAAGCGGCTCGATCTCCGGTTCGGCTCCGCGACCGTGGATGGTGCCGCCGTCTGGCAAGAGATCGAGGACGCCGTGTGCGCCCACTACGGCTACCAGGCGACGGTGCCTGACCCCGACTCGATCGTGGTCGGCGCGACGAAGCCCAATCCCGAGACGCGCGCGCAGTTCGTGCGGCGGCAGATCAAAACGTTCCTCCGCGATCACCGGACCGCGTACCTCGACTCGCTGGCCGCCGAAAGCGGCAAGGCGGCAGCGCGGGCGACGCGCAAGATCGAGGCGGAGGCTCCATGACCACGACGACCGGAGTCGAGTGGGTGCTGGTGGGCAACAGGTGGGTGCTCGTGAGGCAGCCGCTCACCATACCGCGCGAGAGCACGACGGCGGAGGCGACGTAGCGCACCATGCCCCGAGCCCCGCGCACGCCGCCCGCTGACGCCCTCTGGTCGCCGATGCCACCGGCCCGCATCCTCGCCCTCTTCCGCGATCGGTTGCTACTGCCCGCCGACGTTGTGCGCGCCGCCGGTGAGGGCGCCTACAACCTCGCATGGGCGGTAGCCGGCGTCACGGAGCTGAGCGTCCTGGAGCGACTGCGGGACGCGCTTTTCGACATCATCGGCGAGGGCGGAACATCACGCGACTGGCTCGACTCGCTCGACGATATCCTCGACGACACGGGATGGGGTACCACGCGCGCCCACGCCGAGATGATCTTCCGGACCACGCTCGCCAGCGTCTATGAGGCCGATCGGCACGATCGGATCATGGCGAGCCCGCACGTCCAGTACCTGGTCTTCGACGCGATCAATGACGATCGGGTCCGGCCCGAGCACCTGGCGCTCGACGGGATGGCGTGGAAGAAGGACGAGTTCCCGGCGGAATATTGGGCCCCGCTCGACTACGGCTGCAGGTGCACCGTTTTCCCAGCCGACGCCGATGAGCTGGGCGACCTCGGCGCCACCGAGCAGCCGCCTGGGCTGGCGCGCGACGAGGATGGTGAGATGGTGCATGCACAGGAGGGCTTCCGCGCCGCGCCATCGATCAGCGGGTTGACCGAGCAGCAGCGGCAGGAGCTCCTCGACCGACTCGCGCTGGGCGGGTGGGACGTTTTACCACCCCCCACGCCGCCACCGCCCGATCGGTCGCCGTAGCGACCTCTGCGCCCAACATCTAGGGCGCCACTTGACATGGGAGTGCACAGTCCCTAATCGTGTACTGCGAGCAGTTGCCCATGGGGCGGTGTGGAGGGTGTGAGCATGGGGTGGCGGGCGGTGGAGCTGGGCGGTGGCGGGCGGCGGCCGAGTTAGCGTCGCGCAGGCGGCTATCTCGGCCTGCCGCAGTCTCATCGGCCAGGGCAAGGTCGCGACCGGCGACTGGAGCCTGTCGGCCGCCGAGGAGAACGCGCTCCTCGGCGATCCTCCCAACTGGGAGCGCTACGGCAAGTGGTTCCTCGGGCGGCGCGAAGGCGTCAACCCCGAGACCAAAGACTACTACGCCTACCCCTACGGCAAAGATGGTCAGGTCTACCGCCGCGCGCTGATCGCCGCGAAGCAACGAGCCTCCCAGCAGGGCCACGCCTCGGTGTTCAGGGCGGCGGGCATGCTGCTCGCCGAGTGCGATGGCGACGAGGCGCGGGGCGTGGTCACCCACGCGCGAGCCGTCGACCTCCAGGAGATGCGCCCCGCGGCCGGAGAGCCGTGGCCCGGGGAGCAGCGCGTCCAGGCCCTGCCCTGGGGCCTGATCACGCCGGCCGATGGCCGGGCGCCGTGGATCGTCAACGAAGCATCCGCCCAGGCGATCTCAGCGCAGTTCAACGGCCGCCAAATCGACCTGCCCATCGACTACGACCACTTCGGGCCGCCGGAGAGCCCGAACCCGTTCGTTGTGCCCGCGCCGGCCGCAGGCTGGGTCAAGGGCATCGAGATTGTGGCGCCGGCAGATGGCGCGACGCCCGACCTCGCGGTGCATGGCGTGTGGCTGGCCGTCACGTGGACGCCGCGCGCGCGTCAGGCGCTCAGCGATCGCGAGTTCCGCTACTTCTCCGCCGAGTTCTTCTTCGACCCGGAGAGCCGTGTGGTCACGGCCATCGGCGGCCCAGGGCTCGGCGCCGGGGCGCTCACCAACTACCCAGCAGTCGAGGGCATGTTGCCGGTGGCCGCCAGACACGACGACCACGCAGATCACGGCGGCAACGCCGCCGAGGAAGACAGCGCCGCCCGTGGCGCAGAAGGAGGTCCGGAAATGGAGCGGCTCATGAAAGAGCTGGGGGTCTCCACCCCGGAAGAGGCCATGAAGGCGATCGCCGATCTCAAGGCGAAGGCCGGCATGGCCGAGAAGGCCGGGACGGAGACGGTGGCGCTCACCACGCAGCTCGAGCAGGTGACCGCCAGGGTGAAGACGCTCGAGCCGCTCACCGAGAAGGTGAAGCAGCTCGAGACGGAGAAGGCCGAGGCGCAGGTCGCGGCGTTCCTCGCGGAAGCTCGCGAGCAGCTCGGCGAGCTCGACGAGAAGACCGCGGCGTTCGCGCGGAAGACCGCCGCTCGCGACCTCACCGAGGCCCGCGAGTGGCTGGCCATCCAGCCGCGACCGGCGACGGTCGCGGCGCCCGGGACCGGCCGCCTGCCGATCTCCGCCAAGGCCGCGGCCTCGGGCGTCGTGCGTTTCACGTTCGACGCGGACCCTGACGGGGTCGCCGTCGTCGACAAGGCCGTGGTCATGGCCCGGGAGCAGCAGATCCCGCTCGCTCGCGCCATCGACCTGGTCGAGCAGGGAGGCTGACATGGTCACCGCCATCAAGGCAGAGCAGCATCTGACCGACGCCCTCACTATCCAGGCGGCGGCAGCGATCACCAAGCGCCGCTTCATCGGCTACGACGGGAACCATTGCGGCGCCAACGCGCGGGCCGTGGGCGTCTCGGCGTTTGACGTGGCCGCGTCCGGCGAGCAGATCACGGTCTATGGCCGTGGGAACCTCGTCAAGGTCACGTCGGCCGGCGCGGTCTCCGCCGGCGCCGAGGTGGCGTCCGGCGCCAACGGCAAGGCGGTCGCGGCCTCCGCGCTGGCCACGGCGGCGCCCGTCGTCGACATCAGTAAGCTGACGATCGACGACACCAAGCTGACGATCGACGCCGGCGCGACGCCGGTGACCTCAACCGCAGCGAACGGCGCGATCATCACGGCCGCCGCCGACGCGATGCAGGTCGCGGCCGGCTTCCTCGCGGCGCCCGTGGTCTCCGGCGGTGCCACCCCCCAGAAGGTCAACGGCATGGCCATGGAAGCGGCCAGCGGGGCGGACGAGGACATCCTCGTCCTCCTGTACTGAGGAGGTTGCGATGGCCAGCAGACTCACCGAACTCAAGCTCAACATCAGCCCGACGCTCACGGCGAAGGCCCTGGGCTACGCGCCGGGCGGGCTCATCGGCAGCCGCATGCTCTCGCTCATCCCGTGCGGGGAGGAGGGGGCGCGGCTGCCCCAGTTCGACGCGAGCTTCCGGCGCGTCGTCGACACTAAGCGCGCGCTGCGCGCGCTGCCGAAGGAGATCGACTACCACATCAGCTACACGGATGTGGCGTTCGACGAGCAGTCGCTCGCGCTGAAGGTGGACGAGCGCGAAGTGGTCGCCGCCAGGCGCGTGAACGCCCCCGATCCGATGGCGCTCGCAGCCAACGGCTCGAAGGACGTCATCATGCTGGGCAGCGAGAACGACATCGCTGTCCTGCTGACGACCGCCGGGAACTACGCGGCGAACCACTCGGAGACCGTGGGCGCGGGTGCCGCGAAGTGGGACTCGGTGACCGGCGGCGTGTCGGACGTCGACATCATCGCCGTGATCCGCGCGAAGTCTGCGCTCGTCCGCTCGAAGACCGGCAAGCGCCCGAACAAGTTCGCGTGCGGGAGCGTCGTGTGGGACGCGATCCAGGAGAACACGAAGGTCAAGAGCCGGATCTCCTACGCGCCCGACAAGCCGGATGCGGCCGTGGTCACGGAGGCGGCGTTCGCCAGGCTCATCCAGGTCGACGAGGTGGCGGTCGGGGACGCCGTGTACTCGGCAGACGGCGCCACGATCTCCGGCGACATCTGGGGCGACAGCGCGATGCTCCTCGTCCACTCCGACCTCACGGTCATCGAGCAGCCGACGTTCGGCGTGCTGGCGATGGAGGAGTTCGGGCAGATCGGGAACGTGCCGGTTTTCGGGTTCGTCAGCACATGGGACCACCCGAGCGGCATGATCCACTACGTCGCGTACACCGCCCACTACAAGCCGGCCGTGGCCATGAATACCGCTGGCTACCTCTGGCTGGACACCTTGACCTGAGCCGAGTGAGGACGGGGACGGGGGCGGGCTCGCCCGCCCCCAAAGCCCCAGGGAGGACGTGATGCCGACAGTGATCGGACCGATCGGCTACGGGCGGGCGGACGGCAAGACGGCGCCCGCCGGCACGCCGATCGAGGTGAGCGACAAGGAGGCCGCGCGGCTGGTCGCGCAGCGCGGCTTCCAGCTCGTCGGGGCGGCCACGCCGCCGCCCGACAAGGATGGCGACGACGACGAGCCGAGTGGCGAGTCGGGCGCCGACGAAGACGCCGCGAAGACGGCCGGCGCCGGCGGCAATCAGCCGCCGGCTGGGCCGGGCCCGCTCCCCTCCCCCTCCACTCTCCAGGCGATGCGCCTGGCGGAGCTGCAGGCGCTGGCGGCCGAGCGCGGGGTCGAGGTGCCCGGGGACGCGACCAAGCGCCAGATCATCGAGGCGCTGGCCGCGGCTGCCGGCGAGGGGAACGCGGGGGAGTAGGTGGCCGCGTACTTCGACATCGACGACCTCAAGGGCGTCATCGACGCGGCCACGATCGTCAACCTCGCCGATGATGACCAGGATGGCGTCGCCGATGCAGCCGTGCTCGCCGACGTCTACGCGAAGGTCACAGCGGAGATCGACGCCGCACTGCTCGCCGGTGGCTACACGGCGCCGGTCGCGACGCCGGGCGAGTACCTGGCCGGCCTCGGGGCCCGGCTGGCGATCGGGCCACTCTACGCGCGGCGACCAGCCGTGCCGACGCCCGAGCATACGACGAAACTCTGGGAGGCGGCGAAGGCCGACCTCAAGCAGATCGCAGCCGGCAACCTCTCGGTGCCCGAAGCCGAGTACGAGGCGTCGAGCGGCGCCGCCGGCGGCATCGCCGTGTCGAGCGACGATGCCCGTGGCTGGGCGGACTCGGAGCTGTTCTGATGGCCGAGCCACGCGGCTTCCAGGTCGACTACTCACGCCTCATGGCGCGGCTCAAGCGCGGTATCACCGAACTCTCCGGTAACGCCATGCAGGATGTCGCGGACTACGCCGCCATCAAGCTCGAGAGCGACTCCGTGCAGGCGTTCACGCGCCAGGCGGGCCCGGCGACGGGGCAGAGGTGGAAGCCATCGCTCCGAGCCAAGAGGCAGCACGGCCAGACGCTGCTCGATACCGGCCGCCTGCGGCGCGGCGTGCGCGCGGAGGGTACGGCCAAGGGCCGCAAGGCGACCGTCGTCGGCGGCACGGTGCCGATCGTCTACGCGGCGATCCACCAGTTCGGCGGACAGGCTGGCCGCAATCGCGCTGTGACGCTACCGGCGCGGCCGTACGTCGGCCTCCGCGCCCAGACCATCGAAAAGATCCGGGCCTTCATCCGCACGCGCTGCACTGGGGCGCTCACGTGAGCGACCACGCCACGATCCTCGCCGCGGCCGTGGCCAAACTCGAGGCGGCGCAGCCCGCGGGCTGCCGCACCATCCAGGCGTCCGACCAAGAGGCGTTCGTGCAGCTCGCGCGCACGCCTCCCGCATACGGCCCGGTCTACGCCGGGCGTGAATTCGAGGAGCCGAAGGTCCGGGCCAACTCGCAGCAGAGCGCCGAGTGGGGCTGGGACCTGTTTGTGATGGGCCGGCTCCCCGCCGCCAACGTCCCAGCGGGCACCGATGTCTTCTCGCTGCTGGAGGCGAGCTACGGCGCCCTCAACGGGCTCCAGCCGGCCGGGATGAGCGGCGTCCGCCTGACGTGCGTCAACGAGCGGCTCGTCGACGTCCTGAGCGGCGCGCTGCTCTATGTGCAGTCGTGGCAACACTGGAGGGCACCGCAGTGAGGATGCGAGTGGCATTGTCCGCGGGTGACTTGCGCTCGAGCGCGACGCTGCTCGGCGTCGGCGTCGTGACGCACGAGCCCGACGAGCGCGAGCTAACGCCGGCGCAGGTTGCGTCGCTGCGCGGCAAGGGGTTCGCGGTCGCAGAAGTGTCCGACGCGGCGGCCGAGCGCCCAACGGAGCGCGTCCCGCGCGGCCGACACCGCATGGGGGGCGCGACACCAGCGGCCGCGGAGACGACGATGGAAGAGGGGCCGGCGGCGCCGGCGCCCTCAGAGGGAGAGGAGTAGGCGATGGCGATCCGACGGAACGATGAGGAGCGGCTGGTTATCTGGCCCGAGGCGACGCTCGGCACCCGGCCCGGCGTGCCCGATGGGAAGGTGATGCGGATCTTCGACCAGGACCTCGGGTGCACCGAGGCGATCGTCGAGAACAACGTCATCCGCTACGACATGAACACCGACCAGCCGGGCCGCGGGCGCTGGAAGCTCGAGGGCAAGAAGGCCAACGTCCCGCTCGAGCGGTCGGAGAGTGGCATCTGGCTGAAGGCGTACTTCGGCGCGCCGACGACGACGGGTGCGGCCGATCCCTACACCCACACGTTCAAGCGCACGGTCGCCAACGGCCCGAGCTTCGGCGCCGAGGTCTGGAACGCTGCCAACTCCAAGGGCGATCAGCTCGACGGGCTCGTGGTCTACGGCCTCGAGTTCACGATCGACGCCGAGGACGGCCTGATCTCGATCGGCGTTATGATCGCGGGGATTGGCAAGCAGACGCTCGACCAGGGGGTCGAGGTCGACGCCACTCCCACGGCCTTCACCGACGACGAGTTCCTCAAGCTCGATGCACAGATCAAGATCGACAACACGGTCTCCGACCACGTCGTCTCCGGAACCGTGCGCCTGGAGCGCGAGATCACGATCCGCGCGATCCCCGACACCAACGACTACGCGAAGCACATCATCCTCGGCAAGGAGAAGGCGAGCTGGAACCTCACCGGCCTATTCGACTCGACCTCCGAGGTGAGGGTGTTGGCGACGGGGCGGGCGCAGCACTCGATCGAGCTGCTGTTCGGCCACCCGAGCAGTGCGAACCACTCGCTCTCACTCAAGAGCGAGAAGGCCCTGCTCTACCTCACCAACAACCCGTCGGTGGGTCAGGGCAACGAGCGCGAGATCACGATCGAAGGCCAGGGGCACCCGAGGGGCGCGGCGAGCGCCTCGCAGATCCTCGCCGTCCTCAAGAACCCCGACGCGGCGATCAGCTTCTGATTGGGAGGCTACATGGAGGGACGCCCGCTTTTCCTTCGGACCATCGCAAGCCGTTTCGACGGCGTCTACCCGGTGCCGGCGCCCGCGATCAACGAGGGCGCCGTGCTCTACCTCCGCCCGCTCACGATGACCAAGCTGCGCGAGATCGCGCTCCAGCATAAGCTGTGTAAGCGCTGTCTGGGCTTCGGCGTCGTGAGCATCGGCGAGGGCGAGCACGCGCACGAGCAGCTCTGCCCGATATGCCGCGGCAACCACCCCAAGACGATGGGCGACTTCGGGCCGCGCCACGACATCCTGCAGCACGCGCTCGCTCGCTGGGAGGGCGTGCTCGCCGAGGATCCGGTGACGGGCGAGATCGGGCCGCTCGAGCTGACGCCGGAGGTGCGCGATTCGATCCCGCAGACGGACGGCTACGACGAGATCGTGCGGCTCGCCCGCGGCCTCGTGCAGCACGCGGACCAGGCAGAAAAAGGGGGCTCGAAACCTTCGCTCGCCGGCGATTCCGGTACGGCGCCGAGCGCCGAAGCGCCATCGAGCTGAGCCAATGGCAGGCGCAGGCATGGTTCGCGTGGCATCTATGCGGCTCACAGCTCGCAGTCGCCCCCATGGGCGGCCTGCTGGGGCTGCGATATGAGGGGTGCGCCGTGATCCTCGCCGACTACGGGCTGCGCCACGAGGAGGTCTGGGAGGGGCTGCGCGTGATCGAGGCCGTGCGGGTCGAGGAAGCCGCGAAGAAGCGGGAGCACGACCATGGCCGGCGCCGTCGCTGATGTCCTGTTCAAGGCCGAGTTCGATGCTTCGGGCGCTATCATTGGCCTGAAGAAGGTTCAGTCCGAAGCCAGCGCGACGAAGCCGAAGACCGATTCCGCCGCCAGCTCGTTCAAGAATCTCGCCACGGCAGCAGCCGGCGCCGCGGTCATCGTGAAGCTCGGCGGCTTCCTCAAGGACTGCGCCAGTGCCGCCATGGAGAGCGAGCAGGCCACCGCGAAGCTGAACGCCGTGTACAAGGCGACGGGCGGCGTGGTCGGCATGAGCACGCAGCAGCTCGGTAAGCTCGCCTCTGAAATACAGGGCGCCACCGGCGTATCCGACGAGATGGTGATGAGCGCCGAGGCGGTCCTCCTCACCTTCCGGTCGATCCAGGGCGAGGCGTTCCCGCGGACCATGAAGGCCGCAGCCGACCTCTCGGCTGTCTTCGGGCAGGACCTCAACGGGTCCGTGACGATGCTGGGCAAAGCGCTTGAGGACCCGATCAAGGGCATCACCAGCATGACGAGGGTTGGCGTCACCTTTTCAGAAGAGCAGAAGAAGGTGATCGCGAAGATGGTCGAGACGAATCACCTGGCCGACGCGCAGGCGGAGATCCTGCGCGTGGTTGAGCTCCAGGTCGGCGGCACGGCCGAGGCGATGGGCAAGACGCTCGCCGGGCAGCTCGGCATCCTGAACGAGACATGGGGCGACGCGAAGGAGGCGATCGGCGGGTTCGTCACGGGGGCCATCGCGGCGACGGGCATCGTGCCTGCGCTTACGTCGGTACTGCGCGGCATGACCGAAGGCCTCACCGAGATGGCCGGCAAGACAGAGGTCGCGAACACCGCCCAGGAGTTGACCGCACACTCCCTCGAGTTGCTCATCCCGAAGCGGCAGGCGGAGATCGCCGCGCTCCAAGAGCAGATGCGGCACACCGATCACTCGTCGGACGCCTACGAGGCGCAGAAGAACAAGCTGATGTCGCTGATAGAGGAGCTGCACAGCTTCGAGCAGCAGCTCCCGCAGACCACGGCGCAGGAGGATGCTGCCGCCGATGCGGCCAAGCGGGTCGGCGACGAGTCGGAGGGATCGAAGAAGAAGGTCGCCGAGCTGGGCGATCTGCTCGATCAGTACTACGGCGAAGGCAAGACCTACTCAGCGACCGCCACGATCGCCGCGGACACAAGCGGCGCCTCGACCACGCTCATTGGCTTCCTGGAGTGGGTGAACCAGCAATTCCCGCCCGGCGTCGCGCGGGAGATCGCGCTCGAGGCAGCCACAGCGCAGGCTGAGGGCGACCTCGCCGGATTCATGGAGCGCGTCGCGGAGATCCTGCCGCCGACGCTGCCCACGACCGTGGCTGTCGGCGCCGGCACTGCGCGCGAGGACGCGGCGGCAGTCGCCGCCGACATGAGGGCCGCGGTGCCACTGAGCGTGCCAACGGCCGCGGACTTCGCGGCTGGGGTGGCACTCGCCGCAGCCGAGACCTACGCCGATGGCTTGACTGGCGCGGTTCCTGGCTCGGCGACTACGACAGCGCTTTTCGCGCCCGGAAGCGCGCTCGGCGATGCTGCGGCATACGGCACCGGAGTAAGAGACGCGGTGCCGGGATCAGCGAGCACCACCGCACTCTTCGCTCCCGGCAGCGCCATATCCGACGCGACACGCCTCGGTCGCGACCTCGCCGGGGCGGTCCCCGGTAGCGTCACCACCGAGGCCGCTTTTGTCCCCGGCACCACGGTTGCCGACGCGAGACGCCTCGGCAGTGACGTCCTCGGCGCTCTGCCGCCGAACGTGCCACTCAGCGCGCAGCTCATCAAGGGGAGCACGGTAGCCGACGCCGGGAAGCTCGGCCGCGACGTCGCGGGCGCCATCCCCCCGGATGCTGCCACGGTGACAGCCAAGTTCGCGGACCTCGGCGCGCGCGCTGTCATCATCAACTTCTTGGGCAAGGTCGCCAAGGACTTCCCGCCCGACAAGGCCGCCGAGATCACCGCGCACTTCCGCGACGCGCAAGCCCGCGGCGACGTGACCGGCTTCCTTGGCTACGTGAACACCGAGATCCCGGCGGAGAAGCGCCAGGAGCTGACCGCGGCGTTCGTCGACGTCCAGGCGCGACTCGATGCACAGAAGCTTAAGACGGACATGCCGAGCCTCGTCGGTAAGAGCTACACGACGATCTTGCAGGCGAACCCCGACCCGGCGAGGACAAAGGCCAATGAGCTGGCGGCCGAGCTCGCGGCCGGCGCGGTGGCGATACCGCCGTGGCAGATCAGGCTCGAGGCTACGATTGAAGCCGACGAGGCGAAGGCACAGGCTGAGGCGGAATTCAAGGCGTTCTTCGACTACAACATCGCCCCGCTGCTCGCCGACAGCATCACCCAAGGGATCGTCGACGGGCTCGCCGGCGAGGGAATCGACGAGGCCGTAAAGGCGCTCTTCGACGCACTCGGCAACCTTGGTCGCTCGATGCTGAAGACCTTCCTCGAAGGGATCATCAGCAGCAAGGACGTGCGGCAGTCGCTGATCGACGCCGGCGTCCTGACATCGAATGGCAGGTTCAACGCCGCTGGCACGCTTTCGGCCGCCGGCGGGATGGTCTACCAGGCCGGGCAGCAGCGCGGGTCGCGGGGCATGGGCGCGCTCGGCGGGGCGATGTCCGGGGCCGGAATTGGGCTGATGTTTGGTACAGTCGGCGCGATCGTAGGCGCCATCATCGGAGGCATCGCCGGATACCTCACATCCGGTACTCGCACCGAAGGCTACAAGATCTGGATGCGCGAGCGCGAGGGGGAGACCGCCGGGATTCGCGCCGGGATGTGGTACGGCCCGACGGGCAAGCCCGAAGAGCAAGAGATGGCGCGCGAGATGCTGTCGAAGTACCACAAGGCGGCCGGCTTCTTCCGCGACGTCCTCGACATGCTCGAGGCGCCACTCGGCGATCTCCCCGCCATTGAGATCTCACTCGAAGCGCAGACCAAGGACTTCTCGACCTTCTGGCGCACCTTCCTCACCGGCACTCTGCCCCGAGCCGTGTTCCAGGAGTACAAGCCGGCACTGACCAGCGCCATGGAGGCGTTCGGCATCGAGACGGGCCGCATCAACCTGGAGCTCGCGAAGTTCAACACGGCGCCCTTCGAGGAGGCAGCGCAGGCGCTCAAGGCGTGGATCGGTGCGATCGTCGCCGTGCGTGACACGATCGAGCTGACCGGGCTTTCCTTCGAGGACTTCAAGGCGCGCGCGCTTGAGGGGCCGCTCGAGGCATGGCGGCGCGACAACGCCAAGGTGCAGGCCGATCTCCTGCGCTGGTCGGGGCAGCTCTCGCAGCTCGACACCGAAGAGCAGGTCGAGCAGGCCGGGAAGATGGTGCAGGCGATCAACGCGCAGATCGACGCGAACGCCAAGCTGCTGGCGACGCTCGACGATCTCCGCCAGAAATACGTCGTGCAGCCGCGCACCTTCGACCTGGCCGTGGGCGCCGGCGGATCCGACATGCTCGAGCGCGTCGACGCCGTGCTCTCGGCCGTGGTCACGGAGCTGGCGGACGCCGCGACCATCGAGCAGCTCGTTGCGGCTGCGGAAGGGGCGGACGCCGCGCGCCAGGCGCTCAAGGACCTCGCTGACGTCTACGCCGAGGCGGTCGCCGACTTCACCACCGCCCGCGGCGAGCTTGACGCCCTGGTCGCCGCGATGACTCCAGTGCAGCCGCTCGCGCTGGAGGACGCGCTCGCTGGCGTCCAGGACCTCATGACCGGGATCGACCAGCTCGCGCCGGCGGACGCGGCGGCGCGGGTGCGCGAGGTCACCGCCCTGCTCTCCGAGCAGTACGAAATGCAGAAGGCGAACCTCGAGCAGATCACCAACATCCAGGAATCGCTCGCCGCCTCCTGGGATAAGCTCTTCGGTAAGTGGGCAGAGGGGAAGCTGTCGCCCGAAGAGGTGATGGCGCAGCAGCAGGCGGCCCTCTCAGGGATCGTCGATCAGCTCGCTGCTGCCGCCTCTCCTGAAGAGATCGACCGGCTGGTGCGGCAGGCACAGGAGCTAGCCGGCACGCTCTGGGATAACCTCACGAGCCAAATCGAGGCGCTGGCCGGCGAGGGCGAGGATACGTCGGCGCTCCTGGCCCAGCGGGACGCTGTAGAAGCGCTGGCGCAGGAGATCCGCACCGCGTCGGAGGCGCAGCTCGAGACGTATCGCCAGCAGGTCGAGGCGGAGATCGAGCTCATCAAGGCGGCGGCGATCGCCGCGGCCGATATCCTCGACACGCGCGCGTCCCAATACGACGAGATCCTCAGTCAGGTGCAGGCCGCGGACGCCGCGATCGCCGACGCACTCGAGGGAATCGGCACGCGCCTCGACTCGTGGGAAGCGGAGATCGCGGCATCGAACG
>Ga0209417_1001328_pt1 | contig 46007 bp, 37 predicted proteins | sample RifGroF2_FD_184002 | JGI IMG/M metagenome (GOLD analysis project Ga0209417, IMG submission 184002) | Groundwater microbial communities from Rifle, Colorado, USA - Groundwater F2 (SPAdes) (version 2) | ecosystem: Environmental > Aquatic > Deep subsurface > Groundwater | place: Rifle, Colorado...
GACTGAAGTTGTCAATCAGGTTCACTACAACGTATTACATAAATACTAGCTCCAGAATCGAGGATCTCCAAAAACAATAAAAAGTAAGACCGTCCCAAAATTTGTTTTGAGACGGCCTCTTTGATTTAGTTAAGCCTGATCCCGCTCACCATTCTTCCTGTATCGGTACCTTCGCGTCGTGCCGAATAAAACAGATCGGCATGTTCGAATGAACACAAGCCCATTATCTCTATGTTTTCTGCCTGAATACCAGCTTCAACCAATACTGTTTGATTTGCTTCCCATAAATCAAGATACGCATGGCCTTCTTTGAGTGACGGTTTTAGTAAAGCAGGCGAATTATTGAAAGAAGCCTCAACTGCCTCAACCACTTCCGGTCCTACTTCGTAGGCATGCATATGAATGGAAGGGCCAATTCCAGCGATGATATCGGAAGGCTCACAACCAAAATTTTCAAGCATCTGACGAACAGTTTTTTGAGCAATTTTCGAAACAGTACCGCGCCAACCCGCATGAATAGCTGCTACCACTTTTTTCTCAGGATCGAAAAGCAAAATCGGGACACAATCGGCCGTTTGAACACAGACAAACAGATTGGGATCGTTGGTAATCAAAGCATCGGTATCAGCAATAGTATTCAGATCGCCGGAAGAAACAATTTGGATCCGATCTGAATGTGTTTGCCGGGGGAAAATAAACTGATCGGCATCCCAATCACCTGAAACAGCCAATTCTTTACGAAAATCCGAATAATCCAATTCCTGGTCACCGGTGAAACGTGGTTTGCTTCCCGACACCCACCCCTCCTTAGTGGTAATAAAATGGGATATATTTTTAAATTTTCTGAAGCTCTCGAATTTAAATACCGAAAGTCGTCCCTGAATCATTTTTCTCATTGTTCAAAAAGTTTGCGCAATTATAAGCAGCGAAATTAGAGCAATATATGACTTTTGTCGCTTTAGCAATGAATGACAGTTGCGGGTTTCGTGTTACGGGATGCCTTCTTCCATCATGCTCCCTTCGACTCGCTTCGCGCTCAGGGAACGGCACTTCGGTCTTCGGTCTCCTGACTTCTGACTTCTGACTTCGATCTTTTCTGGAAACTGCGACTCCTGCCTGCCGTCAGGCAGGGAACACTGGGCACTTTTTCTCAACTTTTCAGTAATTGGTTCATTCGGTTTTTGTCCAGAATTTTGATGCAGCGGCGGTCGGTTTCAATCAGGCCTTCCTGGCACATTTCGCCCAATGTGCGGGCAAGCGAAGGCCGGGTAACGCCAAACATTTCGGCTAGTTGTCCCTGCGATTGCTGTATTTCTACCGTTTGAAGCCGGTCTCCGGCCTTTTCGAGCAGGTAATGCGCAATTTTTTGCTTGATGGTTTTGAAGGAAAGAAACTTTAGCTTTTGCGATAAAAACTGCGCCCTTGTTGAAATAGTATTCAGGTAATTATTAAGAATCAGTGAATTTAGCTGCAATAGTTTAACAAATTCAGGCTTTGGGATAGAAACCATTTCGACATCGGAGGTGGCCGAAACTGTTACCGGAAACCTGTTCTGCTTGCCAAATAAAAAAGCTGTTGCCAATGGCTGAGGTGCCGACAAATCTTCAATTTTTATGGTCTTTCCTGAATAGTCGGTCATTTCCGCCTTTACGCTACCATGCAGAATAATGAGCAACCGGTCGCAAATTTCACCGCCAATCGTGATCAAATCGTTCTTCTGGTATGTTTTAACCTGAAAGTGAATCTGGCTGAATAGCTGTAACAAATCTTCCGGAGAAATGCCCCGGAAAATGGGCGACTGGCAAAGTATTTCGGGCTGTATCATAAAGCGATTTATAAATTATTATTGGTGATTGATTTACCGTGTCATAATTCACAATTATTCTTTCATTTTGTAACATTGGGTACATTTCCGATAACCGAAAGTCAGTAGTTTTGTTTCAGCAAAATACAAAATAGAAAAGAAGATGTGATGATGAACCTGAAATTTATTCATCATTCAAAATTTAAAATTCAAAATTATTCCGATGATACGCGAAATTGTAAATATCGACGAAGACTTGTGTAACGGATGTGGAGTTTGCGTTCCAAATTGTCACGAAGGTGCATTGCAAATTATAGATGGTAAAGCCAGGCTCATTAGCGAATTGATGTGTGACGGATTGGGAGCCTGCCTTGGCCATTGCCCCGAAGGAGCGATTACCATTGAAAAACGCGAAGCCGACGAGTACGACGAAGTGGTTGTGGTGAAACAAATCATCCCGAAAGGCAAAAACACATTGGTTGCTCACATGAAACACCTGAAAGAACACGGCGAAACCGGATTCCTGAAACAGGCTGTTGGCTATCTGAAATTACATGCCAGCGAAATTCCGTTCAATGTTGATGAGGTAATTTCTGAAGTACATGCCACCAAAGTTGAATCATCGGGAGGATGCGCTTCCGGTGGTTGCCCCGGATCGCAGGAAGTGAGTTTCGAACCCAAAAATCTACGATTTGCGCCAATGGGAACCGCAACAGAAGTACCTTCGGCATTGCGCCAGTGGCCGGTACAAATGCACCTCATTAATCCGGCAGGAGCTACATTCCAGGGAACCGATCTGTTACTGGCTGCCGACTGTGTGGCCTTCAGTTTAGGAAATTTTCACTCCAAACATTTGGCCGGAAAATCATTGGTTATCGCCTGCCCTAAACTCGATCAGGGCAAAGAAATATATGTGGAGAAAATTCGCCGCCTCATCGACGAAGCCAAAGTGAATACCATTACCATTATGATGATGGAAGTTCCCTGTTGCGGAGGTTTGTCACAGCTGGTTCAGATGGCAGCAGCCCAGGCATCGCGCAAGGTTCCGGTAAAAGAAATCATTGTGAGCATCAAAGGCGAGATACTGGAAGAAGCATGGGTATAAAAAGTTCCAAATTCCAAGTACTCGCTTTGTTCACAGTCTATCCATAACTTTCTGCCTTAGCAGACTAATTTTCATTTGGAAATTGATTTCAACTTCAAATAAAGATATTTCACAAAATTTAATACTAAATCAAACCTCCTGATCAAGTTAATCGGGAGGTTTTTTAGTTTTATGAACTGCTGGTTTTTGGCCCCCTTTCAAAATCTATCATTTCAACACTCCATTTTCAAGCTTTTCCTCTTTCCTTATTCCTTTTTTATTTTTTCAGTCAATCCATTATCTATTGATTATGAGCTAAATCAAAAATATTTTCAAAATATTTGAAAATTTTAGTACTTTGTGTTGCATAGTTCCATTTAAAGTTCGTATGTTTGTAAAGCCAACAACAATGTAAGAGAAGGTAGAAGTTTTAGTAAAGTTCCAGAAAACCCTTTCAAAAACAAAAGCCGGATATCTTACTTTCAGAAAAACAAAGAAAACAGCATCAGAAAACAAGAAAACGTGTTCGGAAAACAGAAAACAGAAACCAAACTCAAAGCCATGGAAAAAAGAAACAATGCACAGAAAACAGAAATCATGAATCCATTTTGGATTCATGATTTAAATGGGAACAATGGAGAAGATCGATTAAGAAAAAAATTTTAGGAGGAAAAACAATGGATCTGAACAATACAAAAGCGCAAATGCGCAAAGGGGTTCTCGAATACTGCATCCTGCTGGTAATCGAAGGCAAACCTTTGTATGCAAGCGACATCATTGAAGAACTTAGCCGTTCGAAAATGATTGTTGTTGAAGGAACACTTTACCCACTGCTTACCCGTCTGAAAAATGACGGATTACTGGCCTACAAATGGGAAGAATCGACCCAGGGGCCACCGCGTAAATACTATGAACTTACCGAAGAAGGTGGCTATTTCCTGAACGAAATGGGCTCCTCCTGGGATGAGCTGGTTGAAGCAGTCAGAATGATCAAGGAACATAAATAAGTCCTTTTCAGTATAAAGAAACAATCGGAAAAAATATCTAAAATGAAAAAGACATTTACAATAAATATCAGTGGCACCATTTTCCATATTGATGATGATGCCTACGAAAATCTGCAACGATATCTGCACATGCTTAATCGCCATTTCGGTACAGCTATAGAAGGTCAGGAAATTCTTCAGGACATTGAAGCGCGGATTTCGGAACTTTTTATCGAAAAAACCAGCAACAAGGTTGAAGTGATTACCAATGAAATGGTTGAAGAAGTAATCGCCCGTATGGGAAAGCCGGAAGACTTTATGGAATCAGCCGACGAAGAAACTACTTCAAAAGCTCAATCTTCAGGTCCATCTCCGGAAGGTGAACAGAAATTGCGCCGCCGTCTATACCGCGATGGTGACAGCCGTGTGCTTGGCGGTGTTTGTTCTGGCATGGCAGCATATTTTAATATTGATGTTGTAATTCTCAGGGTGGTTTTTGTACTTGCGTTATTCCTGAGCGTAGGGGCTGCACTACTAATTTACATCGTTCTTTGGATAGCTGTTCCAAAAGCCAAAACTACGTCTCAACGCCTCGAGATGAAAGGAAAGGAAGCTACGGTTTCAAATATTCAGCAATCGATTAAGGAAGAAATGACCGAAGTTGGCGAGAGCTTTAACCGTTACAAAAATTCAACTGATGCCGATGGAAACACCCGCAGGGAACGTTTCGGGGATGTGGTAACCAGTATTTTCAGAGTAGCGCTTCGGGTTTTGGTTCTTCTTTTTGGCGTAGGATTGCTCATGGTTGGAATTGCCAGCCTGATTGGTTTTATCACTTCAATGGCAATTGGCCATTCGTTTATGCAGGGAGGGCCATGGAACTTTGGAAATCACATGGACATTGACATGTCGGGTGTGCTTCAAAATTTCGTTAGCCCCGGCGCTTATACTGTCTCCATGATAGCAATTTCAATCTTAGTCGGAATTCCGATATTGCTCATCCTGTTTATTGGAACCAAGCTATTGTTCAGATACAAAACCAATAACAAACTGATTGGGCTGGGAACATTTGGACTGTGGCTGGTTGCACTTATCGCTTTAATAATTGTTGCCGTCAACCAGGTTGGAAACTTTGGGAAACAAACCAGTCAGACTATTTCACAAAAGGTTGAATGTACCCAGTGCAAAACACTGTACCTCGAAACTGCCGATGATTTATATGAATCACTGATAAATAATGAGATTTCTCTCGATCGTATGAAAATCGCTACAGTAAACGGAAAAGAAAAAATTCTGGGTCATCCACGCTTTACCATCGAAAAGAGCAGCACAGACGAATATTTATTACTGATAAAAAAACGTGCACGTGGCAGTAGTACTGAAGATGCCCAGAAAAACGTAGAGCAGATCGATTATAATTTTTCACAGAAAGACTCAACACTTCGGCTCGATCCGTACTATTTCCTGAAAGACAATGCCAAATGGCGCGAACAGGAAGTTACTATGACGCTGAAAGTTCCGGAAGGAAAATCAGTTTTCCTGAATAATAAAATGAAAAATATCATTTATGATATTGAAAACACGGAAAACATGTGGGACGGCGATATGGTCGGTAAAACCTGGATAATGACTGCCAACGGACTGGCATTAAAAAATCAGATAACCCCAACAAAATAATAGTTTGAATTAAACACACACCATCTTGAATTGAATTACAAAAGGCTGTCAGTTAATGATGGCCTTTTTTCGTTTCATTTCGAAGAAAGATATTCTTCAGTGGTGTAAATGGCCTTCACAATAATTTTCTTATTCGCGCCAATAACAAACTCACTCAGGCCAACATGCGATTTGTTTCCTGGGTTCCAATCGTACGTGTAGCCCAACTGTGTCCAGGGATATTGTTGGGATAAATCACATTGATAATAACGGCTGATACGGTTTTCATTCATCCACGAAATATGCTCCGAATCTGCCTGTTTCGGGAAACATGTTTCACACTTGCTATCCGTAATTTCCTTGTCGGGGCAAGGCCTGAACAAATCGGAAGGTTTCACCCAAAACTCAACAAAATAGCTGTAAACTGAATTCGGCGGCAATCCTAAAAGCTGTATCAACCTTCGATCAATATTTTTTTCTTTTTCGTGTTGCATCCGCTGCTTCAATTCCGGAGCAGTTGTTATCCAAATTGGATACGATCCTGTATTGTAAAATGCCGAGTCGATGTATTGTTTGTAGTAGGTAATGGTTTGTTTCCAGGTAACTACCAGTATATGATCTTCTCCCCTGATATTTTTCCAAACCAGGTTCTGGTTTTGTTTCACCACAGGCACCAGCTTGTCGGAAACTTTACTTGCTTCAGGATAAATCGCATTTTGTATGGATTGCTGATAAAGAACCGTGTCGTTTAATCCTTTTTTTGTGGTCTGACAAGCCATGAACGACAGTAACAAAACCAGCAGCAAAGAGACTTTTCTCTTCATTAGTATAGTATTTTTGAGAAGACCTCTATTCATGAAGTAAAAGAGAATAGGGAATATTCATCTTATCATGTAAGTTTTTTATCATTCTTAGGTTAAGTTGTCGTTCTCTGTTAATGACCTTAGACACACTTGTTTTATCACCTATAATCCCGACCAAATCTTTATATTTTAGACCACGTTGATCAATGTAATATTGAATAACATCGATTGGATCAGGATTTGTTAACGGAAAATTATTTTCTTCATAATTTTCCGTTAACAGGGCCAATAATTCCAATTCTTCCCCATCAGGAGTATTAGGCACAGCGTCCATTATCTCCTCTATCCTGGCCAAAACAGCTTCGTATTCGGCATCGCTCTTTATAACTTTACTTACCATTTTTGTAATCAATTTCTAAGAGATGAAAAACTCTCAGACATTTACTATATACAATTTAATAACCGCAATTTCATTCAGGCTAAACCACATTCGCATCAATCTTATCGTATTCTGCATGAATACCAATAAACCTGACATAACAAATCTGCATTTTAAAATTGAACTTAACCACAACACGGTATTTATTTCCACGAATATTAAACACAACCCGGTTGTCGTTTAAAATACTGATGTAAGGGAAAAAGTCCATGACTTGATTTAAGTTCTCAAATGATTTTCTTTTTAAGTCTTCAAGCAACAAATTTAACTGTTTGCCACAATCAGGATTCTCGCAAGCAAAGTCCCTGAATTTTTTGGGTGAAATAACTCTCATAAATGATGAGATTAAAAAGTAGTTTGTTTTTCATAGATGACCGATTGTTTGTTTTAGCTGTCACAAAGATATACAAAAGTTGACAAATTGCCAACTTTTGAAAAAATAAAAACAATTTCAACTTAATTCCTTCCAAAGAACCTTAAAAAATCATCGAAAATACAGTCTCTTTGCCGGGAACCGAGCGTACCTGAAGGCTTCCGCCATGTAACCGCATGATTTGCCGCGAGAGGCTTAGCCCAATTCCGGAGCCTTTTTCACGCGTGGTAAAAAACGGAACAAAAATCTGCTCCAGAATTTCATCCGGGATTCCCGGGCCATTGTCGGTTACCCGTATTTCAGGACGATGTTCTGGATTGAATCTGGCGGTAATCTGAATTTTACCTTCCGGATTCTGTTCATTGGCCTGCAGAGCATTTTTAGTCAGGTTAATGAGTACCTGCGAAATCAGGTTCTCATCGGCAAAAAGCTCCATCTCTGGTGGATTTACCGTGATTGCCAGTTTTACCTTTCCGCTGTTTTCGAGCGAAGTATACAAAACTTTGATCCGGTTCGCTAAATCGTCCATTCTAAAAATGATTTTATCAGGATTCGGCAACCGCGTCAGTTTCCGATACGACTCAACGAACAGCATCAAGCCATTTCCCTGTTCTTTAATCACATTCAACCCTCGCAGAGTAGTCTGAATAGTTGTTTCAGTCACTTCCTCCGGAAGGGCAGGTCGCCCGTCGATAGTGAAAAACTGACACAGGCTTTCCGAAAGTGAGGTGATGGGAGCAATCGAATTCATAATCTCGTGCATCAGTACCCTTATCAGCTTCATCCACGAATCAAGTTCCTTCTCGTCCAGCTCATTTCTGATATCCTGTATCGACAATAATATCAGTTCATTATCTTTTGCTTTGAATGAAGTTGATTTGAGCGAAAGCTGAATAATACCCCGTTCGGTGGTAACAGAAGCCAGCTTCTGCTCAAAAGGGGCAATATTCCTTATAGCCTGAAACAAGTTGCGGTTAACCCGTTCCAGTTGGTTGATGTGCGTGAGCACGTCGACCCCCAACATCGTTTTTGCAGCCGAGTTGGCATGAAGCACAAAGCCTTTGGCATTAAAAGTGACAATCCCGGTGGCGACATGTTCGAGCAAAGTCTGAAAATACTGTTCCTGTTGCCGTCCTTCAATTTTCAGTTGCTGAATCTGTTTGTTAACCTTGTTAAGACCCTGATAGATTCCACGGATCGGTTTGTCAGTAATGTTCGTCGGAAACGAGAGCATCGAATCTTCATTTTGAACCGATTCCAGAAAATAGCTTATTTTCCGGTTGGTGGAATTTAGATAACTGATCAGGTTGAAAATCAGTATTACGATCAGGAAAAAAAATAACAAAATCAGGGTAGAGGCTTGTTCTATAGCCAGCAAAAAGCCAGCAGCCAGACTAAGTAAAACAATCAGTACAGTCCTGAAAATGATTTGAAAATAGAGGTTTCGTCCAATCATTGTCCTGTTTTTTTGATCTTGTTGTAAAGTGTCTGTCTGGTAATTCCAAGTTGTTCGGCGGCGGCGCTCAGGTTCCCGTTATTCTTTTCAATGGCAAGGTTAATCATCCGTTTTTCCATCTCTTCAAGCGTCAATTCTGTCTCACCTGTTTTTCCTGAAATGATTGGCCGCATGAAAAAATCCTCGGCTTTCAAAACATTGCCTTCGCTCAAAATGACCGCCTTTTCTATGGTATGTTGCAGCTCACGGATGTTACCGGGCCACGAATATTTGAGTAGTTTGTCCTGAGCCTGCTGGTTAATTTTCAGGCTGGGTTTGTTGTATTTCGAACAGTACTTTTTCAGGAAAAAATCGGTTAGCACCAAGATGTCGTTTCCCCGTTCGCGAAGTGGCGGAACTTCAATTTGTATGGTGTTGATACGGTAAAGCAAGTCTTCGCGGAACAATCCTTCGTGCACCATGCTTTCCAGTGTTTTATTGGTGGCGCAAATCAGCCTGATGTCAACCGGAACGGTTTGATTGGAGCCGATACGCGAAATCTGCCGGTTCTGTATGGCTGCCAGCAGTTTTGCCTGAAGATGAAACGAGAGGTTCCCAATTTCATCCAGAAAAAGGCTGCCTTTATCTGCTACTTCGAATTTCCCGGGACGGTTTTCTCGGGCATCGGTAAATGCTCCTTTCACATGACCGAACAACTCGCTTTCGAACAAGGTTTCGGAGATGGCCCCCATGTCGACACTCACCATCACTTCATTCGAGCGTTCCGAAAGGCGGTGAATTTCATGCGCAATCAGTTCTTTACCTGTCCCATTCTCTCCGGTAATCAGCACATTGGCGTCGGTTTTGGCCACTTTCCGAACCACGTTCAGCATCTGCATCAATTGCGGCGACGAGCCAACGATGAATTTTTGCTCGCGGTTGATTTCTGTTTTCAAACCTTTCTCCTTTTCCTTCAACTGGCTCACTTCCTTTTTCGACCAATTGAGCTGAAGCGCTGATTTCAGAGTCGCCAGTAATTTGTTGTTGTCCCATGGTTTCAGGAAAAAATCGGTAGCCCCCATCTTCAAAGCCTTCACAGTCAATTCAACATCGCCGTAAGCTGTAATCATTACTACCGAAATTTCAGGATTCGACTCTTTGATTCGCCCCAACCAGTAAATACCTTCGTTTCCGGTATTGATTCCGGCATTAAAATTCATGTCGAGGATAACCAGGTTGTACTCTTTCTTCCGCAGTTCTGTTGGAATCTGGTTAGGATCTGATAGGATGGTAACAGTTTGAAATTCGGGAGTCAGGAAAATCTCCAGAGCACTTAAAATGCTCTTGTTGTCGTCAACAATCAGAATATTTCCTTTGGCCATTTTTATTTGATTTATAACTGTTTGTAATGGTTTATGCAATTACTTTTTGAAAAGGCCGATGCAATTCCGTCCGAAAGAAGGTTTTTACAAAAACAACATTTTCACACGGACGGCTTTCTTCACCAATATTCTTTTTCTACAAATATGTTGCTCCTCTGGAGCAAAGACCTATAAAGGTTTAGGCCCATTAGGTGGAAACAGTGCCACAGGCACTATATATTTATAGAATAACAATATCGTCACAAAGCTCTTCGTGCCGTAGGTACGAAACAAATCTTTTGACCAAAGTTACATGACGCCGAAACCAAAATCAATAGAGTGTCAAATTATTTTACAAACTATTGTCAATTATTTTAACTCCGGAAAGACGCTCAACATCACAAAAGGCTGACCAATAGTGCATTTGCAATTTTGGCATTATTCTGGCATGGGACTAATCAAACAATTAAACAATGACGCAGAAGACTTTTATACTTTTTTCTATTTTGTGGTTTGTGCTGGGGAATGCTCTAGTGGCTCAAAACAACTGGTCCTTGACCCGGTGCATCTCCTTTGCCATCGAAAATAACATCGGCTTAAAGCAAATGGAGGTTCGGGAAGAGCTGGCCACCGAAGACCTGAATCAGTCGAAACGGAACCTATTGCCCGGGATCAGCGCATCATCGCGTGCCGGAATCAGCTTTGGACGTTCGATTGACCCCAACACAAACGACATTGTGAACAACGAGTTCTTTAACAACACTTATGATGTTGGCGCGTCTCTAACCCTTTTTAACGGATTCAGGCTTCTGAACCAAATTGAATACCAGAAATTCAGGAAAAAGGCCAGTGAATTAAACCGGCTGAACAGCATTGACGATCTGGCTTTTGGAGTGATGAACTCCTATTTTGATGTGCTTTATTACCAGGGCATGTTAAAAATAGCCCGCGAACAAGTTGAAACATCAGCCATTAGCCTGAAGAAGATCGAAAAACAAGTTGAACTTGGGATGAAATCGAAACCCGATTTGCTCGAAATGCGGGCTAATTTTGAAACCGAAGAATTGCGCCGGATTCAGGTCGAAAACAGCTTGAAAACAGCGATGCTCCAGTTGAAACAGCGAATGAACCTGACTGAGGAAACCGAATTGATTTTAGATGAAGAACAAAGTCCGATCGAATCCATGGGAAGTCAGAAACCCGAAAATCTGTTTTCATCCTACACGCAGTGGTCACCCTATTACCAATCGTTTGAGACACAATTAAAAGCTAGCCGGAAATTATTGGCAATTAGCCGATCACAGCTTTACCCATCAATCAATGCTTATGGCTCAATAGGAACCGGGTATTATGAAACAACCAAAGACGAAGCAGGGAAAACGATTGGGTTCGGCACTCAATTGGATAACAACCTAAGCCAATATTTGGGCGGGTCAGTCAATATTCCTATTTTCAGTCGCTGGGTCGTGCGGTCGGATATAAAAAAGGCCAAGCTGGAAGTTGAACAGGCCCAAAATACATTGGACGAAGAAAAGCAGAAGCTCTATTTCGAAATGGCCAATAACCTGAACGACCTGGAAGCCCTTGAAAAAGAATACAATCAATACCTGAAACAACAGGAAGCTGATCAGCTTGCTTTTCAGGCATCGGAGAAAAAAATTGAACAAGGATTGGTCAATGTGGTGGATTTCTACATTGCTAAAAACCGATTGTCAAATTCTGAAAGTCAGGTGCTAAAGTCCAAATTGCAATGGGAAGTCAAGAAGAAAATACTTGATTTTTACATGGGGAAACGGTTTTGGGAGGCCCCCTCTAACTCCCCCGGAGGGGGAGAATAGGAGGAAGCCTCTCCCTAGCCCTCTCCAAAGGAGAGGGAACTTGGGAAAAGCGGAGAGGATAGATTGACATAACAATAAAGTGTAATTAGATAAAAATAAGTAAAAATTAAAAAACGACTATTTCTGATGTGAGGGGGTTCTTTCTCCCCTCCCTCGGAGGGGTCGGGGGAGGCTCTATGGGAATGGATAAAGTAATAGAAAAGAAAAAAGGCCTAAGGCCAAAACATATCATCTGGATTGTTGGAGGATTAGCATTCGCCTTTTTATTGTACAAAGTAATTTTTGCTGAAACCGGCTCCAGCTTCAGGGCCGAAAAAGACAAGTTAACCGTCAGTACCGTTGAAGACGGTCTGTTTAACGATTATATCACAGTAATTGGCCAGGTTGAACCAATCACCACCATTTATCTGGATGCCATCGAAAGTGGGCAAATTCAGGAACGGTTTATCGAAGAAGGTTCTATGGTTCAAAAAGGCGATGTCATTCTTCGACTCGAAAACCGCCAGTTGTACCAGACGATCCTGAACAGTGAAGCAGCCCTGGCCGAGAAGGAAAATTACCTGCGCAATACGCGTATCAGCTTCGAAACCGAGTTGATTCAATCCCGCAAAAACCTGCTCGACAGTCGCTTCCAACTGAACCGCAAAAAACGGTCGTTCGAGCAGAACAAAGCTCTTTTCGACGAACAACTGATTTCGAAAGAAGATTTCCTTCAGGCCAAAGAAGATTACGAATATGAAGGAAACATGCTCGAAATTAACAAAGTAAAAGCCAAAAACGATTCATTAATCCGCCTTACATCTATGCAATCGCTGGAAACCGACTTGGTAAAAATGCGTCAGATGTTGGTGCTTGTTCGCGAACGGCTCGACAACCTGAACGTGAAAGCTCCGGTTAACGGGCAATTGGGAATGCTGGATGCAGAAATCGGACAGCGAATTAACGAAGGCCAGCGAATTGGCCAGATCAATGTTCTCGACAACTTTAAAATTAATGCCCTGATCGATGAACATTATATCGACCGCGTCGTAAGGGACCTTCCTGCCACACTAGACCGTAACGGAACCAATTTCAACCTGAAAGTCAGGAAAGTATATCCTGAAGTTCGAAACGGACAGTTCGAAATTGATATGGTATTTGACGGCACAACCCCCGATAATATCCGTACCGGGCAAAGCTACCACATTAAGCTTGAATTGGGTGAATCGGGCAAAGCAGTGTTGCTGCCACGCGGTGGATTCTTCCAAAGTACAGGTGGGCAATGGGTGTTCGTACTGAACGAAAACGGGACAGAAGCGACCAAACGCAACATCAAGATTGGCAAACAAAATCCGCAGTACTATGAAGTGCTTGAAGGCCTCAGTGCCGGCGAGAAGGTAATTACTTCAGGGTATGAGATGTTTGGAACGAATGATCGGATAGTGATGAAATGAAAAACAGCCTCTCCCTAACCCTCTCCAAAGGAGAGGGAACAGGAAGACCTCACCCTGATCTTCACCAAGGGGAAAGGAACGAAGAGCAATTTCTAGAATAGTAAATCGAAAATGACTAATTTTAGATATAACAACAATTAATTTAACCATGCTTTCCAAATCAATTAACAATTCTGATTTGGAAAGCCAAAATCCCTCCCCTTCGGGGAGGTTAGGAGGGGCTTTTATGATCAAAACAGTAAACCTAAACAAAGTGTTCCGCACCGAAGAAATCGAAACCAGTGCGTTGAACGAAGTGAACCTTCACATTCAGAAGGGCGAATTTGTAGCTATTATGGGACCTTCGGGCTGCGGCAAGTCAACCTTGCTGAATATTATTGGCCTGTTGGACAACCCAACTTCAGGCGAGTATTATTTCGACAATCAGGAGGTTGGCGCATTTAAAGAACGTAACCGCACTTTGCTCCGGAAAGGCAATATCGGCTTTGTGTTCCAGAGTTTTAACCTGATCGATGAACTCAATGTATACGAAAACGTGGAACTTCCGCTTATTTACCTAAAGATGAGTGCCAGAGAACGCAAGGAAATGGTCGAAAAAGTGCTTGAGCGAATGAAAATCAGTCACCGGAAGAAACACTTCCCTCAGCAATTATCCGGAGGACAGCAACAGCGTGTAGCCATTGCCCGTGCTGTAGTAGCCAACCCCAAACTGATCCTTGCCGATGAGCCAACCGGTAACCTCGACTCGAAAAACGGACTCGAAGTCATGAACCTATTGACCGAACTCAACCGCGAAGGGACCACCATTGTAATGGTAACCCACTCGATGCACGACTCTGAATTTGCCCACCGGGTGATCAACTTATTTGACGGACAGGTAATTACCGAAGAGGTGAAAAAACAAATGGGCGAATTGCTGATGTAATAAGCCCCTCCTAGCCTCCTCGATGGGGAGGAAAAAGAAAAAGTGTCTGAATCCTGATTTTTGTGATTAACTGATTATCCTGATTTTAAGAACAGAAATAATCAAAGTCCATCACAAAAATCATATGAATCAAAGTTCAGACAATTGGAAGACAGCCACGAGGAACCCGGTGGAGGCGTTGAGGTATGAATAAGTAGATGAGATTTCAGAAAACAAGAATTAAACAATACCGATGAAAACAATTTTATTGACATTCAGAAAACTTAGAAAGAGTAAAACAGCTACCTCGCTGGGAATTGCCGGGCTGGTAGTGGGTTTGGTGTGTGTGGTTTATATCTTTTTTTGGGTAAGCAACGAAGCCAGTTACGACCGTTTTCATAAAAACATCGACCGTATTTTTGTGGTACATGCATACCTTGAAGGGGGAACCAAAAAAGTAGATTTTAGAGGCTGCCCTCCGGCAGTTGCTCCTGCCCTAAAAGATGAATATCCCGAGGTGGAAAATACATGTCGCTACATTCCGGCGTTCTATGAATTTCTCCTTTCTACCAATGGGAAAAAGGATATGCTAAAAATGGCCTTTTCCGAATCATCGTTGTTCGATATTTTCACCCTCCCGTTTGTTTATGGAAGTCCTGGAGAACCCGGCGATCCCAATCAGCTTGTCCTTACACAAACAGCCTCCAACCGCATTTTCGGTAATGAAAACCCGGTAGGGAAAATAGTTAGGTTCAACAATTCGACAGATATGACCGTTGCCGGTGTTATTAAAGACATCCCAACGAACTCATCTATACAGTTTGATGCAGTCCTTCCAATTCAAAACCTAAAAATATTTTATGGCCGTGAAGATTTTTTGACAACATGGTACAACAATGGTTTTTCAACTTACGGATTGCTCCATTCGCCCGACGGATTCGATAAAATAGCTTCTACCATAACACGCCGCATCCAGAAAGAGATGCCCGAGTCAACCAATTACCTGAGGGCTTACAAATTTAAAAACGGTTACCTGTATGAGCAAAATAACATTCGTAATGTGCGAATATTCAGTATTATAGGATTCATGGTACTGATAGCGGCTATCCTGAATTTCATAAACCTCATTACTGCCCGCTCCACAAAACAGGCCAAAGAAACCGGGATGCGAAAGTCGATTGGCGCCACGCGTGGCAACATCATCAGGCTCGTTTATTACGATGTGGCTATTCTTTGCCTGCTGGCTTTTATAGCCGCATTTCTGATTGCCATATTGGGGTTGCCGTTGTTCAGTAACCTGATCGGCAGACACATAGAACTGCGCTCTCTGTTTGCTCTGCTGCCTATGAGCATTTTGCTTTTGATTTATCTGGTGACTGTATTTCTGGGAGGAAGCTATCCAGCATTTTTTCTTTCGTCTTTTTCAGTAAGTGAAACATTAAAATCAAATTTTCAATCCGTTAAGAATAAGGGATTTACACGAAATTCACTCGTGGTTAGTATTTTTGTAGTTTCAATTATTTTACTCACTTCCACATTCATTATTAGCAAGCAAACCATTCATCTGCAAAAAATGGACATTGGCTACAACAAAGAACAGTTGTTATACATCAACCTCGATGGAAAACTCAAGGAAAAAGTAAAAGAGCTGAAAGATGAAATTGGGCGTTCTCCAGGTGTTGCATCCGCATCGGTAACCGATTTCTTACCAGTTGTAATAGGGAATAATGGTGAAGGGTGGAACTGGGAAGGAAAAGATGTGAATTTTAAACCCCTGGTTACAAATTGGAGGACTGATGAAAATCTGGTTGAAACCTTAGGGGCAAAGATGATTGAAGGCTCTTTTTTCAGCAACGACCGTCGGGGAATTGTCATCAATAAAGCCTTTGCCGACGTAATTGGCTGGAACAGCTTTACCGGGAAAAAATTGAATGAGGGAGGAACTGATTATACAATAGTTGGCGTAATTAACAACATACAATACAACTCACTTTCAGAGTCGTGCCGGCCAATGGCTATACAATCTTCCGAAAGTTGGTCGGCAAACTACTTAATTGCTAGAACCAACGCTGGTCAAATAGACAAAACCATTGGTTTTATCCGCAAAACCTGCGAGACCATTGAACCTGATTACCCCTTTAACTACGGATTTGTTGATGATAAATTTGCTCAACTTCTTGAGTCGGAAACAAACCTGGGAAAATTGGTAGGTATCTTCTCGGTATTTGCAATGACTGTTTTGTGCCTGGGTTTACTTGGTGTGGTAATGTTTATGGCCGAACAAAAAACAAAAGAGATTGGGGTACGCAAATGTTTGGGAGAACAGGTTTCGTCGATTATTGTGAGCCTGATAAAACCATTTGTGCTATCGGGGTTGGTTGCCAGTGCAATTGCTGTTCCGGCAACATGGTTTATCATGAACCGCTGGCTTCAGACTTACACCAACCGGATCGAACTGAACCTGTGGATATTCGTCCTTGCCGTGTTCGTTTCAATTGTCCTTGCCGTGGTTACCGTAAGCTGGCAAAGCTGGCGGGTGGCTACACGCAACCCGGTTGAGGCATTGAGATATGAATAAAATCGAAGTATAAGAAGATAACGATTCAAAACCATGATCAAACATTTTTTTCGAAGCATTTACAGGAATATCCTGAAAAATAAGATGTCGAGCTTTTTAAACCTGACTAATCTGGTTTTTGGGTTTGGCACTTTCATTCTCTTTGCCAGCCTGGTTAGTTACGAGTTTAATTACGACACGTTTAATTCCAATTACGACAATATCTACCGGGTTCAGACGAAACAGGAAGATTCGTATCCGACCAATTTCTGTACCTATAGCCCGTCGGCTTTACGTTACCATTTGCTGGCCGATTTGCCAGAAGTAGAAAAAGTTTTGCTGATGCGCGAGATTTCGGGAAACCAAGGCTCGGGCCAGTTCTTTACCTTGCCCGATGGCAGCCAGCTTTACGAAAAATTAGGTTACTTTTGCGAGAATTCCATCTTCGACATCTTCACACTACAGTTAAAAGAAGGAAGCACAGCCAACACGCTCTCCGAACCTAATACCATTGTGATTACCGAAAAGCTTCAGCGGAAACTTTTCCCTGAAGGTGGAGCCGTGGGGAAACAGGTGGTGATCGGGAAACGATATCCGCTAACCGTAACCGCTGTTATTGGCGACTTTCCGGTCAACTCAAGCCTACATCCTTCGTACCTGATTTCGATGAGTACATTCGAATCTCTTACTGAAAGCAAAGGTTTCCGCGACAACTGGACCGCAATCGACAACGACAACTTTATTCTCCTGAAAAAAGGCGCTGACCCCAAGCTGGTCGATGCAAAAATCAAGGATGCCTTTAAAAATGTAAAGGATTTTGAAAAGTCGACACCATACCTGCACCCGCTTTCGAAGATGCACTTGTCGCCAAACAGCCAGCCAGATTATTATATCGTGCTGTCAATGCTTTCGCTGGCTGCCATCCTGATGCTGGTTTTGTCGTGCGTAAACTATGTGAACCTTTCGCTGGCCAATTCAACCCAGCGTGCCTGCGAAATAGGGATCAAAAAGGTAGTTGGTTTTTCGAAAAAAGCCATCGCAGCCCAGTTTCTTGGCGAAACCATGCTATTTACTTTTGTGGCCATGGTTTTGGGCATTGTGGCGGCAGTGCTTGCATTCCCCGTACTCAACGACATTCTGGATAAAAACATGGATTTTTCGGTCTTTTTTCAAGGCCATCTGATACTCATCGTGATACTTGCCAGCCTTGTTGCCGGAATTCTTTCAGGTATTTATCCGGCGCTGGTTCTTTCGTCGTACAACCCGGTCCGGGTGCTCAAAGGCAAACTTTTCAGCGACAGGGGAAAAACCTTCAGCACAAAAAAACTTTTAATAACCACCCAGTTTGCTATTTCGCTATTTATGCTCATCGTTAGCCTGATCATGAATAATCATTTGCAGTTTATACTGAATAAAGAACTGGGGTTCGACAATAAGAACATCCTGTTTGCCGAAATGAATGTAAAGGATCGGATTTCGTTCCAAACGATTAAAAACCGGTTGGTACAACATCCTGAAATTGTGGATGTTTCCATGTCGTCGACCATGCCATTCAACGGAAACATTGGCGGTTATGTAACCTGGGAAGGCGCCATGCCCGACCAGAAAGAAATGATTTCGCGCAATTACGTGAACTACGACTTTATCCCGACCTACAACCTGAAAATGACTTACGGACGCAATTTCTCAACCGAATATCCTGCCGATAATCAGAATTGCATCATCAACGAAACAGCGATGAAAGCATTTGGCTATACTGATCCAATTGGTAAACAGTTGTTTCTTTATGGAAAGGCTTATTCAATAATTGGGGTGGTCCGGGATTTTCATGCCTTTTCGGTTCACAATCCTATCCCGAATTACATCCTATTCCTGAACGACAATGTGCTGATTGGCAGCCAAATGTTAGCCGTCAGGTTTACTCCCGGGAATGGGCAAAAAGTGAAACAACTCGTTACAAGCGAACTGGAATCGGTAATGCCCAACGAGCCTTTTGAGGTGAAAGATTTTAGTGTTATTCTTTTTACCGAAAACGCGTTTCTGTTATGGAAGGCATTCGAGAAATTATTCCTGATTTTTGCCATCGTCTCGCTCATCGTTTCATCCATCGGTTTGTTTGGGCTGATGCTTTTCACCATTAAGCGGCGTACCAAAGAAATTGGCATCCGCAAAGTTTTGGGCAGTTCGGTGGCGACTATTTACCGTCAACTTTCGTTCGAAGTATTCGCCTTGCTGGGAGGCGCCATCCTTGTGGCCTGTCCTGCCGCAGTTTTTATCTACAAAACCATGCCAGGAACCTATAAAGAGCCGCTTTCAATCATGGTTTTCATTATCGGAATCATACTTATTGCCGTAATAGCTCAATTAACCATCAGTTACCACGTCTTGAAAATTGCCGTTAGCAATCCGGTAAAAGCGCTGAGGTATGAATAAAAAGAAGCCCCTCCCAAACCCTCCCCGAAAGGGAGGGCTTAAAGAAAGCCCCCTCTAGCTCCCCCGTGGGGGGAGGATCTGAGGCGCAACAAATTAAATGGATGGAAACTGAAATATGCACGGCTCCAAAGTCTCCCCTCCGGGGAGATTTAGAGGGGCTTTAAATAATTAGTAATAAAAGCTCGCAGGGAGCAAATCCTGATACGTTCTTTGAAAAGATAATCATCAGAAGATGGAGTAATAACATAGTTCATTGGGGCATTCAGGTCGTCGAAAGCCTGGAAGTTACCTTTGGTCAGTTGCGGCGAATTGGAATACTTGATTTCGGCTGTGGCAACAACGGTTAGCCCTTTGGTAAAAACCAGATCAACTTCGGCACCATGATGCGTTCGGTAGAAGAAAAGGTCAATCTGATTTTTCTTCAGTGCCAGTAGTTGGTTAACCACAAACGATTCCCAGGAACTTCCAACAATAGGGTTTCCGGATAAATTGTTAAAATCAGTTACGCCTGACAAATGGTGTAGAATTCCGGTATCGTTGAGGTAAATTTTTGGGGTTTTTACCAGTCGTTTCGGCATGTTCCACGAAAAAGGGTGAAGGCTTTTCAACAGAAAAGCATCTTCCAAAAAGTCGATGTATCGTTTAACGGTTGGCGTAGATATCCCCAGCGAGTTTCCCAGCGTGGTTGCATTAAATAGTTGTCCGTTTAAATGAGCCATCATTGACCACAGACTGCGGATAATTTTAGGCGAAGCGTTTAATCCCAATTGCAACAAATCGCGGTTCAGATAGGTGCTTATAAAGTTTTCCATCCAGCGGCGGGCCAATTCATCGTTTTTGGCAAACAACACGTTGGGGAAACCACCTTTGACCCAAAGATCGTTTTGCACAACAGTATCCGGAATTTCGGTCAGATCGAATGGATGCAATTGGTGGTAAGCAATCCGCCCAGCCAACGATTCGGATGAATGCCTGATTAACTCCGGTGATGCTGAGCCTAACAATAAAAACTGGCCGGGTTCGCGGGTTCGGTCGACCAAGGCGCGTAACAACGGGTAAAGTTCTTTTTTGTTCTGAACCTCGTCAATGACAACCAACTTTCCGGAATGCTGCGATAGAAACAGTTCCGCATCATTAAGCTTGAACAGATCTGACTGTAGCTCCAGATCAAGATAAAGTGTTGGTTTGGCCGATTCGGACATGATTTGTTTAGCCAGAGTTGTTTTACCAACTTGTCGTGGGCCAATAATGGATACGACCGGAAAAAAGCTCAGTGAATCCGTTATTTCAGTAATTATTCTTCTGGTTATCACGTATTTATTTGATTTATTATTACTACATACTTTAAATATTCACGTCAAATATACTACTTTATCCGTGAATATTTAAAATTGAATTTTAATATTTCACTGATAAAACAATCATATGGGAGATTTAAAAAGGAAAAGCAAGTCAGGGCTTCACTTCGAGTGAAACCCTGACTAAACACTAATCAACAACATAAAAACACAAAATATGATCTATTTAAACAACATCGACAAGTATTACGACTCAAAGTTCCAAAGGACTTTTGTGTTGAAAGCCGTTAACCTGGAAGTAAAAGAAGGTGAATTTGTAAGCATCATGGGGCCTAGCGGCTCTGGTAAATCAACTTTGCTGAATATTATCGGATTACTGGATGCTCCATCTGCCGGGGAATATTCGCTGTACGACAAATCAGTACTCGACCTGAAAGAAAAAGCCAAGGTTGATTATCACCGTAATTTTATGGGTTTCATCTTTCAGGCCTATCACCTGATTGAAGAAATGACCGTGTATGAAAACATCGAAACACCGCTGATTTACAAAGGAGTAAAAAGTAAAGACCGTCAGGCGATGGTTGCCGATTTGCTCGACCGGTTCAACATGGTGGCAAAAAAGGATTTATTCCCGCAGCAGCTTTCAGGCGGACAGCAGCAACTGGTGGGCATTGCCCGTGCTATTATTGGCAAACCAAAACTCTTACTGGCCGATGAACCAACCGGAAACCTGCACTCGTCGCAGGGCGAAATGATCATGGATACGCTGAAAGCCCTTAATGACGAGGGAATGACCATCATCCAGGTGACCCACAACGAAAAATTTGCCGAATACGGAAAACGTATTATCAGGTTGGAAGATGGGATTATTAGAAAGGATGCAATTAACAAGATTGTGTTTAAGATATAAAAACTGCCTTGACACCCCTGACAGGGTTTTAAACCCTGTCAGGGGTAACGAAAATAAACAAAAACAATTTCAGGCCATGCAAAACATTTTCAAATCAACTTTCCGGAATTTTGTCAGGAAACCAGTCACCAATCTGATTAACCTGGTTGGCCTTGCCGTTAGTCTGGCCCTGGTCATTATCCTTTCTGTGTATTCATACTGCGAACTGACGACCGATAACTACCATAAAAACGGCAATCGGCTATATCTGTACGCCGATTTGAATGGCCGCATGTATATGCCCGCGATCCTGAAAGACCAGATAGACCTGAATATTCCTGAAGTTGAATCGGCTGTCAGGCTGGCTGGTGGGTGGGAAGCTCCTGTATTTCAGGCTGGCGACCGCGACCCGATTACTTCGGATATGGTTTTCGCCGATGCCGATTTCTTTAAGCTTTTCACCTACCAGGCTGCTGAGGGCAACCTCGAAACCGCCCTCAAAGAACCCATGACCGTTGTTCTCACAAAACCTTTGGCCGAAAAGCTTTTTGGGCAAGAACCAGCTGTGGGCAAATCCTTGAAGCTGAATAACGACAAAGAACTGATAGTCACCGCGGTTATTAATGAGCCGGAAGCCAATACCAGTCTGTCGTTCAGTGCGATTACCTCCACTGCCACCCGCAAAATAGTGCAACCCAACGGCGAAGAGTTTACCAATTGGGGATGGAGCAATTTCCAGTTGTTCATTTTACTGAAAGAAGGAGCGAAACCTGATGAAACGGCAAAAAAGATCGCGTCGCTTTACCCAAAGGACGAACAGAATCAGGAGGAACTTTCGAGATTGAAACTGAACACTTTCAGGAATGTGTACTTTGCCAAATTCTCTCTTTTCGGAAATAAATACCTGCGTGGCGGCGACAAACAAAAGATAATTATCCTGCTCCTGGTGGCCGCATTGGTATTGATGATCGCGTTGGTCAATTTCATCAACATTTCATCCTCACAATGGATGGAAAAGATCAGGCAGACCGGCGTGTTAAAGGTGATTGGCGCAAACAGGGGGAGTATTCTTAAAAATGTACTTTCCGAAGCTTTTATCCTGTTCCTGATGTCCTTGTTTCTGGCAATCCTGATGGTTCAGGTTCTATTCCCGTTTATCAGCAATTCTACCGGCATTCATTTCAATTCACATTTGCTTTACACGCCTTCATTTCTGTTAGGTTCCATAACCGCAACCTTTATCCTGTGCCTGATTTTCAGCATCATTCCAGCTTTACGAATTTCATCATCAAAAGCTGTCGATAATCTGAAAAAGACAGTGGAACCGGGTTCTTCAAAATCTGTTTTCAGGGGAATTCTGGTCACTACCCAATTTGTGATTGCCATTGTGCTCATTGCTTTTACGGTGCTGGTACAAAAGCAAGTCAACTTCGGGAGCAGCAGCCTGGGCTTCAATCAGGAAAACATCATCGGGATAAGGCTAACCCCACAGTTGAGTAACAAAAAGGAAGTGCTGAAAAAGCTACTTCAGGAAAGACCCAACGTAGCCCAGATTTCGTTTACCCAATATTTTCCCGGAAAACAAATGTCACATTGGTTTACAAATCAGGGTGACAAAGAAAAAAAGCATTTCGACTTCGATACGTTTAATGCCGATGCCGCTTTCTTCGGAATAACCGGGTTGCAGCTTGTACAGGGACGTTTTACTTCGGAAGACTTGCCGACCGATCACAACAAGCTTGTAGTTAACGAGACTTTTCTTCGTGAAAATAAAGTAACTGACCCCATTGGGACAAAAATGGTTATGGGTTTCGGTCAGGATGATGGTCTTTGTGAGATTGTCGGGGTGGTAAAAGATTTTCACTACAAATCAGTCAACGAACCGATTGGCTCGCTGGTTATTCAAAACCAAGCGCATGTCTCCTATTGTCTTGTCGGCTTGAACACCAAAGATTTCCAGGCTTTGCACAACACGATTGAAGAAATCAAAGCTGCGGCTACCGTTATTTCCCCATCTTTCCCCGTCGAAATCAGCTTTTTCGATCAGGCCGTTGAAAACCTATACCAGTCGGAACTACAATTCCGAAGAACTTTTTCTCTGTTTGCCGGATGCGCCATTGTCATTTGTTGCCTGGGCATTCTGGCCATGTCGCTATTTGCCTGCCAGCGCCGGATTAAGGAAATCGGCATCCGCAAAGTTAACGGAGCGACGATTTCAGAAGTCATGGCCATGCTCAATCGCGATTTTGTAAGATGGGTAGCCATTGCCTTTGTAATTGCCACGCCCATTGCATACTTCTCCATGAACAAATGGCTCGAAAGCTTCGCTTACAAAACCGAATTGAGTTGGTGGATTTTTGCATTGGCAGGTTTGCTGGCATTGGGAATTGCGTTGCTGACGGTGAGCTGGCAAAGCTGGAAAGCAGCGACGAGAAACCCAGTGGAGGCGCTGAGGTATGAATAGGAAGCCCCACCCAAACCCTCCCCGAAAGGGAGGGCTTAAAAAGACAGAGGATAAAATGAATGAAAGATGAAATATGCACGGCTCAAAAGTCCCCCTTCGGCGGATTAGGGAGCTTTCGAAGAGTCTCTCTCGCCTTAGACGAAAAGATTTAGTGAGGCCTTAATTTATTATCTAACAATAGAACTCCTAAAAATGAACAACTTGACCCTAAAAACCCTGATCAGAAGTCTGACTAAACAAAAGCTGCTTACCACCATACAAATTGGTGGTTTGGTTATTGGATTTAGCATTGTTATTTTCCTTTTGGTGAAAATTAAGTATGAATATTCGTACGACACTTTCTGGAAAGATTCCCAATCGGTTTACCGACTGGGCCTTGACCAGAAATATGAAGATGGACGAGTATATCAATCGGCCCGAAACTTTGAAGGATCGTCGGAATTGCTTCATGCTGAAGTTCCCGGAATTGTAGCGCATTGCAATTTGGGACGCGATGTGATCACTGTTTACAACCACGATAAAGTGATCCAGGATGTGGACTGGTTCTGGACTGATACCACATTTTTCAGTGTTTTCGAGCGCAAGATCATTTACAAGGAATCCAACCAGTTGTTCGGCGATGTTCATGGGATTTCTATATCCGGGTCGTTTGCAAAAAAACTCTTCGGCGATGAAAATCCACTGAACAAAGAGATTACTTTAAACGAAGGTTGGAAGTTCCTGGTGAAGTCGGTTTTTGAAGACATTCCTGAAAACAGCCACATCAAGGTCGATGTTTTGGGAAGTTACCAGTCGTTGTTTTATTACATGAATAATTACGACAACGCGACCCAAACGCTTGTCGAAAATCCGGCTTGGACCTTCCAGAAAGCTTCGGCCTACAATCGTTGGGCGTGGAGTTCTCCAACTCAATATAGGCCTCATTGTTATATCAGGCTCGACCCAAAAATCAACATTGCAACTGTCGAATCGGCAGTACTTCCGGCGATAAAAAAAGTTGGTTTGCCACCAGAACTCGAAAAAAGCCGCATCAACTTTATTTTTCAACCTGTGGCTTCCATTCATTTGCATTCGAACCTCAGCGACGAACTCCGCTCAAACGGCAGTACCATGCAGGTCAACTTCCTGATGATCATTGCCCTGGTCGTATTGGTGGTTTGTATCGTTAATTACCTGAATTTAAGCACCATTTCGGCCATCGAAGAACGCAAAAGTTATTCTATCCGGATTCTGAATGGTTCGGGCAAAATGTCGGTATTCCTGTCGCTGTTAACGAAAAATCTGTTTTTGTACGGCCTGGCATTGCTCATTTCTGTGCCAATCGCATTGTTGATCATCCGGCTACAGTTGCCCCAGCACACCATTCCCGGGCTCATTTTCCCGATCATGATTACCGTAGTTGGAGTCGGGGCGCTCATTTCTGCTCTTGTTCCGTACCTTTCGGTATTCAGTACATCAATTTTTTTAGCTTTGAAAGGCCAGGCTGTTACCCTAAACCAAAATTGGTCGAGCCGCAAAGCATTGGTGGTATTGCAATTTGCCATTAGTATAGTCCTGATTATATGCACCATTGGAATCTTCAAGCAAATGGGTTTTGTAATGAAGGAAAAACTGGGATTCTCGGGCGAACAAACCGTGTTCAGCTACACCCCGATGACCATGACCAACAGCCCCGAAATTCCGGGAAAACTTTTGACTTTTAAAAATGAAGTGCTTGCCTTGTCGGGGGTTAGTTCGTTCAGTGTTAGTTCATCGGTTCCCGGGAAAGAAATCCGGCGCATCCAGGACAATGTTCTGCCGGGAAATTCAGCCGAACCTTTTGCCTCTCCGTTCAACGAAATCAGTATCGACGATTATTTCCTGAAAACATACGACATTCCGGTCATTGCCGGAGCAAATATGGGCGAACAATCCAACTGGACTTCGGATGAAGTGCTTCTCAACCGGGGCGCCGCTGAAGTTATGGGATTTAAAACTCCTGACGAGGCAGTTGGCTCGGTTTTCAGGATTGGGCAAAATACGTTTAAAGTGAAAGGTGTGGTCGAAAATTACCACCATGTTTCGCTCCATTATCCGGTTAAACCGTCAATATACTTACAGAACCTGCAATGGGATATGTCGGTGGGCTATTATTCTTTTAAGTTAAGTTCATCTGATTTACCGGGCACGATGAACAACATCGAAAAAATCTGGAAAAGGTTGTATCCCAAAGACGAGTTTATCTACTTTTTTTCGAACAAGGAATTTGAAGCGCAATACAGGAGCGACCTGAATTTCAAAAACATTCTCACTTCGTCGGCATTGCTGGCTTTGGTTATTTCGTGTATGGGCTTGTTAAGCCTGGCCATTTTTACCACCAAACGACGGATCAAGGAAATCGGCATCCGTAAAGTAAACGGAGCCACCATCTCCGAAGTTATGGCTATGCTCAACCGCGACTTTGTGAAATGGGTAGCCATCGCCTTTGTAATTGCCACACCCATTGCCTGGTATGGAATGAATAAATGGCTCGAAAGTTTTGCTTACAGAACCAGCCTAAGCTGGTGGATTTTTGCTTTAGCTGGTTTGCTGGCATTGGGTATTGCGTTGCTTACAGTTAGCTGGCAAAGTTGGAAAGCGGCAACGAGAAACCCTGTGGAGGCGTTGAGGTACGAGTAATTTTCACCCCAAACCCCTGAAGGGGCTTAACATCGTGCAAGCATGAGCATAAGTGATAAAATTTCGATGTTCTATAATGCCAAACCAATCATTTTTGAGAGAGCAAAGGCAATGCGTAAGAATATGACTCAAGCAGAAATGGCAGTTTGGGAGCTATTAAAATCGAAGAATATGCTGGGATTAAGATTTAAACCTCAGCATCCGATTGACATTTTTATTGCCGATTTTTATTGTCATCCGCTAAAACTGGTCATAGAGATTGACGGTGGAATACATAAATCAGTTGATCAAAGAGAGTATGACATTGGCCGCGAAGCAGAATTAGAATATTGGGGGATAAAAGTCATCCGGTTTACAAATGAAGAAGTGGAAAATAACATCACTCATATACAAAATGAAATCGAACGAATTTGCTCAGAACGACGATCAGAACTCCAAAGTCCCCTCCAGGGGATTTAGGGGTGAAACTTTTGCTGCCAAAGCTGGAAGGTGGCCACAAGAAACCCTGTGAAAGCAGTAAGTCTCGAAGAACATCAGCTCTTCATGTTTAAAAATCTGAAAAGACACATAAAGACAACAGAACGATAACAAACAAAAAAACCAATTCGATATGAAGCCTCAGACTATGACATCCTTTTTTGTTCTCTTGATTCTGACCATTACGATTTCCTGTGGACGTAACCGCCTGAAGACTGATGAAAAAGCCCTCGGCAATCAGATTCTGACCGAAGAAGAACAGTTGGCTCAGCAAGCTGCTGTTCGTGCTGAACGCGAAAAACAACTGGCCGACTCGCTGGCGAAACTGCCAAAAGGATTCAGGTTTAAAGAGGATAGAAGTATCGATCCTCAAAATCCACCGGTTGTAATTGATATTATCGGTAGCCGGGCAAACCCACAAAAAATCAAACTTTCGCAATTATTCAGTAAAGTTGAGTATATCCGTTTGGAGCAGGATCCGGATTCAATGCATTATGAATTTTCATGGTTTTATGAATTTAGAATTCCCATTATTGTCGGAACCAATCACATTTATACATTATCTTCATTGGGCGGCATATTTCAGTTCGATCTGAAAGGGCATTTTATCCAAACTATTTGCAAAGGGAACCTACAATATACCAGTTTTAAAGGAAGCGCTATGATTACACAGGAACAAGTAGATCAATTTGAGGGTGCCCAAAGCTTTTATTGGTATGATAATAAATTGCGTTACCAATATGAAAATCATCCCAGCAAAAAAACGTACTTAATAGCTTTTGACGATAAGGTAGATTCAGAAAATTCAACTGTTCAACTCCCTGGTTCTGTTGAATCAAAAAATCAAATCAATGGCAAAGGCGATATTAAAGCCGAGCTTAAAAAGAATTCATCTGCATTCATATCGCCAACACCTTACGTGGTGAATGGAAACCTGCTTTCGTTTGCTCCGAAAAAAGATCCGCAACATCAGACTAATTTTATAAATGTAGTTTCTTCTTCGGGCGATACAATGTGCGTGTTTAAAGACAATGATCCTATCAGAAATTTCTCAAAATCAGAGTATCGCAGAGCTGATGATGGAACTACTTACTATTTGAATGAGACACTTCATCTCAGGCAATCTTTTAATGATACCATTTATCAGTTGATTCCTCCTAATCGCCTAATTCCCAAATACATCTTAAATTTCGGAAGTTTGGGGATTAAATCCACGAATGAAGGTATCGATCCAGATATTAACCTGAAAGACAAACTTGTGCCGCGATCATTTCTGGAAACAGACCGCTATCTGTTTATTACATATTCAAAAGATTACGACTGTCCAAGTACAGCAAAAAATGGAACGTTAAGGTATAATCGGCTAATTTACGATAAGAAAAACAAAACACTTAAACCAATCTATATGGATGAGGCACCATACATCTCTGAAAGTAATCAAAAACATTCAGCACCCAATATCAACGTGGAAAATGATTTTGATGGTATGCCTTTCAATTGGCCAACATCGGTAACAGCCAATGGTAAACCATGTTCAATAATCTCAGGAGAAGATTTACTGAAATTAAAAGGTCAAAATCTACCTGTTAAAAACATCCATAAAAACGACCGGATTGTAGCCATTTACCGTTAAAACAAACAACCATGAACTTTCAACTCAAAACAACTTTTCGCAACCTCCGGAAAAAACCGGTCTATTCGCTCGTCACGTTTGTAGGTTTTACTTTTGGTATTGCTGCCGGATTGCTCATTTACCTGTGGGTGTTCAACGAATTGAACTACGACAAATCGCACCAGAATTACGAACGCATTTACCGAGTTCTAACCTTATCGAAACAGGGAAATGAAATCGTGAAGTCAGCAGGTTGTTACTGTCCGGTTGCAGCCACGCTAAAAAAAGATTATCCGCAAATTGAATATGCCACTTACCTGAGCTACAGTTCGGAAGATTCGCCATTGCAGCGCGATGACGGCGGAGAAAAAATAGAAGCCCGCGAGATTGGAGTCAACAACGACTTTTTCTCTATTTTTAATGGGTTTGTATTCATTGAAGGAAATGCTTTTGATGCCATCAAAAACCCGTCAGCCATAATCCTTTCGGAAACCGTTGCCAAAAAACTTTTCGGCAACGAACCTGCCCTTGGCAAAACAGTGATCTGCGATAAGTATACAAAAGATGTTTACACCGTTGAAGGGGTAGTTAGCATCCCTAAAAACTCACATGTCGATTTTGGATATATTTTACCCGAAAGCAATCCCAAAGCAGCTTTTTATCTAGACGATTGGTACAGTCGCGGCCATATACTTGTTTACATCAAATTGCGAAAAGATGCCCAGATCGACAAATCATTTTTAAGCCGGATATATAACCATATCGGCCTTTATTCCTCAAAAACCGACAAACTGCTCTTTCAGCCTTTAACGGATATACACCTCAAATCAGACTATGAACCAAGCATTTATGATAAAAATATTAGTAGTTACAAATACGTTTGGATTTTTTCAGGATTAGCCCTGATGATTATCCTGATGGCTTCGTTCAATTTCTCGGTGCTTTCGGTGGCTAGGGCCTCGGAACGTTCGACCGAAATTGGGATCAAAAAAGTAAACGGCGCCGGACAGGTCAACATCATCAGCCAGTTTATGGGCGAATCGCTTATCCAAACATTGGCGGCAACGCTATTTGCCCTGATCATCATTTGGCTCCTTTTGCCATGGATCAGTAATCTTTCAGGAAAAGAACTGCAATTCAGCCTTTCGTTTAAACTGATCATCAACCTGTTCTTGCTCACTTTGGGTACTGGCTTAGTGGCCGGGGCCTATCCTTCGCTTTTTCTCTCGTCGCTCAATCCAATCGGGATTTTCAGGGGCGGAAGCACCACCGGATCAAGAACTGGGTTTATTCGTTTGCTGGTTACTGTCCAGTTCTGTATTGCCATTTTTTTTATAATTGCCACTTCACTTTTTGTCAAACAATTAGATTATGTCCGTACAAAAGACCTTGGGCTGAATCATCAAAACATTTTGGTAATCCCTACTGGTTTGTGGTACAACAACAAGGGATTTAAGGAAGAATTACTGAAAAACCCGAACATCCTTGGGGTTTCGGCAAGTGTAATTGCCCCGGTAGATTGGCAATGGAAAACAACTCTGGCACTCAACCATCAGGGAGTGGTTGACAGCATAAAAGTTTCACGGTTTTGGGTGGACGAGGATTTCGCAAAAACTTATCAGTTGGAAGTGATCAAGGGTCAATTCCTTCAAATGGACAATGGCGCTTACTGGAAGGAAAGGGAAAAAGCTTGGAAAGACCGCCAAGAAGAGAAAGAATATACAGTATCGATTCCGACGGTTATCAACGAAACTGCCGAAAAGCAGCTCGGTTTTGCCGATCCAATAGGTCAGCGAATTGGAGAGAACGTGATTGTGGGTGTAGTAAAGGACTTTAATTTCCGTACGCTGCACCATCCAATTGGGCCGGTTATCCTTGAGAACAATCCGGAAACCATTGGGACAATGAATGTAAAAATCGCCTCAAACGATAGGGCAAAAACATTAAAATACATTGGCGACGTTTACCTGAAACATCGTGACCAGAGAGCCTTCTCCTACAGTTTTTTCGATGATCTGCTGAACGAAAAATACAAGGAAGAAACCCTGTTAAAAAATATAACTGTAGCATTTTCTATTCTGGCAATTTTGATTTCAGTATTGGGTATTTTTGGTATGGCAGTTTTCTCCATCGACCGAAGGATCAAGGAAATAGGTATAAGAAAAATAAACGGTGCAAAAATATCTGAAGTCATGGCCATGCTCAATCGTGACTTTGTGAAATGGGTAGTCATCGCTTTTGTGATTGCCATGCCCATTGCTTGGTACGCCATGAATAAATGGCTTGAAAACTTTGCCTACAAAACCGAATTAAGCTGGTGGATTTTCGCTTTGGCTGGAGTCTTGGCTTTGGGAATTGCGCTACTAACGGTTTCGTTTCAATCGTGGAAAGCAGCTACGCGTAACCCGTTGGAGGCGCTGAGGTATGAATAGTTAATTCATTCCAGCCGCGTTCGGCTGAGCTCACGCCGAAGCCTGAAGTTTAGAGGAAAATTAGTGTAACAAAAGAATAAACATAGCGTCTTAAGGTACGATAACCATATTTAAACAATTAAAAAACTCATTATGAAAATTCTGACTACTATGAAAATGTACACGATCATTGTAATGCTCATATCTCTACTTTCAATGAATGGATTTTCGAAGGATAACCAGGCTACTATTACAAAAACCTTTGAGATGAAAGAGCCAGGCACACTCAACGCCTCATCGTCGGGTGGAGGAGTAACTGTTCAAACACACGATCAGCCTCAGGTAGTAATACAGGCATTTGTGCGAAAAAACGGTACTATTTTATCTCCATCAGATCCTAAGGTGAAGGAGGTTTTGGAAGCATTCGATCTGAATTTTTCAAAAAGTGGTTCAGCTATTACCGCAATTGTTGAACGTAAGTCGCACATGAACTTCTGGAATAACGTGGGTATTTCATTAACCATTATTGTCCCAAGGGAAATGTCGTGTAAGGTTTCGTCAAGCGGAGGTGGTGTGAAAATTTCAGGAGTGAAGGGAACGCACAATTTCTCAAGTAGCGGTGGAGGTGTACACTTGGAAAATGTAACTGGTACCACTGAAGCAAAGTCGTCTGGTGGTGGTGTGCATGTGGCGAAACAGAACGGGGATATCCGTTTAAGCTCTAGCGGAGGTGGGGTTACTTTAGATGATGCACAGGGTAACGTTTATGCACATAGTTCAGGCGGAGGTGTGAGTCTGAAGAATATTCATGGTAATGTGGATGCAAGTAGCAGTGGCGGCGGAGTAAATGTTTCCGGAGAGTGCGCTTCGGTAAAAGCCAAATCCAGTGGTGGATCTGTTCATGTCGATATCAGGAATTTAAGCAAGGAATTAAACCTTGAATCCAGCGGCGGTGGAGTTGATGCAGTCATTCACAAAGGCAAAAATCTTGGTCTCGATCTGGATTTGCAATCCGACCGGGTAAACATTGAACTTCAGAATTTTTCCGGAAAATCGGAGAAAAACCGTGTAAAAGGGACAATGAATAATGGAGGAATCCCTGTTTACATGCATGCATCCGGAGGAAACGTAAATGTGAAGTTCGAAGAATAGCAGGAAGGTGAAAATAAGGGGCCTGAAAACTTTAATTGCCTAAAATGAAGGACTATGATTGAAGATTACATTCAATCATAGTCCTTCACAAAATCAGGTAAATCATAGTTTCCGACTATATTTTAATTTGATTAGGGTCTTCACCCATCCTTGCATTTCGATTTAAAGCATCAATCCGGGCGATGTCTTCAGCGCTTATTTCAAAATTGAAAATATCGGCATTGTGGATAATCCTTTCGGGCGTAACTGATTTAGGAATAGTGACCACCCCTTTCTGAACGTCCCACCGAAGCACGATTTGAACAGCCGATTTTTGATATTTTGTTGCAAGCTCCTGAAATAATGGCAACTCGTTGACCCTGCCCTTCATAATCGGTCTCCAGGCTTCAGGCTGAATCTGATTGTCTTGGCAAAATTGAAGCAATTCGGGCTGTACCAACTCCGGATGAAATTCAAACTGGTTGACCATTGGCTTTATCCGCGAATTTTCCATTAGCCGTTTCAGGTGAGGAATCAGGAAATTACAAACACCAATTGCCCGGATCAACCCTTTTTCGTAAAGTTCTTCCATGGCTTTCCAGGTTTCGAACGTAGTACCGGTTTGCGGCCAATGGATTAAATACAGGTCGAGGTAATTGGTTTGTAATTTGTCGAGGCTTTCCTCAAATACGTTGATGGTTGAATGGTAACCCTGGTCGCTGTTCCAGACTTTGGTGGTCAGAAATATTTCTTCACGCTGAATTCCGCTTTCATGGATAGCCTCGCCCACACGGTGTTCGTTCTGGTAATAGGTAGCCGTATCAATACTCCGGTATCCGGCCTGAAGTGCACATTTGATCGCAGCTAAAACCTCCGAACCAGAACCAGCCCGATGAACGCCAAGACCAAGCCAGGGCATTTCTATACCATTAACCAGTTTTACTTTGGATGGATGTATGGATGACATTTATAATCTATTCATCATCATCATCTGATTCCTCATCCTCTTCCCAATCGTCCTCTTCCCAATCATCCGGTTCATCCTCCGGATCAAGCTCCGGGCCCATGGTTCCTGAATAATCGTCTTCCTCATCTTCGAATTTTTTATCTGTTTTCATCGTTATTAGTTTAATTGTATTTGATTTCAAGATTTAATTATGTGATTTTGTAAAAGGACTCACCTACAATCCACCGAAAATACCTTTGATTGTTCGGTGAAACTTGTGAACAGACTTAACTGGCTGAGCGTACATCATGATACACTTTTTGGAAACCACCGTCAGATCCAATTGGTCAATGGTTTGCTGAACTTCTTTCGACCAGGCACCCTGCTGCAGCCAAATGTTTGTAAGCCCGATTTGAGCAGCATCTTCCAATACCGGAGGAACATTTTTAGGAGGAATGGAGATCCAAACGCCATCTACCTTTCCTCTTAAACTTTTCAGGTCCGGGTAGCAGGCCAATCCATCAATTTCCTTCGCTTCAGGATGGACCGGATAAATTTCATACCCTTTTGCCCGCAACTCTTTACTGGCCATGTTCCCAAATTTTTTTCCAGAACGGGACATGCCAACTACGGCAATTCTTTTTGAGCCGACGAAATTATCAATCAACGGGTTCATAAGTTGAGTTTTAAAGTTCTGGTAAATTTACGGCTTTTGGAGCAAGTCATCATTACCTTTCAATAGATTTTGATTGGTTTAATTTTCAAAATCATAGATCATCATAAAATCAAACGAATCAAAGTTTAGACAATTTCTCCTGAATTTCTTTCAACACCTTCCGTGAAGCCAGAAAAACAGCCGGTTTGCCCGACAGTGGATTATTTTGAGTGACCACAACGGTTTGATAAACATCTTCAATATTCTGGAAAGTGAGCACTTCTTCAGGAGTTCCCTGCGTGTGTATTTTGCCCTGATTAACCAAAATCAACCGGTCACAGTATTCCGAAGCCAGATTTAAATCGTGAATGACCATTAAAACCGATAAGCCCATTTCCTGATTCAGTTGCTGCAACACATTCAGGATATGAACCTGGTGGGTGATGTCGAGGTGCGAAGTTGGTTCATCGAGCAAAAGCAGTTGCGGCTGCTGAGTAAGGGCGCGGGCAATTCCGGCCAACTGTTGTTCACCGCCGCTTAACTCCGACATCAGTTGATCTTTAAACCGCCAGGTATCGGTCATTTCCATGTATTTGCGGGCAATCTCAAAATCCTCGTTGGTTTCGAAAAAGTTGAAACGACTGTGGTACGGAATTCGGCCCATCAGCACATAATCTTCCACGCTCATATCGCCCGCTTCGATAAACTGGCTGACAATGGCAATGTTTTGCGCACGTTCGCGCAGTGTAAATGCCTTCAGGTTTTTGTCTGACAACAGAATTTTTCCCGATTTCAGGCTAAGCGTTCCGGTTATAGCTCGGAAAAGCGTGGTTTTTCCCGATCCGTTGGGACCAATGATTCCGGCAAACGATCCTTTCCGAATATCGAAGTTGATGCCGGATAACTGAAACTTCGGGTATCCGCAACACAGGTTTTGTATGTTTAAAATGCTGGCGTTCATCATCCCTCAGTTTTTAGTGATCGGATGGAAGACCGGCTCATCATCAGCAAGAAAACAACTCCTCCAGCAATTCCGGTAATCACGCCAATGGGTAGTTCGTTGGGCGAAATAATGGTACGGGCAATTACATCTGATAAAACCAAAAAAATGGAGCCCGACAGGAAAGAACTGACCAGCAAAATGCGATAGTCGGAGCCCACCAAAATACGCATCAAATGAGGAATGATCAGCCCGACAAAACCGATGACACCAGCCACAGCCACCGAAACACCGGCAAGCAGTGAAGCCAGCAGAAACAACAGTTTAATGGCCGTATCAGTATTAATTCCGAGGTGTTTGGCCTTTTCTTCGCCCAGCCGAAGCGCGTTGAGGGGCTGCACAAACAGGTACGAAACAATCAGTGAAAACAAAGAAAGGATCAAAGTCAGATAAATTAGCGACATGTCAGGTTCGTCCAGCGAACCCATGATCCAGAAAATGATGCCGTGCAGGTTTTCAGAACTGGTAGTTGCCATCAAAAGCATCATCGACGACGAAGCAATGAAACTAATCATCACCCCGGTAAGCAACATGGTTTGAATGTTCACGCGGCCATTGCGGGTGCTGATGGTGTAAACCAGGAAAATAATCAGGAAAGAACCGGCAAAACCGGCAACAGGCAGCACAAACGACCCAACAAGTTGATGCAGTCCGAACACAATGGCAAAGGCCACGCCCAGCGAAGCTCCTCCGGAAATACCCAGTGTGTAAGGCTCGACCAGCGGATTACGGTAAACGCCCTGCAAAAGTATGCCAGAAAGGCTAAGCGCCCCGCCTACAGCAATTCCCAACATCACTCGTGGAAATCGAATTTGGCTCAAAATGGTGTATTCCATGCTTTCGTGACCCTTCCGGAGGATACCGAAAATGTCCATAAATCCGAGGTTCATTTCGCCAACCGAGAGCGACAAAACCACGGAAGCAATGAGCACGACCAGCAGCCCTGCCAGATAGAGCGACCATTGAAGGTATTTTTTCTGCATCACTAAATTTACTATTTCATCATTTACAACTTACTATTTTTTTGCATCAGGTAAATGGTAAATCGTCTAATCGTCAATTCTTCTCAACTTTAGTCACTCTTTCAATACATCAGTTTTATCATTTCTTCCAGCGCGTCCACAAACAAAATCGGAGTCGGACTGCAGGTTTTATCGGCATCCAGAATAAAAATCTTCTTTTTTTTACTGGCCGAAAGCGATTGATAACCCAGCCAGGTATCTTTCTCTTCCTGAGCAACAATGCCCATGGTGACGATAAAAATGACATCCGGATTTTGTTTCAGCACATATTCGCGGGTAACGCTACCCATTTTTAATTCGGCAGCACAGTTTTTCCCTCCTGAAAACCGGATAAAGTCGTCCATAAAAGTATCAGGCACAGCACAAAAAAGCGGTTTGGCGCCAATCTGAATAAATACATTGGGATATTTTCCGGAAGGAATGCTGGCCTTCAATTTAGTCAAACGAACTTTCTGCTGTTCAACAATCTCTTTGGCTTTGACGCTTTGACCAACCAATTCGCCAATCTGGATAAAATAGGCACAAATCTCTTCGAACGATTTCGGATAAGGCTGCAACAGCACTTTAATGCCCAGTTTCTTTAAGTTGTCGATGGTTTCAGGTTTGTTTAGCGACGAGGCAATCACTACATCCGGTTTCAGTGTCAGTGTTTTTTCGATGTTCACACTCATGGCGTTGGCCACTACCGGAATATGATCGGATCCCTCAACCGGGCAGAAACTGGTACAGCCCACCAACCGGCTTTGTTCGCCCATCAGGTATAAACTTTTGGTCACCCACGGAACCAGTGAAACAATACGTTTGGCCTCCTGAGCCTGAACTGAAAGCAGGCAGGCAAATAGCAGAATCAGTATCAACTGTGATTTTTTCATTTTAAACATTTTATTCCGGAAGAAATGAAATGGAAACAGCAGTTGCCCGTCACCGATCTTTTTTCCCGAAGATTCGACTATAAATAGTTTGAAATGGCAGGTCTTCTGGCTCACCTCACTTTTTGCGGCCTTCCCAAAGCCCCTCTTAATCTCCCCCAAGGGGAGAAATTAACCCCCAAAAGAACGGAGGCGAAAGCTTGAGTGGCATAATGTTGTTCAAAGCGTTGTCCCTAGCCTCCCCCTCGGGGAGGTTGGTGGGGCTATGAGGCTTACAGCTGCGGGTACAGCTCCGGTTTCGCACCGGATTCCCTTTTCAGACTTACTTCCAAAACCGGAAGCTTGTCAACCAAGTCGCCGTAAAAGTAGAGAAAATAAATAGAAAACTGATGAAACCGCTATATCCTGTATCGGGGTTTTGTCTTTTATCCACGGTCTAAAATCTAAAAATCTTTTATCGTACTTTTACCTTTCAAAATTTCTGATTGTGAGCCAAAAAATACTTCTCATAACACCACCGTTTACCCAGCTGAATACGCCATATCCGGCAACGACCTACCTGAAAGGATTTCTGAATACCCAGAACATTCATTCGTTTCAGTGCGATCTGGGCATTGAAGTCATCCTAAAACTGTTTTCTTCGGAAGGTCTGGCATCACTTTTCTCGCAACTCGCAACCCAAAACCCGCAACTCTCGCCAAACAGTCAGCGGATTTTTAATCTGCGCGACAGCTACATTCAGACCATCGACCCGATAATTGCTTTTTTGCAGGAAAAGAATGTCGCTTTGGCTCATGTGATTTGTGAAGGAAATTATTTACCCGAAGCCTCACGTTTTGCGCAAACCGAGGATTTGGAGTGGGCGTTCGGAACAATGGGAAACCACGACAAAGCCAAACATCTGGCAACCCTTTACCTCGAAGATTTATCAGACCTGATTGTGGAAGCCATTGATCCCCATTTCGGATTTAGCCGCTACGCCGAACGACTGGGACGATCGGCTGCAACTTTTGATGAGTTACATGCCGAACTACAAAAGCCCGAAAGCTTTATCGACCGCATTTTGCTGAAACTGCTTCAGGAGAAAATCGAACTTTCAAAACCAACATTGGTGGCGTTTTCTGTTCCTTTCCCCGGAAATTTATACAGCGCATTCAAGTGCGCCCAATATATAAAAACCCATTATCCTGAACTGAAAATCGCGATGGGCGGCGGGTTCCCGAATACCGAACTGCGCTCGCTGAGTGATTCAAGAGTTTTCGAATACTTCGATTTTATTTTGCTCGACGACGGCGAGGCGCCAATGCTGAACTTGGTTGAATACCTTGATGGGAAACGCGAAAAAGCTGATCTGAAACGCACTTTTTTGCTCGAAAACAACGAAGTCGTTTACCTGAACGGCTCCAAACAAAACGACTTTTCGCAGTTTGAAGTTGGCACTCCCGATTATTCTGATTTCCAACTGGACACCTATCTTTCGGTGATCGAAATTGTGAACCCGATGCACCGCCTTTGGAGTGACGGCCGCTGGAATAAATTGACTTTGGCACATGGTTGTTATTGGGGCCGCTGTACCTTTTGCGACACTTCGCTCGATTACATTCGCCGCTACGAGCCCAATACCGTGCAGGTTCTGTGCGACCGCATGGAAGAAATTATCCGCCAGACCAAACAAATCGGTTTTCACTTTGTCGATGAAGCTGCGCCGCCAGCTTTGATGAGAGCCTTAGCCCTGGAAATTATCCGCCGGAAACTCACCGTCGTGTGGTGGACCAACATCCGTTTCGAAAAAAGCTTTACTTACGACCTTTGTTTGCTACTGAAAGAATCGGGTTGCATTGCGGTTTCCGGAGGACTGGAAGTGGCTTCCGACCGCCTGTTGGGAATGATCAACAAAGGTGTTAGCATCGCCAAAGTGGCCAAAGTCACCGACAATTTTACCCGTGCCGGAATCATGGTTCATGCCTATTTGATGTACGGTTTCCCAACTGAAACCGCGCAGGAAACCATCGATTCGCTGGAAGTGGTTCGCCAGTTGTTCGAAGTAGGAGTGATTCAATCTGGATTCTGGCATCAATTTGCCATGACTGCCCATAGTCCGGTTGGCCTGAATCCGGCACAATTCAAGGTTAAAATCGAAAACGAAAAACCCGGAACATTTGCCAACAATGATCTGATTCATTCCGACCCAACAGGTACCGATCACGAACGTTTCAGCGAAGGATTGAAAAAATCACTTTTTAACTACATGCACGGCATTTGCTTCGATTTTCCGCTTCAGGATTGGTTCGATTTTAAAGTTCCCAGAACCACCGTTTCACCAAAATACATTCAGAAAGCCATTGACGAACAGGCTTACGAACCTGCCAGTCCGAATGCTAAAATCGTTTGGCTGGGCGGTATTCCATCCATCCGAACATTTACCAAAAAGAAAAAGAACCAAACTTTTGAAATGGCCGAACTCACCTTCAGTAATAAAAAGCGCGATTTGGTGATTCAGTTGAAACAGGCAGAAGGCGAATGGTTATTTGGACAAATACAGGGACTTTCAGTTTACAATCAGGCACAAACCACCTTTGGCGAACTTCAAAAAAACTTCGAACAACACACCGGCGAAGATTTTGTGCTCTTCTGGAACAGCCCGGCGATGAAGGAATTAAGAGAAAATGGATTGCTGATGCTATAAAACTTCCGTTTAACCACAGAGAAACACAGAGAAAAAAAACTTAATCACAGTCAAGAGATGGAAAACAGGTTATCGCACAAAGGTTTTATCGGTTCAATAAATTTTAGCCCTGACAACCAGATTTTCTTCGGACGAATTGAGGGAATCAATGATTTAGTAACTTTCGAGTCAACAACAGTTGATGGACTTGAAGAAGCATTCAAACACATGGTTGATGAGCATATTAAGGATAGCGCGTGGGAAAGAAAACTCTGTGAACCTCCGTGTTAACTCACCTTAACTCTGTGGTTAAAACTTCATTTTCCCATTTCTTGTGAAATGCAAATACTTCATGTATTTTTGCTGCCCATTGAACTGAATTGAAAATCATGACCAAACAGATAGTTGTTAGTGGCATCAGGCCAACCGGAAATTTGCACCTCGGAAATTATTTCGGTGCGGTGCGTAGCTTTTTGAAAATGCAGGAAGATTATAACTGCTACTTTTTCATCGCCGATATCCATTCGCTCACTACTCACCCAACTCCCGGCGATTTGCAGTCGGGTGTAAAACAGGTACTGGCCGAATATTTGGCTTGCGGAATTGATCCTGAAAAAGCGACCATTTTCATCCAAAGCGATGTTCCTGAAGTATCTGAACTGTATGCTTTTCTGAACATGAATGCCTATTTGGGCGAATTGGAACGCACCACTTCATTCAAAGAAAAAGCTCGCAAACAACCCGAAAACGTGAATGCCGGTTTGCTGACTTACCCGGTTTTAATGGCTGCCGACATCATTATCCATAAGGCTCAGTTTGTTCCGGTAGGAAAAGATCAGGAGCAAAACTTAGAGATGGCGCGCAAGTTCGCCGGACGTTTCAACCGCATGTACAATTGCGAATTGTTCCCGCTTCCACAACCTTTTACCTTCGATGGCGGCGACATGATTAAAGTTCCGGGATTGGATGGCAGCGGCAAAATGGGCAAATCGGAAGGAAACGGCATTTTTCTGGTTGAAGACCCGAAAGATATCCGCAAAAAAGTGATGCGTGCGGTAACCGATGCCGGCCCGACAGAGCCCAACAGCAAAAAAACCGAAGCGGTTGAAAATCTGTTTACCTTGCTGAAAATCGTTTCGACACCCGATGTTGTAACGCATTTCGATGCGGCTTACAACGATTGCAGCATCCGTTACGGCGATCTGAAAAAGCAACTGGCCGAAGACATTATTGGCTTCACAGCACCAATCCGCGAACGCATTCTGGAAATCCTGAAAGACGAAGCTTACCTGGGCAAAGTAGCCCGAATGGGAGCCGAACGTGCCCGCGAATCGGCTCAACAAACACTCAATGAAGTAAAAGATGTGATCGGATTCCGGAGATTGTTTTAATCTACAAAATATACATTTCTTAATCAGGGTTTCATTGCAAAGTGAAACCCTGACTTTTTTTACATGGGAAACGTTCAATATCAGTAATTTCTATGTTAATAAACATTGGCATCATGACGCAACCTTTTTGCTGTTTAGCTTATCTTTATTTAACTGCGTAAAAGCCATTTAAAACTAACCAACATGAAGAAAATATGTATTGCCATTCTAATAAGCATTCTTTTCTTTTCCTGCAAAAAAGATGATGACTCAATCGTTGAAAGAAACTCAAATGGATTACTGTCACGGGTGCTGATATCAGGCCAGCCCTATCAGGAATATACTTACACCAGTACTGGTTTGATTTGTGAGGAGAAAAGCTGGGGCTATTACACCAAACATACTTACAACTCAGAGAATCAGCTTGAAAAGTCAGAATCGTATGTTGATCCGGCTCTTTATAGCAGTTCTATACAGGTTATTGCTGAAGCCCAAAAAAGGAAAGAATGGGCCAATCCGAAAAATGTTCCGAGAAGTGTTACCAATACTTATTCATACCCTAAAACCGGACAGTTTATTGAACGGTATGTTGACAGGGCGAACGGAACTCAGGATTATGCGAAGTATGAACTCAACTCAAAAGGGCTGGTTTCGAAACATCTTTTTTACAACGAGGGCAGAATTGCAGGATATGTTGACTATTTGTATGACGAACAGGACAACCTGATTCGGGAAAAACATTATTTCATTTCAGCTGATGGTAAAACTAAATTAAGCAACGAAACCGAATACGAATTTGATAATAAAAAGAACCCGTATTTCCCTTTTAACAAGCTCATTTTTCCAGGACGGAACACCAACCAGAACAACATTACCAAAGCAACATACACCCTGTATGGTGAAACTCCTTCAGTAATTGAATGGCTGGACATCACGACTCACACCTACGAATATAACGATCTGGGCTATCCTGTTAAGGTTGCCGGCGAAACGATTTATGAATATGAATGAATTTTCATTTTAATGCTTTTAATTGCTGAAACAGATTGAAAATCACACCGACCGCTGCAGACTTTTAGTCAGGATTTCACAGCAAAGTGAAGCCCAAATTTGCTTTTATGAAAACAGGAAGCAGGAAAATTCAAAGCTTCTTTAAGATTAAAGAAGCTTATGGTTCACTATATTTTCGTTAATTTTGATTTTGTTCTGATCAACTAACAGACTTACCATGAAGCAAATTCCTTTGTCAATAATTCTTTTACTTTTTCAAGTTTTAATATTCAGAAATAGTTGGGCACAAAATTATAAGTATGTCTCCTTCCCTGATTGCAACGCAATTTGGAGTGAAGTCTTATGGGATTCCAATTCTCCTGCAGTTTTTAACCAATTCGCTTTATTTAAAGAAGATACCGTAATAAATGGCCTTACTTATCACAAACTTTTCCATTCCAATGCTGCAACAATTACTTCCGGAAATTCCAAATGCATTGGGGGAATTAGGGAAGATAGCCAGAAAAGAATCTGGGTGAGCAATCTCAAAAATTCAACAATCAATTACAGCCTCTCAAACACGAATGGGGAGATTATGCTGTTCGATTTTTCGTTACAAGTTGGTGATACAATCTCGGCAAAGAAAGACTTTGCGAATATTGGACACGGTGAATATCTGGTTGTCAAACACATTGACTCTCTTCAAATTCATAAATCCATTCGAAAAGTTTTCAGTTTTGAAAAATATTTCTGGATAAAGTGGATAGAGGGCATCGGAAATGTTCAAGGGTTAATTTTTCCTTATGGGGAACTTACAACTGGTGGTGGTTTAATTAGTAAACTGATATGTATGCACCACAATGACACATTAATGTTTCTGAATGACACGTCTAGTGACTGCATCCCTCAATTTGTAATCGACGACGTTGAACTATTTCCAAATCCTGACATAAAGGTTTATCCCAATCCGGTTGCCGGAGGAATTGCCTATTTTGATGACCTCGAATTTGAACTGCTGGAACTATTCGATTTAAACGGGAACCTGGTCAGGAAAGAGAATATAAAAGGAACTAACTGCTACGAATTGAATGTTTTAAATCTTCCGGCTGGCAATTATTCGTACCGTTTAACAACCAAAGGATTATTACCAACTCAAGGTAAACTGATCATTCAATAACTTTACACAAGTCTCCACTTTGCTGTGAAACCCTGACTTGCTTTTAAACCCGTCACTCACCGACAAAAAATGGCCTTTCACGGTTTTTTTTTATTTCACTTTGCATAAAGCTACTTTCTTTGTTGCGCCATTAAAAACAATTAAATCTCGATTGCAAAGTAATTTGTTAAAGTGAAAAGCAACTTATTCAGAAAAACGTAATCTATCTTAAAAGTTAAGTTAGGAAAAAGTCATTTGTCATCAGGAAATAGAAAAGAGAAAAAAGGAAAAAATTGGAATTGCCTTTTCTCATTCCTGTTTTCTCTTTCCTAAAAAATGACTTTTTCCTAATATGTTCAGAAAACAGAAAACAATGAAACAACTAATTGTCCTTTTACTCTTACTCGCACTTTCATTTCCCGGACTGGCGGGGATGGTGACCCTGAGCGGTTACCTGAAAGACAAAGCCAATGGGGAAGCCCTCATTGGAGCCACGATTTACATTCCGGAATTAAAAACCGGGGTTATTACCAATCCGTATGGATTCTACTCTATTTCGGTGCCCGAAGGAAGTTATTCGGTTACCTTTTCGTACATCGGTTACCAAACCCAAACTCCCTTGATTAAACTGGATGCCAATAAACAATTGAATGTTTTACTTGAAGAGGATACCAAGCAACTTGATGAAGTGGTGATAACCGGCGAAAAGAAAAACCGGAACGTGGAAAGCCTCCAGATGAGCATGGAAAAAGTTCAGGTGAAAATGATCAAAAAACTACCGTCGTTTATGGGGGAAGTCGATATCATTAAAAGCATCACGCTGTTGCCCGGAATCCAGAATGGCGGAGAAGGCAGTTCGGGCTTGTATGTCCGGGGTGGTGGTCCCGACGAAAACCTGATGATTTTGGATGAGGCGCCGGTTTACAATGCCTCTCATTTAATGGGATTCTTTTCGGTTTTCAACTCGGATGCCATCAAAGATGTAGAGGTTTTTAAAGGTGGAATCCCGGCAGAGTACGGTGGAAAAGCCTCGTCGGTGATTGATATCCGCATGAAAGACGGGAACTCGCAGCAATTGGGAATGAGCGGCGGAATCGGCAATATTTCGAGCCGGTTGACCGTGGAAGGACCTATCATTAAAGATAAATGGAGTTTCATTGTTTCGGGACGCCGTACTTATGCCGATGTGTTGGGGAAAATGATTGGGATTGAAGCGCTGCAGGATAACAAACTGTATTTTTACGACCTGAACCTGAAAACGAATGTGGAAATCAACGATAAAAACCGGATATACCTGTCGGCCTACACTGGCGACGATTATTTTAAGTCCGGCGAATCGATTTACATGCGCTGGGGAAACCTCACTTCTACAGTCCGCTGGAACCACTTGTTCAGCAACAAATTATTCTCGAATACTTCACTTATTTTCTCAAGATATAACTACAATTTAGGCGTTCCCGGATCAGCAGCAGACCAGTTCGACTGGACTTCCCAGATTTCGGATTACAATTTCAAGGAAGATATTTCATGGTATCTGAACTCGAAAAATAAGTTGACGCTGGGGTTCAACCTGATTTACCACCATTTTGAACCGGGAGCAGTTGATGCCAACCAAGGTTCGTATTTCACCGACCTGAAACTGACCAATTACAACGCAATTGATAACTCCTTATATGTGTCGAACGAACAAAGCATTGGCCCTAAACTAAGCCTGAGGTATGGTTTGCGTTACTCTTATTTTCAGCAAATCGGGAAAGGAAAAGTGAGGCAATACCAAAATCCTGATCAGCCTGACGAAAATGAGGTTACCGATGTAAAAGAATACGGTTCAGGCAAACTGATTCCACCTCCTTACCACAACCTCGAACCCCGTTTGGCAGTAAAATACATGCTGACGCCAGAAAGTTCAATCAAAGCCTCGTACAATAGGATGGCACAAAACCTTCATTTAATTTCGAATACCAACTCCCCCACTCCGCTCGACATCTGGCTGCCAAGCAATACTTATATCAAACCACTGATTGCCAATCAACTTGGACTGGGTTATTTCAGGAATTTCAAGGACAACATGTTTGAGACTTCAGCCGAAGTTTATTATAAAAAAATGAACAATGTGATCGACTACATCGACGGGGCAGAATTATTCCAAACATGTTGTCCTTGAAATTCCTTGCTTCGCGGGAAAGGCTATGCATACGGACTGGAACTGTACGCCAAAAAACAGGAAGGCCGTTTGACTGGTTGGCTGAGTTACACCCTATCGAAGTCGATGCGCAAAATTCCGGGAATCAATAAAGACAAAGCCTATCCGTCGAGTTACGACCGAACCCACAACGTTTCGCTGGTGGCCAATTACGAACTGGCCAAACGCCTGACTTTGTCGTCAACCTGGGTGTTCTCGACCGGTAACCCGACTTCGTACCCGATTGCCAAATACGATGTTCAGGGAAATACAATCTATTATTACGCCGACCGCAACAGTAACAGGATTCCGGATTATCACCGCCTCGACCTTTCGCTCAACTACGATTTTAAAAAGAACGACCGACGCAAGTTTAAACAATCACTGAACTTCTCTATTTACAATGTTTATGCCCGCAGAAATGCCTATTCGGTAACTTTCCGCCAGAACAAGGACAATCCAAACATATCGGAAGCCACTCGTTTATCCATCATTGGAAGTGTGATTCCATCCATTACCTACAATTTTAACTTTTAAAATTTGTCGATCATGATCAACTATATAAAAAACAACAAGGAAAAAGGAAAAAGTTCCCTTCGACTGCTTCGCGCTCAGGGAACGGAGCTTCGGACTTCTGACTTCCGTCTCCGGTCTTCGGTCTTCGGACTCCTGACTTTGGCAGTCTTCCTGATTTCCACCATCCTTTTGAGTTCGTGCGAAGATGTGATTGAGGTCAAACTGAATGACGAGAACCTGAATTTATTCGGTGTTGAAGCCAGCATTACTACTCAGAATGAACCAACCGTTTTTCTTTACAAAACGCTGAAGGTAAATCAGGATGAAGCCTATCCGGGAGTGAGCGGGGCAGTGGTTACCATTTCAGATAATGCTGCGCCGGTCAATGCTGTAACCTTGGTGGAAGATGACACCCGAAAAGGGTTTTACCAGTTGCCGCAAAATTCGAATTACAGGGGAGTTGCCGGAAGAGAATATACTCTGACCATTCAAACACAGGGCGTCACTTTAACCGCCAAAGACAAGCTAACCAAAGTTGAACCGATTGACTCGATTCAGATTTTTCCGTCAATGCGTGGGAACAAGCTTTT
>Ga0209417_1001330_pt1 | contig 45936 bp, 39 predicted proteins | sample RifGroF2_FD_184002 | JGI IMG/M metagenome (GOLD analysis project Ga0209417, IMG submission 184002) | Groundwater microbial communities from Rifle, Colorado, USA - Groundwater F2 (SPAdes) (version 2) | ecosystem: Environmental > Aquatic > Deep subsurface > Groundwater | place: Rifle, Colorado...
ATCGTCTTAAACTCAGAAAGCTTCGGGTCATAGTCGCCGAGATAGTCGAACCATCCCGCATCGATAATATAATTGACCTCGCCCGGATAAATGGAACGGATACCTTCAGCCCAGTGCATGATCCTGGACTCATCCAGGGGAATGGCGATGGAATCCTCCAGCTTCCGTGGTGCGGTCTTCTGCAGGTAGCACTGATCGCCCCAGGTACAATAGACTGGGTTATGCCACCACTCACTTTAAGCGGTGTCGTTAGCACTTATGATGTTTAATGTCAGCATTATGCGATGAGTTAAATCCCAAATATCAGCCTTAAACGCTTAAAACAATGCCAAATAATGCGTTTAAGGCTTGTCTTTACTGATATTCCGACCAAATTAAACCCAATTGGATATATTCAACATTACGGAGAATAAAGTTTGGGGCATTCTGGAGGGGACGCTACCATCCGACGATGATCCAGGATGGCGGTCACCTGTCGCGGTGCATCTTCTATATCGACATGAACATGGTGAGGGCAAGGAAATGCACCCATCCTTCCGGATGGGCGGAATCCGGTTATCACGAACTGACCGGAAAAAGACACAGATATCGGATCGTCGACATGGGCCAGCTCCTGAAATGCCTCGGGCACAAGGGGGAGACCGAGGAATTCAGGAAATGGTACGAGAGGACTCTCGAGGATTATATAAGGAGCAATTATCACGCCAGGGAAGCCATATGGTCGGAGTCGCTTGCCATAGGCAGCAGGGAATGGCTTTTAAAACTGGGGAAAGGCATACATGGCCTTGAGTTGAAAGAACTCGACAAATCATATTTCCGTACCGGGGAAAATGCCGCACTATACAGCCTTACAGGTTCCAGCAGGGGAAAAGAGGCATTCTGGAGAAAGCATCAGGAATAGCTTAAAATGCGAAATCGACCCTTAATAATCATCCTAAGCCGCTAAAACCATCTAAATATTATCATATTATATTTATAATAAATAACTTAAGTGCTAACGACACCGACTTAACGACTTAACCGACTTACTGAACAAAGCGGTGACTATGTCACGTGCACTCCCACGGTCAGGCCAAAGCGCCTGACGTAAATACAAAAGAAGGACAAAGAAGGACAAGGTATAAATTCTTAACCAGGCCGCTGCATGTGCATGTAATTCCGCTCCGCGAGATACTTGAGCGTATCGTTATGCCTTAAACCACTTGCATGATACAATTAGTGATGTATTTTATATGCATGATAAGGAATTATTATGCATAACGGAGGTTTAAAATGAGAACAACGCTTGATCTTCCCAATGCTCTTGTAGAAGAAGCGATGAAATTGTCACACCAAAGAACTAAAACTGCCGTACTTGTCACGGCCCTTGAGGATTTTGTCAGAAAAAACAGGATACAGGGACTTAAGAAATTCAGAGGTAAAATCAACCTGGATATTGATCTTGACAAGCTGAGGAAACGTTCATGAGCATCTTGGTTGACTCATCTGTCTGGGTTGATTACTTCCGTGATACGGGACAGGCTGATGCTCTTGAACTGCTTATCGAGGAAAACCTTGTAGTTACAAATGAGTTAATTCTTGCAGAATTGATACCGCCTCTCAACCTACGCAAGGCACACGGCCTCATTTTGCTTTTACACGAAATAAAACGTCAACCTATGTCTATTGACTGGGATGAGATCATTAAGCTTCAGACTGATTGTCTCAGAAACGGGATCAACGGAGTTGGAATACCTGATTTGATTATTGCTCAGAATGCAAATCAGGGAGGATTGAAATTATTGTCAAATGACCAGCATTTTTCTCTGATTGCACAATACGCATCTTTAGACCTGTACCGCTGAATATTGCATAACTGACAAATAGACCGAACCGGTGAACCACCGGTCCGGTCATCGCAGGGCGTTAACTCCTGCATTTTTCCAGCCTGTCCTCCATGGCCTCTCAGGCAAGGAGGTTCGCCGTCTCGCCCATTCTCCGTTTCGCCGGCTCTCCGGCACTCCGGTTCTGAAATTACTTCAGCGCCTTCTTCTGGAGTTCGAAGAGATGCTTGATACCTTTCTCCGCAATTTTCTGCATGGAGTCAAACTCCTTCTTGGAGAATGTGCTTTCCTCGCCCGTGGCCTGGACTTCGACGATGCGTCCCTGGTCGGTCATCACGAGGTTCATATCCACATCCGCGCTTGAATCCTCCTGGTAGCAGAGGTCGAGAAGGACTTCGCCTTTGACGACTCCAACGCTTACAGCCGCAAGATTGCAGAGGAGCGGGCTTTCCTTGAGCTTGCCATCCTTTAAAAGCTTCCTGATGGCCAGCTGGAGCGCGACCATGCCGCCGGTTATTCCGGCGCAGCGGGTTCCACCGTCGGCGTCGATCACTTCGCAGTCGATATAGATCGTGCGGGCGCCGAGCTTCTCTAGATTGATCGCCGCGCGCAGGCTTCTTCCGATAAGGCGCTGGATCTCCTGTGTGCGTCCGCTCGGATGGCTGGTCTCGCGCTTGCTCCTGTCGGGTGTCGCCGAGGGATGCATCTGGTATTCGCTGGTAATCCATCCGCCCGGGACTTTCTGCATCCTCATCCAGGATGGAATTTCCTCGAGGATGCTTGCCGAGCAGATCACCCTTGTGTTGCCGAATTCAATAAGTGCTGAACCCGCGGGATACTTTAAAAATCCCGGGGTGATTCTGACAGGCCTGAGCTGTCCGGCTTTTCTTCCGTCAATACGCATGGTAAAATCCCTTGTTATAGTGGCTTTCTGGGCTTTCTGGATATTTCCCTCCAGTATTATAACATAGGTCCAATAATCAATAATCCAAGGAAGGCTCACTTATGAGAACCTTGTGTGATAAATATGAATTCCGGTTTATATTAGTGTTAGAAATGCTATTTTAAGCGACTTTTACAATTTAACGGATCGGTTTTTGATGAAATGCAGACATTTTATATTTAGCTTTCCAGCTGTGCTGGTTCTCGCATGCCTGTTTTTGGCGGGATGCCCGAAGAACAGCCAGGTGCCGGAACCTCCTACGGCGCGCGCCCAGCTTGTACGCGAACTTTTCACCTCTCTGGAGAAGAAGGACCATGAGTCGGCCATAAAGAAGATTGAACGGCTCAGGAAACTCGACACCGGAAACATATTCCTGGCGAATCTCGAGCGAATCGAGACCAACAACGAAATGATCTCGCAGATACAGGAACTGGTCGACCAGGGCAAAATAGACGAAGCGATAAACCTCACCAACGGATTCATGCTCAAGTCCGGAAGGACCGACAGTTTTATCTCCATCCTGAACGAACTTCAGGTAGTCAAGCAGCTTTACGAGGCCGTCAGCGCGCTGAACGACAGCGCGAACGTGACCCGTCTTGCCAGGAACGCCGCAAAAATAAAGATGATCGCATCAAAATACAAGCCTGCCGAGATCTTCATACCCCTTGCGAATGAAAAGATCGCGCTTGCAAAGAAAATGTATACGAGCGAGAAGCGGAAGGCCGTAGACGACCTTTCGATCGAAATAACAGGGATGATGTCGAAGAAGAATCCCAGGGCCGCCCTGCTCATGGCCGTGCTTGGAATTGAAAACCCCGAACATCCTGTTATTCTGAATTATCTGGATTATATTAACGACCCTTCAGCCTCAGCCGACAGTACGGCATTAGGAATGGAAAAACAAAGAAATAAAAGATAAGGTGTGAAAATGAAGAAACAGTTATGCCTGGCCTCGGTCATCCTATTGTTCTGCGCCTCCTGTACATGGTTCAGCGCCGAGAAGAGGCCTGAAGCTCCGGCAACAGGCGTCAAGAGCCCTGGATCCGAGGCTGCCAAGCCAGCAGGAAAACCTGCCACACCTGCTCCGGCGGCTGCGGACGTGAAGCCTGTAAAGCCTGCCATTGAAACGCCGGCCGCAGCCATCGACGCGAACGCCGATCCGCTGGCATTCCTTCCTGATGTCGTCGCAAAAATCGGCGATGAGAAGATCTCCAGGAACAATATAAGGGAGGAGTTCAAGCCCATACTCGTCATGATGAAGGAGAACGGACAGCTGGCCGGCATCACCCAGGATGTATGGAAGTCTGAAGTAAAGGAAAGACTCAACGACATCATTGCATCAAAGCTTCTCATGAAGCTCGCGGCGGCCGACGGTTACAAGCCGGATCCGGTGAAGGCCGAAGAGGAGTTCAAGAATGTCACAGCCCAGATACCGCCGGAACAGCTTAATGAGACACTGTCCAAGCAGGGCATGACTCCTGCGATGATCAAGGAGAAGATTGGCATTGGACTGGCCATACAGAAATGGATAGATGAAAAAATGGCCGCCGACATAAAGGTCTCGGATGCAGACGCGGAGAAATACTACCGTGAAAACCAGGAACGCTTCAAGAAGCCTGAAGGGGTGCATGCCTTCCATATCCTTGTCAAGCCGGATGAGATTGAGGCAGAAGCGGCGGCCAAGATGAGCCCAGAGGAGAAGACCAAGGCGGAATCCGATGCCAAGGCTGCAGCCAAGAAGAAAATTGAAGACGTCCTGGCGAAGCTGAAACAGGGGGAGGATTTTGCGAAGCTCGCAGCTGAGAACAGCGCCTGTCCCAGCAAGGAGAAAGGCGGAGACCTTGGAACATTTGAAAAAGGCAAGATGACCGAGGAGTTTGAAAAGGCGGCATTCGCCCTCAAGCCCGGCGAGCTGAGCGGAGTTGTCGAAACTGAATACGGCTATCACATAATAAAGGTGACCGAAATAATCAAGCCCGACTATATTCCGTTCGACGAAGTCAAGGGATTCCTTCTTGAAGGCATGAAGAACCAGAAGGTCTCCGAGATGATCCAGGGCAGGATAGAGGAAGAGAAGAAGAAACAGAAAGTTGAAATTTTCATTAATTGAAATCATAGGGAGGGACGAATATGAGGATCTCAGTTGCAATGTTAATGCTTGCGGGGCTTATGACGATTTGCGGATGCGGAAGCGATCCGGCCAGGATCGACGCCACAGGCAATAGGGGGCTCACGACTACGGACGATATCAACTTCAAGGACTGGCAGATGGCCGCCGAGAAATGTGTTAACTCACTGCTTGAATCCGGCACGCTTGTAAGGGCCGACGGCAAGAAGGCCGTTGTAATGGTCAGCACAGTCAAGAACTCGACAAGCCAGCATATCGACGTGCAGATACTTACGCAGAAGATAACAGGCTCGATCCTCCGTTCAGGCAAGGCCGTAACCACCACCGCGGTAAGCGGCGCCGGTGCGATAGACAAGTCCACCAAGCAGGTCCGCGACCTGCAGGACGACGAGATGTTCAACCAGAAGACCGTGAAGAAGCAGGGGACGGCCATAGCTCCCGACTTCAGTATTGCAGGGGAAATAACCCAGATGAAGACCACCGAGGGACGTGCGAAGGAATCATACTTCTATTTCCACATGACGCTTACTGACCTTGAAACAGGTCTTGCCGTCTGGGAGAATGAAGTCGAGATCGCCAAGCAGAGCACGAAGCCATTACTGGGTTTTTAAGATTTCCGCCGTGGATTCAAAATCCTTTCTCGAGCTGGTGAAAAGGCGCAGGAGCTGCCGCGACTACAGCGAGGCGCCTGTGCCTGATGAACTGATCGGCAACTGCCTTGAAGCCGCCCGGCTTGCACCTTCCGCCTGCAACAAGCAGCCCTGGCGCTTCATCGTAGTCAAGGACTGCGTACTTCGCGGCAGGATATGTTCCGAAGGCCTGCTGCCGGGGATTCCCATGCCGTGGACGCAGAAGGCGCCGGTGATCGTCGTGCTCGGCGCCGAAACAAGCATTGTCACCCACACAATCGCCCCGCTGATCTCAAAGGTACAGTACCATCTTGTAGACATCGGCATTGCCGGCGAACATTTCGTCCTGGCGGCAGAAGCGCAGGATCTGGGCACATGCTGGATCGGCTGGTTCAACGAAAAGAAGATCCGTAGAATTTTAAACCTACCCCGTTCCTTCCAGATACTTTCACTGATCAGCCTCGGATATCCCGCGAGCCCACTGGAACTGGTACAGGACAGCAGTCGCATGAAGATCGAGGAGATTGCCAAGTTTCTCTGATTGTATTCTGGTGGAGATATAGCAATATGAATCCTGAAGGGATTGGATATTGTAGCCTGTTTTTTTACCCCCCTGTCTACTTTACACATATTCCAGTACTGTCCGCGTCACGCTCTCCGATTCATCTTTTACGTCAGGCGCTCCGGCCTGACTTTGGACTGCGGTGATTATTCACCGCTTTGTTTTTACAGCTTTTCGTCACGCCATGGCATTCAGCAAAGGCGAAAGCTGTTGTTTTCTCTACGCTTCCATAGGAATCCAAAGCGCAGAATGATCTGCGCACTCCCAAAGATTCGTCCCCCGAATGGAGGACTCATCATAAAGAATTCTAAGCAGAGTCAAAATATGCGTATAGTAGACAGGGTTGAAACCATAGGCCATGTATCTTGTAGCTGAGAGCTAACGGATTTACCGTTGTATTCGGCCGTAATTCGGAAATGCTGATTCCGTGCCAGAAAGATGGCTGCAGCAAGATCTTCAGGGAATCAGAAGGTCTGAAGCACCGAAGGGATCTTGATTCCGTCGGACTTCCAGACTTCAAATGCCCTTTCTGCGGGGAGGAATTTTCCGGGAACAGGGAAAAGCTTAAGAAGATCCAGGCCATACTCAGGAAAAAACTGAATGTCCAGCTCAAAACCAAGGTATAATTCCCGGTTTCCACAGCCATGCATATCATTTTTTACTGATAATAATATCTTCCTGTTTGACTTTTCCACCACATGCTGTAACTTAACGCTCCGCAAAAATACAATCCAACATAAATGGGGGGAATAGAAATGAAAAAGGGAACGAAGGCAAAAACAGTAAAAGCGGCGACCTGCACAAAGGAAGAATGCAAGAAGGCATCACCTGAATGCTGCAGCAAGGAGAGCAACCTCAAGAAACTCGCCAAGTCCGGCAAGCTCGAGAGCTTTGTCAAGAAGAACAAAGCCTGCTGGGACCACCAGTCCTGGCTCGTGCTCTGCGCGGAGATCGTAGAAGATGGATATGAGCCGATCGACTTTGACCAGGTCGGAATCATCCTGGAGAATCACAAGACGAATTTTCTCGGTCAGATCTGATTCAGCCTTTTAATTTTAAAGCGCCGTTCATATATTATGTATGAATGGCGCTTTTTATTTAAACATCTAAAAAAGAGGCTGGAAATGATCAGGCAACTGGGACACATCTGCTTCCACACGAAAAGAACAAGGGAAATGGTCGAATTCTACACGGAGAAACTCGGCTTGAAGGTCAAGTTCACTCTTGACAACGATGAGAAACAACCGTTCGGATATTATATCGCATGCGGAAACCAGACATTCATCGAGATATTCGATCATGCAATGGCAAAGAAGAAATGGGGAGACGGAAAGGTCGAAGAACTCGTCAAGGGAAACCAGTACACCCACTTCTGCCTGCAGGTTGATGAAATCGAGAAGGTCAAGGCCGACCTCGAGATGAAGGGCGTCAAGGTGACGGATGTCAGGGTCGGAATGGACAATTCCAGGCAGGCATGGATCGGAGATCCGGACGGCAACGCAATCGAGCTCATGGAATACACTGAGAAAAGCCTTCAGGTGCAGAAATAAGATTTGGGGACTTGGAGATTTGGGGATTTGGGGATTTGGGGATTTGGAGATTTGGGGATTTGGAGATTGGGGGATTTGGAGATTGGGGGATTTATTGCCTGAAGGGCTTGTCGGGCTGTTTCAACTTCAGCTGTGACCGAATAATTCATACCAGGAGCATGGTCCAATGATACTAGACAAAATCCAGGAATTCCTAAAAAGCCTCGGACGGGAGAAGCACTGCTTTGACCCAATGACAGTTGGGGATCCCCTGGCTCTGAAGACAGCATGGACTCCGGCAAAAGGCGGTGGCGCCAACTTCCGGACCCACAGACTCATCCAGATCAGTCCGGAAAGAATGGAATTCCGTTCATCCATGGCATCGAAATTATTCTGCCTGATCTTTCTGTGCATTGGACTGGCGGTCATGATACTTGTCCCGGTTTCAATGTATAACGAAGGTAGAATTGGTGTCAATGCTGACACCTTGGTCCCCTGCATCATAGGTCTCGTCTTTGCCGCCATCGGTGGAACCATGTTATATTTCTCCACCCGGCCGGTCGTGTTCGACAGAAGGAGCGGACACTTCTGGAAAGGCTGGCAGGATCCAGAAAGGATGCTGAACCCGGAGACGCTCAAGTGCTATACGAAACTTGACCAGATCCATGCGTTACAGCTCATTTCAGAATATATCAGAGGAAACAAATCGTCATATTACAGCTACGAGCTCAACCTTGTCCTGCGGGACGGCTCCAGGATAAATGTGGTAGACCATGGCGATGCAGCAAAACTGCGCGAGGATGCGCAGACGCTTTCCAAGTTTCTAGGCAAACCCGCATGGGACGGAATGTAGGAATGAAACTGAATGGAAAATACCGGAAGCCCGTCCTGCTGGCAATTCTTGCATCGACGCTCCTCTGCATGTCAGCAATCGTGCTGTCCGCCCTCATGATAAGCGGATCTGCAAGAGGCCGCACCTACACGGACGTAGATTCAATCCCCCACCGCAAGGTCGGAATCCTGCTGGGTTGCTCGAAATACATCTCAGGGAACTATGAGAATCTGTTCTTCAGAAACAGGATCAACGCAGCGCTGAAGCTGTTCAATACAGGAAAAGTAGACTATCTGCTGGTCAGCGGCGACAATCATACCAGGGGATATGATGAGACGACGGACATGAAGGACAGCCTGATCAGGGCAGGAGTGCCATCTGAAAGGATCTACTGCGATTTCGCTGGTTTCAGGACTTTGGACTCTATCGTGAGGGCAAAAGAAGTCTTCGGCGAGACAAAAGTGACGGTCATTTCCCAGGAGTTCCACAACCAGCGCGCGATTTTCATAGCAAAAGGCAGAAACATTGATGCAATAGGATTCAACGCCGAAGATGTTGATACATACAATGGATTCCTCACCAAATCCCGTGAACAGCTTGCAAGGGTGAAAACGGTAATGGACCTGTATCTCTTCAATACCGGGCCTAAATTCCTCGGCCCAAAAATTGCGATCGGAGAACCTAAGCTGGAGGCAAGCCTGTAATTGAATATGAATGCCATATCAAGAAGAACGTTCATCAAATCAGCCGCCGTCGCCGGCCTCGCCGCCGGGTTCCCAGGGGATCTGTCTGTACTTGGGGCAGACTTGAAAGGCAAGCCGGAATCCAGAACCGCATTCATCTACAGCGACAAATATCTCGGTCATCTTCTTTCAGACAATCATCCTGAATCTCCGAAGAGGCTGGAAGCCATTATCGGGAGGCTGAAGGAATCGGGGCTTTACGACGAACTTACGGAAATCACTCCGGAGGCGCGGGATGTCTCAGAGTGGATCGGCAGAGTCCATTCTGAAAAGCACTGCACGATTGTTGAAAAGCAGGCACGTTCACCTTCAATATGCAGGCTCGCAGTATCCGGCGCGTTATCTGCCGTCGACGCCGTATGCGGGGGCAAGTCAAAAAACGCGTTCTGCGCGCTGCGTCCGCCCGGACACCATGCGGCAAATGCCGGCGAATACGGTTTCTGCTTCTTCAACAATGTCGCGATAGCCGCGAAATTCGCAAAAGAGAAATACGGGATGAGGAAAATCCTGATCGTCGACTGGGACTTCCATCACGGCAATGGGACGGAATGGGCTTTCTACGAGGATCCTGGCGTATTGTTCTTCTCCACGCACAAGCTTGAGGCCTTTCCATTCACCGGCTCGCCCGACAGGAAAGGAAGAGGCGATGGATATGGATTCAATATCAACGTCCCCCTGCCCTCAGGCGCCGACGACAAGGCGATAATCGGGGCGTTCGAGGAGAAACTTCTCCCAGAAGCGGAGAAGTTCAAGCCGGATCTGGTCCTGATATCCGCGGGATTCGACTGCCGTAAGGACGATCTGCTCGGAGACTTCAAGGTCACGGACGAAGGAATTTCCAGGCTCACTGGAATGATCATGCACATTGCGGCAACTCATTCAGGATCAAGGATAGTCTCCCTGCTTGAAGGCGGCTACAATACAGAAGGGCTGGCCCTGGCAGTCGAATCACACGTAACCGCGCTCCACAATATTTCCTGAAAAACACGGCAACCCTGTTCCATGCTCTTGAAAAGACATGCCCGCATTCCATATTAAAAAACCTTAACTTGATTGTCTGTGGATTGGACATTCGACGGCCGAGACAAATGTTGAAAACGCATCGTGTGTTTTCTTGCCTGCTGCCGGTCCCCGACGATTACAAGAAAGGGAACAAGGAGGTTCTCATGGCCGGTTTCTTCAAAGTCGCCACAGGAGGCGACTGCACTTCTGGTCTTTTCTGCGGCACGTACAATCACTCTCATTTCGCGGCGCTGCGCCAGTCCATGCGGAACATCCGCAGACCCCCCGCCGAGAACATGAACCTGTTCGCCATCGGCGAGGTGTCACCATGCCAAATGTAAAAGGCGTTTCCAAGGTGATGATCATCGGCTCCGGTCCAATCATCATCGGCCAGGCATGTGAATTCGACTATTCAGGCACGCAGGCGTGCAAGGCGCTCAGGTCACTCGGCTACAAGGTCGTCCTTGTAAATTCCAATCCTGCGACAATCATGACAGATCCCGGGATGGCAGACGCCACCTACATCGAACCCCTCAATCTTAACAGGATTACCGAGATCATTGAAAAGGAACGTCCTGACGCCCTCCTCCCCAACCTTGGAGGGCAATCGGCACTAAATCTTTCGTCCGAACTCGGCAAGGCCGGAGTCCTGGAGAAATACGGCGTCAAGATCATCGGAGTCAACCTCGAGGCAATTGAACGCGGTGAAGACAGGATCGTCTTCAAGGAGACGATGAACAAACTCGGCATCGACATGCCGAAGAGCGCTCCCGCATACACCGTCGAGGAAGCGGAGAAGATTGCCGACAAGCTTGGATATCCAGTAGTTGTGCGCCCTGCATACACCATGGGTGGAACAGGCGGAGGGCTTGTCTACAATCTCGAGGAGCTCAGGACAGTTTCAGCGCGCGGAATAGCCGCCAGCCTCGTGGGACAGATACTCATCGAGGAATCTGTCCTCGGATGGGAGGAGCTCGAACTTGAAGTCGTACGCGACGCAAAAGGCCATAAGATCACAGTCTGCTTCATCGAGAACGTCGACGCGATGGGAGTCCATACCGGCGACTCATATTGCACGGCCCCGATGCTCACGATCAGCAAGGCCCTCCAGGAGAAGCTCCAGAAATACTCATATGACATTGTCGACGCCATCGAAGTCATCGGCGGAACAAACGTCCAGTTCGCGCATGATCCCAAGACCGACCGGGTCGTCGTCATTGAGATCAATCCGCGGACTTCGCGGTCATCCGCCCTCGCCTCGAAGGCGACAGGATTCCCGATAGCCCAGGTTTCCGCGAAACTCGCAGGCGGGCTTTCCCTCGACCAGATTCCGTACTGGCGCGATGGAACACTTGAAAAATACACCCCGTCCGGCGACTATGTTGTAGTAAAATTCTCGCGCTGGGCGTTTGAGAAGTTCAAGGGCGTCGAGGACAAGCTGGGAACGCAGATGCGCGCGGTCGGCGAAGTCATGAGCATCGGAAAAAACTACAAGGAGGCGTTCCAGAAGGCAATACGCTCACTTGAAAATGGAAGGCAGGGACTCGGATTCGCAAAGGACTTCAACAAGAAATCCCTCAAGGAACTTCTTGCGATGCTGGTGGAGCCGTCCAGCGAACGCCAGTGGATAATGTATGAAGCCGTCAGGAAAGGCGCAAGCACCGAGGAGCTGCACAAACTCACGCACATCAAGGCATATTTCATCGACCAGATGAGGGAGCTTGTCCAGCTTGAGGAGGAAATCCTCCAGCACAAGGGCAAGAAACTTCCGGACAAGCTTCTGATACAGGCGAAGAAAGACGGATTCGCGGACAAGTATCTTTCAAAGATCCTCGAGGTTCCTGAAAAACAGATCCGCGAGCAGCGCATCAAGCTGGGCATGGTCGAAGGATGGCATCCAGTTCCGGTAAGCGGAGTGGAAAATGCCGCCTACTACTACTCCACATATAATGCCAAGGACGCAACCAAGGTCACAAAGAACAGGAAAGTCCTCATACTCGGCGGCGGACCGAACAGGATAGGACAGGGAATCGAATTCGACTACTGCTGCGTCCACGCGGCATTCGCCCTTCGCGACCAGGGATATGAGACAATAATGGTCAACTGCAATCCTGAAACTGTTTCCACAGACTATGACACGTCAGACAAGCTTTATTTCGAACCTCTTACCGTTGAAGACGTGCTGAGCATCTTCGTGAAGGAAAATCCGATCGGAGCAATAGTCCAGTTCGGCGGACAGACGCCTCTGAACATTGCTGCGGAACTCGCAGAAGCAGGAGTGCCAATCCTCGGCACTACGGTCGAGACCATAGCAACCGCCGAAGACCGGGATCTGTTCCGGAAGATGATGGAAAAAATGAAGATACCGATGCCTGAATCAGGGATGGCCACCGATATCGATGAAGCGCTCAAGGTGGCAAACAGGATCGGATATCCTCTCATGGTACGTCCTTCATTCGTCCTGGGCGGACGCGGGATGGAAGTTGTATATGACGAGGAGATGCTGAGGCAGTATGTCGCGGCGGCCGTGAATGTCACACCAGACCGGCCATTGCTCATCGACAAGTTCCTGGTCAACGCGCTCGAATGCGAGGCTGACGCGCTTGCCGACGGGAAAGAGGCGTTCGTGCCTGCCGTAATGGAACACATCGAACTTGCCGGAATCCATTCCGGCGACTCGGCATGCGTAATTCCTCCGGTATCGATTCCCTTGAAGCATCTTGAGACAATAAAGGACTATACCAGGAAGATAGCATGCGAACTGAACGTGGTCGGGCTGATGAACATCCAATACGCGATAGCCGACGACATGGTTTACGTGCTCGAGGCGAACCCCCGCGCATCAAGGACTGTTCCACTCGTATCCAAGGTCTGCAACATCCAGATGGCGAGAATCGCTACCGAACTCATGCTCGGCAAGAAGCTCTCATCTCTCAAGCTCACCCATAAGAAGATCCCTCACTTCGGAGTGAAGGAATCAGTATTTCCGTTCAACATGTTCCCTGAAGTAGATCCGATACTCGGGCCTGAAATGAGATCCACGGGTGAAGTGCTGGGGCTTGCCGACTCATTCGGCTTCGCCTTCTACAAGGCGCAGGAGGCCACGCAGTCAGTGCTCCCCACCAGCGGAACCGTCCTTATGAGCCTGTGTTCAAAGGAACCACTGGTGATTGACATCGCCAGGCAGTTCTTGAAGATCGGATTCAAGATCCTTGCGACCGGCGGGACGATGGAATTCCTGGCCAGGAACGGAGTCAAGTCCGAACAGATCCTGAAGCTTCACGAGGGACGCCCCAACATCCTTGACGCAATTGCGAACAAGAACATCAACCTTATAATCAACACTCCCATCGGCAAGATGAGCAAGGACGATGATTCGTACATCCGCAAGTCGGCGATCAAATACAAGATCCCTTATATCACAACGTTGGCCGCAGCCAACGCCACTGTCAAGGGAATTGCCGCCACGCAGAAAAGCAAGAAGGGCGTCAAATCATTGCAGGAATATCACGCGGACATCAGATAGGTGGAAATCCAACAGTCTTCGGCCGTCTGCCGTCCGTCGGATTAGTTATAATTTATTTCCGGCGAAACTTGTCTTAACGTGAAGGAAGGATTTGAATCTATTTCATAGATGTAGTGTTCGCTGTCTCAGCGAAGATCTTCAAGATTCTTGTCTGTGACAGACAACTCTACATCCGGAAAATACTGATGGAATCAAAACAAAGATATAAACATATCGGAGGATAACATGGGTGGTTTTTTCGGTGTAGCATCAAGAGAAGACTGCATAACGGATCTTTTCTACGGAACTGATTATCATTCGCATCTTGGAACGATGCGCGGCGGTCTCGTGGTGAACAACGGCAGGGGGTTTACACGGTTCATACACGACATCACAAACAGCCAGTTCCGCTCAAAATTCGAGAATGACATCTCAAAGATGAAGGGCAACCTCGGTATCGGCGTCATAAGCGACAACGAGGACCAGCCCCTCATCATCGCCTCGCACCTTGGCGACTATGCGATCGCAACTGTCGGCGTCATAAAGAACATAGATGCCCTCAAGAAGGAGGCGTTCAGGAAACGCACCACGCATTTTTCCGAGATGAGCAACGGTGAAGTAAATCCGACGGAGCTTATTGCGACGCTGATCAACCAGGAGGGCACATTTGAAGACGGCATACGGAGAGCCCAGAAGGCGATAGAGGGATCATGCTCGATACTGCTTCTGACCAGCAAAGGCATTTATGCGGCTCGCGACTGGCATGGAAGGACACCCGTTATTCTCGGAAGAAAGGCCGACGCCTACTCCGTCACCATGGAATCATGCGCCTTCCCGAACCTCGACTATGAACATTTCAGGGATCTCGGTCCCGGTGAAATAGCCCTTATCACCGAAGACGGAGTTGAACGCGTAGCCAAGGCCGACGGGAATCTCAGGATCTGTTCGTTCCTCTGGGTATATTACGGCTATCCTTCCTCGACGTACGAGGGGATAAACGTCGAACAGTCCCGCTACCGCTGCGGTGCGGCACTGGCGAAAAGAGACAATGTAAAGCCGGACATTGTTGCGGGAATTCCAGATTCAGGTACAGGACATGCGATCGGATATGCGAACCAGGCCAAGCTTCCGCATGAGCGTCCGTTTGTGAAATATACGCCGACCTGGCCGAGGAGCTTCATGCCTCAGAACCAGTCAATACGCGATCTCGTCGCCAAGATGAAGCTGATTCCCATACGCGAGATCATCAAGGACCGGAAACTCCTGTTCTGCGAGGATTCGATCGTCCGAGGCACACAGCTCAGGGACACGGTCAAACGCCTTTTCGAGGCCGGCGCAAAAGAAGTCCACATGCGGCCCGCCTGCCCTCCTCTGCTGTATGGCTGCAAGTTCCTCAACTTCTCCCGCTCCAAATCGATATTAGATCTCGCCGGACGCCGCGCCGTGAAGACGCTCGAGGGCGATGACTGCAGGAACCTCGACAAATACGCGGATCCATGCTCCAAATGCCATGGCGCAATGGTTGAAATAATCCGCAAGGAACTCGGACTGACATCACTCAGATACCAGCGCCTAGATGATCTGACCAAGGCGATAGGCCTGCCTAAAAGCAAGCTATGCACCTACTGCTGGGATGGGAAAGGATAAGCTGGACGCAGAATTCAATTAAAACGGAATATCGTCATCAATAGTTCCGAGAGCCTCGGATTCGTCAGGAACCGGCGGGCGGTCTTCGTCATCGACGGGTCTTGCCACCTCTTCAGTCTTGATGCGCCACGCCTGCAGGTTGTTGAAATAGCGCCCGTTGTATTCGCGTCCGCGGATATCAAACGACACTGTCACCTTCTGCCCCACGTTCAGTCCGTCAAGCAGATTTATCTTGTCCTGTACGAATTCCAGGGCAATATCCTGCGGATACTTGCCTTCTTCAACTGTCACCACAAGCTCACGTTTCGTAAAGCCTTTGGCCCCGAAAGTCTGCGTAGCCTGAATCACTTTTATCCTGCCTGTCAAATCATAAGCCATTTCCATCTCCTTTTTATTCTACCCATGTAATAGATGCACCGTCATCATATTTATTTCACCGGTTCCGACTATCATGCATCCTGCCGGCAAATTCAACCCTTCTCCAGTTTGATTACCGAAATTTATGCTGTTTCTCCTTGGAGGCATGTCGGGTTTTACTGTCCTGACCTGTAGTGAACTTATCGAACCAGCCTGTCGAAGGAACCCGACGATTAGTTGGCGCTACGTGTGCGGGAAAAAGACCAGCTTGACGGTTATTAACGATTACCTGTTTTTCACATTTAAAGCCACTTTTCATGCTGGAGTAAGTGCCGGTGCGGCCTCTACCATATAATAAAATGCAATACTTTTGTTGCAACAACATGAATATAAAGTATTAAATTGGAATGGCACCGTTTTTCCGTTAAATTGGAATGGCACCGTTTTTCCGTTTATCTTTACGCATGGAATGCGTTAGGTAATAAAGCCTATGGTTTCAACCATAGGTATTGGATCCCAAAATTTATTTTGCCCTGAAGGGGCAGGGTATACTCCGTCCCTACAGGACGAATCATTTTTTCATATATGTCCTGTGGTTGAAACCACAGGCTGTATTACGCAATCCCTTCAGGATTCATCTTCAGGATATAAAATACAAGACATTAACGTGTTATGTCTTAAGTTAACGGCATTGGAATGGCACCGTTTTTCCCCCTAGGTCCGACAACCTGCTAGAGATCCGATGTATTCATGATAACTGAGGCGATTATGAGATATGAGACCGTGTAGAGCCCCAGGAAGATGCCGTCGGAAAGCATCGCATCCCACATGATGTCCTGGGCCATCGTATATTTCCAGACCATGATGTAGCGGGTCGGAAGGAAGCGCTGGAGGCTTTCCATGAACGGCAGCGCCCCGAGGATGTAGCTGGTGAAGTAGATCCCCATGGGGATTACGACCGCCATTGTCATCTTCTTGAATATCGCGGAGAACATCAGGAACATCGCGACGATCGAGAGCAAGGCGTATCCGGCAAAGAAGTACGCCAGGAAAAGACGCTGGTATGCGATGCTGCCATCCATTATATAGATTCCTGCTTCCTTGCCTAGGAATGCCGGTCCAAAGAGAAGTATGTCGCCGGTGGCACCGAACATGAAGGCGCCGCAGGCATAGCTGATCACCATCATTACCCCGAGAAGGACGTATGAATAGAAGGAAAGCGCAATGAATTTCGCAAGCACTATGCTCAGCCTGGGAACCGACCTCAGGGATACCGTGCGGACCTGTCCGTTCTGGAATTCCGCCGCAAAGGAGCCTGCCGCGAATATCCCGACCACCAACGGCAGAAGGATGTAGATGCCCGGCAGGAGCACCGTCAGCGAAAACGATACTCCATTCACCAGGTCCTTCAGCATCTGTCCGAAGAACTTATTGGGCACATGGACGTGCTTGGGTGGATAGTAGATTCTCAGATAGACCCCGATGGCGCAGAGCGCCACCAGCAGTATTATCACTGCAAGTCCCGCATATCCCTGTTTCTGCCTGAAAAGCTTCTTCAGCTCAAAATCTGTCAGAAACAGAATCTGTCTTGTTTTTTCCAGTAATTTCGACAAAGACGTCCTCCAGTGTATCCTTATGTCTTGATATCTTCAGAATTCCTATTCCTGCGGAAACAAGCCTCCGGGCAAGTTCTGGAATCTCGCTCTCATGTCCTTTAAGAATAAAAGCCGACGAATCGTGATGCTTCCGTTCATCGATGATCTCGTAGTTTCCACTCCTTAAAAATTCCGCGGCCTTCCCGACGTCACTGGTCTTGAATTCGATCCTCGACTGCCTTTCGACCAGGTCGGAGACTTTCGCCTCGCACACCTTCTCGCCCTTGTCGATGATGGTGACGTAATCACAGACCTGCTCTACCTCGGCAAGCATGTGGCTTGAAATGAAGACGGTTATTCCTGATTCCCTGCAGAGTCTTTTTATCAGCTGCCTGACTCCTAGTATTCCGTGGGGATCCAACCCATTTGTAGGCTCGTCGAGGAATATCAGCTTGTTCTCCGGGAGGAGCGCATTTGCGATTCCAAGCCTCTGCTTCATGCCGTAGGAGAACGCACCCACGTTTTTTCCTGCGACATCTTCGAGACCGACAACCTTCAAGGTGTCTTCAATCTTCTCCCTTGAAATATTTCCCGACAGCCTGGTAAGATGGTAGAGGTTTTCGTATGCGGTCAGATATTCGAAGAAGGCCGGGGCTTCAACAACAGCGCCGACGCTTTTCAAGATAGTGTTTCTTTCAAGGAAAAGGTCCTTCCCGAAAATCTCGACTTCCCCGTCGTTGGGGATGGAAAGTCCGAGGAGAATCTTTATCAGCGTGGTCTTGCCTGCACCGTTGGGGCCCAGGAATCCATATACGACTCCGGATTTCACATCCAGATCGATATTCTTGAGGGCGACGAAACGGCCATAGGTTTTCCTCACACCCCTAGCTTTGATTGCAAGATCACTCAATGAGCACCTCCAGGGATTCCTTGACGCTTCCGTCGGAATAGAGGTAGTTCCTGCCGAACTTGCCGTGATAATTGCTGGAGTCGCCCATCATCGGTACGGATATCTGCAGGTTCTGAAGTCCGATCTCGGACTTGTCGATCTTCCTTCCGCTGAGCCAGGCGTTCCATTCGTAGCTGCTTCCGTATTTTTCAAAGAAGGTCTTTCCGTCATAGTTCTTCTCAATGTCGGCGGGGCATTCGAAGGCCCTTTTGGACTGCATTTCCAGCATGTTGTTTATCGCCATGGGATCATCCGGACCGGTGCCGATGCGCACAGCCATTGGAAGAATCTCTGTATTGTTTCCTGCATAGGTGTTGACGGCTATCCCGAGCTGGCGCAGGTTGTTTATACAGGAAGTCTTCTTAGCCTTGTCCCTGGCCTTGCCCAGCATCGGGAAGAGAAGCCCGGCGAGAATTGCGATGATCGCAATGACGACGAGCAGTTCGATTATTGTAAATGATTTTTGGATTTTAAGTTCGAGCGACATATTTAAGTCCATCCTTGCACATGCTTAGGAATTAGAATTTTTTCCATCCTTATGATTGCACAGCAAAATGTGGCGGAGCGGCAGCTTTTACTTGTCAACCATATGGCATAGCCATTACATGCCCGTGGTACTTAAAAAGAATTTTTAAGTACCACGGGCTAAACCGGGTAGTAACGCAAGCGCGGCGAAACACCGCGCACGATCTAAAACATACTGCCGCTCCGTCAAGACTAATATAGCACTGTACTTTCAAAATTCCCCAATCTGATTAGTTTATGAACGGTCAACCATTCATGAACCGTTTCAGGCGCATCAACGCCGCACACGGGGTGTCGCCACGTTTCTCGTTGCCTTCTTGCAGCGAGATCACGTCCGCGCGGCGGTGGATTTATTCGCATCGCGTGAATAATCCAGGCTAAAGAGCTGGCAACCTCGGCATTTTGCAGTAACTTTTAATGTGTATGAGCTAATATGCCCTTCGCAAGGCTGAAGCCTGTACTCCAAAAGGAACATTGACGCAACACTCGGTTTATTTGCTGTTGCAAACCGTCCGAACAGGTAACCAGTAATGATTAAACTTGACAGCAAGGCAAAAAACATCTGTGTCTACCTGATACCGCTTTCAGCGGCGCTGATCGCCAGGAGCATACTTTTTTCCAGCTGGCTGGAATCACCTTTCAGGTACTACCACAGGATTTCCGGACTGGACATGAAGACCATCCTGGGATTTGCCGAATCTTTCAGCCAAGGCAAGGAAGAATTTTCAATATACAATCTGTTTGTAACGGCATGCCTGAAGATTGGAGGAGATGTTCCGACGATAATCGCATGCCAATGCATTCTCGGGATATTGACCTCCCTGCTGATAACATATATTACGCTCAGGACATTCCGCAACAGAATGACCGCCTCCATATCAGGAACCATCGCCGCCCTGTACGGCCCGGAATTGCTTTATGAGAGCGTGACCCTCAGGGAGTCTGTTTTCGTCTTCGTGGCGACATTCTCGCTCGCGGCCATTCTCCGCCAGAAAAGCAGTATATCATCGGTGCTTTGGCTCGTGGTGTCAGGCTGCACCCTTGCAGCAGTACCATTGGTGAGGCTCGCAGGGATTTTGTGGACCGCATTTGCGATGCTCTGGATGCTCCGCGCAAACGTCAAATACAAAACGGGCAATGGCCTGACATATCAGCGGAGCCTTCTGCTTCTACCTGCTGCAGCGTTCATGGTATTCATGTCCGTCTCCCTTTATAACTACCTCACGGTTTCAAACATCAATCCCATTCCCAGGTTTTCAAGCACGCCATATGTACTTAAAGCCGGGGCTTCAGCCAGCATATCCGCGCATCCCGAACCTGCGCAGGTCTCCAAAGCTATTGGGGCGCCATCACTCTCTGGAAAGTTTGAGAATTATGCCGGCAAGCTCATCGCTGTTTTCAAATCCTATGAGATACCCGACAATCTGAACTATTATTTTGCCAGGGAATTTTTAAAGCCTATGAAACACATGCCCGGGCCTCTTTTCCTCATCCCCCTCGCCTCGCTCGGAATCCTCATACTTGCCTGCCGGAGGATGTTCAAAGGCAATGCCTTCCTGCTTCTTGTCTATTTATTTTCATTTACGGTTCCACTCATAGTGTTCATGCCCTTAGGAAGGCACAGGCTTGTACTGCTGCCGGTGTTGTGCGCATTTGCCGGCTATTCCATTGTATTCATTTTAAACTGCCTGATGCATTTCCGGAAAAAACATGTCATGGCCCTTGTACTTGCAGCTGCATATTCGGCATTGTTCATCTTCGCATCCCCGGGCACGCTCCCGCTGAGAGCCGAGGATTTTGTCGCATATGGGAACGCAATGGAAATCTCAGGAAAATACGATAAAAAAGAAATTTCAGGGGCATACAGGCTCGCACATGAAATCAACCCTTATTCCATATCTGCGGCAATTTACCTAGTGAACTATCTCATGAAGAATTCTGAATTCGCCGAGGCCGAGGCGATATTGAAAGATCTTTACGTGTCAAATCCCGGCAACCAGGCAGTTTCAATCAATTACGCATCATCCCTGCTCGGGAGCGGCAATGCGGAAAAGGCGGAGAAGATACTCATGGGCCTCCCGGAACCGGAGTCCAGGCCAAGCAAGGTCAACTACTATTACCAGCTCGGTGAAAGCCGCAGGATGCAGGGCAGGAAGCCTGATGCAATGATCTGCTACAAGCTGGCGCTGCATTATTCTGACACGGACGCACAGCGACAGACGATCAACAAGGCCGTCGACAATATAAGATGAGGGAAAGGAAATGAACTACCCCGACGCAAGCATCGAGGTATCAAAGATAAAATCCGAATCTAAGAAAAGAAGATGTGATTTCAAAAACATGGACGCGGCCTTAGCTGAGCAAAGCGATGCTTGCCAAAGGCAAAACCGCGTCCCTCCATTTATTATCCCGAGGCGTTTCGCGCTCGGGATGGAGGGTCATGCTTGCCATGACCAATTTCTGAGTTTTGAAATTCCCTCAAGAAAATTAAAGCCGACCCAAGGGTCGGGGAATTGACCCAAGGAAGATTAAATTCCAAGTTCCAATTCCCAAAACTCAAACAAGCTCCAAATTCCATCAATCAAACACTCGACAAGCAGCTTTCATGAAATCTTCCAAGGTCAGCGGCTGAGCTTCACCAGCATCTCTTCAACCTCCTTATAGGCCTCATCGAGCGGAGTTGACTTCCTGCCAGGGGAATAATAAGCGCGTATCAGATGGCCTTCATTGATGCCATGCCACTTGAAAAACTCATTGTATCTCGGGAAGACATCGGCAAAACGCTTCTTGTCCGGGTCTCCCTGGGCCAGAATCATGACCAATGTCTTGCCAGGGAGCAGCCTGCTCATGAATACATCCAGTCTCCTGGAAATATTTATCTTCTCAGGATCTTCTCCATCCAGACATAGAAGACCGGAGTGATATAGAGGGTCAGGAATTGCGAGAAGATAAGTCCGCCGACTACGGCAAGGCCAAGTGGCTGACGGGCTTCTCCGCCTGCGCCGAAGCCAATCGCGATCGGTATTCCGGTCATAAGGGCGGCCATGGTGGTCATCATGATAGGCCTGAACCTTATCACGCACGCTTCGACTATTGCGTCTTCCGCAGACTTGCCTTCATTCCGTCTGGCGTTTATGGCGAAGTCGATCATCATGATGCCGTTTTTCTTGACGATTCCGACGAGCATTATTATTCCTACATATGCATAAAGGGAGAGCGGCATGTTGAATATCATGAGCGTTACGAGCGCGCCAAAACCGGCGAACGGAAGCGCGGTGAGGATCGTTATAGGGTGGAAGAAATCCTCGTAGAGGATCCCAAGTATGAGATATATGACTACGATGGTCACGATGAGAAGCCAGTGCATTCCCTTGAATGAATCTATGAAGACCTTTGCCGTCCCCTGGAAGCTGGGGCTGATGGACGCAGGCATTTTCGGATTGAGATTCTCTTCTATCTTGTCCATAACCTGGTTGAGTGCCGCGCCCGGCTTCAAGTTGAATGAGAGCGTCACAGAAAGGAGCTGTCCCGTATGGTTGATGCTCATTGGGCCTGGCTCCTGTCTTATTGTCACTATATCGCTCAGCGGCACGAGCTGTCCCGTGCCGGAGCGGACATAAAGCAATGTAAGGGCATCCGGATCGAGCTGGTATTCGGGAAGAAGCTCCATGAGGACGCGGTACTGGTTGTCAGGGGCATAGATGGTTGAGATCTGCCGGGGGCCGAATGCGCTGTAGAGGGCGCTCTCGATCTGTTCGGCGGATATCTTCAATGTTGAAATCTTGTCGCGGTCGATATCGAGGTTCAGCTGCGGATTGGAGATCTGAAGATCGCTTGACACGTCCTGGATGCCAGGAATACTATGGGCAAGCTCCTCTTCGGCATAAATGCCGAACTTGTACAGTTCATCGTTGTTGAACCCCTGGAGCGTGTACTGGTACTGTCCCTTGGATGGTCTGCCGACCATGATCTGGCTTGGCACCTGGAGGAATGCCCGGAAGCCTGGAATCTGGGCGAGTTTCGGCCTGATGCTCTGGACGATCTGCATCGCGGTCATCTCCCGCGACTCCCGGGGCTTCAACCTGATGACAAACATGCCGCTGTTTGCGCTCCCCACTCCGCCGGCGACACCAGCCCGCGACATGAACCGCTCTATCCCGGGCTCCTTCTGGACGACAGCCGCGCCGGCCTCCTGGTGCTCCTTCATCGATTCAAAGGAAATACCCTGGACGCCTTCCGTCTGTCCGAAGATAAGCCCCTGATCCTCGTCAGGCAGAAGTATCTTGGGAATATATTTGAAGAGAAGCACTGTGGCGACGAGAACCGCCATAGACAGGACAAGCACCATCGCCTTCTGCCTGATGACAACACGCAGCGTCCTCTCGTAGAACTTGAGGAACCAGGTGTCCCTTCTGTCGTGGTGGACTGGACGAACTCCAAGGAAACGGCTGCACATCATCGGAGTAAGCGAGAGCGCGACAACTCCGGAAACAAGGACAGCAACGCCAATTGTGACCGCAAACTCGCGGAACAGCCTGCCGACAATCCCTCCCATGAACAGAACTGGAATGAAGACTGCGGCAAGGGATATGGTCATTGAAATAATTGTAAAGCAGATTTCCTTCGAACCCTCGATGGCCGCCTGAAAAGCTGGTTTGCCCATTTCAGTATGCCGGAAGATGTTTTCAAGCATGACAATCGCATCATCGACCACGAAACCTATGGAGAGGGTAAGCGCCATGAGGGAGATATTGTCAATGTTGTATCCGAGCAGGTACATGACTATGAATGTTCCCACGATGGACATGGGGAGCGTGAGGCTTGGGATTATCGTCGCCCTGAAATTCCTCAGGAACAGCCAGATCACCGAGACTACGAGGATGAGCGACAGCAGCATGGTGAACTTCACATCCCTTACCGACTCGCGGATCGACTCCGAACGGTCGAAGAGCACTTCCATGCTGATGGAGGCAGGAAGCTGCTTCTGGAGGACTGGAAGGAGCTCCTTGATGGATTGCGCGACTTTGACGGTGTTGGTGCCGGGCTGTCTCTGGATGGCGAGGACAATCGCCCTGGAACTTACTTCAGGAGTACAGAACCAGGCGGCAACCTTGTCGCTCTCTACGCTGTCCTGGACACTTGCAATATCCTCGAGCCTGACAGGCTGGCCATTCCTGTTTGCTATGATTATCGATCTGTAGGCCTTTGCATTGTAGAGCTGCCCCTGGGCCTGGATCGTATAGGCCTGGTACCGGCCATCCACCTGTCCGGTCGGAAGATTAACATTCGCGGTCTTGACGGCGTTCTGGACTTCATCGATCCCCACTCCGAGGAAGGCCATCTGTTTCGGATTGAGTTCGATCCTGACGGCATATTTCTGGGAGCCATAGATCTGCACCTGCGCGACCCCGCTCAAGGTGGATATCTTCTGCGATATGATCGTCTGTGCATAATAGTCCAGCGTATATAAAGGCAGCGTCGGGCTGGTCATGGACACAAAGAGGATCGGCTGGTCTGCCGGATTAACCTTCGTATAGGACGGTGGGCTTGGCATGTCTTCCGGGAGATCCCTCATTGTCTTGGATATCATCGCCTGCACATCCTGTGCGGCTATGTCGATACTCTTCTCGAGATTGAACTGCAGCGTTATCGAGGTGCTTCCCTGCAGGTTTGCGGAAGACATGACATCGAGTCCGTCAATGGTGGAAAACTGCTTCTCCAGCGGAGTCGCAACGGCTGACGCCATTGTTTCAGGACTCGCGCCAGGAAGGCTCGCTGAAACCTGTATGACGGGGAAATCCACATTCGGCAGATCGCTGACTGGAAGCTTGGGATAGGAAATAATACCGAAAAGAAGTATGGCCGCCATGACAAGCGTGGTCATCACGGGCCTTCGGATGAAAATTTCAGAGAAGTTCATTTTTTCTCAGTCTTTTTTCCTGCCGGGCCATTCGGATCTTTTACATCGACCTTGCAGCCCGGAACAAGTTTCAGGTGCCCGTCCGTGATTATGGTTTCTCCGTCTGCGACACCGGAGCTCAACGCAGTCTCCCCGGCCACAGACCTCAATATTTCCACAATGCGCAGCTCAACGGTCATGTCGGACTTGACCACATAGGCATAATTGCCTTTCTGGCTTGGCTGGACAGCCTGCGAAGGCACGACAAGCACAGGCTTTTCAGACAGCATGTTTATTGTGACATTCACGAACTGTCCCGGCCAGAACCGCTCGTTCTCGTTTGCAAGTCCTGCCTCCATCCTGATAGTTCCGGTATTGGGATCCACTGTATTGTCCATGAATTCAAGTTCGGCCCTGAGGGGCAGCTCATCCGCATTCTGCGCCTTGATCTGGAGATCCAGCTTCTTATCCGCTATATGCTTTTTTATCTGGTTGAGATGGAACTGCGGGACGGAAAATGAAACAGAGACCGGCTTTATCTGGTTGATAACAATCAGAGTCGCGTCATTCGCCTTTATTACGCTGCCCTCATCGACAAGAACGTCCCCTGCCTTTCCATCGATAGGAGATCTTATGGAACAGTACTCCACGTCAAGCTTTGCCCTGTCCATGTTGGCCTCATCGATCTTAACGGTACGCTTGAGAGACTCGGAAACGGCCTTGGTCCTGAACATCTCATCTTCGGAAACGGCATTCTTGCTATGCAGTTCCTCCTTCAGCCTGGCCTGACGTTCCGAATCCGCCGCAAGCACGGTGTCCCTTTCAAGATTCGCCTGTATCTGCTTGAGCGCCGCATCATACGGCCTGGCATCTATCGAAAAAAGCAGATCTCCCTTTTTAACCTCCTGCCCGGACTTGACATGGGCCTTGACAATCTGCCCGCCGACAAGGGATTTTAGTGGCACAACGGTATATGCCATGATCGTACCATAGGTATTGATCTGCGTCGGTATGAGCTTCAACTCGACCTTGGCGACTGTCACCGGCACAGGCGGAGACTGCCTGACCTCCTCCTTCTTGGAGCATGAGGCCATAAGCAGCAAAAGCAGCATAAAACTGCCTGCAGGGATATGTTTATTCACTTTTAAATCTCCGGGATGAGGCTTCAAAAAACAGGATTTCAGTTGGATAAGTTATTGTCCACGCTGGAGAATGTCAATGAAACTACGATAGAAAACACATATGTTGCTCAGGCAGGATTCCGGTCGGACATCCGTGATTTCAGGAATGTCTGCAGTTTTTCCATCCAGACATAGAAGACAGGCGTCGCATAGAGCGTAAGTATCTGCGAGAAGATTATCCCTCCGACAACCGTCACTCCAAGAGGCTGTCTTGCCTCGCAGCCGAGACCGGTTCCAACCGCGAGTGGAATTCCGGCCATGAGCGCGGTCAGGGAAGTCATCACGATCGGCCTGAACCTGAGGACGGACGCCTGTATGATCGAATCTTCAGGAGACATGCCCCTGCGCCTGGCCTCGATGGCGAAGTCGACCATCATGATGCCGTTCTTCTTCACTATTCCGACCAGCATTATCAGTCCTATGAACGCATAGATCGACAAGTCGATCTTCAGGAGCCATAGTGCGAAGAGCGCACCGAATCCTGCAAACGGCAGGGCGGTCAGGATCGTCAGCGGATGTATGAAGCTCTCATAAAGTATTCCTAGAACCATATAGATGATGAAAATGGTCAGTATGAAAAGGAGGTTCATGCCCTTCATGGATTTCTGGAACGCCTGCGCCACTCCCTGGAATGAACCGGAAACACCTGACGGGAACAGCGGATTTATATTCTTCTGTATCGCCTCGACGGCATCTCCGAGCGCGACACCCTGCTTCAGGTTGAAGGATATCGTCACCGAAGGCAGCTGTCCGGTATGGTTCACCGACTGGGGGCCGGCGACCAGTATTCTTTTGACAAGGACGTCCAGCGGGACAAGCTGCCCGGTATCCGAGCGGATATGCAGGAGAGACAGGGCTTCCGGCGTTCCCCGCTTCGACGGCTCGATCTCCATCAGCACCGAGTACTGGTCGTCAGGGGCGAAGATCGAGCTGATCTGCCGCGTGCCATAGGCGCTGTAAAGGACATTTTCGATCTGCTCGATGGAAATTCCATGCTTTGAAGCCTGGTCCCTGTCAATTTCAATATCCACCTGCGGAGTAGATATCTGGAGATCGCTGGATATGTCAATCAGTTCCGGCATGGCCGACATCCTGGCTTCGGCAACTGGTGCGAACTTATAAAGGACGTCGGTGTCAGGAGACAAGAGAGTGTACTGATATTGGGCCTTGCCCCCGCGCGCCCCGATCTGGATCGGCGGTGGATTCTGGATGAAGACCCTTATCCCCGGGGTATTGGAGAGCTTCTTCCTGAGGTCGGCGATGATTTCCTCGGCCCCCCTTTTCCGCTCCTTTTTCGTCTTGAGGGTTATCATCATGAAACCGCTGTTGTATGAGGATCTGCCGCCGCCGCAGCGCGCCATGAATGCATCCAGTTCCGGAACCTCCTTCTGGATGATCCTGACAAGCACCTCCATCCTTTCCTTCATCGACTCGAAGCCGACACCCTGCTCCGCCTCGGTATTTATCATGATCCTGTTCTGGTCCTCGTTTGGCACGAATCCTTTTGGTATCACCGTATAGAGCCAGAACATCGCAGAAACGACGGCGGCTGATATTATGAATGTGACCCACGTATGATGGACGCTCCACGTCAACGTCCTCTTGTAGAATATAATGATGCTATTCCAGATTCCTCCATGTCCATCCTCCGTCTTCTCCATGTCATGCGCAATGCTCCTGCTCATGAACCTTGACGAGAGCATCGGGATCAGGCTCAGCGCTACAACTCCAGACACCAGCACCGCCGTCCCTATGGTCATTGCGAACTCATTGAAGAGCCGCCCCACCACGCCGCCCATGAAAAGAACAGGAATGAATACCGCGGACAGCGACAAGGTCATCGAGATGATGGTGAACGCAACTTCGCCCGAACCGTCGAACGCCGCCTGCATCGGGGTCTTCCCCATCTCGTAGTGGCGGAATATGTTCTCAAGGGCCACGATGGCGTCATCGACGACGAATCCGAGTGAAAGCGTCAACGCCATCAGGGAGAGATTGTCGAAGCTGTATCCCAGAACATACATAATCGAGAACGTGCCGAGAAGGGAAAGCGGCAGCGACAAGCTCGGGATGAAGGTTGCGCGGATGTTGCGGAGGAAGAGGAAAATCACGAGGACGACAAGCCCTATCGTCAGCATCATGGTGAACTTCACCTCGGAAGCTGAATTCTTTATCGTCATGGAACGGTCGAAAAGGAGGTTTATAGAGACCGAGGGAGGTATTGCGGCCTGCAGGTCAGGAAGAAGCGCCTTGACGTCTCCGGCTACCTTGACAGTATTTACGCCAGGCTGCTTCTCCACGGCCATCACTATGGCGCGCTGCTGGCTGTCGTTCCTGCAGTACCACGCCACGGATTTTTCGTTCTCAACGCTGTCAAAAGCCTTTCCGATGTCGGAAAGCCTGACGGGATCCCCGTTCCTCTTCATGATTATGATGCTGTTGTATTCTTCAGCCTTCATGAGCTGCCCCTTGGGCTGGATCGTGAACGTCTTGGTCCTTCCGTCGAGGATTCCCCCGGGCATGTTGACGTTCGCCGCGGCAATCGCCTTCTGCACCTCGTCAATTCCTATGCCCATTGCGGCGAGGTTCTTCGGATCGATCTGAATCCTCACCGCATACTTCTGGGTGCCATGTATCGAAACCTGCGACACCCCGGGCGTCATGGAGATCTTGGGGATTATCATGTTCTGGGCTATCCTGTCCACGTCGGACATCGTAAGCGTAGGGCTGACAAGCGCAATGAACATGATCGGCGTGTCTGCGGGGTTCACCTTCCGGTATGACGGCGGCGACGGCATGTCCGATGGAAGGCTCCGCGAGGTACGTGCAATACACGACTGCACATCCTGGGCGGCCGCATCTATGTTCATTTCCAGGGCGAACTGCAGTGTTATCTGCACGCTGCCGAGGGAGCTCGACGACGACATCGACTCCAGTCCGGCAATGGTGGAGAACTGCTTTTCCAGGGGGGTTGCAACCGCCGACGCCATAGTCTCGGGGCTGGCGCCAGGAAGGCTCGCAGACACCTGTATCACGGGATAATCGACGTTGGGGAGATCGCTGACAGGGATAAGCGGATATGTGAGCATCCCGAACATCAGTATCGCCGCCGTCAGGAGCGTCGTCATCACTGGACGTTTGATGAATGGGGCGGAAATGTTCATTTTTTAACCGGCGCTGCTTCGGTCTTCCTGTCTGGCTCCGGAGAAACAATTGAAACCTTGGCCCCGGGCACAAGCCTGAACTGCCCTGTAAGGACGACCGTCTCGCCCGGCTGCAGTCCTTTTGATATCGCCGACATGCCACCTGAACTGCGCTCGACTTCAACCTTCCTCAGCTCGACAGTCGAATCGTCCTTCACGACAAATATCTGCTGTCCCAGCTGTCCGTTCTGAATGGCATCCGAGGATACCGCGGTGAACATCTCACCGGCGGAAAGCTCTATCATCACTTCGACAAACTGTCCGGGCCAGAGCAGTTCGTCGGCATTCTGGAAGAGCGCCTTTATCTTCACAGTTCCGGAATTCTGGTTGACGGCGTTGTCTATGAAACAAAGTTCACCTTTGCAAAATATGTCCTTCTTGTCGGATTCGACCTTCGCGACGACCTCCACCTTCCTGCCTGCGGCAAACAGCTTCTTGACGACAGGAAGGAGACGTTCGGGCAATGAAAATGTCACATATACCGGTGTTATCATCGCCACGCTCGCAATTATGTCATCATTAGGCCTGATGATTGAGCCTTCGTGTATGAGTATGTCGCCGACACGCCCGTCAAAAGGTGTCTGGATGGTGCAGTATTCGACATCAAGCTTCGCCTTGTCCATGTTGGCCTCGTCGATCTTCACGGCCCTCTTGAGGGATTCCGAAATGGCCTTTGTCTTGAACATCTCATCCTCGGAAACAGCATTCTTCCTGTGGAGCTCCTCCTTGACCCGGGCCTGCCTTACAGCGTCTTCCGAAAGCACCGTATCCCTTTCCATATTGGCTTCGATCTGCTTGAGATTGGCCTCATACTGCCTTGAATCGATCCGGGCAAGGATGTCGCCCTTCTTGACGTTCTGCCCCGGAGCAAATCCGATCTTAATGACTTTTCCGCCGACAAGCGAAGTGACGTTGACGGATGAAAATGACTCGACAGTCCCGTACGTGTCGAAGATCCAGGGGATGTTCTGCGACACCGATTTCGTCACTGCCACCGGCACCGGCCCCTGCTGCGGCTTCTTCTTGTCTGCATTCCCCTTCTTCCCGCAGCCGGATGCGAATACCACAGCGGCTGCAGCCAGACAAATGCAGAAGCAGTACATGCGCAGTGCTGCGATTGTCGATGCTGTTCTTTTTGAAATCATATCGTGCCTGATTATTATCCGTGTTGTTTGATGTATTTAATCCTTAAATATACCCCTGGGTGCCGGACTTAGCCATTTGCGGGGAAAATGATCTTCATTTATCCGCAAGGCCCCTCCTCTTTGTAAATTAGGCTTGAAAAAATCCATTTCAAGCATATAATTGAAGTATTCACTTGAATTAGCTGGCAGGCACACGACACATTAAAAAAACGCGGAGATTACCATGCGCGGCAGGAAAGACGGGGAAAAGACCAGGCAGAGGATCCTCAAGGTTGCGAGCAGGCTTTTCGCTGAAAAGGGATATCGCAACACCACGCATGAGCAGATATGCTGCATGTCCAAGGTCAATACGGCCGCAATAAACTACCATTTCCGGAAAAAGGAGAGATTGTACGTCGAAGCGTGGCGCACCTCCTTCAACGATCTGTTGAAGAAGCATCCCGCCGACGGCGGCGTTCCTCCAGGCGCAAGTGCCGCGGAACGTCTTCATGGCATGATCCTGTCCATTATGCGCCGGGTCTCCGATCCTGAGAACAAGGTGTTCGACATCATAAGCAAGGAAAACGCAAACCCCACCGGGATTTTAACCGAAACCATCAAGGACTCAATCGCACCCATAAGGACTGGAATCGAGTCCATTGTACGCGAGCTCCTCGGCAGAAAGGCCACGGAGCAGGATGTCCAGGCATGCCGGATGAGCATCATGTCGCAGTGTTTCCATCCGATCATGAAAAGGCGCAGGAAGATCATGAAGGCCGGAAAACACAGCGGATCCCCACTGGATGCAATGGATATAGGAGATATAGCAGACCACGTAACCCGTTTCTCCATCGACGGCACTGCAGGAGTCAGGAAGCGTCTTGGAAAAGGCAGAATGCGAAAGGCGGCCGGATCGCATACGAATCATGCCACTGCTTGAGCAATATCAACTTAGCGGCATTCATATCTTGAACTTGTCGAAAAGTTCTTTCCTCACGGGACAATTGCAGCAGTAATCAATTCCGAACGATGTCTTATAAGGACAATATCCATTGTCCGGGCATTTCACAAAATAGACCGCGCCATGTATGCAGGTTTCCACCTTGCACATGTCTTTACGGTCTCCGCTGAGGCAGGAGAAGCCCTTCCTGCATCGCGTCGTCGCCTTCAGCGATTCGTCGCCTACATGAAGAACCATCACGCCACCTGCCTTTAAGTTGACCATTGTCCAGCTACGGCAATTCGTCCTGCCCCCCATAAAACATACTATAAGATATTAACCATCCTTCCGGGACGATTCAAACTGCATTTTGAACAAACCGGCCAACTGCAAGTTTTAGCAATTGAGACTTATTTGTCATTCAGGGTTTTCCAGACAGCATCAACAGGGGTTATATTCCAATAACAACGTCTTTTGATTGTTGGACAAAAGGAGCCACGTCATGGAAATGTTTAAAAAATATCTCATGGAACACGGCTTGAAATGCACTCTGGAACGGACCTGCATCTTCAAGGCGGCAAGATCCCTTGACAAGGCCTTCACCATCGAGGAATTGTTCGAATGCGTCACAGGAAGGGGCCTGCATGTCTCGAAGTCCACGGTCTACAGGAGCATCCCCCTACTGATCAGATCAGGCGTAATGAGGACTGAATCCGAGGGGCTGATACACAACCAGATGTTCGTCATGTGCGACAACTTCGCATCCGAAAAGACCATGGCCTGCAGGAATTGCGGCAGCAGCGTCATCGTCAAGGACGGATTAATGAATGAACTCTCCAGGCTGCTGTCCGCCCTGCCCAGGAATGAAGAGGATGAGATTAGAAAGATCGTCGACACCCTGCTTGTATTGAAAGGCAGGTGCATGAACTGCCTGCCGGCTGCAAAAGGGAAACTGCATGCGGATAAAGACTCCATGCCGATGAGGATACTGCTTTTTGAAGATGAGAGCGCCCTGCGGGTCCTGCTGAAAGACCTGCTTGAGAAGAATGGGCACGAGGTATATGAATATCCGGACTGCAGCTGCTTCTATGATGAGTGCAGGTGCCACGGCGCCGAGAACAGCGTCTGCGCCGACATTGTCATCATCGACATCAAAATGCCCGGCATGTCGGGAGTTGAATTCATAAAGGGACTTCTGGATAAGAAATGCAGGATTAAGCATTTTGCATTCATGTCCGGATGCCAGACGGATGAGGACCTGTCATATATCGGAGCAATCGACGCCAAGTTCTTTCGTAAACCTTATGACGTCCCCAAGATTACTGGCTGGGTTGAGGATTGCAGGCACGGCATCCATGGAGGAAGGCTGCTGGCAAATAATTTTCTGGGGGAATAGTACTGTTGCTTCGGCGCGACAGGCCATGCCGCTCTTTTAAGCCGTCCATGAGGTTTATCCGTCACAATCAGCCTCAGGGAAATGCAGGCTGGATATCCGCCGGATCCATAGGAGTGAAGGACAGGCCGGCGCACCTTTCAGTTTACCAGAATATCCTTCAGCTTCTGCAGGAGTTCAAGCGGATCAAACGGTTTCTGCATTACATGGAGCGCCCCTGCGTCGAGCATTTTCCGGACATCAGAATCGGTGATGTATCCGCTCATGATTATCGCCCTGGCTTCCGGATTGATGTCCCGCATCTTCATGAATGTATCATGCCCGTTCATCTCCGGCATGAACATGTCGAGGATTACCAGATCAACGTCCTTCCAGTTTTCCCTGTAGTATTCCAGCGCCTCCAGGCCGTTGCCCAGGGCCGCCACTTCATATCCGGCCGACCTGATGACATCGACCAGCATCTGGCAGAAGACATCCTCGTCGTCGATCACAAGTATACGGAACTTATGCAGCAGAGGCGAGATGGCTCCGGATCCGCCTCCGTCATCATCATGCTGGAGTTTGATGTCCACCACCGGCAGGAATATCCTGAATACCGTCCCTTTGCCGACTTCGCTGCTGACCTCGATGGCGCCCCCGTGGTTCTTCATTGCGCCGTAGACGGCAGCCAGTCCTAGGCCCGTCCCCTCGCCTTTCTTCTTCGTGGTGAAGAACGGTTCGAAGATCCGCTTCTGAGTCTCCTCGTCCATGCCGGTGCCGGTGTCGGATATGCTTATTTCAATGTAGTTCCCCGCCGGCAGATCCGATGGATTGCCGCCGTCAAGCATCTTGTTACGGGATTCGAAGGATATCCTGCCCCCCTGCGGCATCGCATCCCTGGCGTTTATAGCAATATTGAGTATCGAGTTGTGAAGCTGCGAAGGGTCTCCAATCACTATATGCAGTTCAGCATCCAGGTTCTGCAGGAACCTGATCCTCTTGTCGATGCTGCGTCCGAGAAGGGTTATGACTTCGCAGACGATGTCATGCATGTTTACCGGAACCGACTGGTATTTCCCCTGGTGCGAGAATACAAGAAGCTGCTTTGTGAGATCCGCGGACCTTCTGGAGGCGCCATAGATGTTCTTCACATATTTGGAAAGCATGGGATTGCCGTGCAGTTCCATCTGCAGTACTTCCGCATAGCCGATGATTATGGCGAGCTGGTTGTTGAAGTCATGCGCGATTCCACCCGCGAGCTGTCCTACGGCCCTCATCTTCTCCGACTGCCTGAGCTGCTCCTCGAGTTTCAGCTTCTCCTTTTCCGCCATGTCGCGCGCCCTGATATGCTCCGAAAGCTCCAGGTTCTTCTTCTCCAGCTCGGAGTTCCTGTCCTTTATCTCCATGTTGAGCTTCTCGTTTTTGTCGAACATCTCCCCGACCGTCCTGAACCACGGCTTCCAGAATCCGGGAACCTTCCCGCTGGACGGTGGTTCGGCGCCGGCGCTTCTCGCCAGCACATAGCTGAGGAAGCTCTTTGAAGGCAGTACGAAGTTCCTGTGCGTGCCGGCTATCGTGCAGAGCATTATCAGGAACATGCACGCGATGACGCCCACAGCCGCATATCCCAGCCTGTCAATGAGAATCATGAGGCTCGGCCTGACAGGAACGGCATAGAGGATCTTGAAGGGACAGCTTGTCAGCTCCGACGCCATCACCTTCCAGCCTCCTGTCTCGGTAATGGAATCGGAAGGAATATCCAGCTTTGATCCGATCTCCTTGAGAAGTCCGGGAGGAAGCCCGTCGCTGATCTTCTTTATCGACTTGCCCTTTGAATCTATGACTCCGGGACACGCAAGCAGGTTGTTTTCCTGGTCGTATATCATCATGCGCCCTTTTCGCTCGGGTTCGAAGTCCTCGGCTATCGTGTTGAGGAAGTCGACTGTGATGTCCGCGCCTATTATCCCGACGAACTTGTCGCTGTCGTAGACGGGCACAACGCATGTCGTCATGAGCCCCTGCCCGCCATCGTCGAAATAGAGCTTCGCCCAGAAGACTTTCCTTCCAGGATTGTTTTCCGGCAGCGAGGATTTCCATATCTCATAGTCATAAAGGCCTTCGTTGAAGGAGAAGCTTGAGGATGGTTCCCAGGGATGCTGCACATAGGTCTTCTCCCTGGTGTAGGAATAGATGAAGCGCAGTTCAGGGACTCCTTTCCCGAACCCCTTGAAGTCGCCCATGAGCTTCAGCCCCATCCTCAGCACCCTGTGGAAATCGGGGCTCCTGCCCTTGAGCGTGCCTGTCCCGGTGAGGTTGACGGTGATGTAGTCCTTGAATGAATCGTCGATGTCGTCGAGATGGAACTTCCCCTCCGCCGTATCCTTCATGAGCGTATGCGCGAATGGCATGGCAGGCCCGGCATGGCTGGAATCGAAAAGATCCGTTTCCGCAGTTATCCTCAGTTCCTCCATTTCATCATTGATCCTTCCGAGCCTGGTGTCTATGATAGTCTTGTATTCCAGGAAATGCCTGAGGAGGATTTTATTGTCATCATCGATGTACTGCCGGTTCTGGTGGAGCAACAGCGCGATGAATGCCCCCATGCATGCGAGGACTACAAGAAGGAACAGCAGGTACTGCCTCCGGAAATGGACGAGTATCATTGTTTTTCCGTTGCTGTCGGGCATGGAAGGACTTTCCTTTCTTTGTTTAAAGTTCGCTCTGGCACGGCCTGCATCAGTCTTTCCTGCCGGTCGCGGCAAATATCCCATACCAGCCCGACGCCCCCGGCGCTTCAAGCAGGCCGTATATCTCCCTTACCATCACGTCGGCCGCATGGCGTTCTCCGGACGGAAACAGGCCGGGCCTGAATGCAATTGAAACATCCAGCAGGTTCCGCATCCCAATCTCCCCGGAGGTCAGCAATATCATGTTTGTCGATATTGACTTGAATCCGGCGTCGTACAGCAGCCCCCCGAGCTTCCGTCCGACGTGCCTGTCCCCCCCTTTGAGCTTCTGTATTACCGCAGTCTTTTCCAGGAGCTGCTTCAGGCACCGTGGTTCGGGATGCAGCTTCAGCCACCAGTCGTCTATGTCAACTATGCAGGCGGTTCCACCGGGCTTCAGCACCCTGGAAATATTCCTGAGCGCCGTACCAGGATGCTCCAGATGTTGTAATAGAAGTCTTGCATATGCAAAGTCAAAGGAGTTACCAGGGAGTTGCATTTCATATGCATCCGCTTCCATGAAATTAATATTTCCGATCTTATTACGGAGACTGTATTTCTCCGCCTCGGCTATGAGATCCCCGCTGATGTCAATCCCGATTACTGAACCATCCTCCACCACTTTTGCAAGTTCACAGCTTGTGAATCCTGGACCGCAGCCCAAGTCAAGCACCTTCATGCCTTTTTCCAGTCCGCACGATTTCCAGATGGATTTCTCCAGCTCAATGGCCGCCGAAGACTGGCGCTTCAAGATTTTCAGTTCATCCTGCTTGTCCTCAAAACCGTCGAATTGATATGAGCTCTTACCGCCCATTGTATTCCCCAATCGGTTAATTTGTCCATCAGAATTCAACAAAAGCCTTTGGAGACAGATTCCTCATCCTGTCCGCATATTCCAGTACGGCACCGTAATCAGTCTCGCAGAACTTTCCTATCCATTCACCCTGTATCTCCGGGATGTCCAGGACATCGGCGTCTTCATATTTCCTCCTGAATCCCTCATCCCTTTCCATCAGCATCTCAAATGATCTTGATCCGGGCAGCGGAGTCGTCATCGAAATTATGAGTTCGCTGACATTGGAGAATTCCAGTATCCTCGAGGCCTGTTTCAATGTGCTGTCCAGAGATTCCCTGCTCTCTCCAGGCAGACCCACCATGAACGCCGCGATGATGTTTATGCCCTTGCTGGACAGGTTCCTCGCGGTCTGGATCTGCTGCTCCGGATGATGGCCTTTCCTGGAATTCCTGAGTATCCGAGGATCCCCTGATTCGAATCCGAGGCAGATCTCCGTAGTATTGAGATCCTTCAAAATCCCTATGTTCTCCAGGCTGAGGTTGTTGACTCTTGAATACATGAAGCGGATGCCAATGTCCTTGAGTTCGGACGGCCTGAATGAATGCAGCCGCTTGAACCACGCCACGTCCCCTGTAAAATCATCCCCTACGTCTATGAACGAATCAATACCGTGTTCCTCCTTCAGCGCACCCAGCCTGGCCCATATCTCATGGGCCGGATCAAATCTGGCGAATGGCTCGATCCTCGAACAGAAGACGCAGCCTCCGCTCTTCTCCCGCCAGACGCAGCCCCGGTGCGTCATCAGCGTGACGGGTTTTTTGTACTGGCCGGGGTTCAATGATTTCCGGTAGTTCTCGAAATATTTCTCCAAATCAATGAACAGCGAATAGTCTATCTCCCCGTGGCTCGCCGCATGGTGGTGCTCCGTCCCGTTTTCAATTATGATGCCGGCTTTCCTGAAGACCAGATTCTTTATTTCTTCAAGTCCTGTTCCTTCCGCAAGCCCCAGCAGGGATTTTTCACCGTCATGCGCAATCACGTAGTCGATGAACTCCCTGTTCTTCAGTATGTTGGACGCAAGCCTGGTCGCATATGCTCCTCCAAGGACAATGTCCGCACCGGCATTCTTCATCATTCCTGCGATTTCCAGTGTCTTATGGTAGCTGTTCATGTTCGGCGATATGCCTACAAGGTCGGGCTTGAACTCCCTCAATGACCGGATCATTTCCTGTTCCCCGGCAACCTGCTGGTCCAGGATCTGGATTTGCCCCTTGTAGTTGTTCTGTACCAGGTAGGACGAGAGCGACATCAGGTTCAACGGCAGCCAGTGCCCCATGTCTATGCATTTTTCCGTCCCCTCGTCAAGAGGGGGATTGACAAGTGAAATCCTCCAGTATCTCATGCTCCTCCATTCTTCCATGCAAGCTTCCTGTCCCCCGTCCGCGTGTAAACATGCAGCAGGTTGTCCTTCCCGGCGGCCATCACATGCGGATCCTCCATGAGCCATTCATAGAAACGGCGGTTGTTCCTCTGAAGCGACGGTTCAAGTTCGGCGGCCCTGAGCATTGACGGGACCAGTACGTCGCCGCAGCAGAATGCCGGAGGGCCTATCGGGATGAATTCAAAGCCGAGGAGGTTCAGCGCGAGGAGGAACCTGTCCTCAACCGATATGTAGACATGTTCCAGCTCATCCCCGTGCGCCAGCACATGCCGGAAAAGTATCCTCATAAGTCCTATGGCGACGTTGCCCCGCCTGTAGTTCCGCGGAACCGCCATCCGGGATATCTCGCAGGCATTGTCAAAATGCTGTTTCCCGGTATTGAAGTTCAGCCCGATGGGAAGTGAAATCATGTCGTCCTTGACGATTAGCCGTATGGTGCCGACAGCGTTCCCTTCCGGATCCAATGCGAGGAATATCACCGAATGTCCGTCATAGGCGTCCATCTCCTCCCCTTCAGGATACCCGCCGGCGTCAAGCCACTTCTTCTCATCACAGTAGACATGGTAGCGTAGTCTGTAGGCACATCCTGCGTGGCTGATATCCTGCGTCTGTATGAATCTGTACATGTAGTTGAAGTCCATTATGGATCCAATTATAACAAATTAGCAACATAATGTCAACTATATGTCAAATAATATTCCAGACACTTCTCTTTTCATTCATGTTGTGATAGAATTAACGCATGGGGGAAAAAGGTATGCTGCGGCAATCCGCCTGAACAAGGAGGAAGTCATGGAAAGCATCGACTGGAGACATGTGGTCTCAGAACTGCTCGGCAGGCTTTTTTTCACTGAAAATGAATTCGCCAGGCTCTGCGGCGTATCCCGGCAGACCGTCTCAAACTGGAAGCGCGGCAGCAGGAGCCCCGGAATATATTCCAGGAAGAAGATGTTTGAAATAATGGAGAAGCTCAACGTGGACGTTGACGACCTGTCAGCTTCTGGAAAGGGATTGAAGACCCGGAACAAGGACGTGAAGACACTTGTTGAAATCTACGCCAGGCTTCCGGACACCCGCAAGAAGGAACTCCTGAATTTTGCCAGGTACACAATTGAATCGCTGAAGAAAAGCAAACTCACCCCTGAGAAATGATGACGGAAGCTCTGCCATGCACCTATTTTATGCAAAGACATTCCAGCGAACCCAAAAGGTTCTGCTGAAAGTTTTCTCCGTTGCAAATAGTTTCTTCACTTAGTGCCCCTGTGGCTTAGTGCGAGAAATTTCTTTTCGTCTCTTATCCCGCCTTCTCCAATCTATCCAGCACCTCATCTTCCTTCCCCATTCGACGTTGGATGTTCGATGTTGGACGTTCAATGTTCACGCATTCAATCTATCCAGCGGACTTTCGACCGCCGCCAACCATTAATATCTTTTCGCAGAAAGGCACGGAGACACAAAGTGAAAATTATTTTTTATCTAATACAAGAAAAATTAACATATGTCTGAATTTCTTTAAGATGCTTTAAGATGGGAGGAAGATGGGGGATGTTCCCACTTAAATTATTTATATTTAGCATATTATGAATAATAAAACGACTACAATGAGCATTATTTGCGATTTTTATGTAACCGTTAAGTTGGTCTTTTAGCCTCACACGTAGGGCGGTTTTTAAACCGCCAACTAATTGTCGGGTTAAAACCCGACATACTTTCTTGGAAAAACAGCCTCACTGCATCCAGCTTAACGCTTTCATTTTATGGCATGTGTTTTCTAATTTTCAGCTATGGAAGGATTATGGAGCGGGTGATGCGAAGCAGGACTGCCGCCACGTGGCAGTCCTCTACGGAATCGGGTCGGCCGCAGGCTGACAGTTCGATTCCCTGAACCCGCACAGACAACAGCTTGTGATCATCAAGAAGGATTATGGAGCGGGTGATGCGAAGCAGGACTGCCGCCACGTGGCAGTCCTCTACGGAATCGGGTCGGCCGCAGGCTGACAGTTCGATTCCCTGAACCCGCACAGACAACAGCTTGTGATCATCAAGAAGGATTATGGAGCGGGTGATGCGAAGCAGGACTGCCGCCACGTGGCAGTCCTCTACGGAATCGGGTCGGCCGCAGGCTGACAGTTCGATTCCCTGAACCCGCACAGACAACAGCTTGTGATCATCAAGAAGGATTGGAGCGGGTGAAGGGAATCGAACCCTCGTGGCCAGCTTGGGAAGCTGGAACATTACCACTATGCTACACCCGCAAAAACATTTCAGATTGGCGATTGTTGATTTGGTTATTATCAAAACCGCTGATTTAACCGGAAAAGCTTTAACCTAGCCCAATTGCCGGAAAAATCAAAGGTTGAAATTTTTAAGTTTGAACAGAAGAAAATTACAGGGGTTATGTTATAGTTAGTGGAATTTTAGTATTTCAACAAATCAATCGTCTGTGGTAACATGAAACTTTTCTACATCGAAGGAAATAAAATAGGGGCTTCCTACGAGCTTACTCCGCCAGGCGTCAGCATAGGGCGTGAGAGCGACAACGATGTAATACTTGATTCAGAAGCCTCCTCCCGTTATCATGCCAAGCTAGAACTAAAGGACGGGGAATGGTTCGTAAAGGATCTCGGCAGCACAAACGGCACAAAGCTCAATGACCTGAAAATATCCGGGGACGCAAGGCTCAATGAAGGCGACAGGATATCCATCGGGAAGGAAGTCCTTCTTTTCGGAAAAACCCTTGATGCCAGGAAAACTGAAACACCGCCCGTCACTCCCCCGCCGCCGGTTCAGACGCCTTCACCCGCAGCCGAACCCGCCAAGCCTGATTCAGCCGTAAAACCATCCATAGACGCAGCCAAGTCCGACGCCGTCAAGGAGGAAAAAAAATCCTTCCTCAATTTCTTCTCCTCCAAGGATTCCCCTGAAAAGACTGATGGAGACAAGCCGAAAACACCGGATGACATAAGCTCCACGGCCGAAAAGATGGACTTCTTCGCCAAGAAGGAGGACAAGGAGGCGGTCAAACGCAAACATGCAAGCATGCTCTTCTATATAATAGTAATCGGGGCCGCAGTACTGATGGTACTTCTCTTCCTGCTTTTCGACAAGATCCAGGCCGAATCTGAAAAGAACAGGAAACCGAAACAGGCTGCCGCCAGCACCACTCCCTTCATGGTCAACTATGAGAAGCAGATCACGACGGCCGACAATATATTCCGCTACGAGCTGAGCATAAGGGACGACAAGATATGCGTCATGAGGGACGACCTCAAGTGCCAGATCAAATACAGGAAGGAGAAGAAGGTCGACAAGGATTCCCTGCAGAAGCTTGAACAGGAGCTCAAGGAGACGGACTTCATGAATCTTGCAGAGCAGCAGGCGGGAGTCCCTTCAGAGGGCACCGATGAGCTGAAGCTCCTGACGATCTCGTTCGGCAACAACCTCAACAGCATCAGGATCAAGAACACTTTCGAGCCCACTTCGTTCAAGGAAGCCGTAAGGATCCTCGAGGATTTTTCAAAGCTCATCTTGAAGATCCCAACGATCTCCCAGACAGCCGACGAGATGAAAAACATCGCTGAAGAGGAGTTCAGGAATGCTGAGATGCTGTTCAAGAACTATCAGGCCAAGGATGAGAACCTCAGGATTGCGATCCAGAAATACAATCTTGTCGTGGACAATCTCGAGTCGTTCGAGCCCAAACCCGAAATGTACGACAAGGCGTACCAGCAGTGCCAGGAGGCCAAAAAGATACTCGACGATGAACTCAAGCGCCTCAAGAGCGACGGGGAAAGGAACCTGCGCCTTTCTAAATTCGAAGACGCCAAAGAAGTGTATCTAAAGATCAAGGCTAAAGCCGATCCTGAAGAACCGCTCTATGGGATGGCGAGACAGAAAGTCATAGACATCGATAATTTCCTGAAGCAGAAAAAGAAGAAATAGGCCAAACATGATAAAATCACTTAGAATCTTTTTGTTTTCCGTTCTTGCCATTGCCATCCTAGCAGGATGCGAGGAGAAGAAAGTTGACACCCGCTGTGAATTCAATATCACAAGCAGTCCCGACCAGGCAAAGATCACCGTAAACAACAGGGATGGCGGAGTGACTCCCAAACCGATAAAGCTTCTGCCTGGCACCTACATCATGGAAGTTTCAAAGACCAACTACAAGTCCTCCTGGCAGAAGCTTGTCGCGACCGCATCTTCAAAAAAAAGCATCGAGATCGAGCTTGAGCCTATAACTTCATCAGTCATGATCGACTCGAAACCGGCCGGCGCCGTCGTTGAAATCGACGGCAAGCAGGTGGGGCAGACCCCTTTCATCATCCATGACCAGACCATTGGGAAACATTCCGCGAGACTGCTCAAGCCGGGCTGCATCCCCCAGGAAATCACATGGACTGTCGAAGATGCCAGGCCGCAGCAAGTATCCGGAAACCTTTTTTCAAACATGGGAACACTCGAAGTGAGGAGCACTCCGGCCGGGGCGAACATATTCATCGACGGCAAGCCCTGCGGCAAGACACCGTTCACCGAAAAGATCGAACAGGGGGAACACACCCTTAAAGCCGAGATGAATGGATATAATTCACATGAGCAGAAAGTAGTTGTCAACAGGGATGCCAAGAAGGACGTTCAGATCGTCTTCCAGATGCTTCCTGGAAACCTCAATGTAAAAACCACTCCTGCAGGCGCCTCGGTTTTCCTGAACGACAGGCAGTACCAGAATTCCCCAGTAGAGATCAAAAACCTCCAGCCCGGCGATTATACTATCAAAATCAAGCTTCCAGGGCATGACCCAATAGAAAAGAAAGTCACGATCGTTGCCGGTGAAACCGCTGAATTCTCGGAGACGCTCGACACGAACTGGGGTGGTATCGACCTGATCGTGCATCCGCCCGGAGTCACTATTTACATTGACGGGAAAAAAGTTGGCGTCTCGGAGCTCGGAGAGGACAAGACCTCTTCCAAGGTCTTCGAAATAAGGAACATGTCCAGCGAGGAACATGTGGTCAAGGTCGCGCACAAGCGCGCGCAGCCTGCGGAAAAGGAGATAAAAGTCAAGGTCAACAAGGGACAGATCACAAGGCCAAAGCCGATCAACATGTGGATCGCGGACACCTATGTCAAGCTCAAGGACACAGGCAGGGAGATGAGAGGCAAGATCCGCCAGCAGACAGACGATGAGATTATTTTCGAACCAGAACCTGGCATAGCCCAGAAATATACCAGGAAGGAAATTGAAACAATAAGAGAATTAAAGGAAAATGAATAAAATACTTGCGAAGAAAAAGCTGTCTGAAAATGTCTTCATGATGCAGATCGAATCCCCCCTCATCGCTTCCGAACGCCTCCCGGGGCAGTTCATAATACTGTCGCTGAGCGACGACTATGCGGAAAGGATTCCTCTTACCATTGCAGATGCGGATCCTGTAAAAGGGAGCATCACGATAATCTTCCAGGCCGTGGGCAAGACGACAAAAAACCTTGCGAAGCTCGATGCCGGAGACAAGATAGCAAATCTCGTCGGTCCGCTCGGAAGCCCTACTCACATAGAGAAGTTCGGGACAGTCGTATGCATCGGCGGAGGCATCGGCGTCGCACCCATGCATCCGATAGCCCAGGGAATGAAGAAGGCCGGCAACAAGGTGGTAATCATAATTGGCGCAAGATCCAAGGATCTCGTGATAATGGAGGATGAGATGCGCAAGATCGCGGATGAGCTCATCATCTGCACGGATGATGGTTCCTACGGCAGGAAGACCCTTGTGACAGAACCATTGAAGGAGCTGTGCGAGCGCAGTCCTAAACCTGATCTGGCTGTCGCCATCGGTCCGCCGATAATGATGAAATTCTGCGCCGCTGCGACCAAGCCCTACAATGTTCCGACAGTCGTATCGCTCAACACAATCATGGTCGACGGTACGGGAATGTGCGGTGGATGCCGTGTGACCGTGGGCAAGGAGACGAAGTTCGTCTGCGTAGACGGCCCTGAATTCGACGGGCATCTTGTTGATTTCGACAATATGATGAAACGGCTTAACTCCTACAAGAAGCAGGAGAAGCTGCATGATGAAAAGGACTGCCATCTCAACCAGCAAATCGAAACTGCAAGGAAGAACTGATAATGACTACTGAAACCGCCCATACCCACCATACCGCGGAAGAACTCGCGGATCTCGCAAAAAAACAGCTTGCTGGAATACTTTCAAGGACAGAACCCCTGAAACCCAAGGACAGGCTTGCCATTCCTGCCCAGGAAATGCCGGCGCAGGATCCAAATGCCCGCAGGAAGAACATGTCCGAAGTCGCATCAGGCTACACCGCAGACCAGGCCAGGCTCGAGGCGATGCGCTGCCTACAGTGCAAGAACGCTCCATGCATGGCCGGATGCCCTGTCAGAATTGACATACCAGGTTTCGTGGATGCAATTGCCAAGAACGATTTCCAGAAGGCGATAGACATAATCAAGCGCAACAGCCTTCTTCCGGCAGTATGCGGCCGCGTCTGTCCCCAGGAGACGCAGTGCCAGGAACCCTGCACCATCGGCAAGTCGCTCAAGGATGTTGAAAAATCAGTTTCAATCGGACGCCTCGAGAGGTTTGCAGCCGACTGGGAACGCGAGAATGTAAAGATGAAGGCTCCTGAAGTGAAGCCTGCAACCGGCAAGAAGGTCGCTGTCATAGGAAGCGGACCGGCAAGCCTTGTTGTCGCCGCAGACGTCAGGAGAGAAGGTCATGCGGTTACAATATTTGAAGCATTCCACAAACCCGGCGGTGTGATGATCTACGGAATCCCCGAGTTCCGTCTTCCCAAGAAGATCGTGCAGATGGAGATTGACACACTCACCGCGATGGGCGTCGAGATAAAGACAAATTTCGTCATCGGCAGGACGAGGAAGCTGAAGGATCTGATGGACAAGGACGGATACAGTGCGGTATTTGTAGGCACCGGCGCAGGTCTTCCGAAGTTCATGAACATCGAAGGGGAAAACCTTGTCGGCGTTTTTTCCGCGAACGAGTACCTGACCAGGTCCAACCTCATGAAGGCCTATGACAAGGAAAAGGCGCATACACCTATCTACTCATCCAGGAAAGTTGCAGTTTTGGGTGGCGGAAACGTCGCGATGGATGCCGCCAGGACGGCTGTCAGGCTCGGTGCAGAGGAAGTCCATCTCATCTACAGGCGTACCGAAAAGGAGATGCCTGCCCGGATCGAGGAAGTAGGTCATGCGAAGGAGGAAGGTGTCATCTTCCATACTCTTGAAAATGCCAAGCGTCTGATCGGAAATGAATTTGGATGTGTCACCCACATGGAATGCCTCCGCTACGAACTCGGCGAACCCGACAGTTCAGGACGGCGCAAGCCGGTCGAGATCAAAGGCAGTGAGTTCATAGCCGAGTTCGACACCGTCATAGTTGCAATTGGCAATGACTCGAATCCCCTCATCAAACAGACGACAAACGGGCTCAACACCACGAAATGGGGGAACATCATAGTCGATGAAAACCAGAAGACCTCGATTGACCGGGTCTTCGCAGGCGGTGACATAGTCCTTGGCGCAGCCACTGTTATTCTCGCCATGGGCGAAGGGCGTCGGGCCGCAAAATCCATCAATGAACTCCTTGCAAAATAAAATCCTTGTCAGGATTTCACTGCCGTCCCATGGATGATTGGATGACCCGCCTTCGCTGAGAAGCTATGGCGCGGCATGCTGGATTGATGGATGGTTGGGTATCAAAGACATAAGACCAACAACAGCCTGAATAAATTATCCAAAATGCCTTTCTAGTAATTCTCATGCATCTCCATGACTTCTGTGTTATCTTGAACTCAACCCCATTCATCCATTCATCCAACAATCCATCCATCCGTCATCCTGCGGGATGACTCTGACAGGATTTTATAAATGGACCACTTGATGTTTTCGCGACTTGTGCATAACATCGATACGCATCAAGTCTAATCATCAAATCCAGATAATTTAAATCTACATTAAAAACATGGAAACCGCTGCCTTGCGAACAAAAACCTGTAGAAGTTCACAACTTCAGTTGCGTCTTATCATTATAAGCATAGGCAGCTCCGGCACTAGCAAATAATCAAATGCCCTTGACCGCCCAGGACGAAAGCAAAATCGCCATCTATTCATCCCACCCCCTTGAACTCCAACGATTTGATACTATATTACACCTATGTCTATGGAAGGTGGTTGACCTGTCGTTCCGGGCATCCAGCCCCGACTTGATGTTTAAACCTCCGACTTGATACTAATAAACTGTTAGGTCAAAATAATGATACTATTTTCTTCAAATAAAGTTGAACGAATGATTGCAGACAATGCCTTTAATTCATGGAAAAAGGCAAAATACCTTATTTTAACAACGGCTTTCTATAGCATAAATGGCGCTGTTTATGTTATCTCACCTTCCTTTGAACCCAAAAATTCGCCGATGGACTCTCTTATCTCAATGACTGTATATAT
>Ga0209417_1001331_pt1 | contig 45901 bp, 33 predicted proteins | sample RifGroF2_FD_184002 | JGI IMG/M metagenome (GOLD analysis project Ga0209417, IMG submission 184002) | Groundwater microbial communities from Rifle, Colorado, USA - Groundwater F2 (SPAdes) (version 2) | ecosystem: Environmental > Aquatic > Deep subsurface > Groundwater | place: Rifle, Colorado...
ATTAAAAGTCTCATTGACCTCGCCGCTGCCTTCAAAAACAAAACCATCTAAACTTTGCTTGGGAAGGTCAATCAGATAGCCGCTTTTTATAACGGCAACCCTGACACCATTGCCCAGTTTGTAGAAGTTATCAATGTAATATTTATCAAAATTAGCGGCATCACGCTGCAGGGTAACCGTGTAAACACTCGTACCCTTGGTGCTTTTAACAAAAATCTCACTGGTTTCCGTGCAGGTCCAGGAACCGGCAAGATCCGGGTTTCCCTCTTCAAGCGTACAGCCTGCCAGGAATAGTCCCATACAAGCCAATACAGTTAATTTACTGATGGATTTCATTGCATTGATTATTAATGAGTTATTTCAAGATTCGATAAAAGTTTCTCATCGACGAGGTTTGGCAATGTGATCTGCAGGCTGGGATTCATTTTCATGGCTTCCCTGATCGCGGAAATTGCCCCGGGATTCCTTGCCCAGCCGCGGCGTGCAATTCCATTGTTGACGTCCCAGAAAAGCATGCTGTCTATTCTTCTTTCTGCCTCCTCAGATCCATCTATAACCATGCCAAAACCACCATTGATGACTTCTCCCCACCCCACTCCGCCACCGTTGTGGATTGAGACCCAGGTAGCACCTCGAAATGAGTCACCGATAACATTTTGGATTGCCATATCTGCGGTAAAGGAAGATCCGTCATATATATTCGACGTTTCACGGTATGGAGAGTCGGTTCCTGAGACATCATGGTGGTCGCGGCCCAGCACAACCGGTGCGCTGATTCTGCCTTGACGGATAGCTTTGTTGAATGCCTGGGCAATACGTATCCGGCCCTGGGCATCTGCGTAAAGTATCCGTGCCTGGGATCCGACCACGAGGTTATTGCGGCCTGCTTCCCGGATCCAGTGCAGGTTGTCAGCGATCTGTGATTTGATCTCTGATTCAGCCTCCAGCACCATTTCTGCCAGTACTTCAGCAGCAATCTTGTCGGTTACAGCCAAATCCATTGGAGTATCAGAAGTACAAACCCACCTGAACGGACCAAAGCCATAATCAAAGAAAAGCGGCCCCATAATATCCTGCACATAGGAAGGATAGGTGTAGGTCCCGTCCTTTTTGAAAACATCTGCACCAGCCCGGCCAGATTCCAGGAGGAAGGCATTGCCATAATCCCAGAAATACATGCCGCGCCGGGAAAGACTATTAATCGCAAGAACCTGCCGGCGTAGCGATTCCTGAACCAAAGCCCTGAATCGTTCCGGTTCATCACGCATTAACCGGTTGGATTCTTCAAAACTGACACCAGCCGGATAATAACCGCCTGCCCATGGATTATGCAGGGAGGTCTGGTCAGAGCCCAAATCAATCTGGATGCCTTCAATGGCAAACTTTTCCCACAAATCAACCACGTTGCCCTGATAAGCAAGCGAGACTGCTTCGCCTGCCATCCTTGCTCCTTCCATTCGGACTATAAGCTTATCTAAATCCGTATACAACTCATCAATCCAACCCTGGTCATGCCTGATCCGTGCCGCCTTGGGATTCATTTCGGCAATCACGCAGATTCCCCCGGCAATGACGGTTGCTTTAGGCTGGGCTCCGGACATGCCGCCAAGACCTGAGGTGACAAAAATCTTGCCTTTGAGATCCGGTGCAGGGCTTGAGGCTTTCATCCTCCCGGCATTCAGGACGGTTATCGCAGTACCATGAACAATGCCCTGAGGGCCAATGTACATAAAGGAACCTGCAGTCATTTGTCCGTACTGGGAAACACCCAGGGCATTCATCCGCTCCCAGTCATCCGGCGAGGAATAATTGGGTATAACCATGCCGTTCGTGACCACCACCCGGGGAGCCTCCTTATGTGAGGGGAAAAGTCCCAGGGGATGCCCGGAATACATTACCAGAGTCTGCTCATCAGTCATCCGGGCAAGATATTGCATGGTTAGCCTGTACTGCGCCCAGTTTTGGAATACGGCACCATTCCCCCCATAGGTAATCAGTTCATGCGGATGCTGGGCAACTTTAGGGTCCAGATTATTGCATATCATCAGCATTATAGCCGCTGCCTGTGTTGACACGCATGGGAATTCATCAATAGGCCTGGCCCTCATCTCATAGCGGGGACGAAACCGGTACATGTAGATCCGGCCATAGGTCCTCAGTTCATCCAGGAATTCAGTCGCAAGTTCAGCATGAAATTTCCCGGGGAAATACCGCAGGGCATTCCGCACCGCCAGCACCTTTTCTCCGGCTGTCAGGATATCCTTTCTTCCGGGGGCATGATTTACTTCCGGATCAAAAGGGACAACCTCAGGCAATACCTCCGGAATCCCCTCAAGGATCTCATTTTTGAAATTATCGGAACGCATAAAATCCGCTTGCTTATTGTTTTACAAACTTACAAACGGATCTCTGATTGGATGTCCTGAGTTCAATAAAATAAATGCCAGATCGTAAGCTACTAACATCCAACTCGATACGATCCCTGAACTCTTGAATCCCGATATTTTGCCCTGATAAAACCCGACCCGACAGGTCCCTGAGCAAAACACGTCCCTGCCCACCTCCTTCAATGGAAATGCTCAATCGGTCAGATACCGGGTTCGGGTATACGGATAAACTACCAGCAACAGAAGGATTTTCCTTGATTTCATAGCCGGAAAGTATAGTCGGTTTAACGAGCTTTTTATCAGTATATATCCGGTACTCACCCGGATTCAGGGTAACAGGGCCTGTGGTAACCATAACCTCCAGAGAGTCGCCGGTCCAGTATTCATACCACCAGCCTGCATGCTGGAAATTGGCGCTTCGGGTGCTGGCCCTTACTCCAAAGTTTCCGATTATGGTAGCATTCATATCGGGGTGATTTAAATGAATTCTCTTAATGGTATCCTGCAGACTAACCTGAAAATCAGCGGTCTGAAAAACAGGCTGACTGTTTTTTAATCCATTCAGTGAAGAATAAATCTGATAGAGTCGTTTTCTGAGTGGATCGGAATAATAGCTCCAGCGAATAGGTTTTCTGCCCACGCGCCCTCCTTCATTGATGGAAACATCATACCCGAGCTCTCCGAACATCCAGATCATCTTGGGTCCCGGAACAGGAATAAAGAAATTGGCAGCCAATTCCATTCTCTTAAGGGCTATTCCGGGGTCCTTCATATTATATGAAGGATTCTGGGTATTTCCGAACCTCACGCATTCATACATCAGCCGCTCTTCATCGTGGCTCTCCATGTATCCCACCAATCCGGGCTGGTTCCATCCCCGCGTCAGCCATGAAATGCCTGAAAAATCCCAGCCTCCGCCTGAATACCAGCCTGATGAGGCCTGCCGGTAATTGTAATTTGAGTTTCCCCAAACCATCATCCCGGCATCAGTGAGTTCCTTTTCCTCACTGGTAGCTGCAAAATGCTCCAGGATCACGTAGGCAGAAGCATTTGTCTCCCAAATCTTACCTGCCATCCTTTTGAGAATGCCTATCCGGGAAGCATCATAGCCGCCGCCATCCCCGGGGGTATTTGTAAACCCCTTGGTGAAATCGAATCGGAAGCCATCCAGTTTATATTCACTGAGCCAATAGGTATTGACACTGTCAACGAAATTCTGTGTTGACAGGCTTTGATGGTTAAAATCATACCCCCACGAATACGCTGTATTTGGGGAAGTTACGTTGTACCAGGGATTATTGGCCGCCGGGCGGTTGTTGGCAGCATCCCAATAGAGCCGAACCAACGGACTCTGCCCGTAGGAATGGTTAAGAACGATATCCAGGATAACTGCCATGCCCATCTGGTGAGCCGAATCAACCAGTGCCTTGAATGTATTTTTAGGGCCGTAGTATTTGTCTACCGCAAAATAAAAAGAAGGGTTGTAGCCCCAGCTGTCATTCCCTTCAAATTCAGACACCGGCATCAGCTCAATCGCATTGATGCCCAATTCTTTAAGATAATGCAGCGTATCAATTAATGCATTGAATGAATGGGCCTGCAGAAAATCCCGGATCAGTAACTCGTAAATAACCAGGTTCTTCCTGTCCGGAGCCCTGAAGGAATTGGCTTTCCAGCTGTAAGGAGTTTGCCCGGTTTGAAGAACTGCGGCCGCCTGGGTGGTCTTTCCGGATGGGTATTGAATAAGCCCCGGATATGTTGTTGCATCAATGTACTGATCATTCCAGGGATCGGATATTTTATCGGCATAGGGATCAGCAATCCTGATTTCGCCATCGACCAGATATTGGAAAACATACTCCTTCAAAGTTTCCAGTCCGGTTATTGTGATCCAATACCGGTTCCCGTCAGGCGTCCTGTTCATCTGATAAGCCGGGTCGATTTTCCAGTCGTTGAAATCACCGAGTGCAAAAACGAACTCTTTTCCGGGGGCAAAGAGTACCAGGGTAGCCTGGTGATCCCCCTGATAGTTGATTCCGTCCTTCACACCTGCCGGAAGTTCGGCAATAAGACTGCCTCCGCGGACCAGATAATTAAAGGAGTCCCTGACTGTATTCCCCAGCCCATAGCCGACAACCTCAATAGTATGAAACCCTGATGCAGCCCCGGTAAGCGTATAATTCAGGACCAGGCCATTCGCACTATACAATCGGGTCATATCCTGAAAAATAGCGATCGAATCGGCAGCTATGGCCTGGGCGGCAACAGAAATCGATTGCCCTGCATCAATAACCAGAAAATCCCTGTCGGGAGCTGTCAGCGTAATATTTAATCCTGCTTCATAAACGGTGACAAAAATATCTCCGTTTTCGTGGGTTTTCCCTTCCAGGGATCCCGTAGAATTCCTGAATACAAATGCGAGCTTCAGTATTTTCTCTCCGGCCGGAACGCCGTAAAAAGTTCTTATTGATGGCCCGATTTTTAGCTCCCACAAATTGTTTCCGAGTGACCTGAGCTTAGCCTTATCCGTATTCTGGCTCCACCCGGCTATCACATATTTCCAGTCACCTCCTGAGGTGCTCTTATCAGTGATTACTCCCGTATGCGCCCAGATGTCGCCAGTGTAATTTGCCAGTCCTGCACTGCCCTGGGTTGCATCAAAAATGATGGTCACGGAATCTCCCTCTGCCGGAAATGCAGGTTCCGTTCTTACTACCTGGCCCCAGACTGTCGCTTGAGCAAATAATAAGCTTATAATGAGAATCTTAGTCTTTAACATGCGGTAAATTTATCTAACCTCCAAGATAAGGGGAGTTTTGGCGGGAACCTGAATTTTGTCCCCGGAAAACTCAGTTCCGGCTAAAACATTACGAAATTTGGCACCGGGTCCCAGCATTTCTGAGTAGTTCCTGGTATCCAGTATGATCGGGTTGTTATTTTTATTCAGGACAACCATAATCTTCTGATTCATTGAATACCTGAAATAGACATATGCACCGTTTGCGGGCGAATAGTGCATTAGTTGACCCGAATGAATCACCACGGCATTCTTTCTCCAGTTAAGCAATTTTTTCATGAATGACTGAGCGTCCGACTGGCTGGCGGTCAACCCGGTACCATTGAATCCATTGACCGTATCTTCGGTCCAGCCTCCAGGAAAATCGGACCGGATATTTCCATGATTTCCCCGCAAGGAGTTTTTCATCAAAATCTCAGTCCCGTAATAAATTTGCGGTATTCCCCGGGTTGTAAGGAAAAATGCGATTCCCAGCTTAAACAGTTCCGGATCCTCATTAACCTGGGTGAAAAATCGGTCCATGTCATGATTGTCAGGGAAAATGACCAGATTATTCGGATCAGGATAAAGAAAATCGTTGGCGAGCATTTCATATAGCCTGATAAATCCATCGGACCAGGTTTCTTTTTCGGTAAGCGCTTTTGTAACCGACATCTGCAAAGGAAAATCCATCAGGCCCGGCAGGCACGACCGGAGATTAACGCCACCCTGATACCCCCGCTGCCATTTGGAGACAATCGCCGGATTTTCACTCCACTCCTCCCCCACAATATTAAAATCCGGATACTCGCCCATGATGGCGCAGGTCCAGTCAGACATAAAATCAGCACCTGCATAGGGGTGGGTATCATGACGAATTCCATGGAGGTCTGCATATTCCACCCACCAGATGCTGTTCTGAATCAAATACCTGGAAAAGTGCGGATTACCCTGGTTCATGTCAGGCATGGTTGGAACAAACCACCCTTTCCCAAATACATCCCGGTCCGTTTTTGCAGCATAAGGATCATTGAAGGTTGTACGGCGGTGATTGGTCGGGCCGCCGGTCTGGGTGGTCCGGAGCCAGTCGGGATATGGCATATCCTCCATCCACCAGTGGCCGGAACCGCAATGGTTCATCACCTGATCCATGATCAGCTTGATCCCTCTCTTTGATGCTTCGCGGCTTAACCGGAGATAGTCTTCATTAGTCCCGAATCGTGGGTCTGTTTGATAAAAATCGGTTATAGAATACCCGTGGTAGGAGGCCTTTTGTTGATTGTTTTCAAGTACCGGATTCACCCAAAGAGTGGTAAAACCCATGTCTGCTATATAATCGAGATGCTCGATTACGCCTTTAATGTCGCCGCCATGCCTACCACTGAGGTTTGACCGGTCCGGCCTTTCCAGGGTTGCAGGTGAATAGTCATTATCAGGGTCTCCATTTGCAAACCGGTCAGGAGTAACCAGGTATATTACATCGGCCGCTGAAAATCCCTGACGCTGGGAGGATCCGTGCTCACGCTCAATCAGTTTGTACTGGTACCTGGCGTTGATCTTATCCTCTTTTAGAAGTTTGATTTCAAACGAACCCGGCCGTGCTTCCGGCTTCAATGTGAGATAGAGAAACAGAAAATTAGGATTCGTGGGATTAACCACACTGTCAATCACGATTCCGGGATAACTGAATTCAGCAACGAGTTGCCCGATTCCGGGTCCATGTAGCAGGATCTGAAGTGATGGGTTTTTCATGCCGGTCCACCAAAAAGGCGGTTCAACATGCTGTATGCCTGTACTTTGAGCAGAACTAAACTGACCGACACCCATCAGGCTGATCAAAAGCAGAATTCTCCATACTCCTGTTTTCATAGTAATAATAAAAAAGCCCACTCAACCAGGATTCCAGTCAAGTGGGCTTCATTTCAGACGACCTTAGTTTTTCTTAATTTTCACCCTGTAGATCGGCCCTTTCAGGTCGAGTGTTAGGGTATAATTACCTGCAGCGGCAATCGGAATATTTGCCCCTTCGTACTCACAGGACCCATTATTTCCATTGTCTCCCAGGTTGATGGCCCAATCATCGTTGGCACGAAATTTAATATCACCGGCAACCAGGTTAACTGTAAGCGTTAACAGACGGGTTTCGGCATCATATTCCATGTTGGTGTCATTGTCCCATCCACCGGGAGTGGCCGAACCAATCAGGCCCCAGTCGGTTTTTGTGAAGGAATGTGTAAGATTGTTCAGGTTGACATTTAACTTATACATTCCGGCATCCCCAGCCAGGATATCGGCACCGCCACTTTCAAGTGTACCATCAGCCCCATTATCTCCGTAATTCTCAGACCAACTTGGGCCTACAGTATACTTAAAAAAGGTCCCGGCATCCTTGAAGAAAATATACCCTTCATATTTCTTGTCGCTTAATTTTGAGAAAATGACGGTATTATTATCCTCTGGGGACCATCCCTGATAGCTGCCAGGAACCTGAAGTTGTGGATAAACTACCACTACTTCATAGGGATTAACTCCAAGGTTGACAACCGGTGAGTATATACTCGGAATGATCTCGCTGATGGTTGCCATAACCCGGATTTCAATCCCGGTTACTTCGCCAAAAGGAAATTCTGCACCCAGGAATCCCGAATTTAGATCCTCTGCTTTTGTTGATGCAGTAAGTTCCGTCGTGGTTTTTAGCGTAACAGGTGCCTTAAAATCGTTGCCAACCTTGTCGTACTGAACCGTATAAGTTACAGCGGCATCAAATCCAAAGTCAGCTGCGGTCCAGGAAAAGGTCACATTGTCGTTGGCCGTTGCCTCGGTAAATACCAGATTGGTACCCGAAGCAGGAGCTGTAAGGGTCGGAGCGGTTGGATTTTCCGAAATTACCGGTCCGAGTTCAGCTTTTGTACAGGAAGCCAGGATCAGGATCCCTGCAAATGCGATATATGCTAATCTCCTCATTGTAATTATTTTAATAGTTTTCATCAATAACCGGTGTTCTGTATAAGATTCGGGTTGGCTCCGATATCGGTAGCTGGAATCGGGAACAGGTCGAACCGGCTGTCGGTGGCAGCACCGGCAGCAGCATTACCTTTCCATTCCCACAGGTATGCTCCGCCGCTGAATTTTCCAAACCGGATCAGGTCGGTTCTGCGGGTTCCTTCCCAGTACATTTCGCGGGCCCGCTCATCCAGGATGAATTCCAGTGACAGATCCGCCTGTGCAATGTTACCGGATTCATCGGTATAAGCGCGGGTCCTGAGTTCATTAATCAGGTCCAGTGCCTTTGAAATGGTGCCACCCCCACCACGAAGGACTGCCTCGGCATACATCAGGTAGACGTCTGCCAGTCGGAACATTGCAAAATCGGTATCCACGAAGGTCATATCCGATCCGTTTGTTCCTGTTGAGGTTACGTTCTTAAACTTGGTAACGGCAAATCCATCATTAAATGCAAACAGGTTGCTGATGTCCAGGTTCTGATCCTGTGTGAAGAAAAGAGCACGCCGGTCATAGCTGGCCCTAACAACGGTATAGGTATAGTCCGGCACGCCAAGTTTCAAAGTAATGGTATAGGAACCATCATTTGCAATCGGAATGTTGGCTCCATTTTGTTCCAAGGTGCCATTTGCTCCGTCATCTCCGTAGTTCACATCCCAACCATCATTTGCGCGGAATTTGAACTCACCGGCCTTTAAGTCCAGAACTGCTGTCCAGATACCCGTTGCCGGATCAAAAGTCATATTCTGATCTGCATCCCAGCCATTGGCGGTTGCAGAACCGATAATGCCCCAATCGGTTTTCAGGTAAGTGTAAGTCAGGGCCGGCAGGTCAACATTGATTTTGTAATAACCGGCATCTGCAGCAACAATGTTCGCACCGTTGCGATCCAGGGTACCATTGGCACCATCGTCGCCATAGTTTACATCCCAGCTCGGTCCGTCGGCAAACTTGAACTGTGTGTTGGCATCTGCAAAATAGAGATAACCTTCATATTTTCCATCGGCCTTCGCAGAGGCAATCACGGTTGAAGCTTTTGCAGGATCCCAACCCTGATAGGAACCCGGGACATAAAGAACCGGATATCCCGATTTTTTTGGAATATAAACGGGAGAAACCTGAAGCGGACCTGTCAGATCCGGATAGAATTTATGTACAAATGATTTAGTTACGCGGGTTCCGCCCCATCCGCCGTCAACACCGAAATCCGCCGGTTTCATTACCGATCCGCCTACAGCGGCATGGATAATGAATGTCATCCCACCCCAGGTCTTGGTATATGTTCCGTCAAATGTAACCGGGAAAATAACCTCAGGGGATGTATTGTTATCGGCAAGAAAATTGTGCTGGTAATTGGGTGCCAGGCTGTAGCCTGCAGCAATTACTTTGTCGCAATAGGTCACACATTCGGTGTTTTTCTCCGAACCCATATACACCTTTGAGTTGAGGTAGAGCTTGGCCAGCAATGACCAGCAGGCAGCCTGATCGGCCCTGCCGTATTCATTGGCTTTAGGAGCTGGAAGCATCGGCTCAACTTCCTTAATTTCACTTTCGATATACGTAAACAGATCGGCGCGCTGAATCTGCTCGGGAAAGAATGCACCAACAGCGTCTTCTTCCGTGACGAATGGTACATTCCCAAACATATCCATGGCATGATAGTAACTGAGGGCCCTCATGAAGCGTGCCTCGGCACGGTAACCCTGAATGTTGGTCTTGTCCGCTCCCGCAATTCCCCGTTCATCGAGCTTGGCATCCGAGGATTCACGGATGAACTCATTACAGAGGGAAATCTGATAGTAAATCCTGTTGTACATGGCCGTAATGAACTCCCCTGAAGGAGTCCAGTCCATGTCATGATAATCTCTCAGAGTTCCATCATTCCAGGCTATAACTGCCTCATCGGTAGGAAGTTCCTGTGCACACCAGTATTGGCGAAGGTAGGTTGAGAATCCTTCGTCGATACCGCTGATATCAGCCATACCGGCCGGACCCTGCTGGCCGCTCACGGCCAGACCTGCGTAAACCTTTGCGAGAACCTGGTAATAAGATGCCGGGTTATCGTAAACGGTAGCAGAAGTTATTTCATCCTTATCCAGGGGCACGGTATCCAGATCTTTCACGCACGATGCAAATCCGAGTACCAGGGCTGCCACCAGGAGCGAATATTTTGAAAATCTTTTCATAATCTGATTCATGTTTTTCTGTTAGTAATCAAGTTTCAGTCCCAGCATGAATATTCTCGGACGCGGATAAATGTTTCCATCTATTCCACTATATACTTCCGGATCCAGTCCTGTGTATTTGGTAACAACGAAAGCATTCTGGACGGAAAGGGACAGATACAGGTCCAGCTTCTTGCTGGCCAGGTTCTTGAACTGATAACCGAGACTTACGTTATCGAGCCTGAGGAAGGAGGCATCCTGAACATAATAATCGGACCAGTATTTCGGATTTACCCAACCGGTGTACAGAGCATCCTGAACCACGTTGGTGGCATAACCGGCGGTATTATACATATAGGCGTTTACGCCGTTGCCGGAGTTCACGTTGTTATATACATAATTACCCAGGTTAACCCTGCCGGCAAAGGAGAAATCCCAGTTTTTGTAATTCAAACGGGAGTTGAATCCCATAAAGGCTGCCGGAGCAGGATTGTGATAGAGGTATTTATCATCGGCTGAGATTTTGCCGTCACCGTTCCGGTCGACATAGAGCCCTTCAATCGGCTTTCCGTCTTTATCAAATACCTGCTCATACACATAGAATGAATAAGCCGGGGATCCGACCGAATGAATCTGGATCGTGTTGCCCACTCCACCGCCGATGCCGCCTACAAAAACTCCTTTATAGTTCGGATCATCAGTAGCAGTCAGCTTAGTAATCTCATTCTTATTGAATGTTATGTTATAACCAACTTCCCAGAACAACTCTTCGGTGGAGAAAATCCTGCCCAGGATTGAGAATTCAACCCCTTTGTTAACCAGGTTCCCTACGTTGGTCAGAATCTGGTTTGTCAGGTTGGTACCTGCCGGTACCGGTATGGTATTGATCAGGTCCTTCGTTTCGCGGTAATAATATTCAACCGATCCGAGAATCCTGTTTTTCAGGAACCCATAATCCAATCCGATATTATACGTGGCGGTCTCTTCCCATTTCAGGTTGGCATCATAACCTTCCGGACGAAGGGTGGTAACGAAATGGTTGCCAAACTGATACTGAGCCGTGATTTCTGAGAAAGTATACCTTGCCAGGTAAGGATAGTCACCCGAGGTAATATTCTGCTGCCCGGTAACACCATACCCTAAACGAAGTTTCAGGTCGGAAACGGCATCCACATCTTTCAGGAAGCTCTCTTCCTTGATTTTCCATGCAATGGCGGCCGACGGGAAAAGGCCCCAGCGGTTATCGGGCGAGAAGCGGGACGAACCATCATTCCTGAGGGTGAAAGTCAACAGGTATTTATCCATCAGGGAATAGTTAACACGGCCGAAGAAGGAAACCAGATAGCTTTCCGATTCATAGTCTGTGTCGCTGTTCGTGATCGTCCTGGCGGCATTGGCTTCAAAATAATTGCCCTTCCTGTAGAAATGCTGCCATGAATATCCCCCCATCACATCAAGCCGGCTCTTTCCGAACTCCTTCACGTAATTCAGGTAGAAATCGACCAGCTCGTTTTTCTTCTGCTGCTTGTATTCAGCGTCAATACCACCAATCGGATTACCATCGCCGTCAATATCATAATTCTGACGGGCTGAATCCGGGACCGAAATAAAGCCCTGACTGTTAGACAGGTCGGTAGCCACGTTCAGGTTTGCCCTGAGCTCCGGCAGGAAATGGAATTTATAGTCTACCTGGACATTACCCATGAGCCGGTTAATAGCTGCACGGTCATCACGCATCATCAGTTGCGCGAGCGGATTCTGAGTGGCAATGGTAATCGGGTCACCGTTTGGCTGCAGCCATTCGAAGTATCCGCCATATTTGCCGCCATCGGTATAAACGGGCTGAGTGGGATCGAACCCGATAGCACTTCCGATAGCACCACGGCTGGCAAACCGGTTATTCTCACGCATCCCCTTTGCATTGATGCTGACTTTCAGATGATTGTCAAGAAAAACAGGATCCAGTGACAAAGCGCCGGTCCAGCGTTCCATTGAGGAGGTCTTCAGGATACCGTTCATATCGGAATATCCAAGTGATGCACGGTAAGGCATGGTTCCGGCCGAACCGGTTAGGGCCAGGCTGTGGTCATGACCGAAAGAATTACTGAGGATTTCCTTCTGCCATTCGGTATCTGAAGTTCCCAGCACCTTGAGGGCGGTTTCATTCCCGGCATAGAGTTCCTGATAGAATGCCTTATATTCTTCGGCATTCAGGACATCAATCGTCTTACCGACCATTGAATAGGATGCCTTGCCGTCATAGGTTATTTTCATCTTGCTTCCGGCAGCCCCTTTTTTGGTTGTAATGATGATAACCCCGTTGGAAGCCCGGGATCCGTAAATTGCGGTAGCCGAGGCATCCTTTAGGATGGTGAATGACTCAATATCATTGGGGTTGATCGCGTTAAGCGGGTTCCTCATACCAGCAACACCTTCATTATCAAGAGGAATTCCATCGACGACAATCAGTGGATCATTGCTTGCCGACATGGAAGAGCCTCCACGGATCCGGATTGTTGCCCCTTCACCCGGAGCACCGCCGCCGGTTGTAATGTTCACCCCTGAGGCGCGACCGATCAGCAGTTGTTGCGGAGACACGATGCTCCCGCGGTTAAAATCTTTCGAACTGATTGCAGTAACCGATCCGGTAGCATCCTTCTTTTTCTGGGTACCGTAACCGATAACCACCACACCGGAAATGGTTTCTGTAGCCGGTGTCAGCGCTACATTCAGTGTAGTCTGCAGACCGGCAGTCACTTCCTGGGTGATGTAGCCGACATAGGAAAAAATGAGGACTTGCCCCTGGGAAGCTGAAAACCTGAATGACCCGTCGACCCCGGTAATGGTTCCTTTGGTTGGATCAGATTTCAGACTGACCGAAGCGCCAATTAAGGCCTCGCCACTCTGGGCATCCGTAACCATTCCCGTAATGCTCTGCTGGGCATAAGCCATTTGGCCTATAAATAGCAGGGTCAGCACTGGCAGGAACAGTTTTCCGAGAACTGAAAAACTATCTCTCTTCATTGTTTGTAAATGTTAATATGAATTAATCGTTAAACTCACGTAACTATTAGGGTAAATATAGGGAAAAATGAAACCGCCTCACCCAAAAATTGCCAGAACAGCCATTTATCAAGCCTTTTACGGCTGCAACAACTCCGGGATGCCTGATTTCAATCGTTTTCTGAAAAAATGCACGGATCGTTCTTTTTTTAACAATACCAGCAGGAATGCCGGTAGCAAGTGCGTTACAATGGTCATTAACCGTGTAGATACAGTCAGTAAATGCATTTTTCGGTGCCCGGAGACCCAATATGGTTCCCGGTTTACCCGGATCAGGGTTTAACCCTTGAAAATAGCCCTTTGGGAATGGTGCGATTATACCTATTTTTAAGATTTCAAACGATTTCGGACACGATGCTGCAAAAAGGAAACATCACCATTAAGGACCTTGCTGAACAACTCGGAATATCCCCGTCCACAGTATCCAAAGCGCTTAAGAATCACCCTGATATAAACATTGAAACCAGGGCCAGGGTTAATGAGCTGGCAAAAAAACTGAATTACAATCCCAATCCCATAGCTCTGAGCCTTCGCAGCAGCCGGACTAAAACCATAGGTTTGGTGATCCCTGAAATCGTCCATCACTTTTTTTCCTCCGTGATCAGTGGCATCGAGGATGTTGCTTACGATGCAGGGTACAATGTCATGATCTATCAGTCCAACGAATCATACAACAGGGAATTAATTGCTATTCAGGCTCTTATGAATAGCCGGGTAGAAGGAATCCTGATTTCATTATCAAAAGAGAGCCGGAATTTCGACCATTTGCAGAATATACTTGACCATGGGGTACCACTGGTACTTTTCGACAGGATTTGCGATGAAATCATTACCGACAAGGTTACCGTGGATGACTATCAGGGAGCTTATGCAGCTGTTTGCCACCTGATTCGTACCGGTTGCCGGAAGATTGCGCACCTTTCGGGGCCTCCCGGTCTGCTGATCGCTGATTTCCGGAGGAATGGGTATATTGACGCACTTAAGGATAATAACCTGAAAATCAACAGGGATCTCATTATTTATTGCGATAATTTCAAACAGGCACTGATCCGCACCAAACAACTCATGAACCTTCCGGATCCACCTGATGCATTTTTCACGGTCAACGAATTTACTGCAACCGGTGTTGTGAAGGCTTTGTATGACATGGGAATTAAAATCCCCGAACAAGTCTCCGTATTCGCTTTCTCAAACGGACTTATCACTCAGGTCACCAATCCGGCGCTAAGCACGGTGGATCAGCATGCCTACCAGATCGGACAAACTTCAGTCCAGTTGTTACTCGACCGGCTGATGAACCAGACAGTGGTCCGGCCGTTCATACATCAGGTTATAAAAACCGAGCTGATTATCAGGGAATCGACCAGGTTCTGATTTTTTTTACCGGCCTGCTCAACCGTTTGAAACAACCATTACTGGCTTTTCAAAACCCTTACTGCAAGGCTTAATCCTCTTAGTTTTCCGATATGGATTGACTTTCCCGTATATTTGATTGACCATCTCAAAAACAAACCGATGACCAAACAACCGAGATTAAGTTTCTGGCAAATCTGGAATATGAGTTTTGGGTTCCTGGGAATCCAAATGGGATTTGCCCTCCAGAACGCCAACGTGAGCCGTATTTTTGAAACGCTGGGAGCCAGTATAGACAATATCCCCATCCTGTGGATTGCTGCTCCGGTAACCGGATTGATCATCCAGCCAATCATCGGTCATTACAGCGATAAAACCTGGACCCGCCTGGGGAGAAGAAGGCCCTACTTTCTGGCCGGCGCCATCCTCGCATCGCTGGCACTGATCCTCATGCCAAACTCACCAACCCTTTGGATGGCTGCCGGTTTGCTCTGGATCATGGATGCGTCCATCAATGTTTCCATGGAACCCTTCCGTGCTTTTGTCGGCGATAATGTCCCTTCCGAACAGCGCACAAAAGGGTTTGCCATGCAGAGTTTTTTTATCGGGGTAGGAGCCGTAGTGGCCTCCCTCCTGCCCTATGTATTCACAAACTGGTTTGGAATCGCCAATACGGCACCGGAAGGGGTTATCCCTCCCTCCGTGAAATGGTCTTTCTATTTCGGCGCCATTGTCTTTATCGGCGCAGTGCTCTGGACGGTCATCAGGTCGAAGGAGTATTCTCCTGAAGAGTTGAAAAGCTTTGAAGACAAGCAGCCCGGTTCTAGTAATGAGGTTCAGTACACGCAGGAATATCCGGCATTTAAATTCAGGAACGGTGGTTTGGTATGGACCCTGGCCGGACTCCTCGTTGCCAGCCTGATCTATTTTCTGAAGCTTGAGAAAGAGCTGTACATACTGGGATTAGGACTCGCTGTTTTCGGAATTCTGCAACTGCTTGCTGCATACATGGTTGACCGGAAGGTTGTAAACGGACTCACCGAAATCCTTACTGATTTAAAAAGAATTCCCACAACCATGGGACAACTTGCTATTGTTCAGTTCTTTTCCTGGCTGGCACTGTTCTCGATGTGGATTTATACCACCTCGGCAGTAACCAACCATGTATTTGGAACCAGCGATACCACCTCCCAACTATACAATGACGGCGCCGATTGGGTAGGTGTGCTTTTCGGTGTTTACAATGGTTCCGCTGCTTTATTTGCATTTCTTCTTCCCGTTCTCGCCCGTATGACCTCACGGAAAATAACACATGCCATTGCGCTGATTGTAGGTGGATTAAGTCTTTGCAGCATTTACCTGATCAAAGACCAGAACCTGCTGCTAATTCCTTTTATCGGTATCGGACTGGCCTGGGCCAGTATTCTCTCGATGCCGTATGCCATTTTGACCGGTTCTCTGCCTGCCTCCAAAATGGGTGTTTACATGGGGATATTCAATTTCTTCATCGTTATACCCCAGATTCTGGCTGCCACAATTCTCGGTTTTCTCACCCAGCATCTCTTTGGCGGACATGCGGTCTATGCGTTGGTTTTCGGCGGGGTATCCATGCTGATCGCTGCTGCATCTGTCCTGTTCGTAACGGATCGGGATGATCTGAAAAGAGCGGCAAAATGATTCGTGCCTGCATTTTTGATCTTGACGGTGTGGTTGTAAATACGGCCCGATATCATTTCCTGGCCTGGAACCGCCTTGCAAAAGAACTGGGCTTTTTTTTCAGCGAAACGGACAATGAACTCCTGAAGGGAGTCAGCCGCATGAGGTCGCTCGACATCCTTCTTGAAACCGGCGGGTTGGATCTGCCGGTTGATCAAAAGGAGATACTTGCTGCCAGAAAAAACGAATGGTATCTGGAATTTATACGGAAAATGTCCCCCGACGAAATACTCCCCGGGGTTACACATTTCCTGGAACTTCTGAGAGCAGAAGGAATTCCGGCGGCAATGGGCACGGCCAGCAAAAATGCCGGATTGATCCTTAAGCAGATCGGCATGGAACACGTTTTTGATTGCCTGATCGATGGATACCAGGTTACCCATGCCAAGCCGGATCCTGAAGTATTTCTGAAAGCGGCTTCCTCCATGGGAATGGCACCAGAACAATGCGTTGTTTTTGAGGATGCGCTGGCTGGAATCGAGGCAGCCCATCGCGGCGGCATGAAATGCATTGGCGTCGGAGATCCCGGTGTCCTTAAAACTGCCGACAAGGTTATTCCCGGCTTTATAGAAATCAACCTCAACATCCTGTTGTTTTAATAATTGTCACCCATGCACCGGTATCTGCTTGAAGACGAATGGCTGATCATTGAAGACCGATTCGACCCCTCCTGCCACAAGAAATCCGAATCTCTGTTCAGTCTCGGTAACGGTCACATGGGGCAACGGGCAAATTTCGAAGAGACCTATTCAGGACAGAGCCTGCCGGGGAACTACATAGCCGGCATTTATTATCCCGACAAAACCCGGGTAGGCTGGTGGAAAAACGGGTATCCTGAATATTTTGCCAAAGTGCTGAACGCTCCAAACTGGATCGGGTTCAGAATCATGTTTGGACAGGCCGAACTAGACCTCAACACCATGACGGTCAGTTATTTTCGCAGAACCCTGAATATGAAAGAAGGGGTCCTGTATCGCGAATTTGAAGCAGCATGGCCTGATGGGAAGTGTGTCAGGGTTGAAACCTCGCGGTTTCTTTCGATGGCCAATCGTGAGCTGGCGGCGATACGGTTTATGATCACTCCGTTGAATTTCAATGGTGAACTTGTTGCTGATCTTTTTATTGACGGAGCAGTTACTAACGAGGATTCAAACTACGATGAGAGATTCTGGGAGACCATGGGCCATTCCTTCAGGGGTCCCATTGGATTTCTACAAAGCCGCACCCGGAAAAGCGAATTTGATATTTGCATCGGGATGTATTCCAGCATGACCTGCGGCAACAACGGTAAAACGATCCCTGCCAGATGCTATTCCACCCGCGACAGCGTTGGCCATCATTACTGCCAGAAGGTTAACCAGGGCGAACAGGTGATCTTAACCAAGCTGGTTTCTGTAACCACATCCCGTGATTACAAGAAGTTGGCACTCTTGGATAAATCTGAAGGGATTCTGGCTTCTTCACAGGCAAAGGGATTCATCACGCTCAGATCAGAACATATAAAGGTTTGGGAAGAAAAGTGGAAAAATTGTGACATCAAAATCGACGGTGACGTTTCTGCCCAACAGGGAATCAGGTTTAATATTTTTCACCTCAACCAGACTTACACCGGGCACGATCCCAGGTTAAACATCGGACCAAAGGGGTTTACAGGCGAAAAATACGGAGGCAGCACGTATTGGGATACCGAAGCTTTCTGCCTTCCATTTTACCTGAGCACCACTGATGCAAAAGTGGCCAGGAACCTACTGCTTTACAGGCACAACCACCTGGGAAAAGCAATAGAGAATGCCGGAAAACTGGGTTTCACCGGAGGGGCCGCCCTATTTCCCATGGTTACCGTAAATGGCGAGGAGTGCCATAATGAATGGGAAATCACTTTCGAGGAGATACATAGAAATGGTGCAATTGCTTATGCTATATTTAATTACATAAGGCATACCGGGGATGAATCTTACCTGACCGATTATGGCCTCGAAGTTTTAATCGGCATATCCAGATTCTGGTCTCAGCGCTTGACCTATTCCGATGAAAAGCAGGCTTATGTAATGCTGGGGGTTACCGGTCCGAATGAGTATGAAAACAATGTTCACAACAACTGGTACACCAATTACATCGCCGCATGGACCCTTTCTTATACCATGGAATGCATGGAAACCGTCCGTGCGGCCGATCCCAGACATTTTTCCCGGCTGCTTGATCTGACGAACCTGAATGTTGAAGCCGAGACCCATAAATGGAAGACCATACAGGAAAACATATACTATCCGACAAACAAGGAAAGGGGAATTTTTCTCCAACAGGACGGTTATCTGGACAAAGAACAACTCTGTGTTGAAGATCTGGATCCTGCTGAGCGACCACTGAACCAGAACTGGTCCTGGGACCGCATACTCCGTTCCTGCTTCATAAAGCAAGCCGACGTTCTCCAGGCTCTCTATTTCTTTGAAAATCATTTTGACACCGATACTGTCCGCCGGAATTTTGATTTTTATGAGCCGCGTTGTGTACATGAATCATCCCTGTCCCCCTGCGTGCATTCCATTTTAGCAAGCCGGCTTGGCTATAGTCAAAAAGCCTATGATCTCTACCTCAGGACAAGCCGGCTCGACCTGGATGATTACAACCATGAAGTCCACCAGGGATGTCACATTACCAGTATGGCAGGAACATGGATGGCAGTGGTTGAGGGATTTGCCGGAATGAAGGTCGCTGCCAACCAGTTGCATTTCAATCCGGTTTTGCCGGAAGGCTGGACTTCCCTCTCCTTTTCCGTTCATTTCCGTGAAAGCCTGTATTCTGTAAACATCACCAGTGATTCCATTATAATCAGTGACCGTAATTACAGGGAAACAAAAATCAGGATTGGCTCGTTTGAGTATCCAATAAAAGGTGAAGATATACTCAAGGTGCAATTATGAAATTACCTACACTTCTTGGCTTACTTTGGATGTGTTCCTGGATTTCCGGACAACCTCAGGGTGATCCGAAGTTCCGTTTCATGGTGCAGGAAGACGTAAGCCTGACTATTCCTTTTGATTTCTCGCAGAACCTGATCATCATCCCCATGAGGATCAATCAATCCCCCCCCCTGAGATTTGTCCTTGATTCCGGAATCAGTAACTCCATTATCACAGAATTGACCGGGGTGGACACGCTGCTGCTGAATTTTGCACGGCTGGTGAAAGTAACGGGTTTGGGGGAGGGCTCATCAGCAGAAGCCTATTATTCTGCGGGAAACCGGCTGACAATTGACCACCCGGACGGCCTTGGGCGGGGCCTCGTCAAGGAATCCGGTGAGGTATATGTACTTACTGCCGACCAGTTCGAACTTTCAAAGCAATTGGGGTTTCAGGTGAACGGGCTTATCGGTTCCGAACTTTTTAATCAATTCATCATCCAGTTTGACCCGATAGAAAAAACGATTCTTTTTCACGACCGCAGTACATTCAATTATAAACGCCTGAAAAGGAATTATTCCAGAATACCCCTTACCATCAAAGCGGGGAAAGCCTACGTGGATGTCAGTTTTGTTCAGGAGGACGGATCCGAATTATTGACTCACCTGCTTATTGATACCGGGGCCAGTCTCTCTTTCTGGATCTCGGCAAAGTCGGATCCACAAGTCAAAATTCCCACCAAAACAGTTAAAGCCATGCTTGGTCAGGGTTTGAACGGAGATATTACAGGCATAAACGGCCGGTTGCTCCAGGCAAGGTTAGGTCCGTTTAGCTTCCGAAAGCCCCTGGTTGCGTACCCGGATTCTGCATCGGTTGGAGAAATCGCCCTAAACAGTGAGCGCCATGGCAGCATGGGGAATGATATACTCCGGCGCTTTACGGTCTATATGGATTTCAGTGGTGGCGCCATGTATCTGAAACCCAATAAATGGTTTTATTCCTCCTTCAGCTATAACCGTAGTGGCATGGAGATAGAAAAACCCTTCCCGCAGCTGCCCGTTTTCGCGGTCTACAGCGTTATGGACGGCTCGGCGGCATACAAGGCAGGGATTAAACCCGGAGACCAGATTGAATACATCAATTTTATTCCGGCCTATAGCCTGACCTTAGATGATTTTAATCATATTCTCCATGGCGAAGAAGGAAAAAGCGTGAATCTTCGAATTAATCGTGACGGAAAACAGTTTCGGACAAAGTTCAGGCTTGAAGGAAAAATTTAAACCTATACTACTGATATATTGATACTTGACTAACTTTATCAACACTGATGTTAGTAACAAAACTGTTCTGCGAAAAAATAAATTATCATTTTTGAATTTGTATAAAAATAAACAATACTTTTGTAGCGAATTTTAAAAGGATTCCTGATAGTAATATTTGTTTCTTTTACAACATTATTCAGAATTTAATCATCATTACTACTAATACCTTAAACGGAGGATTTAAAAATGAAAATCAAATTGTTATCCGGTGTTGCAATCGTAGGTCTGGCTCTCGTATTTGCTGGTTGCCAGAAGTATCCCCAGACTGAAGTTGATGCTGCTAATGCTGCAGTTGAAGCTACCAGAGCTGTTCAGGCTAATCTTTATGTTCCCGAAGAATTCAATGCTCTTCAGGATTCATTGACCACTGTTCTTGCAGCTGTTGAAAAAGAAAAATCAAAACTTTTCTCCAACTACAAAGACGAAGTTGCCAAGCTGACCGCTACCACCGCTATGGCTCAGACTGTTGCTAACAACGCTACTGCCAAGAAAGAACAGCTGAAGCAGGAAACTGCAGCTAATCTGGTAGAAATTGCTACCCTGATGGAACAGAACAAAGAAATGCTTGCCAAAGCTCCTAAAGGAAAAGAAGGCAAAGCAGCTCTCGAAGCTATCGCAGCTGAACTGGCCACCATCGAAACCGGTGTAGGCGAAGTAAACAACAAACTCGCCAGCGATGATATCATCAACGCTGCTAATCAGGCAAAAGCCCTGAAAGAAAAAGCAACGGGTATCAACACCGAGTTGACCGAAGTAATGGCAAAAGTTAAAAAAAGATAAGCCCTAATAGGCATAAACTTTGATCTTTAGTAAACCCCGGAATCAACAAAGGTTCCGGGGTTTTTTAAATCAACCGCACTGAATGGCCCGTCGACTGAAAAGAAAATACCGGATTGCCCTCATCTCTTTTGTGGTGCTCATTCCGCTCACTATAACAGGTATTTTTTACTGGGGAACACCGGAACCTCCGGATCAGGAACTGGAAAAGGCAAATAGTGCCATTGCCATCGCCAGAAACACCATTTCGCCTGATTTTATTCCTCAGGCTTTGCGCGATGCAGCAGTACTTTACGATTCCGCAATGGTATACTGGAGAACAGAGAATGAGAAATTTATTCTAAAACGGAATTACAGTAAGATCCGTACCCTTGCAATCCGGGCGGAACAACTTGCTCTGGCGAGTCCTAAAATAGCGAACCAGAATTCGGTGGGATTCCTGGCCGCAATTGAGTCCGACATTGAAAAGGCAAAAAAGGACACCGCTCAAATAGAGCAATTATACAGCCGGCTCCCTCTGCCAACCAGCATTAATAAAAAATATTCCCAGGGTCTTCTCCTGCTTAACGAAGCAATCCAGAACCTTGAACAAAAGAATTATAAAGTTTGCCGAACCAAACTTGAATCAGCCAAGGCAAATCTATCTGATGTGGCCCGGCACACGCAAAACCTCCTGACCGACTATTTTGCTAATTTATCGATGTGGAAAAGATGGGTCGATCAAACGATCAAAGAATCATCACAGAATCAATCCGTTGCCATAGTTGTAGATAAATTCGCAGGAAAATGCTTTCTATACAAAAACGGAGTCCTGAAAACAACGTATGACGTCGAACTTGGGAAAAACTGGATCGGCGAGAAAAAATATTCGGGCGACAAGGCTACACCGGAGGGTAAATACAAGATCACAAAGAAGAAAGATGGCAGGCAGACTAAGTACTCCCTGGCCTTGCTCCTGAACTATCCCAACGACGAGGATAAGAGAAGATTTCAGGAAGGTATCCGCAACAAAACCATTCACCGGAACGCTAAAATCGGCAGCTTGATCGAGATTCACGGAGGAGGAGGAAAAGGAGTAAATTGGACAGACGGATGTGTTGCACTCGACAATGACCAGATGGCAGCCCTGTACCGTCTTGTTTCTGTGGGTACGACCGTGACAATAGTAGGATCCCTTCAACCGTTAACAGAAGTAATTAAAAGACCAAAACCATGACCGAAAGAGAATTTCTGGCTGATTCCGTAGAACCGGTTCAACCGGCAGGATCAGGTCAACCTCCCAAACCCCTGAAATCACTGGGCAGGAGAATACTTGGCTGGCTTGCCACTTTCATCGGAGTAATTCTTTTTTTCACATTTTGCCTCTATCTCCTGTTTGTCGTGATCCCTCAAGGGCCCGAGATTGCCCTGGCAAGAGGTATCGGAAAGGATACTTCCTTAACAATTACAAAAATCGCGGTTGACTCGGTCAAAGTCAAAAAAGAGATCGCACTGCTGGAGAAAAAGATCGATAAACTGACTACCCAGGGGCCTTACCTGATAGTTAATACCACGGATAACCGTTTCTACCTTTATAGTGGGAAAGAACTCATACGGGAGGGAAGGTGCTCAACCGGTAAAAACACCCGGTTAATCGCTAAGAAAAGGAATTATGAGTTTAAAACCCCAAGGGGTGTTCATACCGTTCAATCGAAACAAAAAAACCCCGTTTGGGCCAAACCCGACTGGGCCTTTATTGAAGAAGGTCTTCCCATTCCCCCGCCAGGTCATGAATCAAGGTTTGATGCCTATACTCTTGGTGATTACAAACTTGCAATCGGTGATGGCTACATGGTTCATGGAACTTTATACAAGCGAAGAATGGGACTGCCTGTGACACATGGCTGCATCCGGCTGCTTGATGAGGACCTTGAAGTTGTTTATAATACCATGCCCATCGGATCTAAAGTGATAATCTATTAATTCTACTGTTTTGAAAACACTGAAAATATTAGCCTTGTTGCTGGGTCTGATGATTCTTGGAGCCCTTTCCTGGCTCCTTATTTCAGCCATGAAGGCCCCTCACAGTTTTATTGAGGAGTTCAAAACGGAAATGGCCGGCATCAAGAACAACAAGGTCATCCTTTCCTATCCGGACGACCTTCTTGAGAGGAAAACCAGACTCGATTCAAGGCTCGCAATGTCGGATGACGATTCCATCGGGCTTCGGATCAACCTGAAGGAGAAGTTCCTGTATCTGGAAATCAAAGGAATCGTACTGCACAAAACTCCCATTCTTGAGCAAAAATCAAGCAGTTTTTTTAAGCACCTGTCTGTTGCCGAAAAATATGTCCTGTTCCACAACCCCCTTACGATCCAGAAGGATGACGCAACCATTTCAAAGGATCAGTTTCAGGAAGTGATCGCTCCAAAAGATACCATTGAAGCAGCCAAAATGACGGAAATCATTCCTGATACCACCCTCACCGAACCTGTGATGTACAGGCTCTATCTCAATCATGGGATCCGGGTTCAGATAACGGGTCAGCTACCCGACTCGATTCCGCAGTTCTGGCCACGCTTCCGTTTTGATTACCGCGATCGCTACAAATACCTGAAGGAATTGACCAGAAGCGTGATCCGCAACAAACCAGCACCTTACCAGCCAACCATCTCGCTGGTAATCAATTCCAGGGATGCTGAAGCCATTTACAGGGCGGTGCCAAAGAAAGGCAACGTCATACTGGAATTATAGCCTGTTTCACTTCCTTGGCGGGTTCTTCCTTAATGATCTTTTCTGCATAGGAAACCCCTTTTTTAATCCATTCCTTTGGTTTCTGCGTATTGTTCCAAAAGTTTCTGGGCGGCACGTTCGGCCAGGGCTGAAATGGTGAGGGAGGGATTGACCCCGGGATTTGCCGATATGGCTGAACCATCAATAATGAACAGGTTCTCATATCCGAAAACCTTGTGGTTCTTGTCAATCACACCGCTCCCGGAATCCTTGCCCATACATGCACCGCCCAGGATGTGAGCTGTAGTCGGTATTCCGAATAAAGACTCCGTCGGCAGAACAAGCGGCTTGCCATCGATAATTCTGGCATAATCAGTTGCAAGCATCTGGGCTTCGGGGATAAAGGCGGATGGTGCCGTTCCATTTTCCACCCGGGTACGAAGTCCAAAAAAACCCCGGCTTAGCCTAAGGGTTGAATCACGGGTCTGCATGAACAGAAGAATCTGGGTCCTGTCGGCCCAGTTGCCGGTAAAGTAAACCCGGAAATTGGCGACCGGATGCACCAGGAAATCTTTCAGAATCCGGCCTATCCTTCCGGGAAGGGTTCTTCCGGAAATCATGGGTGCCATCAGGAGCCGCCAGAAACCTGACCCCGACGGATAACGCACGGGTTCAAGGTGGCTGAATTCATCGGTGTGCACAATCGAGCCAATGGCTATCCCTTCCGAGAATTTTTTAGTTTTATCTTTGCTGACCACGCCGATCAATGCTTCATTATTGGTCCTGATCCCAGCCCCAACAAGGTCAGACAAATCAGGCAGGCTCGATTTTTTCAACCGAAGCAAAAGGGGAACCGTTCCAAGCACCCCACCGGAGAAAATGAATGCCTTTGTCTCAATTTCCTGACGCTTGAACCCCCCGGTTTTCTTAACCGCAATGCGGTAACCCCCGCTGCCGCTTTTACCGATCGGCCTGACATCCACAACCCGCGTCCGGTCCATGACCCGTGCCCCCGCTTTTTCTGCAAGAAACAGGTAGTTCTTATCCAGTGTGTTCTTTGCATTGTATCGGCAACCAACCATACAGCCACCGCAAAACCGGCATCCCTCACGGTCAGGTCCTTCACCATTGAAATAAGGGTCAACAACCTTTTGTTCAGGTTCACCAAAGAACACGGCAACCTCAGTAGGATGAAAACAATCCCTCTTTCCAATAATCTGCGACAACCTTTCCAGTGCCTCATCACCCGGACCGAATTTTGGATTGGTTTTCGTACCCAGCATTTGCCTGGCCGTGCCATAATGAGGTTGGAGCTCCTGCTCCCAGTCTGCCAGATCTTTCCAGGAACCCGATGTAAAAAAAACAGACTCAGGCACGGGAAGGGTATTGGCATAGACGAGGGATCCACCCCCGACGCCTGCCCCGGCCAGGACGGTAATATGTCGAAATAACCGGATCCGGAAAAAGCCGTAAAATCTCAGGCCGGGTACCCACAACCATTTTACAAGGTTCCAGTTACGCTTTGGAAAATCGGCAGGGGTAAACCTTCGGCCTTGTTCCGCCAACAAAACTTTATAACCACTTTCTGCTAAACGCATTGCGGTTATTGATCCGCCAAATCCGGATCCCATTATGACAAAATCGTATTCCATCAGCTGGTTAGAATTTGGTGAATTTGCTTATTATTTCAGACATCAGGAAAAAAGACTATTTTTATTCACTTCGGCTAGCATTATTCTATCATCAAAACAGGACAATCATGAAACGGATCAAATTCTCCCTGGCTTTGCTTTTAATCCTCATTATCAGCGCATCATGTGCGGTAAAGCAGGTTGAAGTACCCCAAACCGGCCCCTCTACTTCTGTGGTTCACCCGGACTGGATAAAGTCATCCGTCATGTACGAAGTGAATATCAGGCAATACACCCCTGAAGGCACCTTCAATGCATTCACGCAGAAATTGCCAAGGCTTAAGGAGCTTGGCGTTGAAATCTTATGGTTGATGCCTGTTAACCCTATCGGAATTAAAAACCGGAAAGGCCCCCTGGGATCCTATTACAGTGTGATGGATTACAAGGATGTAAACCCGGAATTCGGTACCATGGATGATTTTAAGGCCCTTTTAAAAAGAACTCATGAATTGGGCATGTTCCTGATCATTGATTGGGTTCCAAACCATTCATCATGGGATAACCCATTGATAACCAGTAATCCTGAGTTTTATGCCAAGGACAGCACCGGCAATATGTATTCACCCTGGGATTGGACCGATGTTGTCCAGTTCGATTATAAGCAACCCGGAATCCGGGCATATCAGATTGATGTTATGAAATTCTGGCTGACCGACGTGGGCATTGATGGTTTCCGCTATGACGTGGCCCACCAGGTACCCGTTGATTTCTGGAATGATGTACGCCCCGCCCTTCAGCAGGTAAAGCCCGATGTGCTGATGCTGGCCGAAGCCGAGCAGCGCTTCCTTCATGAGAAATCCATGGATATGTCGTACGGATGGGAATTGCACCATATCATGAACCAGGTTGCCCAGGAAAAAGCAGATGTCTCAGCTATTGATGCATACTTTGAAAGAGCAGCAAAAGATTATAACAGTCATGATATCAGGATGTATTTTACTTCCAATCATGATGAGAATTCCTGGAACGGTACCGAATGGGAGCGGATGGGCAAAGCCACCGAAGCCATGACTGTTTTCACCTATACGATTCCCGGGATACCCCTGATTTACAGCGGCCAGGAAGCCGGTTCATCAAAGAGATTGAAATTCTTCGAGCATGACCCGATTGAATGGAACGATCATCCTTTTTTCTCCTTGTATCAAAAACTCAATGCCCTGAAAAAAGAGAATGAGGCGCTCTGGAACCCGGGATATGGTGGGAATTATACGCGACTCACAACCGGCAACGATAAAAAGGTAATGGCTTATCTTCGGGAAATCAAGACCAATAAAGTTCTGACCCTTCTTAATTTCAGCCCCGATGAGGTATCCGTTAAACTCGATCCGGAAATGACATCAGGCACCTTTGTCAATTATTTTACGAGGGAAAAAGTCAAACCTTCATCTGTCGAAATCAAGCTGGGTCCATGGGGATACATGGTTTTAACCAAGAAGTAACTGTTTATGATCAAAAAAAAATCGATTTTTTTTCTGGCACTTGTATCTGTTCTTTCGATGAACAATCCGGGTAAATCCCAGGAAGTAGCGGTCCCCCACGACACAAGGGTTTATTATTCTGTTTTTGTTCAGTCCTTTTATGACAGCAATGGCGATGGCATCGGGGATATTCCCGGGCTGACGTCAAAACTCGATTATCTGCAGGACCTGGGAGTCGGGGGTCTCTGGCTTCTACCTGTCCATCCATCTCCAACCTATCATAAATATGATGTAAGTGACTATTATTCAATACATCCTGATTACGGGACACTGGATGATTACAGGAAAATGGTTGCCGAAGCACATAAACGCGGCATGGTTGTTTTGCTCGACCTTGTAATCAATCATACATCAAACCGTATCCGGTGGTTTCAGGAAGCCTCGAAAGGTCCGGAAAATCCTTACAGGAACTATTATATATGGTCTGATAAGAAGAGTGACTTTGATGCTGAACCCTTTCACTGGCACGCCGTACGAAATTCGCAAGGAAAACAAACGGCAGGTCCCCGGTACTACGGATTTTTCTGGTGGGAAATGCCCGATCTGAACTTCGAAAGCACGAAGGTGCGACAGGAGATATTCAATATTGCTTCCTTCTGGCTTAAGGATGTTGGAATTGATGGATTCCGGCTTGATGCCGCCAAGTTCATCTATCCTTCAGAGCAGGTCGAGAAAAACCTGAAATGGTGGAAAGAATTCCGCACTGAGGTATCGAAAATAAAAAAGGATGCACTCATTTTCGGCGAAGTCTGGGGTAATTCAAAAGAGATCGCACCCTATCTCAACAACCGGATGACCGCCTGTTTTAATTTTCAGTTGGCAGACAGTATCCGGAAGAGTCTTCAGGAAGAGACAGACCATTATATCCTGCAGACCTGGATGCAGATTAAAGATACGTATGACAAGGAAAACAGGATGCACCAGGATGCTATTTTTCTTTCCAATCATGATATGAACCGCATCATGACGGAGGTAGGAAATAAAACAAATAAGGTAAAGGTTGCTGCATCCATTCTCCTGACATTGCCAGGGAACCCATTTATTTACTACGGTGAAGAGATCGGGATGCTTGGAGAAAAACCCGATGAGTATATCCGCGAGCCCTTTTTATGGAATGTTGAGGGAGAAGATAAAGGACAAACACACTGGGAGATCCCATATGCTACCAGCTCTCAGACTGTCAAGCCTTTAACCTTTCAAACCGAAGATCCGCAATCTCTGTATCATCACTACAAAAGCCTGATCAAAATCCGTAATGATTCTCCTGCTCTCAGGCAGGGTCAATTTCAGCCTTTGATGCTGGATGGCCGAAAAGTTATCGGATTTCTCAGAATGTTTGAAAATGAAACCGTCATGGTCCTGATTAATATCAGCAGCCAGATGCAGCGTATACCAGCACCGCCGGACATTGGCGAGTTCCGTATGGTTTATGCTACACAGGGTGTTTTCAAGTCTGGAGGAGGAGCCATTTATCTTCAACCATTTTCAACATTTATACTAAAAAGATGAGCGGATTCTTTGGATCTGTTTCGACCCGTGATGTGGTGAACGAGGTATACTACGGCACTGACTATCACTCCCATCTTGGAACCAAAAGGGGAGGATTGGCCTTTTACCATCCCCAGGATGGGTTTCAGCGATCCATCCACAGCCTTGAAAATGCCTATTTCAGAAATAAGTTCGAATCGGAATTACCCCGGTTTAAAGGGAATCTAGGCATAGGTATTATTAGTGACACCGACAGCCAGCCCATCCTGCTGAATTCACATCTGGGGAAATTTGCTCTGGTGACTGTGAGTAAAATCAATAACATAGACAAGCTGACTGACATGTTTCTTGATCTTGGCAGCCAGTTTATGGAAACAACTCAGGGGTTCACCAACCATACAGAGTTGATAGCCAAGCTTATCTGTCAGGAACAAGATTTTGTTTCAGGAATTGAAAATGTTTACCGGCACATTCAGGGTTCCTGCTCCCTGCTTATCCTCACTGAAGGATATCTGATAGCCGCGAGGGACAAGCTTGGAAGAACCCCGGTTATTATCGGTAAGAATATGGATGGATTCTGTGCCGCCTCAGAGAGTTGCTCATTTTCCAATACGGGATATGAAACTCACTATTATTTAGGCCCCGGTGAGATTGTGCGGCTTTCCGCTGAAGGGATGGAATCCTTACGTCCAGCCAATTCAGAAATGCAGGTATGCTCATTTCTCTGGGTGTATTATGGATATCCGCCTTCCCATTATGAAGGCATCAATGTAGATGAATCCCGGTATCATTGCGGGGCGGCACTAGCCAAAAGGGATCAGGTTGAAGCAGATTTTGTCTGCGGCATTCCTGATTCAGGGGTTGGGCATGCCTTGGGATACAGCAACCAGCGAAAGCTTCCGTACAAGAGGGCTTATACAAAATATACCCCGACCTGGCCGCGGAGTTTTATGCCCCAGGATCAGGACACGCGTGATCTCGTTGCAAAAATGAAGCTGATCCCGAATGCTGACCTCGTAAAAGGTAAGCGCATCGTTTTTCTCGACGACTCGATCGTCAGGGGAACGCAGCTGAAAGATAACACCCGCGACCTTCATGCCTGTGGTGCAGAAGCCGTTCACATGCGAATTGCCTGTCCCCCGCTGACTTTTCCCTGCATGTTCCTGAACTTTTCCCAGTCGAGAAGCACCATGGAACTGGCTACACGAAAGGCCATTACCCAATTGGAGGGAGAGCAGAAGAATTTTGCGGATTATGTTGACCCGGCCAGCGTTAAATATAAGGCTATGGTTCAGCAGATCGCGACAAACCTCGGCCTCGATTCGCTGATGTATCAGGATCTTCCCGACCTGGTTAAAGCAATCGGCCTGCCCAAGGAGAAACTCTGTACCCATTGCTGGGACGGTTCTAGCAGGTTTTAATCCATTCCCGGGCATTGACGAAAGCCTCAAGCCAGGGCGTAAGTTGGTCTTCATTTCTGCCAGTCGGGTAATATGGCCATTGCCAGGGCAGAAATGCCCTTTCGAGGTGCGGCATCATAACAAGGTGGCGCCCGTCGTCAGAGCACAATCCCGCAACGTTTTCAGGCGATCCGTTTGGATTTCCGGGATACCTGGAATAGCTGAACCGTACGGGGGCATTGTAGGCCGACACCGGTTCAGGCAGCACAAAGAGACCTTCGGCATGTGCAACCCAGACGCCCAGCCGGCTGCCGGCCAGAGATCCCAACATCACAGAATTATTGGGCAGAATATCAGCATTGACAAACCCTGACTCAAATTTCCCTGACCTGTTCAGATGCATTTTCGGATGGTCTTTCCTGCCGGGATATACCAGATCGAGTTCCATCATTACCTGGCACCCGTTGCAAACTCCGAGGCTCAGAGTGTCGTGCCTTGAATAATAGTTCTCAAGGGCTTTTTTGGCTTTTGGATTATACAGGAATGCACCGGCCCATCCCTTTGCAGAGCCAAGTACATCAGAATTCGAGAACCCGCCGACAAAAACAATCAGGTTGATATCCTCAAGGGTTTCACGCCCCGATATCAGATCCGTCATGTGAACGTCTTTAACGTCCATGCCTGCCAGATGCATCGCATAGGCCATTTCTCGGTCGCCGTTTACGCCTTTTTCCCTGATAATGGCGGAACGTATCCCTGAAGCCGTCCGACGCTTGGGATTAATCCCGAAATCGGCAAAATGGCCACTGAAGTCTGATGAAAATCTAAACGCGAGTGGCTGCTTTTTGTAATTGTCGAATCGCTCCAGGGCATGGTCCGGACCTGATTGTTGTCGATCCAGAAGGTACGATGTTTTGTACCATTGGTCGCGCAGGGAGTCAATATCGAGAGTAAAGCTTTTGCCGGATGCCGTGATTGATAAAACTCTGTCCGGAACCGGCTCGCCGATCCGGTAAAACCGGACACCGGCCTCCGTGAGAATATTCCTGACCGTGTCAACTTCTTCAACCTGGATGACCAATGATGGCTGTTCAGAAAAGCAGGCTTTCACCAGATCGGTGGCAGGAAGGGGGCTAAGGTCAATGGATGCTCCTCCGGACTGGTTGGCAAAGCACATTTCAAGTAGTGTCGTGATCAGGCCGCCGGCGGATACATCATGCCCGCTAAGGATCATTCCACTACCGACAAGTGATTGAATGGCATCAAAGGCTTTACTGAACCCGGCGGCGGGTGCGGCATCCGGGGCTTCATTACCGAGCCGGTTCAGGATTTGTGCAAAACTGCTGCCTCCCAGGTTGAATTTTCCGTCGGAAAAATCTATATAAAAGATAGCTGATGCTTGATTCTGGCAGAGAACGGGTTTTACGGTTTTTCTCACCTCTGTCACTTCAGCAGCTGAAGAGACTATAACCGTTCCAGGCGAATAAACGACCGTGCCATCCGGATACTTCTGGGTCATGGACATGGAGTCCTTGCCTGTTGGAACGTTGATCCCAAGGTCGCAACAAAAATCGCTCAGCGCCTTGACAGCCTGATAGAGCCGTGCATTCTCGCCGGGATTCCTTGCCGGCCACATCCAGTTGGCTGAAAGTGATACGGACTTCAGTCCTTCAACCAAGTGTGCCCATACCAGGTTGGTGAGTGCCTCCGCAACAGCAAGCCTGGATCCTGATTCCGCCGAAATTACGGCGGCTGCCGGTGCATGGCCGATGGATGTGGCAATACCCGCTTTACCCTGATAATCAACAGATACAACGGCCAGATTATTGAGTGGCAATTGTATCTCTCCTGCAGTCTGCTGCATGGCGCCTTTCCCGGTTACGGAACGGTCAACCTTATTCGTCAGCCAATCTTTACAGGCAACACCTTCCAGCTGTAATACCTGATCCAGGTATAATTCTAGCTTGCCGGGATCATACTCAAGTGGCATAAAAGTATTGTGATCAGTCTGATCTGTCAAAATTGTTTTGGGAGGCTTTCCAAAAAAATCCTCAAGTACCAGGTTAATGGGTTTTTCACCGGTCCGGCGGTCGGTGAACAACAACTTGTGGTCGCCGGTGATTTTACCTACCTCATACATGGGAGCCCTCTCACGACTGGCAATTTCCCTTAACTGTCCAAGGTCCTTTTCAGCCAGGATCATACCCATTCGTTCCTGAGATTCATTACCGATCACCTCCTTTGCGGACAAGGTAGGGTCGCCTACCGGGAGTTGATCCAGGTAGATCTCGCCTCCGGCTTCCTCCACCAGTTCGGACAGGCAGTTTAAGTGTCCTCCTGCTCCGTGATCGTGAATGGAGCGGATAGGATTTACCCCTGACTCAGCGAGGGCCCGTATTGCGTTATATACTCTTTTCTGCATTTCCGGGTTCGACCGCTGTACGGCATTCAATTCAATCCGATTGCCGAATTCCCCGGTGGCAACGGATGAAACAGCTCCTCCACCCATTCCAATCCTGTAATTATCCCCACCGAGTACAACAATGATATCACCGGGCTGCGGGGTATCCTTAAGGCTATCCTCGCGGTTTCCAAAACCGACACCCCCTGCAAGCATGATTACTTTGTCGAATCCGAGTGTCTTTCCATCCTCCTGGTGTTCAAATGTCAGAAGGCTGCCGCAAAGAAGCGGCTGTCCGAATTTATTCCCGAAATCACTGGCACCGTTCGAAGCTTTAATGAGGATCTCCTCAGGGGTCTGGTATAACCAGTTGCGCGGGGATATCGCTTGTTCCCATTCCCTGCCCCCCCCAAGCCTGGGGTAGGAGGTCATATACACGGCTGTGCCGATGAGTGGAATGCTGGCTTTCCCGCCGGCCATCCGGTCGCGGATCTCACCGCCCGACCCGGTTGCCGCACCGTTAAAAGGCTCAACTGTTGTTGGAAAGTTATGTGTTTCCGCTTTTAGGGAAATTATGGAATCTCTGTTCCTGATGGTGAAAAAATCGGGCTTGTCCTGTGTTGCAGGGGCGAATTGCTCCATTGAAGGTCCTGCAATAAATGCTACGTTATCCTTGTAGGCCGATAATATACGATTAGGATTTACGGTAGAAGTTTTCTTAATGAGGGCAAATAAGGATTCTATTTTAGTCTCGCCGTCAATGATAAACTCTCCGTTGAAGATCTTATGCCTGCAGTGCTCCGAATTCACCTGAGAGAATCCAAATACTTCAGAATCGGTCAGTTTTCTGCCAATCCGGGCTGACAGGTCATCAAGATAGGTAACCTCATCCTGGCTCAATGCCAGTCCTTCGGACTCATTATAGGCCTGAATATTGGTAATCTCAATAACGGGATCGGGGTCATGACTGATGGTAAACAGATCCTGGTTTAATCCCCGGTAGACCACCTGAAGCATCGGATCAAAGTGTGGATGCCCGGTTCCTGCACGCAAAAAAGTTTCAATCCTCTGAATACCGGAAATCCCCATATTAAGGGTAATTTCAACTGCATTGGTCGACCACGGGGTCACCATTTCTTTACGAGGTCCGACAAAAAAACCGTCAAGAGCGTTCCGTTCCAAACGGTTTGCTTTACCAAAAAGCCAATAGAGTTTTTGAAGGTCATGCTCTGCCAAAGCCTGCCTTACACCTACAGCAAAAATTTCAACCGGGGTCTCGTAAAAGAGGATCATAGGATTCTATTTGCCCGCAAAATTACTAAAATCCAGCGAGGCTCAGCCATGATTAACCCAAGCGAATTTCCACAACTTTTCCACCTTCTTGACAAATGGTGGTTTATTGTGAGTATTTGTTAAAATCAACCAGAAATAGAATTAAAATAAAAATAATCAAAAAAAAATCAATTTTTATCAGAATTAATATAATCTTTGTAAAAGTCTAACGCATTTTTTTGAATTAATTACTAATAATTTATGGCCACATCAATTTTCTTCACTGAATCAAGGGACTTTAAGCTGATAAAGGACCGGATCCTGACCCACGAGGACTATTACCTTGCCTACATCTATGCTGACACTACCAACATTAAAATACCCAAGGAGTTAATCAAGGAACTCCCGATATATGGGAATAATTTAATCTGGGTAGATACCGCTTATATGGATACACAGGATATTTCACATCATATAGTCCTTACCATCGGGCAATTGGTGGATCCTGAAGAAGAGATCAATTTCTACATCGTATCCCGCTCCGCTAAACTTGAAAAAACCATAACATTTTTAAGGAATCAGGGTATACCCGCTGAGCTGATTTCCGGCAGCCCTGAAAAACCAGCTCCGGGAAAATCAAAAAGTAACGCTAAAAGAGGCCGGCCGAAGAAGACAGAAGTAAAAGCCGCCACTGAAAAAGAATCCGGGAAAAAACGGGGAAGGCCAAAAAAAGAATCGGCAGCAGTTCCTGAAATTGTCATTCCAGAAACAAAGAAAAAGGTTAAGAAACTGAAAGAAGCCGCAGTGGCTGAATCCGCGCCCAAAAGACGCGGACGCCCAAAGAAAGAAGCTTCTTCCATAACCGAAGCTATCCCGGAAACTCCCAAGAAAAGAGGCCGGCCAGCTAAAGAAAAACCTGTCGTTGAGAAAAAACCTAAAAAGAAACCGGCAAAAAAAGCTAAAGTTGCAAAGGAAAAGAAAACGAAAACTGAAAAAGGACCGAAACCCAGCAAGCCCAGAGCGGAAAAACCGATAACAGTGGAAGAGGTTAATGCCAAACTGGCTCGTTTTGAGATAGAAGACGGTAATAATGCCACCGTATTCAAAGACCTGTTCGGGATGCAGAAAGTAAAAAGACCAAAACTCCTGCCGAAGCTCATCGAAATGATCAGTAAAATAACGGTGGAGGACGATACCGTTGCTGAAAAACTGGTCAATCAGATGGTTTCACAGGGTATCATCGAGGTAACGGCCGATAGCGGTAAAATCCTTTATAAAGACTGACCCTGCATTTGGATAGAAAAAAAGGCCGTAAAAACTACGGCCTTTTTTTTATTTATCCTTTAAACAGCGGAATCCCACTGTAGAGTTTCGCTCAAACCCCCTGGATACGCGCAGTAGCATCTGTCGATACTGCAATTCACGCGGGCCACCCTGAACATACCACCAGCTCGAACCGGGATTAAAATAACTTCCTCCCTTCATCATCACATAATATACGGTACCATCATCATACTCATCGTTGGTCAGCTGCCATACGGATCCGACGAGGTCCTCAAGACCATAAGGATTCGCGCCTTTGGGATGCTTGCCAACCGGTTCCAGCTTTCCGTTACCCGGGTTGCAGTAAGTACTGTCCATCCCTTTAATTCGCTTAACAGTCAGGGTGTTGGTAACCCACTCATCCTCCGTAACAAGCCCTTTGTCCGAACCCCAGGGCCATGCTCTAAGGTCAGGGGTCTGGGCCGCATATTGCCACTCCAGTTCGGTGGGCAGCCTCTTTTCAGCCCATTTTGCATAAGCCTTCGCGTCTTCCTGCGAGATATAGACAACCGGGCAGTTTTCCTCCTTCTTAGCAGGTTTGCCGCTAACCCAGTCCTTTAAATAGTTGACAGTATCGTCCGGGACATATCCCGAAGCCCGCACAAATCCGTAATACTCCTTCTTGGTAACCGGATACTTGTCCATATAAAAGCTGTTGACTCTTACCGGACCGGTGTAAGGATTTGCCGGATAACCTATAAAATCATCTCCATGGGTAGTATTCCAGGTAAACTGTCCTTCAGGAACCATCACCATTCCTTTCGGAGTCTCTGATGCCTTGGACGTCAACTCAACGTGGCTGATCAGCCTGGCTTCACCCGGTTTGATTGTTACAACCCGTTCATCCAGAATCTCGTCATCCCTGAAAAGCTGAATCACAAAATCACCCTCAAAACGGCCAAAATAATCGCCAAGTTTAATGGTTTGAACAGATGTTTTGAATATTTCCGGAGTTTTCTCATAGTCCGGATCACCAGCCCAAATCCGGATTTCGTCTCCGGTTTTCGCTGAAAAAGTCAAACGGTCAATGACCAGGCTGACGTTGAGCACTTCAGGAAAACGAATCACAGAACTTACCGCACCTTCGTTATTAGTCCCGAGCCAGGAACGGTGAAACGCATCGGTCCTTACCGGAATATAGCTTTTCCCATCCAGCAACACCGGCTGCAATTCGCGATGCTCCCATATATCCACCCAGTGATATCCCGATGATGCCTCCCCTTCAAACAAGGGGCCCTCAAATCCTTCCGGAACAAGACTGAGGATGGTATATACAGTTTTACCTCCTAACGGCCATGAATTGACGTAAACCTGATCATTAAGAGTGGGTATGAGGGGAACGAAATTATATTGAACAAAATTGGAGGTACTCTCCCTCAGCACTCTGAGCGTCCTGCCAAAGAAACGGTAATCTTCCGCGATCCAGTCCGGCCTTCCCGGCTTGAAAATGTTAAGCTCTGTGCCGTATCCATTAAAAAATGAGGTAGCGTATTCCCTTCTGATGGGCTCAAATGCCAGTTCAGCTACCCTGAAAATCGCAAAATCGGGCTTTATTAACTTGTTCAGATTGAGCAAGGGTGGATAATAGAGTGCATTATGCACCCTTCCTGAAACAATTCCCGGCATATCCAACGGAACTGCCATGCCTTCGCTGTACATGACGACCCCTTTTCTGACACTGTCCGCAGCATGCTGGAGCTCCATCGATGAACTGCCTTTGGTATCCAGGACCACGCCATCGGCCCCGATTTTGCCCACCATTTCAGCCATGCCGGTATAATGGTTTTCCGCGCGTGTATCAGCATCCCATGGGTTATAACAAATAAAAAACCTCGCGCCGTGTGAGCGGCACATATCGGCAATAGCTGAGATCTGCGAAATCCCGCCAGGCATATCCCGGAACAGGTCCCATTGATTTCGCTGGTCGAGGCCAAGAGAGGGCCAGGTTGGCCAGATCCCGATAAAATCATCGCCTCCGTACCATTTTTCCCCTCTTTCAAGAAAACTCTCCAGATTATATTTCAATTCCTTGCTGTCAAAATACTGATGATCCCATCCATAGATCAGGTGGGAGGCGTAAGTATGCCGTATCCATTTCAGGTCTTCCCTTTCATACAGCGTGTTGTCAAAGGATTCGAGGTCATACAGCATCCGGTCCTGAAACATCACCCGAAGACCTTCCTGCCAGGCACCGGAGAAGGTATCTGCATACAGGGTATAGGTCACCGAACTTCCGGGAATCAGGATATTCTCAAACCGCCGGACCTGCGCCTTATCGGACCCTGTCCTTCTGGAGAGGGCGCAGATATTCGCACCAGCAATCCGAACTTCCGAATAACCCAGATTCCAGGCGTTGTCAGGCACAATAACATTTACCGGAACCAGGCCGGGCCTGAAGATGTGCGTCCTTGATAACCGGTGCCTCCCCAGGCCCGTTATATAAACCTTTTCGGGGCTCTCCCCAAAGGGGACAATATTCCATACCTCCAGTGTATCACGTTGTGTCAGGTTTTTAAGGCGGATGGTTCCTCTCCAGCCTGGCCGGAATCCTTCATCCTGCCTGAACACCAGTTCAAGCCTGGTATCCAGCCTCGCTATCACGGAATCCTTTGTGCTGATGACCTTAAACTGCCGGGTATCAAAGAGAGTCTCCCCTATCCTGAAGCTGATCAGTGGCATGTTAACAGTCAGCCTGGAACCATCCTCACGATCCATATAATTGATTACCAGGCCATCCTGTATTGAAAGCCCGCATGACTTCATATCCTGGCCAAAAGCTGTCAGACCTGACCACATCAGGAAACTGGCTAAAATCAGTTTTTTCATGATTACCTGAGATTCTTTGAGAAAAGTTGATACCGTTTATAAATTTTGCCGCCAATGCGCTCATATTCTGCACACATGGCCGTATTGGATACGAGGACTAAGTGGCTGTCAATATACTTCTTGCCAGTTTTTCTGGCAGAGTCAAACATCTTAAGGCCCATGATTACATCCAGACCCCTTCCCCGATAGGGTTCATCAACTGCACCAAGAAGGCTCACTATCCGGTCGGATTTCCGGCCTGAGCGGAGTACCGTCAGAAGACCGAAGGGCAGCAAATAACCCTTGCATTTCTGCAGGCCACGGCTAATGTCAGGCATGGCCACAACATAGGCAACAACCTCTCTTTTCATATTCTCAATGATCTTGATAAACCTGGGATTCAGAAAGATAATAAACCGGTTGGCAAAATCATCCATTTCCCGCTCATCATAGGGAAGGGCTCCATAAATCTGCCGGAAAGCACGATTCGTCAGTGAAAGAACCGGCCGGATATACCTTCGCAGCTGCAGCAATGTAGTGAATTCAATGACCCTGAATTCCGAATTCAGCTGCTCAAGCCGTGGAATTATCCGCTGGTACACTGCAGGTGTGGTAGCCGGAATTTCTGCCAGGTAGGACACCAGATTGATTTCAGGAGCATACCCCTCGTTTTTAACCAGGTCAACCTGATAGGGATAGTTGCAATTGGCAGCCAGAACAATCTGTTCGTCGAATCCTTCGGTTAAGTAACCCTGTGGCTCTTTGTCAGAGAATCCCAGCGGCCCCACCACCTTATCCTTGCCAAGCGCGGCTGCCCATCGCTCAACCTCAGAAAGCAGCAGGTGAGCAACTTCCTGGTCATTATAGGTTTCCAGATAACTAAACCGGGCGTTGTTCTCGTCCTTAATTTCATTGTATCTGTGGCTAACAAGGCCCATGATTCTCCCGACAGGAATGTTATCACGATACGCCAAAAGCCGTATATGGTCGCAACTTTTAAAAGAACGGTTTTTCCTTGGATTGAAAAAACTCCATTCATCCATGTAAATGGGGGGAATCCAGTTGCTATGCCCCGTATGGATCTTTGCCGACAACTTGACGAAGTCGCGAAGATCCTTACCGCTAATTACTTCACGGATAGTTAATCCCATACCTGATTAAGTTTAATCCTTCCCTGACAGCAAACTATAAAACAGAAAAGGCCGGTTGACCGGCCTCTGATTTTATTTTCCCTCGTTATCGAGATCTTCAAATTCCACACTGCTGAATGCCTTCTCCACAGCTTCAGCAGGCTTCTCATCAAAGCCCACCTGTCCTCTTATTTTTATTATAAAATCAATGGCATCCTGATAACCCTCGGCAAACTTATCAAAATCCTCTTTGTAAAGAAAGATCTTATGCTTCTCATAATGAGGCTGCCCCTCCCGGTCAAAAACCTTTTTACTCTCGGTTATTGTCAGGTAGAAATCATCTTTGCGCGTCGACTTGACATCAAAAAAATAGGTCCGCTTCCCAGCTCTCACCACTTTGGAATAAATCTCATCCCTGTCCTGGCGATCCAAATCTTCACTTTTTTCTTTTTCAGACATAATTCCAGGTTTGATTTATCAATGCTTTTGGTTTGTTAACGGTCAAAAGTAGAAAAAAAACCATACCTTTGCTGACCTCCAATAAAAAAAGTTCTTTAAGAAGATGATCAGCAGAAGATTATTACGGGTCAAAGCATTACAGATTCTATATGCCTATCGTGCAACTGAAAACCCAAGCATAAACCGAGCCGAAAAAGAGTTGATTTTCAGTATAGAAAAAAGCTACGACCTCTATCATCTGATCTTTCTTCTGTTAACTGACCTAACCTTGTATGGCCGGCAAAGAATGGAGATAGCGCGGTCAAAGTTTTTCCCAACCGAAGAGGAGGCGAATCCTAATGCCCGTTTTCTTGACAACCGACTGATTGCACAGATTGAAGAAAGCAAATCTTTCAGGCAATACATCGAATCCAGGAAATTAAGCTGGACGAATCAGGAAGAACTTATAAAATCGCTCTACCGGAGTATCCTCGAATGGGATGTCTACCAGGATTATATGATCAAGGAAGAAGACTCTTTTGAGCAGGATAAAAAATTCATTGCGCGGTTGATCGGAGAACTGATACTACCTGATGAATCCTTCATGCAGGTGCTTGAGGAGCAAAGCATTTACTGGAATGATGATATCGAGGCCATCGGGTCCATGGTCCTCAAAACACTCAGTAAGTGGAAGGAATCAACGGGTCTGCATCTTTTGTCGATGTACAGTAATGAGGATGACCGTCTTTTTGTTATCAACCTTTTTAGAAAGTGCATTTTACATTCCGATGAATATCAGGAGCTTATAAAGAGATTCAGTGAAAATTGGGACTTCGAACGACTGGCCTGGATGGATATTCTGATCATGCAGATGGCGATTACGGAGGCCATTCATTTCCCGTCGATACCCACAAAAGTGTCACTGAATGAATACATTGAGATTTCTAAGTATTACAGCACCGAGAAGAGCAGCCATTTCATTAACGGAATCCTCGACAAAATATTCATTCAACTGAAAACCGATAATAAAATCCAAAAAACCGGCCGTGGCTTGATCGGAGAGATTTGACAGGTGACAGGAATTTCTTTATTTTGCACCGATATTGAAAAACAATCTTAATGGCAAAAATCAAATACATCTTTCTGATCCTGACCGTCGTGGTTTTCCTTTTGCCTGGCTGCAAAGGGAAGTCAGACTCCGACAAGTCAGTTTCCCCATCACTTGTCACCAACCCGGTTACCGCTTCCGGTAAGAAATCCAAAACTGAACTGCCGGTTATGGAATTCGAACAATCCAAGCACGACTTTGGCCTCGTTGTGCAGGGAGAAAAGCTCTCCTATAACTTTAAGTTTACCAATACCGGGGGTACCGACCTGATTATTTCACAGGCATCCTCCACCTGTGGATGTACTGTACCAACCTACTCCAAAGAGCCTGTGAAACCAGGCGGGCACGGATCCATAGAGGTTCAGTTCGATTCAGGAGGAAGAACCGGATCCGTAAGCAAGACAGTTAGTATTTTGGCAAATACGCAACCAAACACAAACCAGCTGGAAATCAGCGCAGAGGTTTATGTTCCCGATAGCAAGAAATAATTAAATAATTAAAACATGTACACATTAGCTTTTCTTTTTCAAACGACTGCTGCCAAGCAGCCCAGTCCTTATTCTTCCCTGATCTTTTTTGCGGCTATCATCGTGATTTTCTATTTCTTCATGATTCGCCCGCAGATGAAAAAACAGAAAGAACTGAAGAACTACCGCGAAGCCCTCAAAAAAGGTGATAAGGTGGTAACCGCAGGAGGTATTTACGGACGGATCTCAGAAATTAACGAGCGTACCATTCTGCTCGAAATTGATCAGAATGTCCGCGTTAAAGTTGACAAGGGTTCGATTGTCAGAACCGCTGAAGATATTCCAGATCAGCCCAAACAGTAAGCATGAACGCTGCTCCCGGCAATCCTGAAAGTGAGCCGGCGAATCCCGGAAGAAAAAGGAAGAGGCGACAGGTTTCGATCCTTTTGTTCTGCATTATGATCGCAACCGCCCTTTGGTTTCTAAGGGCACTTGAAAACACGTACGAAACACAAATCAATCATCCGGTCAGGTACACCAACCTGCCGGATGATTATGTTTTACTACATCCCCTGCCCAATCGCCTGGAACTTGATGTCGAAGCGCTTGGATTTTCAGTTCTCAAGCATAACTGGAATTTTTCAAAGACTCCCCTAACAATTGATTTCAAAGATATTAAGCCTGTCATGCCAAGAAAAAAAGCAGGATTTCGGGATACTGTCAGCCTTAACGGATTTGCTAAAATCTTTTCAGAGTCTCTTGGAGATATTTCGGTCACCGGAATACATCCGGATTTTCTGATCCTGGACCTTGCGCCGAAACCAGGCGTGAAAAAGGCTTCCGGAAATTCTGATTAACCATGCTGATTGTTGGCCTAACGGGGGGAATGGGTTCAGGGAAATCGCTGATATCATCGGTTTTCAAGATTCTGGGCGTTCCCGTCTTTGATGCGGATCAGGAAGCCCGCATTCTCACGGAAACGGATCCCGTCATCAAAAATCAACTTCTCCAATGGCTTGGACCTGAGTACTTTTCAGATGGAATGCTCGTCCGCCCCAAAGTTGCAGGAATGGTCTTTCATGACAAGGAAGCGCTGAACCGTTTGAATGGGATTGTTCATCCGCGTGTCCGGGACAGGTTCACTACCTGGAGTGAGTATCACCGGGACAAGCCCTATGTGATTCACGAAGCAGCAATCCTCTTTGAATCAGGATTTTACCGGACTATGGACACTAACATCCTGATCGTTTGCCCTGAGGAGATCCGCGTTCAAAGAGTTGCCCGGCGCGATGGGACAAATGAAGACCAGGTCAGGGCACGTCTGAAAAATCAACTTCCAGACGAACAAAAGATACCCCTCGCGGGTTTCATCATCAAAAATGACGGAAAGGAGCCGGTGGTTCCGGCTGTATTAAACATACATACTCAACTTCTAAAAAATTCAAATGGCAAAGTTTAACAAATGGCTGGGAGGCGGTCTGGGATGGGCATTTCTGGGCCCTTTGGGCGGTCTTTTGGGATTCGCGCTGGGCGCGATGCTGGATGGCAATGACCATGGCCAGGGATTTCAGGGTCAGAGAGGATACGGCCCCACCACCAAGGGTGATTTCCTCTCCAGTCTCATAGTCCTGATTGCTGCAGTAATGAAATCCGATGGCCGGGTTTTAAAATCGGAACTTGATTTTGTGAAACAGTATTTCCTTCAGTCTTTTGGCCAGGAAGCCTCTGCCGAAGCCTTACTGATCCTTAAAAAAGTCCTCGACCAAAACATACCGGTCGAAGATATCAGCCGTCAGGTTGGCCAATACATGGATTACAGTACACGCCTGCAGCTCATTCATCTGCTTTTTGGGATTTCCAAGGCTGATGGACTCGTATCGGAGCAAGAGCAGAAAACCGTTGAAAGAATCTCCTATTATATGGGAATCAGAACCGAGGATTTTCATTCAATCCGTGCGTTATACTCCGACAACCTCGAATCGGCCTATGAAGCCCTGGAGATCAATTCAGCCGCGACGGACGAGGAGGTCAAGAAAGCTTATCGAAAAATGGCGGTTACCTACCACCCGGATAAAGTGGCCTACCTGGGAGATGGAATTAAAAACAAGGCGAACGAGAAATTCCAGAAACTGAACGAGGCCTATGAGAAGATCAAGAAATCCAGGGGAATGAACTAGAAATCGTATATTTGTGCACGTATTACTTTACTTACGAAAATGGACTTAAAAGATTATATTTCAATAGCCGGAATGCCGGGACTGTACAAGCTAATTTCTCAGGGAAAGAATGTTATAATTGTGGAAAACCTGGAAACCGGCCAGAGGATGCCTTCTCATGAAGCTAACCGAGTTAGTTCCCTGGAAGAGATCGCCCTCTTCACGAAAGGTGAAGACAAGCCGCTTAAGGATATTTTTCTCGAAATTTTCAAGAAAGAAGAGGGCAAGGCTGTGCCAGACCCTAAAAAGGCAGGCTCCGATGAACTGAGGGATTATTTCGCAACGATAGTGCCCGAATACGACCGGCTAAAGGTTTATGTTTCTGATATTAAGAAAGTTCTTATCTGGTATAATATCCTTGTAACTTCAGGAAAAGTTGACTTCACCGGTTCTCCCGCAGAAGAATAGCTTCAGGATTCACTTTTCTTTGCTTCATTCCAGTAACGATCCATCTCTTCAATGGGCAATTCTTTCAGGCTGATCCCCTTTTTTATTGTTTCCTGTTCGAGATAATTAAAGCGCCGGATAAACTTCAGATTGGTCTTTTCAAGTGCATTCTCCGGATTGATGCCAAATAACCGTGCTGCATTTATCAGGCTGAAAAGAACATCACCAAATTCCGATTCAATCCTTTCCTGGGAATCCATTGTCCCTACTTCGCTCCGGAGTTCTCCTATCTCTTCCTCGACTTTGTCCCATACCTGATCCCGGTGGCTCCAGTCGAAGCCCACCCCGCGGGCTTTATCCTGAATCCGGTACGCCTTGATCATCGCGGGTAAAGAAGCCGGGATACCTCCCAATACGGTTTTACCCTGATGCTCGGTAAGTTTTATCTTCTCCCAGTTCTGTTCCACCTCCCGGGCATCCTGAACAGTAATATTCCCAAATATATGTGGATGCCTGAAAACCAGCTTCTTATTAATCCCGTCGATTACTTCCCTGATCGTAAACCCTCCCTTCTCGTCCCCGATTTTTGCATAAAAAACAATATGTAGCAGAATGTCACCCAATTCTTCCCTGATCCCGTCCAGGTCCTCATCAAGGATAGCGTCCGCCAGTTCGTAGGTCTCTTCAATGGTCAACGTCCTCAGGCTCGCGAGTGTTTGTTCACGGTCCCAGGGACACTTTTCCCTCAACTCGTCCATAATCTCAAGCAGTCGCCTGAAAGACTGCAGTACTTCCTCCCGGTTGGTCATGTTCAAATTTGATTTTAATTGGCGATCCCGCTTCAAGGCCAAGCAGTTCAGCAGCATTTCCCTGGATAATGGATATCTCCAGGAAAGACGAAGCGTTGAACAACGCGGTCAATTCACCGGGATCAGCACTCATATAGGAATTGGAAACAGTGGTGATACGATAGCGGTTTGACTTGATGGTAATCTCCATTTTGGCGGAATTGCCGGTTTTCTCAAACAGTTGCCTTGATATATTGGTGACTGCATTGCCATATCCGTCTATAAAAACAACCTGCCCGTCGATCTGGCCCTTCCCGACCATTGGGAGCCATGGATTAGGACGAAGGAAATCTCTTGAATCCGGACCTGCTTCATTGAGGCTCCCACCGGAGGCCAGAAACATCGCGATTCTCGGAAATACCGATAACTCAGGAAATGTAGGCTGAATGACTCTGGCTCTTTCTCCTGGATTTGTCTTCTCGTCCATCAGATCAAGAATTCCCGGGTCAAGCCGCAAAAAATAATCGGGTTCCGTTTCCATGATCAGCGAAAGAATTCCATCGTCCCACCCAACCAGGTACTGTCCTCGATAATAGGCTGCTGCCGGCCAGATATCCTCCTGATGGCCCTGGTTAACCAACAACAGATGAATGGTCCCGGGTGGAAATTCGGCCAGAGCCTGCCTCAATATGAAGGCCGCCTGAATGGCATGAAACGGCTCAATGGAATTGGATAGCCCGATGATTTCCACACCCGGAATCAGGCTGGATAGCCTGCCCTTCATCATGCCCGAATAATAATCGGTGCTTTGCCAGTCGGTGGTCAGGGTGATGAGGGCCATACATAAAAAGGAGTTTCGAAATCCGTGATAATCGCTATTTTTGCTGAAAGGCCCAAAAATACGACTTTATCTTAACTGCATGATTGAAAAGATCATCTATTTAAAAAGCATTGACCCTCTCCTGCTTTATGGTGCCAATAACCAGCACCTTGAAATCATCCGCCGGTTTTTTTCCAGAATAAAGATAATCGCCCGTGGCGATCAGCTCAAGGCAATCGGAGAATCAAGTGAGATTACCCGTTTTGAGGACAAGATGGAAAAACTGTTTGCCTTTCTCGACAAATACAACCGCCTCACGGCAGCCGAACTGGAAGGCATTCTCCTTGAAAATGGATCCTCCGAACGTGATGAAGTGAATGATGAGGATATCCTGATTTTTGGTAACAACGGGAAACCCATACGCTCCAAAACACCACACCAGCGCGAAATGGTTGAAAAATACCGGACCCATGACCTGCTGATTGCCACTGGTCCGGCCGGGTCAGGAAAAACA
>Ga0209417_1001334_pt1 | contig 45848 bp, 32 predicted proteins | sample RifGroF2_FD_184002 | JGI IMG/M metagenome (GOLD analysis project Ga0209417, IMG submission 184002) | Groundwater microbial communities from Rifle, Colorado, USA - Groundwater F2 (SPAdes) (version 2) | ecosystem: Environmental > Aquatic > Deep subsurface > Groundwater | place: Rifle, Colorado...
AACCAGCCAACATTCCTTTCGAAAACTTCGTGCAAAAAAGCATATCGCTTAACCACAAAAAGGCTAAAGAAAAAGGAATTGTATTTCCTAATGAAATTCTAGAAATGGAAAAAAATACGGCATCAACAACATCATCTAAACCTCAAAAGAAACTAAAACTTGTCCTCGTTCATTATGTTGACAGTCCTGTTTCCGAAGAATGCGAAAAAGGGATTATGGATGGATTTAAAAAATACAATTACGAAATAAACAAAGACTTCTCTCTTAAAATAATGAATGCAAACGGCGATATTGGAACTTTAAACTCTATTATCAACGCCGTAACTGCAGAAAAATATGACATAGTGCTATTAACATCAACACCTCCTCTTCAAGCTATCGCTAAAAAAATCAAAAACACTCCTGTAGTTTTCTCAATGGTTGCCGACCCTGTCGCTGCTGGCGCTGGCAAATCATTCACCAACCATCAAGACAACATAACGGGCGTTTCTACTTTCAGTAACTTTGAGAAAATGATTGGTATCATAAAACAAGTAATGCCAAATGCTAAAACACTAGGCACTATCTTTGTTCCTGCTGAGATAAACTCAGTAGTATATCATGACTATTTAAAGCAAGAATGCAATAAAAACAATATCAAATTAATTTCAATTCCCGTAACTAGCACTAACGAAGTATCCGATGCTGCAAAAACTCTCGTATCAAAAGGAATAGATGCGGTTTGCCAAATAAACGACAACACAAGTTGCATATCATTTCCTTCAATACTCGATGCCGCTAACAAAGCAAAGAAACCTCTATTTTCATTTGTAAGCACACAAGTTAAAGATGGAGCAATAATGTGTATTGCTCGAGATTATTACACCGGAGGCATTGATGCTATAAAACTGTTTGATAGAATTGTTAAAGGCGAAAACCCTAAAAACATCCCTTTTGAATATGTAAGCAAAACAAATCTTATAATCAACATGAAAGTTGTAAAGCAATATAATCTGAAAATACCAGAAAAATTATTGAAAGAAGCTAACGAAATAATAAAATAATAAATTATGTCAACCAATCTGATTATTAACAAAACGCATACAGAAAGCGAATCCGTAAACATTATAATTGAAGGACGGCTCGACTCTCTTTGTGCTGAGCAGTTGGCTTCTTCTGTTGAGGAAGACATTAGAGCTGGATATTACAACGTTGCTATTGACATGGCCGCAATCGAATACATCAGCTCTGCAGGCATTAGAGTTCTCGTTAAAATTTACAAACAATTACATTCTGTCAACGGAAAACTAACACTATCTTCTATTTCCGAAAATGTTAAAACCGTTTTAGACCTCGCAGGATTGATTGATATGTTCTTGCATAAAGAAACCAACGAAGTCAAACACGAAGCTAAACCAAAAAATAAAGAAATTACAATTTCAAACATTCTTTTTAACATATTTGAAGAAAACGAAAGCGAAATGAAATGCTCCGTTTATGGAAATCCTGACAAATTAACATCAATGAATTTCAGCAAAGACGATTCATTATCATTAGAATTCAATGGAAATAAATACGGCATCGGAATGGGATGCATCGCTACAAACTACGACGATTGCAACAACAACTTCGGCGAATTTATTGCCGTGCATGACTTCGTCGCATACCTCCCTCCTAATTCAAAACACAAACCAGACTTCATCCTGAAAACTGGCAACCTTATCCCTGTAATCAACATGCTATACGGAATAACATGCCAAGGAACATTCTCCAAAAGTATTCATTTCGACTCAGGAAAACAATCTGCAACATTAAGCTCAATACTGCAAAGCATTAGCCAAATCTCTAACTACGAAACATACTTCTATGTAATGATCGCAGAAACCGACGGACTCATTGGCGCAGCCATCAACACACAAACAAACAACTCAACTCAAAACATTTTCGACTATCCCGAAATTAAAGAAAAACTATATTTCAACACAGAGCCAATATATGAAAAAATGCTGACACTCGTAACTGGAATCGTAACAAAAAACAAACAAGGACAACTAAATAAATTTGTCCGACCTTTAAACTCAACTTCATCCGACCTCCTCGCCCACTCTCACGCAGCCATTTTCGACTATATGCCTTTGAAAAAAAGAACAACAAGCCTGTCCGAAATGCTAAAAGACTTGCTCGAAAACAAAGAACTCGTTGACATCCTTCATCTAATAAATGACGACAGGATTATCAATGGCTCCGGTGAAAGCAAATTTACAAAAGGACATTGCTGGATAGCTAACATTAAAGAATTAACACAATAAGAAAAAAAAATTATGGGATTACTAATAGGTTCAATAACAATAGGATTACTTCTATCCTTTCTTGCACTAGGCGTATTCATTAGTTTTAGAATATACAACATCGCTGATATAACCGCCGAAGGCTCACTAACATTCGGCGCAGCAGTCACGGGAACACTACTCATTGCTGGCACAAACCCTATTCTCGCAACTATGGCCGCATTCGCCGCAGGATTCCTCGCTGGAACAATCACCGGGATAATTCACACCAAATTCAAAATAAACAGCCTCCTCGCTGGAATACTCGTAATGACAGCTCTATACTCAATAAACCTCCACGTAATGGGAAAAAGCAACCTCCCACTTATGGACGTAAAAACAATCATAACTAACTTCGAAAACATCGGAATTGCAATCTTTGGAAACTCTTCTTTAATCGACATACTCGGTTGGGAAGTTGCCCTAAAAGACCTATATGTCCTGATATTATCACTCACACTTATAACTATCATTGCTCTTGCTCTTTTCCACTTCTTTAAAACAGAATATGGAACCGCAATGCGAGCAACTGGCAACAACCCTCAAATGATACGCGCACTCGGCGTTAGCACCGAAACAATGATCATCGTCGGAATTGGAATTTCCAACGGATTCATCGCACTATCTGGATCTCTCCTCGCTCAATACCAAGGATTCGTTGACGTACAAATGGGAATAGGAATGGTCGTTTGGGGATTAGCTAGCGTAATCATTGGAGAAGCTCTAATAAGCAAATTCTCGCTCGGATACCTTATTGCTGGAGCAATAATGGGAGCCGTACTATTCCGCCTACTCGTCGCAATCGCCCTACGCTGGGGAATAAACCCAAACGACCTAAAACTCATAACAGCACTATTCGTTTTCATCGCTTTAGTTTTACCAAAAATTATTAAAAAGTTTAAAACTCCTAAATATGCTTAAACTTAAAAACATAAACCTCACATTCAACAGAGGTACTATTAATGAATTTCACGCACTACAAGATATAAACCTTACCATTGAAGAAGGAAGCTTCGTCGTAATACTCGGAACAAACGGATCCGGAAAATCAACACTACTCAACACAATCGCCGGAACTCACAACATTGACAAAGGAACTATCGAACTCGACAAAATAAACATAACTAAACTACCAGAACACAAACGCGCAACATACATCGGACGAGTATTCCAAAACCCATTCAGTGGAACAGCTCCAGACATGTCCATCGCAGAAAACATCGCTATGGCAGCAAAAAGAGGATTCTCTCGTGGGCTCGCAAAAGCCCTACGTACATCCGCAATAAACCAATACCAACAAAAAGTCGCAAACCTAAACATGAACCTCGAAGACAGACTCGATACAGCAATCGGAAAACTATCCGGAGGACAACGACAAGCACTAACACTACTTATGGCAACTTGGAACAAACCAAAAATACTTCTCCTCGACGAACACACCGCAGCACTAGACCCTAAAACAGCAAACATCGTAATCAAACTAACCGAAAAAATAATCCGCGAAAACCAAATAACTACACTAATGGTTACACACTCAATGCAACAAGCCGTAAACCTCGGAAACCGCATTATAATGATGGATCACGGAAAAATAGTATTCGACAAATCAGGAGAAGAAAAAAAACAACTCAAAGTTAACGACCTCCTAAACCTTTTCGACGAACTACGACGAAAAGAACAAATAGACCAATCCGTTTCAGAACTCCTCCAAAAACAATACATCTAAAAAAAATCGCCTCCAAAAAGCAAAATTTAAAAAAAAATCCGTGTAAATCCGCATTGCGAAGCATCCGCCACATCAACGTTCCATATATTTGAAAAGCCTCGAAGAGGCGAAATCTTAGTAACCATGAGCGTAAGCTCGTGGAACAAAACTCAAAATAAATTTAAAAGCCTCGAAGAGGCGACATCTTAAAAAAAACTAACCAAAATCCTTCTTCATCTTAACATCCACCCTAGTCATCTTATCCGACTCAACCTTCACCGCTCCCAAAAAATCATCCTTATAACCCCTCTTCTTAAAATCCAAACAATAACTCATCGGCTCCAACCCCTTAAACGAAAAAACACCATACTTACTCGTCTTCACACTAAAATCCTTTTCAACCAAACTAACCAAAACTCCCCTTATCACCCCACCTGTCACAAAATCCCTAACAACACCTCGTATCTTAACCTTATGACCAACATTATCAACAATCAAACGAACATTCCTATAACCATTATAAAAATCTGGATGACTAAACATAAAAACCTCAACATCCCTATCCAATCGCATACACAAAACCCTACTAGTATCCCTTATCAACTTCTTCAACCTGTCAGTAGCTGTCTTTCGATTCGCAATCGCCACTCGCGGACGACCCAAAACACTCTCATAACTCAAATACAAAGCACGCAAATCATCCAAAACAACACTATTAACACCATAAACATTCAATTCCGACAACAAAATATTGGCATGTAGCAAAACATCACTCACAATACCTCCCAACAAACTATCTCGCATCCTAATCAAACTCCTATAAGAATAATTCAAATCTTTACTCAAACCAATATTACCAACAACCGCACTATACGACTGTATCCTTCCAATAATAAACATCAAACTCTTACAAACCAACTCCCTCTTCCTCAACTTATCAACAGCAAAACCCTTTATAACAACCATTTGCATATTCCTAAACTCATTAATTTGAGAAATATTAACCTCTAGCGCAGACCTCGACGCCGAAAAAACAACATTATCACCCCATATCTCAACATAAGAACTCAAATAATTCAAAACATTTTTACACATCGTTAAAAAATTCTCTTGTTTATCATTCATAATATACCTCCTCTCTTAAAAAATTATGACACTATCCAATAAAGTGTGTAAACTAAAAAGTATAATTATTTAATATTTTAATCTATTTGCAAAAATAATTAAAAATTGATTAAGAATAATACCCCAGTTATTGATAGGCATGCTCCATTTTTTTGTAGCCTCTCTAAGAGCCAGATAAGTTGACTTTAAGACTGCATCATCTGTTGGGAATGAGAGCTTGTTTTTGGTGTATTTTCTGATTTTTCCATTTAAATTTTCAATAAGATTAGTAGTGTAAATAATTTTTCTAATTTCCACTGGGAAGTCAAAAAAAGCAGTTAAATTTTCCCAGTTATTTTCCCAGCTTCTAACTGCATATGAATACTTGTCAGACCATTTTGTTGCAAAGTCATTTAAAGCAGCCTTTGCTGCTTCTTTTGTAGGTGCATTATAAATACCTTTCATGTCTTGTGCAAATACTCTTTTATCCTTCCTCACAACGTATTTTGATGCATTTCTGATTTGATGAACAACACATATTTGTGTTGTAGAATCAGGAAAAACATTTTTAATGGTATCTGTAAATCCATTCAAATTATCAGTAGCTGTAATTAAAATATCTTCCACCCCTCTTGCTTTCATATCGGTTAGAACTGACATCCAAAAAGCAGCCGATTCATTCCGCCCTAGCCATAAACCTAATACTTCTTTGTGTCCATCTTTTCGTAAGCCCACAGCAATATAAATTGTTTTATTAATGACTCTTGAATTTTCTCTGACTTTAAATACAATACCATCCATCCAAACTATCAGATAAACAGATTCTAATGGACGGTTTTGCCATGCAATAATATCATTACTAACACGGTCCGTAATTCTTGAAATAGTTGAGGTAGATACATCAAAATTATAAACTTCTCTTATTTGCTGCTCAATATCGCTATTTGACATCCCTTTTGCATAAAGCGAAACAATGACATTTTCAATGCCTTCAACAATACTTTTTCTTTTAGGCACTATCATTGGATTAAACGTGGAATCACGGTCTCTGGGAACTTGTAATTCAGTTTCCCCAAGTGAAGTCTTCACCTTTTTAGTTGTATGCCCATTTCTGTAATTGTTATTTTCAGAAGTTTGGTGCTTATCATAGCCTAAGTGCGCATCTAACTCGCCCTCTAATAATTGTTCTAATCCCCTTTTTTGAATCTGACTCAAAAAATCATTTAATTCTTGACCTGAATTAAATTGCTTAAAAAAGTCGCTGTTTAATAAATCTTCTTTTTTCATGTTTTTATGTGTAAAGTTAATAAAAAAGTTATTTCCTAAATTTTTTTCGACCTTTTTGAAGGAGGTCGAAAAAATTTCAGAATAACTTTTTAGTTTACACACTTAGTGAGATACTGCTTTTAATAACTATTTTTACAAACCTATAGCTTCGGCTTTACTTCAATTTCCTCATAACCTTCAATAATGTCTCCTACTTTTATATCATTAAAGTTATAAATTGTTAAACCACATTCTTGACCAGAAGACACTTCTTTAACATCATCTTTATAACGTTTTAATGTTGATAATTCCCCTGTGTAAGTAACAATACCATTTCTTATAAGTCGTATTTTGGTGTTTCTATTCATTTTACCATCTAAAACAATACAACCTGCAACCGTTCCTGCTTTTGTTATTTTAAATGTTTCCCTAACTTCTACATTACAAACTATTTTTTCTTCTATTTTCGGAGCTAGCATACCTTCCATTGCTGCCTTAATTTCATTTATAGCATTGTAAATAATAGAATAAGTTTTTATTTCTATCTTTTCATTTTCTGCCAAACGTCTTGAACTTGGAGTTGGCCTAACTTGAAATCCTATTATTATGGCTTCTGAAGCAGATGCTAATAAAACATCTGATTCTATTATCGGACCAACAGCCTTGTGAATAATATTTACCTGAATCTGTTCTGTTGAAAGTTTAATTAATGAATCTGAAAGAGCTTCTATTGAGCCATCAACATCTCCTTTTACTATAATATTAAGTTCTTTAAAATCTCCTATCGCAATACGTCTTCCTATTTCGTCTAATGTGATATGTTTTTGTGTTCTTAATCCTTGTTCTCTTTGTAATTGGGTACGTTTGTTAACAATACTCTTCGCTTCCTTCTCATCACTAATGACGTTAAATTTATCTCCAGATTGTGGAGCCGAATTAAGACCTAAAATTTGTACAGGTACTGATGGTCCTGCTACATCTACACGCACTCCTCTTTCATTGTACATCGCTTTGATTTTCCCTAAACAACATCCCGCAACTACTGTATCTCCAACTCTTAACGAACCATTTCTTACTAAAACTGTAGCAACATAACCTCGCCCTTTATCTAATGAAGATTCAATCACAGTACCCACTGCATTTTTACCATAATTAGCTTTTAGCTCTAATAACTCTGCCTCTAATAATATTTTATCTAATAATTTATCTACGTTCAATCCTTGTTTTGCTGAAATTTCTTGCGATTGATATTTACCTCCCCAATCTTCAACTAACAAATTCAGACCCGCCAATTCTTCTTTTATTTTCTCTGGATTAGCTGAGGGTTTATCTATTTTATTTATTGCAAATACTAAAGGAACTCCTGCAGCTTGAGCATGATTTATCGCTTCTTTTGTTTGTGGCATGACATTGTCATCTGCCGCAACTACTATAATTGCGATATCGGTTATTTGAGCACCTCTGGCTCTCATTGCTGTAAACGCTTCGTGACCTGGTGTATCTATAAATGTTATTCTTTTCCCATTTTTTAAAGTAACTTCGTAAGCTCCTATATGTTGGGTTATTCCGCCTGCTTCTCCTGCTATAACATTCGCATTTCTTATATGATCAAGTAATGAGGTCTTTCCATGATCTACATGACCCATCACTGTAACTATAGGAGAACGATGCTCGTCATCTTCGACATCATCAACTATATCTATTTGCTCTTGTATCTCGGCACTAACAAACTCAACCTTATAACCAAATTCTTCTGCAACTATTGATAAAATCTCTGCATTAAGACGCTGATTTATTGATACAAAAAGACCTAATGACATACATGTTGAAATAATCTGTGTGACCTGAACATTTATCATACTCGCTAGCTCACTTACTGTAACAAATTCCGTTACTTTTATTATGTTCTTTTCTTCTTCTAATTTATCTAGCTCATCTTGCTGTTGTTTACTTACTGTATCTCTTTTTAATCGTCTATATTTGGATGATTTTGATTTAGCATTATCACTAAGTCTAGCTAACGTTTCTTTTATTTGTTTATTTATCTCGTCTTCAGTAAGTTCTGGCTTAGCTACACGATTACTTATATTTTTATTAAATTTATTTTTATCAACAACCTTACTTGCAGGTTTTGGACTACTTATTCTACTCTGGCTTCTATCTAAAGGTTTTGCATCATTAGGAGAAGCCTTGATTAATTCTTTAGCAATAAGAACCTTTGGCTCTTTATTATCAGGAGTTTCTTTTAAATCCTTATTGATTCTCCTTCGCTTCTTTTTCTTATTTATTTTGTAATCCTCTGATGATGCTATAGGTTTCTTCTCTTTCTTTTCAGGAATAGCCATTTGACCCAATACAGTTGGAGTCTCTAAGTTCTTAACTTTGGTTCTAAAAATATTTGACTCTTTGCTTAGTTCTGTATCTGGAACTATTATCTTCTCCTCTTCAATAGCAATCTGTTTTGTAGTTTCTTTTTCTTCTTCAATTAAAATAACCTCTTTTATCGGATTCGCTTCAATTATTTCTTCTTTTGGAGTTTCTGATATTTCTTCTTTTGGTTGAACTTCTTCATTCTTTTTACTTTTACTTAGATGAACATCTTTTGTAAGTTCCGTTTTTTCTTTCGTTTTAGTTGTTGTGTTTTCTGTCTTTTTCTTTTTCTTTTTATTAAGACTTTCCAAATCTAAACTACCTATTTTTTTTATCTTGTTTGACTTATCTTCAACAACTTCTACTTTAAGCATGTTCTCTTTCTCTGCAACTTCTTCTTTTGGAGATTCTATCTTTACTTCATTATCAGAATCTTTTAATTCTTTAGAAAGAGGCAACTCTTCTTCTAATATTGTTTCTTTTTTTAGATTAGATGTTGATTTACTTTTTGTTTGAATATCATTTATATTTCCTATAATTTTAGGAGTCTTTTCTTCCATTTTATGGATAGCCGTATCTTTTATTAGAATTACGGTATCGTCTTTCTCTGGTTTAATTTCTTCTTTAACAGAAGGTGTTTCATCTATAATGAGCTCTTGTTTTTTTGCAACAACATCTTGCATCTTGGTTGCATGTTCTAATTTTACACTTTTATCCGATTGAAACTCTTTTAAAAGCATTGTATAAACATCTTCATCTACTTTTGTATTCGCTGAAACAATAATACTTACACTCTTTTTTGTGAGAAATTGCTGTATATCAGCAAGTGTTATGTTCAACTCCGTTGCAACTTTTGCGAACCTTTTTGTGCCTTCTGCCATATTTATTTTTTAAAATCAGCGGTAAAAATACTAATTAATATTTAAATAAAATAAGTTATTCAAATTCTTCTTTTAATACTCTTATAACTTCTATTATCGTTTCTTCTTCTAAATCAGTACGATTTACTAAGTCTTCTACTCCTAAATTGATAACACTCTTTGCTGTATCACAGCCTATTTGCTTGAGTTCATCTATAATCCAACTTTCTATCTCATCTCCAAATTCATCTAAATCAACATCATCAACATCTTCATCTGTATCCCTATAAACATCTATCTCATATTCCGTCAATTTACTCGCTAATTTGATATTGTAACCGTTTTTACCTATTGCTAAAGAAACTTGTTCTGGCTTTAAATAAACATCCGCTTTTAGAACACCTTCTGAGGAAATAATGTTAATAGAAGATATTTTGGCTGGACTTAAAGACCTTGATATATATAACGAGGGATTAGTCGTGTAATTAATTACATCTATATTCTCATTCCTTAATTCTCTAACAATACCATGAATACGTGAACCTTTCATTCCTACACATGCTCCTACTGGATCTATTCTATCATCATAAGACTCTACCGCAACCTTGGCTCTTTCCCCTGGAACTCGTACTATTTTCTTTATTGTAATTAATCCATCAAATATTTCAGGAACTTCTGTCTCAAATAACTTTTCTAAAAACAAACTTGATGTCCTCGAAATAATTATTGCAGGACTCCCATTTCGCATTTCTGCATTTATTATTACAGCTCTTAAACTATCTCCTTTTCGATAATGGTCTGCTGGTATTTGCTCTGATTTTGGTAAAATTAATTCATTACCATCATCATCCTGAACTATTATTTCTCTTTTTAATACTTGGTAAACTTCTACTGTTAATAAATCTCCTATTCTATCTTTATAAAACTTAAATACTTCTTCCTTCTCTATTGATTGTATTTTTGTAGCTAAATTATGTCGTAATGATAATATCGAACGTCTATCAAAATCATCCATTTGGATTGGCTCGGAAATTTCCTCTCCCAATTCAAAGTCTGGTTCAATTTTTATCGCTTCTGAATAAGGAATCTCTAAAATCTCATCCTCAAATTCATCATCCTCTACGATTTTCCTATTACGCCAAATCTCTAATGCTCCCCTATCTATATTTATAACGAAATCAATGTTTTCATCCGTACCATATTTCTTTAAAATCATACTTCTAAATACTTCTTCAAGTATCGACATTAATGTTGTCTTATCTATATTCTTAAACTCCTTAAACTCAGAAAATGATTCAACCAAATTTATTCCAGCTTCTTGTATTTTTCCTTTTTTCATCTTAAATTATTTTTTAAAATGTTATAACTTCTTTTGCTATATTAATATTTATTTTATCTATTTTTACAATGCTTACATCTGTAGCCTTTATAGCTTTATTTTTACTTTTGGGCTTAACACTTACCTCCAATAAAATATAATTATCATCAATCCCAACAACCTTGCCTGTAAAATTTTCATTATCCTTTGTTATAATCTCTAAATATTTTCCTATTCTTTTATTATATTGTCTATCATCAACTATTGCCTCCATTAATCCTGGCGATGACACTTCTACATTATAATTTTCTAAAGTTTCTCCTATATTTTTCTTTAAATACCTATGAATATCCGTACACTCTTTTATTGTTATTGATTTATCATTATCTACACTAATCAAGATATCCTTTGTTCTTGAATTTAATTTTACTGAAATGTAATAATAATAAGTATCTTTAAACTTTTCATCCAAGAGTTGTTTTATTTGATCTTCTAATTTTATTATCATAAAAATATAAACAATAAGGGGGCTTGTAGCCCCCTTCATTTCCTTTTAAACTATTTTGTTGTCCGATTAGGATTCGAACCTAAATCTTTTGGGGAATACCCAAATGTGCTGCCGAAAATTACACAACCGGACAAGAATTATTTTGCAAAGATATACAAAAATATTAAAAACAAAAAAAAATATTAATTTTTGAGATTTTATTTTTTGTTAATTTATTTAAACACTATACATAATCATCGTATTTATTAAAATGGTAGTTTTACTATTAGAAATTTGTAATAAAACTTTTTTTATAATAATTCGTAAAATAGCAATAATTTTTTATTTATTTATAAATAATTATATTGGGTTTGATCACATTTGTTTTTAATTTCTAACATGAATGGTTTTTTTTAATATAAATCAATTATTCCAATTAATATTATTATTTTTGAGTTTTAATTTAGTATAAAATTTAATAATGAAAAAACTAACTATTATTAGAGTATTAACTATTATAGTATTAAATTTATATTTTGTATTTGTTTCTTTATGCCAATTTACAGATTATGATAAGGCTAATGCATTTTATGATCAAAACCAATATGAAGAAGCTATTCCTTATTTTCTAAATGTAACAAAAACAGGAAACAAAAAAGACAGGATTGACGCAAGTGACAAACTAGCTACATGTTATAGGATTGTAGGTCAATTTGATGAATCTATTGTTTGGTATGAGAAACTTATTAAGCAAGACAAAAAAAATCCTGATTACGTTAAGAAATATGCTATATCATTAAAAAATGCGTCACGATTTGATGATGCTATTAAGGAATTAGAGAAATATCAAAAGATGTCGCCAACGGACCCCATGTCACAAAATTTAATAGAATCATGTAAATTAGCAGAGAAATGGCTATCAGAATCATTAATGAATCCTGAATACGTAGTAAAGTTGAATGAATTAATGACAACTTCCGCATCGGAGTACTCCCCTGTATTTTATAATAATAAAGTTGTATTTACGTCGAACAGAGAAGGAGCGACAAAAAAGCTAATAGATATAACAGGAACTGGGGATGAGGTATTAAATGATTTATATATTGCAGACGTATATGCAGACCCTCCGACTCTAAATAATTTAAAAGAAGTAAATACTTTTAATCAGGAAGGACCTTCTACTTTTAGCGCAGATGGTAAACAAATGTTTTTCACTACTACAGTAAGAGGAAGTCGAGATAAAAAGACAAATGAAATTAAAACTACATTGCAAATATGGCATAGATATAAAGATTCACAAGGGACATGGTCAAAAGCAGCAAACATTCTAAAGTTTAACAGTTTTGATTATTCTATAGGTCATCCAACGTTATCAGAAGATGGGAAAAAGTTGTTTTTTATGTCAGATATGCCAAGCGGTTTTGGAGGAGCAGACATCTATATGAGCGCTTATGATGAAATAAAAAAAGAATGGGGAATGCCAGAAAATTTAGGAGATAATGTTAATTCTTCGGGGAATGAACTATTCCCTTTCATATATCAAAATAACATGTTGTTTTTTTCCTCTGATTTTCATCCAGGTATGGGTCGATTAGATATATTTTTATCAAAATTTGAAAATAATCAATGGAGTACTTGTGAGAATCTAAAACCACCGATAAATACAGTTAGTGATGATTTTGGGATATGCATAGATCCAGAAAGTTTTAGAGGTTTTTATAGTACCGACCATTTTGAAGATCAAAGGAAACTAGACAATATAAGAAGTTTTATCAAAAAAGAGCCTTTTTTATTGGTTTTTAATGGTAATATCTTTCAGATAAAAGACCAAGCATTGTATGATGGAATAAATTTCTATATGACGGAAGAAGAATCCAATGTAATGGACTATAATTTTAAACCAGAAAATGGACAATATAAATTATTATTGCCTAATAATGTTAGATATAGACTTGATGTTAGGGAAGGGATGATGCGAAAAGACTTTTTAAGTATAGTATATTATGAAAATAAAGAAGAAAATAAAGTAAAAATTAAAATAGAAGCTAATCAGCAAAATCAAGATCAATTTAAAGTAAAAGGCTATTTAACAATAGTTAATTCTAATGACTCAATTAAAGATCCAATTATTGGCGCAACTATTAGCTTAGTGTCTAATAATACTTTAATAGAAAAAACAACATCAGGAAATGAAGGAATATATAAATTTAAAACACCTTTAGAAAAAGATAAAAATTATCTAATAATTAGCGAAGGAGGGAAACTTTTTGTTAAAGAAAGGGTTATAGACTTATATGGAATTGTATCTAACAATACAAAGCCTTTAGAAAATATTACTTTAGAAATTTATGCTATTGATAGTATAAATAATAGATTAATAGATAAAATACAAACAAATGAACATGGAGAATACTCATACAAACTTCAACCTGAAAATAACTATAAAATAGTTGTTAATAATGAAAAATATAAACCCGAAACTATAGAAATTTCAACAATAGGACGAAAACCATTTGCTAAAATAGAAGAAAATATAAAGCTAAAAAGTAATATGCCTGAAGTTATTGTGAAAGGTAATGTATTTGACAAAGAGGGAGCGCCTATAAACGAAGCTAATGTAAAAATTTCAGAAAATAATAACCTTTTATCTGAATCAAAAACTATTGATAACTTTATAAACATTTCGTTAGAATTAAACAAAGAATATAAAATATCTATAGAAAAAGAAAACTACATTACTCAAGAAATAATGATAAAAACAATAGATGATAAAGAAATAAATCTCCCAAAAGTCATCTTAGACACTGATAAAAAAGCACTAAAAGCATTAAAAGATAAATCATTGGATATAAATGGGACTGTTGAATCCAATGGAGTAAAATTAGCAAATGTATATATAGATATACATTTAGATGGTAAATTAGAAGAAACCTTAAAAACAGATAGTTTAGGGAATTTTAGTACATCTATAACTAAAGGTTTTGAAAATGAATATTACTTGAGCTTTGAAAAAGCTAATTACGAGCCATTAGAATTAAAGATAAACAAAAATAATAAGGATACAATAAAAATAGTTTCGTTAATTGAGAAGACTATAATTGAGTTACCAAAGCCTAAAAATACGGATTCTAGTTTAACTATAAATGAGCCCAAAATAGAAGCAGTTCCACAAACAGAAATAATAGAGGTTCAACCAGAAACAGTAGATACAGTTTCTCAAACAGAAATAGTAGAGGTTCAACCAGGAACAATAGATACAGTTTCTCAAACAGAAATAGTAGAAACTCAACCAGAAACAGCAATTGAATATGAATGCTCAGTTGTACATGCAGTAGACAATAATAGTCCTATAGATAATTGTTTGATAAGAATTATTTCTGATGGAGAAAATATAACATCAGGATTAACTGACATGCAAGGTAATTTTAAAACAAAATTGCCAATATCAAAAAATTATTCTATATTATTAAGAAAGGAAAACTATCGAGGTATAGAGGTTGGTATTTCAACTTATAACAAAACCCCTGAAAATTTAATAAAGGATGTATTTAAATTAGAAAAAGAATTTACCAATGAAGATCTTGTTGCTTCAAAGCTGCAAAATAAAATGGAAGCAAAACAAGAAAATATTTCTAAAATAAACGAAGTATTACCAGATGATAAAAAATATAATACAACAACACAACCAATAGAACCTCCTATTGAAGAAAAACAAGTTGATAGTAATAATATAGTTGTTAAAGAAGTGGCATCGACTATTTCTGAGGATTTATTTATTGATAATCTAGCAGACAAAACTAAATCAAACAATATTATTCCAGACGTGCCAATACAAAATAATTCGGAAATAAATAATGATATCTTAAAAGAAAGCATTGTTAATATATCAGGAACAATAACAGATGATACAAACAAACCGTTAGATAGCACTCAAGTATTAATAGCACAGAAAAGTGAAGTATTAAATAAAACTATTACTAATAAAGAAGGAAAATATAGCCTAGAAATCCCTGCTAATAATGAATATGATTTAATATCAACACATAAAGGTCATTTTCAAGCAGAGAAAAAAATAAAAGTTGAAAATCAACAGATAGTAAATGATGTAAAGCTTGAAAAAATAGAATTGAACAAGCCAAAAGAAGTTAAAAATATTTATTTTGATCTTAACAGCACAATACTTAAAAAAGAATCCAGATTTGAATTAGATAAACTATTCAATTTTTTGATAATCAATGACAATCTTGCAGTTAAAATAAATTCACATACGGATGAACGTGGTAGCGAAAATTACAATATGAAATTGTCACAACAACGCTCAATAGCTGTAGTTACATATTTAATAGGAAAAGGGATCGTAAAAAACAGACTCATTCCTATGGCTTATGGGGAATCAATGTTGCTTATAAAAAATGCACAAACAGAAAGTGAGCACCAAAAAAACCGTCGTACAGAATTTGAAGTTGTTACTTTTGATTACAAACAAGTTCCTGATACTGCAAGCTTATATAATGTATCAATTGATGATATTGATACTAAAATTACAGAAAAAGGATTTAAAGCTAAGAAAAATATTATATATAAAGTTCAAGTAGGAGCATCAAAAGTCCAACTTCCAAAAACATTTTTTGACTCATTAAAAATAAAAATTGGCGATATTGAAATAGCTGAATATCTATCTAAAAAAGATAGTGTATTTAAATACAATACAGGGGAATTTAATAATATAGATAATGCTGTTGATATGCAAAATAAAATAATTAACAATGGATTTGATGCAATTATTGTAGCTTTTGATGGAGATAAAGAAATTTCTTCAGAAGAATTGAATAATTATTTAAAATATGAAGCAAATGAACAAAAATTGTTAAATCAGGATTTATATAAAGAGACAGAAATCGTTAATGGAGTTAAATATTCAGTACAAGTTGGAGCTTCAAGAACATCAGTAGCAAAAGGAATATTTAAAAGAATTGAAAGTAATTTCTCTAATATAAAAATTACATACAAAAAATACAATGACGGCTATTATAGATATAATGCTGGGGTGTTTGACGATATTGAAAACGCAAAACAATTATGTGCAAATATTCAGCAAATGGGAATGCAAGCTTTTGTAGTAAAATTTATTAACGGACAAAGACAATTAATAGAAGATAATCTAAAAGATAGTGATATTTCAAATAATAGTATTTCAACAGAAAACAAAGAAAATGAAATTCCTATTGAATTAGATAAGTATTTTAAAGAGCTAAATAAAAACGCAGAAATAACATACATGATTCAAGTTGGAGCTTTTTTGAAACCTGTAGACAAACATCTTTTATTACTACAATCCATAGAAAAAATGAATCCCGATTTGAGTATAGTTTTTTATCATGATGAAGATGGCTTCTATAAATGCTTAACAGGAGAATATTATAACATGCAAGATGCTAAAATACTTCTTAATAGACTAAAACAACAACAATTTCAGGCATTTATTGTTACATTACAAAATGGACAACGAATTAAATAGCTTGTAATACTAAAAAGTGGGATAATATAGTTCCCTTATTTCAGCCAGCATATTCCCCAGAATTGAATCCTATTGAAAATTTATGGCACCATATAAGAGAAAAAGGAAATTTTTAAAATACAACTTTCAAAGATATGGAAGAGGTTGAACAAAAATTGTCAGAACAATTAATAAATCTTTACAAAAAAAACGTAAAATCAATAACTTTATTTCATTGGATTAAATCTATAATTATGATAGCGGTTTAGTATTACACACTAAAAAATGCCAAAATCTGCCCAATAGTTAATACTATTAATTAATAATATATTAAAGAATACATTATTTAATCTTTATTGATTTCTTTACTAAATTATTATTTCGTTTTTTTAGGAGCAATTAACATAATCATACGTTTCCCTTCCAGTTTTGGTAACTGTTCAACTTTGCCATACGCTTCAAGAGCTTGAGCAAACTTTAACAATATTAATTCCCCTTGTTCTTTGTATAATATTGTTCTACCTTTAAAGAAAACATCTGCTTTTATTTTTGAGCCTTCTGATAAAAAACTAATGGCATGCTTTAGTTTAAAGTTAAAGTCATGTTCGTCTGTATTAGGTCCAAACCGAATTTCTTTAACTACAATCTTTGCCGTTTTTGCTTTAATTTCTTTTTGTTTTTTCTTTTGCTCGTATAAGAACTTACTATAATCAATTATTCTACATACAGGTGGCGATGCGCCTGGAGATATTTCAACTAAATCTAATTCTAATTGATCGGCTAATTTAAGAGCGTCACGAAGAGGCAAAATTTGTTGTTGATCTTCTATATTTTCACCAACAACTCTTACTACGGGAGCTGAAATTCCTTCATTAGTTTTGTATTGATTATCAGTCCTTTTAGGCTTATTAGTTGTGTTAATCGTTGCTATAACTTTTTTCCTCCAATTTTAGTTTATAAAAAATTAATTAATATCACTTGTCTCATTTGAAATTTCCAAATGAACAAATTTAGTAAAGTCTTCTACTACCATTTCTCCTAAGTCTGCACCTCCGTGTTTTCTTATTGTAATAGTTTTATTATTTTCTTCTTTTTCCCCAATGATTAACATAAATGGCGTCTTGCTCATTTCTGCATCTCTAATTTTTTTTCCAGCTTTTTCATTTCTATCATCAATTTCGGCACGAATATCACTATTTTGCAATAAATCACAAACATTTTTAGCATAATCTATAAATTTGTCGCTAATAGGAATTATCATTGCATGTGTTGATGTTAGCCATAAAGGAAAGTTCCCTCCAGTATGTTCTAATAAAATAGCAACGAATCTTTCAAGAGAACCAAAAGGGGCTCGGTGAATCATTACAGGTCTATGCTTTTGATTATCACTTCCAGTATATTCCAGTTCAAATCGTTCTGGGAGATTATAATCAACTTGGATTGTTCCTAATTGCCATTTACGCCCTATAGCATCTTTAACCATGAAATCAAGCTTAGGACCATAAAAAGCAGCTTCTCCATGTTTTACAAAACTGTTTAATCCCTTTTCTTTTACAGCTTCAACAATTGCATTTTCTGCCTTTTCCCAGTTTTCATCTGTTCCAATATACTTTTCTTTATTATTGACATCTCTTAAGGATATTTGTGCTATAAAATTATCAAATTTAAGAGTTTTAAATATATATAAAACAATATCTATAACTTTAATAAATTCCTCTTTTAATTGCTCTGGTGTGCAAAATATATGAGCATCATCTTGAGTAAACCCTCTAACACGTGTTAATCCATGAAGTTCTCCACTTTGCTCGTATCTGTAAACTGTTCCAAATTCAGCAAATCTTATAGGTAAGTCTTTATATGATCTTGGTTTTATCTTGTAAACTTCACAATGGTGAGGACAATTCATTGGTTTTAAAAAAAATTCTTCACCTTCAACTGGAGTTGTTATTGGGCGAAAAGAATCTTCTCCATATTTTTGAAAATGACCTGAGGTTTTATATAACTCAATATTTCCTATATGAGGTGATATAATGGGCAAATAACCATGTTTCTTCTGTGCTTTCTTTAAGAAATTCTCCAATCTTTCTCTTAGTTCGGCACCTTTTGGCAGCCATAATGGTAATCCCATTCCAACACTTGGAGAAAATGCAAAAAGTTCTAACTCTTTTCCTAATTTTCTATGGTCTCTTTTTTTTGCCTCTTCCAATATTGCTAAATATTCAGTTAGTTCTTTTTGTTTAGGAAATGTTATCCCATATATTCTTGTTAACTGCTTATTTTTTTCATTACCTCTCCAGTAAGCTCCTGCTATATTTAGCAGTTTAACAGCTCTTATATGACCTGTATGAGGCAAATGAGGACCTCTACATAAATCTGTAAAACTCCCAGAAACATATAACGATATATTATTATCCTCTAAATCTTCTATTAATTCTAACTTATATTTATTACCTTCTGACTTATAAAGAGTTATAGCTTCCTGCTTTGATATACTTTTTCTTTCAAAAACTTGCTCTTTTCTTGCTAATTCCAACATTTTCTTCTCTATAACATCAAAGTTATCTGAAGAAATACTTTCATCCATAAAGTCTATATCATAATAGAATCCATTCTCAATATCTGGACCAATAGCAAATTTAGCAGTAGGATAAAGCTCTTTTATTGCCTCTGCCATTAAATGAGCTGAAGAATGCCAAAAAACGGACTTACCTCCTTCATCATCCCATGTTAATAATTTAAATCTGCCATCCGTATATATTGGTAAAGTTGCATCTATTATTTTATCATTAAACAACACACCAAGTACATTTTTTGCAAGGCTATTGCTTATTTGCGTAGCTATTTCCAATCCAGTGATTCCTTTTGGATATTCTACTACTCTACTGTCAGGAAAAATAATTTTAATCATAATTAAAAATTATATAATTAAGCGACTTTAAGTTTGTCTTTTAACGTTTTATCTAATTGATCTTTAGCATATTCGTAAGTTACAACAAACTCTTTAACTTTGTGCTCAGATGGTAAATCAAACATTGCATCAAGCATTATTGCTTCAAGAATAGAACGCAAACCTCTTGCTCCTAATTTAAATTCAATCGCTTTATCCACTATAAAATCTAATACAGCATCTTCAAAAAAAACAGAAATATTATCTAATTCAAAAAGTCTAACATATTGCTTTATAATAGAATTTGATGGTTCTGTCAAAATCCTTCTTAGAACAGTCTTATCTAGTGGATTTAAATGTGATAATACTGGTAAACGACCAACTAGTTCTGGAATTAATCCATAACTTTTTAAGTCTTGAGCAGATATATATTTTAAAAGATTGTTTTGGTCTACATCTTCTTGTTGTTTATTTTTATAACCTATAATACTTGTTTGTATTCTTTTAGCTATTTTCCTGTCAATACCATCAAAAGCCCCCCCGCAAATAAATAATATATTTTGGGTGTTCACTTGAATCATTTTTTGTTCAGGATGTTTACGTCCTCCTTGTGGAGGAACATTTACAATCGAACCCTCCAAAATCTTTAATAAAGCTTGTTGTACTCCTTCTCCAGAAACGTCTCTTGTTATAGAAGCACTATCTCCTTTTCTTGCTATTTTGTCTATTTCATCTATAAAAACTATACCTCTTTCAGCTGACGCAACATCATAATCAGCTACCTGTAGTAAACGTGTTAAAATATTCTCAACATCATCTCCAACATAACCTGCTTCTGTTAAAGCAGTCGCATCTGCTATACAAAAAGGAACTTGTAGTAACTTCGCTATCGTTTTCGCTAACAATGTCTTTCCTGTTCCTGTTTCTCCTACTAATATAATATTCGATTTTTCTATCTCAGTATCATCTGCTTTAAAATAAGACTGAGTAATTCTTTTATAGTGATTATATACTGAAACAGACAATACTTTCTTCGCTTCATCTTGTCCTATGATAAATTTATCAAGAAATGATTTTATATCAGTTGGTTTATAAAGCCTTAGGCGTGAATAGTTAAAATTACTTTTGTAAATTAACTCCTCTTTCAATAAATTATGGGCTTTATCTATGCAAATATCACAAATATGTCCTTCGTGTCCTTCTTCGCCTGCTACAAGAAGACGAGTATCTTTTCTTTCTCGTCCACAAAAAGAACAATAAGCTTCCTTGGGTTGTTTAGCCATTCTTTATTGTTTTTTCTTTATCTCTCTTTAATATCTCATCTATCATTCCATACTCTTTTGCTTCCTCTGCTGTCATCCAATAATCTCTATCTCCATCATTCCAAACTTTTTTATATGTCTGTCCACTATGACATGAAATTATTTCATAAAGCTCTTTTTTGAGTTTTTGTATTTCTCTTGCTGTTATTTCAATATCTGATGCTTGACCTTCAGCTCCACCCATAGGTTGATGAATAAGAACCCGTGAATGCTTTAATGACGTCCTCTTCCCTTTAGTCCCCGCACATAAAAGAACTGCACCCATAGAAGCTGCCATACCAGTGCAAATAGTTGCAACATCTGGAGTTATATATTGCATTGTATCATAAATACCTAAACCTGCATATACAGAACCTCCTGGAGTATTCAAATAGATTTGAATATCTCGATGTGAATCTACTGATTCTAAAAATAATAACTGTGCTTGTATTATATTTGCAACATAGTCATCAATAGGAACTCCTAAAAAAATAATTCTATCCATCATAAGACGTGAAAACACATCCATTGTCGCTATATTTAATTGTCTTTCCTCTATTATAGTAGGTGAAATATAATTTGACGAAATTGATATATATTTATCAAGGGCTAGACTGCTAATACCTCGGTGCTTAATTGAATATTTTCTAAACTCTTCGTTAAATGACATAAAAATTATTTTTTTAAGTTTTTATATTCGTCAAAAGTAACTTCTTTTTCATTAATCTTAATAGAATTATTAAAAATTTCTAATAATTTTTCATTAACTAACATATCAACTATTCCTTTATGGTTTTTCTCTACTTTTAAAAACTCAACAACTTGCTCTTCTATGACTTTTTCATCTATTCCAAAATAACCATACGATTCAAAACGTTGTTTCATTATTTCTTTTGCCTTAATTAAAATAGATTCATTACTAAGTGAAAATCCATTATTTTTTAGAATTGTCGATTCTATTATTTGTGATTTAAATGTCTTTTCCAAATTAGGCATTTCTTTTTCTATAACATCTTCTGTTATTTCTGCATTATCATTATTTGTATAAGTAATCCATTTCTTTAAAAAATCCAATGGAATATTAAAGTTAATATCTGTTACTAGTTTCCCAACTACTTCTTCAACAAAATTTTGATCCGTAATCTTATTAAATTCTTCTTGGTTTATCTCTTTTAATTTAGTCCTAAATTCTTCTTCGGTTTCTATATTATCTTCTGGGAAAACTTTCTTAAAAAAATCAATATTAATTTCTTGTGGTGTAATATTTACTATTTCTTTCGCTGTAAACTTTATTTTATTAACTGAATCTACATCAATCAATTTTATTCCCAACCATAAAGAAATATTCGATTTTTTAACCATTGATGCTTCAAATTCAATAGATTCTCCTAATTTTAAGCCAATAAGTTTATTCTTTAATTCTATTTCTTCATTATCTAATTTATCAATATAAATTGATGTTGAGTTTAATCTTTCCGTCGCATTATTATCTTTGTCTAACTCAACAAATTCTCCATGAATCATTGATGTCTCATTTGCTACCTCAAATTTATCATAATTACCAAATCTATTTTGTAAATTTGCTATGTTTTCTTCTAATATTTTGTCTTCTACAACAATTCTATATTTGCCAAATCTACTTCTACTTCTGGCTGAATACCTATTTCAAAGTTAAATGTAAAATCATCTAATAAGTCAAAAGCAGTTTCTTCTAAGGCCTCTGGAATAGGCTCTCCCATTAACTTAATATTATTGTCATCTATATATTTATTTAATGCATCAACTCCTACCTTTTGAATCTCTTCTAATTTTGCTACTTTACCATACATCTTTTGTATCATGCCAAAAGGAACCATACCTTTTCTAAACCCTGGGATATTGGCTGTCTTTTGATATTTCTTCAAAACTCCATTTACATTATCTTTATAATCATCTTGACTTATAGATATCTTTATAATATCATTTAACTCTGCTTTATTCTCTCTTATTATTTCCATTTACTAATAACTGTTTTTTTCATTACTACTTTTAAAATAAAAAACCCCTTGCGGGGCTATATATAGTACGGATGAAGGGACTCGAACCCCCACGCCGTGAGGCACTAGATCCTAAGTCTAGCGCGGCTACCAATTACGCCACATCCGCTTTTTTCGACTGCAAAAATAATACATTTTTATTACAATTCACAATTTAAAAAAAAATAAATAAAGTTTACTCTTTTTGCAAACCCAAATAATCTCCATCTTTTAATTTAAATATTTTAAAAGGTAGATAAATAGGTCTATTAGGATTGCTAAAGAGTAAAATATATCATAAAGCTTTTTCATATAGCATTTGCTAAAGCTCTATACTTATTTAAAATCCCTTTTTTCAATAAAAACTTAGCATGTCAAGATAATTATACCGCAAAATTATCCTTAATTTAACCCAATTAACAAAATTAGCAATTTTGAGGACTTGCTAATTTTGAATTATTTAAAAGTTGAACTTTAAGCCTCCAAAAAACTCTCGTATACTACCAGATTAATATGAATTTTTATCAGGATTAGCTTGTTTAGGATTTTCTATAACTTGATCAATATTCAAACCTTCTGCATTTTGATTAAAATAATCTGTTAGCATAAAAACCTGTGTAACATTTAGTTTGTTCGAACAATTCCATTTTACCTTTTCATAAATGTGATTGCCCCAAAAGCGTGTATGGTTACTATATCCATCTCCATTAGTTTGGGAATATGATACTAGGTAACTAACGTTATCCTTTGTCCCATTAAACTGAACATTTTCTTTATAAAAATTATTTGAAACTCCTATAAAACTAACCTTACCTCCAAATTATTTTTCATATTTATCTGGTGTCGAAATATTAAGAATTCCTGCAGATGAACGGCCTCTATAAATAGAAGCAGAAGTACCTCGTAAAACTTCAATATTATTAACTAATCCCCAGTCAACATTATATAGATCAGCGGCAAAACCAGTTGGGTCATTAACAGGAATCCCATCTATCAATACTTTTATACCTCGCAATCCCCGTTCAAAAAGAATTCCCTGCCCTCTAATTGACATGTGTATTCGTAAACCCATTAGCCTGATGTCTATACGAACACCTGACGTAAGCCAGAAAGCTTCTTCTGCTCCTATTTAACGGGATAAACGTAGATAAAACTTCAGGAGAAACTATTGATATCGTATTTGTATTAAATTTATTCATCACTGCTATACGTTATGCTTTTATAATAAAGTTATTAAGGTTTTTAGTTATTATGTCATTTAAATTTTGTTCTTGAGAAAAAAGAACTGAATTTATAAATAGTCCTCAATTATGTTCTATATACTTTTTTTATTATTCAGCAAAATTAGTATAAAAAATAATATTGGTGCAAGAAAATAAGCATTACTTAAATATTTTTTTACATTTATATTCAATCACTTATTAAATAATAGTCATAATACTAACAATTTTAGTATTGCAATATTATTTTTATTTTTTATATTTGCGTGATAATTAATTTTAATAATCATAATAATGAAAACAATAATAAAAAAAACAGCACTTTTGTTAATCCCAGATTAAGCGTTAAGATTTTCATCAAAAAAACACTCACAAAAAAAAATAATTAGCAACGGCATAAATGCCGTTGAAAGAAACATACAACCACCCCGTCATTGCGAGCCGCAGGCGAAGCAATCCAGACTGGCACAACCACAGCCTCAAACGCCACACCATCGCAAGTAATCCCCAAAAATGACCCAACACTATGACACGAGGCGGATCAGTATATATTATGGCAAATAATCCCAAATTATATGCGTTAAGGTTTTTATCGAAAAACACTCACAAAATCACAAATTAAACTTGTTCATTTAGAGTAGTTTATATTACTTATTTTCTAACGCTACGCATTAGAAATTAAATTCAAAATTAATCATTTTTTCTTAATGCGGAATCTGGGTTTATTAAGCCCCCTGTTATAAATATGTGGTTTTATCCTTTGCCCTTACTTTTAGGTGGTTTTGGGTATTTATAACATCATAGCCTTTAAAGTCCTTTCAAAATCATCACAAAGCTGGGTTAAACTGTCTTTGGTTTCTCGCTTGAAAAACTCACCCAAATCTTTATTTATGATTATGTATTTTCTATAAATTTTAGAGAAAACGCTGTAAATTTCCTCTTGGCTAAATGCGGTACCTTCATCGGTAATCTTTGCAACTAAACGTTTGCCTGCTTCATCGGCTTTAATGTACTCAAAGAAGGCTTCTATTTTTGCTTCAAAATCTTTAATCATTTCAGCAATAGCTTCTTCCTCTTTGTTCCGTTTTTCAATTACTCTAAGAATGTTATATTTGTATTTATTCCCATATTCAGCATTTGATTCAGATACAATGGGCGACTTTACTTTTATACTATTTTTATAATCTGGAGGAGCAATTATTCCTATTTTATTGTCAAAGTATATTTCAACATCATCAATAATATCGGTAGGTTTATTGATACTGTTGTACTCGTTATTGAATTTGCGTAAATACTCTAAAAACAAAGCATCGCTATATTTGGCATCTAACTCAATTACAAATTCAATAAGGTTTAAAATCTTGAAGTAATTATTAATTGTGCCCTTTAGCTTTTTGGCATCAGCTTTACTTTTTCTGATGTAATCGGAAAAAGCATTTTGCATTTCCAATATCAAGTTAATATCTTTATTACCTTTATGATATTTAAAAAAAATAGGGTACTGAGAAGCAAGTAAAGAATGTTCTTTTAATTCTTTATAGTAAATTTCTAAATTACTCTCGTCTTTCAAAGGGTCGAAATCGGAAACTACAACATTGCTAAAGTGTTCGAACGCTGCTTTGATGTTTTTAACATTTACATTCTTGTACGAAAAATCAACTATTTTACAATCGTTTTTGTTATCAGTCTTTCTGTTTACCCTTGATATGGTTTGAATAGCATTTATACCTCTTATTTCCTTATCAAGGAACAACGTATGTAGTTTTGGTTCATCGTAGCCTGTTTGGAGTTTATCTACTACTATAATAATACCGTTTTTATCTCTTGATTTGAAATTCTGCATTACTGTTTTTTCATTTACACCATCATTAATGCTGTTGCAATTAGGCTGGTCTTGACTATCGGAATAAACAATATAGATAGGAGCTTCTTTAAATCTTTCGTATTTCTTTTGTTTAGTAATTTCTTTAAAATGTTTTTTTATGTAACCTGCATATTTAATGGCATTAGGAATAGAAGTTGTTGCCAACATAGCTTTTGCTTTACCCCGTATTTGAGTATATACTACTGTAACTAAACGTTCTACAATGAAATGAGAAATTGCTTCAATTCGCTCGGGATTAGCATATATTTTACCATCAATGCCGAAGCCTGTATCTGTATCGTCTGGTATATCATCATAACCTGTATCGCCTTCAAAGCCTTCTAATTCGTTTTCAGGCTTTTCGAAATACATCTTTGAGGAAACGGGTACAATGCCCTTTATAGGATTTAAAACATAGCCATCTTCAATAGCTTCCTTCATTGTGTAACTATCGAAAGGAATCCAAATCTTTTCTGCTTCGGCATACTTATTAAACTCTCCAAACCTTGCTAATGTGTGGTCGCTTGGAGTGGCTGTAAAACCTACTATTAGGTTTTTTTTGTGGGGTGTATTTAAATAACCTGTACTATTATCAAAACTGCTTTGCAGTTCATCAAAAATACTTATCATTTCTTGGTTCTGAATACCATCATTGCTTCTATGTATTTCATCAATCAGAAATGTAATACGAAGTTTAGATAGTTTTTGAATTGTTGAAACATCTAATATGTCTTTTACGGTGCCGAACTTCTGAACATTTACAATTACAATTCTTTTATCGCTGGACAAAGCTTTTGCAAATGTTTTTTTGTCGTATGCTTCAATGAACATCCCTTTTTGAATATTCATATTGTGAAGCATAGTGTCTAATTGGTCTCTTAATTGCAATCTATCAACTATAAGCATTATTTTGTCGTACACATATACGCCATTTTTGCGAAGGTCTTTTAGTTGTAAAGCAGTCCATCCAATTATATTACTTTTTCCAAAACCTGCCGAATATTGTAGTAAAAGAGAATAAACATTTTTGTTATTTTGGTACTTCTGTCTTTTGGTAATGAGTTCTTTTATTTTTTCATCACCTACGCCTTTTTCTTTTAATTCTCTCTCTAACTTTTTAATGAAATAATCAGATTCGTTTTCGTGCTCCAAAAATTCATCAATTTTGTTTAATACTTTATCTGTACCAAACTTTTGTTTTGGACGTGGGCTTATTAACCTACCATCGTTATGTTTATATTCCTTGGTTTTGCTACCTTCTTTTTTTATTAATTCCCTTTCAATAAAGTTATAATAGAGTATTTCTTTTTCTATCATTTTTTTATCATACAAAGCTTTAAACACTTCTTCGAAGCGACCAGTTTTGTTGGCTTCTTTATTGCGAAGGGGGTATTGTTTAAAGTCTTTTTCTATTTTATTGTCGTAGGGTGTAAAATCGTATGAGTTAGAAGCGACTATTGATTTTATTTCTTCAAATTGGGTTGAGATGTTCCGAATTACATAAGTTTCGTTTAAGTCGGTAGATGTGATGTGGATTGCTTTTTCAAAAACCTTTAAAAAGTCCTTTCGGATAGTTTGAGAAAGGTCGTTGCCATCAGCAATTTCTAAATATTCTTGAACCGCAGAAAGATAGTCTTTAGCTACTTTCTTTCGACCGTTATTTCTTGCATTTTGATTGGTATAACTACTTTTAAGTTCACTATACCCAAAGAAAATACCATTTAGAAAAAAGGATAAATCGGGACGAAATGAAAATATTTGTTTGTCCTGATACTTAAACGTATAAGGTAGCTCCTGAATTACAGAAAATACGTTTTGGCTAAACAGTTTGTCTTCGTGGGTTTCGCTACCACTGGGGTAAAACAAATGCAATGAAACTCCCTCAAACATAAATGTTTTGTTTGTATTGATAAACAAAGCCATATTGGCTGACGATTTTAATCTTTCGTGCAATTCATTAGTGATGGCATCTAATAAGTCTTTTTCGTTGCCAAACTTCCTTAATAGCTTTTTGTAATTGTCTTTGTTTAAAGTAGTTTCGGATAAAAAATGTTTTAAGTCTTCAACCAAAAAGAATTGAGGCGAAACGGTGTTAGCCTTAGCTTCTTTATATTGCAAACCATCTTGCCTTTCACAAAAAAAGTTAATTAGGTATTTATCTTGTAAGTCGAGTTCTTTCATATTTTAATTTTCAATATCTATGTCGTTATTTCCAATGGCTAATAATAATCTGAATTTTAGTTCTTCGTTAAAATCATCTTCGTTTTCCAGAAATGAATGAATTAGGTCTTTAAGTAGTTCTTTATCGATATTCCTGGCAGCAAGATGATAACTAATGTTTTCCATCTCAAATAGAAACCGCTTAATACAGTACAAATAGCCATTCAACGACAAAAACTGCAAACCCAAAGTTATAGAAAGGCGCTTATTCCCATCGGAGAAAGCATGATTTTTGTTAATAGACCAAATTAAGTGGGTTAGCTTATCTTCAAAGGTAGGATAATAATCATCATTTTTAATATGTTCCAAAGCACTTTCTAAATAACCTATATTTATTGAGCTACAACTACCACCGCCACTTTTTTCAATAGTTTTATGATGTATTTCTATAGCTTGTCCATATTCGATGTATATAATCATAATTACTCCCTTTCTTTTAAGCGTTTTAATGCTTCTTTGTATGCATCCAAACGCTCTTCAAGCTCCATGCTTTTTTCACCAAGAAATTTTTCAAAATCTTCAAAAGAAACAGCTCCAATATACTCTTTCAAATTTTCATGTATAGCATCTCGAAAACACATATCACGACTCGCCATTTTTACCCTTGCTTTTTCTCGCAGTGGTTCCCATAGTTTTTGGCTTTCAAATTCGCGAAAAAGCAAATCTGTTTCATGTGAGGTAAGTTTTCTGTTAAGTTCTTTGTATTTGTTTTCTAAAACCTCAGCAAAACCTATTTCATAGCTTGAAATAATATCTAAAACCTCACTATACATAGTATGGCGAAGATTTTCTTTAGCTTCCAGTTTAAGGACTTTGCGATATTCAATTGCATTTTCTTTAAAAATACTTTTGTAAATTTTATCGGTGTAAACAATGTATTTAAAGGGACCTAAATCGACATAATCACGAAGTGCATCGGTAAACTCACGGCGATAATCTTCACCACGAAGCAGATTGCCAATAAAATCTTCATCACGTTGGTTAATATATTTGGTATTCCCACCTGTACGTTTGTTAATAGTGTCTATAACAATGTCTAATATAGCACTACGAAGCTCCCTTGCTTTCTCGCTGGTTGTTAACAACATAGCAATATTTAAAAAGGCTCTGAAATTAAAAATTCCTAATACTGTTGATTTGGTAACGAAATCAATTTCGCTACCAACTACTTTTGAATAAACTAACTTTAAGTTAATCAGTCGTTTACCTTTAAGAACCTCGTACCCATTTTTTTCTAATTCCTTTACGTGTTTTTCTAAATAATTATCAACTGTACGTTCGGAAATTTCGAAGAAATCGGCAATTTGTTTTTTGGTAAAACGAAATTCATTTTCAAATAAAATACCTTGCAAACCTACTGCGTTTTGTATTTCCTGAATAGCATATTTATTGTTTAAAATATTTTGCCGAACTATACTTGAGTTTGTTAAATTTTGCTCCATACCTTATTTCTCCGTTACTTTTATTTTCCCCGTTACCACGTCGTTTATTAATGTTTTTCGAAGCTCTTTTAGCATATCTATTTGATTGCCAATGTTGCTTACAATAAAATCTATTTTTTGAGTTTTTTCATCTAAATATTGAGCAATGGCAGTTTGTTCTTCTTTGGTATGAGGTAAATAAACAAAGAAGTCTGTAACCTTTTCCATCTTCAAATTAATCCTTGTAAAGCCTTTTCCTTCTGTGATTAGTGGTTTTCTATAATTATCTGATAGCAATAAATAGTTGAGAAAATAAGGCTCACAATTTTTCTTTGTTATCCTATACCCTTTGCAAAAACTGTTTAGATAAGTATCTTTTATGTCTTCTGCTAAAACTGCTGATTTGCCCACATCATCATAACCCTCTGAACTCATAAGAAAAAACAAATCGCCTTTCCTTACTTTATTTTGCTTTTCGTTTTCAAATACTACTACTGTACCCAAATGATTTGCTTTTAGGTAGGTATTATTTGCAATGTTTGTGAATGGTATAAAACCTTTGTTATTAGAGTTATCGTCTTGATTAAAATCATCACCTGCCTTGCCTGATAAACCACTATATAAAAAGCCTAAATCTTTTAGCCTGTATCTTTTCCAGTTGGCATTTACTGGAAATAAAATACCACTTTCTTTTAGCTTTACATTCTTATCTAAGCCCTTACAAACCGCATTATTGATAATGCTTTTGCGAAGTTCTTTGTAATAGTCTGCCTTTTTAATGAGCAGGTTTATTTTTTTATCAATGGCTTGGGTTTTGGTATCAAGGTATTGGGCAATGGCGGTTTGTTCAGATAATGGAGGAATTGCAATAAATATTTTTTTCAAATCATCAATATTGAATCTAAATACTTTTAAACCTGTGGCATACTTTTTTAATTCACCACAAAAAACTTTTGAAAAAAAATACAGATACTTTTCAATTACTAGTTTGGTGTTAGGTTTTAATAATATTTGTTCTCCTCCTACCAATCCCAAATCATCCCTATTATAGAAACAAGAGTGACCTAAATCTTCAATAGTCTCAGAGGTTGATATTAGAATAGTGTCTCCACGATGTACAATTTGACTATATTTATAAAACTCACTATTTACAAAAAAATTAAATGTATTATTAACTTCATCAACTTTGTATGTTTTCCCATACTGTAAAGCAACATATTCACCATTATTAAGTAACTCATCTTTTTTAAACCCAGTATTACCCCTAACAATTGTAGCAAACCAATCAACTCTATAATTTCGCCAATGCGAAGGAATGTCTCCTAACCATTCAATACCGCTATTCTTATATGAATTATACTTTTTCATAATCCCAATTCATATTGTAGGTTCGCTAATTCTTTTTCTAAAGCATCTAAATCGGCGGTTATAGCAGTTATCTCTCTTAGTTTCTCAGGAGTATAGAAAACCTTATTAAAATTGATTTCGACACCAATCACATTATCAATATACTCAAAAGGTTTGCTTACATATTTAGCCATAAAATTGGCTATGTTTTTTTTGTTTATTGCTTCATCAGGATTGTAAGGGATTATCTCATAATCTTTTTGCAAGTCTTGTGTTAGCTCGGCTGTTATGCTTATGCCTTTTGCTTGCTTGGTTTTGCTATCTTTCTTCAAACTCGCTTTGATAACTATTTTGCCACAACCCAACTCTAATTTTCCTTTGGGGGTTTGCTCAATGATGGTGTCTTTATCTGCATCGTAGTAATAGCTTGTATCTTTTGTAAATACAGTTAGGTTTTTTTCTTTGTAATCAAGTTCTGCCAATAATGGTTTGATGCCTCCTTCGAAGTATTGCTCTAAACTGCTGTATTGGGTTTTATCAAAAGTGCTAATATCAAAATCGGTTATTTCAATAGTGCCGTCATCTGATATTTGGGTAATTTTGGTTGGAACTAATTTAATGGATTTTTCCTCTTTCTTTTCTCCGTCCTTAACCACTTTTACAGGCATTTCAATTGCTTTGCCATTTTCATAAATATTTGTAAGCATTATGCTTTGGCGGTTGTAATAGAAATGCCATTTGTCAAACACCTTTGAAAATTCATTGTCTTTAAATTCCGTAAGTGCTTGCACTATTTTATTGCGGTTTGGCAAGTCCATTTCTTTACGCTTCTTACCCTTGCTTTTCTTTAATGGTATATATAATTCACTTGCATTAATAAGAATAACTTTATCCTTTCTATTGGCAGGTTTATTCTTGTTGAATATCCATAAATATGTATATATTCCTGTATTAAAAAACTCATCGGTTGGCATTTGAACAATGGCTTCGACCCAGTCTTTTTCGAAAAAATACTTACGGATATTGCTTTCGCCACTACCTGCATCGCCACTAAACAAGGTAGAACCATTGTGAACCACAATGCTCAAACCATCATCAGCCAATTTGTGCAAGATGTGTTGGGTAAACAAGAACTGTCCATCTGATATAGAGGGCAATGCAATAAACCTTTCGGTAGTATCATTTTTTATATCTTTTTCGTAGCCTTTCCAGTCCACACCATAAGGCGGATTTGCAACAACTATATTAAAAGATTTATCCCAAAATTTGCCTATATCGGTAAGTGTATTGCCATATTCAATTTGAGTATCTTTACGGAACCTACTTTCAATTTTAGCTAAGGCAAATAAAGTCCCGTTCCATTCCTGCCCATAGGTAGCAGTAGGACGATTGGGATATATTTCTTGTATTTTATCTTCAGTGCCAAACAGTAGGTTTCCACCGCCACAAGTAGGGTCATAAATTGTTAAAAACTTACTATTGTCTTCAATTTTAGTGGCAATAATTTCAGAGATTAAAGAAATAATATCATCGGGGGTGTATTGCTCTCCAGCTGTTTCAGCACTTATATCTGCCCATTTTCGTTTAATATGTTCTTCGAGTGTAGTTATTTCGGAGTTGTTGAAAGGAGTTAAATCAATTTCGCTCCAAGCTTTTACAGTATCAAATAAAATACGTTTCTTTTTTAGTTGCCCTGTAATGCCTGATATATCTAAAAACTTTTCTTCTTCTGTTCCTTTATCAACTCCTAATAAATATTTTGTTTCTCCGTCAAATGCTTTGAGGTAAGAATGAAAATCAACGTCAAAAGTTTTATCATTCTTACAAATGTCTTTTAAGGTTTTCTTTTTGCGGATTACAAAATCATTGTAACCCACCCCCTCTAAATTGAATATTTCAATAAAATCTTCAATATTATCTCTGCCTAATTCTTTTTCCAATCTATCGGCTTCTCTAATCAACCTGCTTTCTACCATCAAAAGGGCAAAAAAAGGCATCATATATTTAGGAAAATCACTTTGCTTAATTCCAGCACCTATAAGTAGGTCAGCTGTACGCCAAACGTCTGATTCGTATTTTAGTATGTTAATGCTCATTTGCTTTATTTGTTTTTTTAGATACTGACTTCAATGCTTTGCCTGGTGTGGTTTTTTTTTAGCTATTACCATCTTATATTTTATCTTATAAATCATCAATGGGTTTTTACATTTTCGTAACTACTCACTTGAGTAATTATGGTGTAAAAATAATTAAAAATATTATAAGGCAAAAGAAATTTATTTATTGTATGTAAAAAGTTTATACATTTGCAATATAGTTCATCCTTCATTTGAAGGAAAGAAATCGAAAAACGCAAGCCAAGATGCTCTGCGTTTTTTGCTTTTTATAGGTGAGTGTGCTTTAATCCTCACTCCAGCTAAAGCAATAGTCTATTCAAAGTTATTAATTTTGAGAATAAGGAGGCAATTTAATTTGTAGATAGAATTGATAAAAATGGCTCTCTTTGCGGGATACTCCTAAGCAATTTTTAAGTATTTTTGTATTATTAATTTAATATCAAAGTTAATTTAATTTTTGAAAAAAAGAAAGAAAGCGGAAACTATAAATTGAAAAATTTAATCCATCCTTAAATAATTTGCATTATTATATTGATTTATAATTAATTACACGCAAAGTGTTAATTATCAGCCCAAAAATTCTATTACAGTACATGAAAGGTACATGAAAGGTACTATAACAGTACATGAAAGGTACTATAAAGGTACCTCGTCCTAAAATAGGTTTATCCCAAATTAGTCATTAGGATTTTTTTGATAATAACAAATTCAAATTAATAGCTCCGAAGGAGCGACACAATAGTAACCACCTGCGAAGCGGGTGGTAAACATGCATCTCCCAAATCCAAGCCCTAAAAGGGCGACACTAAAATCCCTTCTGACATCAGGGTGATAGAAGAACATGAAACGCCATCAATTGTTCTATTATGTTTTTTCTAATGACTAATCTGGGTTTATACCTAAACGCTATCATAATACCCACAATAATTAAATATCCTAAAACACCGTAGGTGTGAAATTATTATAGCAAAACAACTAACGCAAACACATTAAACACCGTAGGTGTGGCATTATCCCTTTATACAACAATCTAAATTACAAATTTGATAGCAATTTGGTATTACACATAAAAATAGAATTATGAAAAAAACAGATTATCTGAATTATTGATATATGTGAAATTAAATAAAAATTTTGTGGGATAAAAAAAAATGTTTACGTTTGTGGATTATAGTCTATTTACTTGGTAGGAATTTAAATATTTTAGAAACAGCAATTTATGAAAAAATATTTTATAATTATAGTAGTTTTTGGTTTATTATTTAGCTCTTGTTCTAATTCGAATAATGAGCCTTCAAATGTTAATGGAGAGTTGAAAGGGAATTTGAGTATTTCAGGAGCTTTTGCGTTGTATCCGCTTGCAGTTAAATGGGGAGAGGAGTTTAAAAAGGAGAATCCGGGAGTTAATCTAGATATTTCGGCAGGAGGTGCAGGGAAAGGAATGACAGATGTTTTATCAGGTATGGTTGATATAGGCATGGTTTCACGCGATATATCACAAGAGGAGATGGAGAAAGGAGCTTTTGGAATATCCGTCACAATAGACGCTGTTGTTCCAACAATCAATTCGAACAATCCATTAATAGGAGATATCAATTCAAAAGGGTTAACAAAAGAAGCTTTTCAAAAAATATTTATAGGTAATAACATAAAAACATGGGGAGAGGTTTTAAATAATAATTCTAAGGAATCAATAAAGATATATACACGCTCAGATGCAGCAGGCGCGCCAGAAGTTTGGGCAAAATATTTAGGAAAAAAACAAGAAGATTTAACAGGTGTTGGGGTTTTTGGAGATCCAGGAATTGCAAACGCAGTAAAGAGTGATAAAAATGGAATAGGATATAATAATATAGCTTTTGCATATGATGTTTCCACTCGTAAGCCTATAAGTGGTCTTACGGTTGCGCCTATTGATATAAATGAGAATGGTATGATTGATAAAGAAGAGGACTTCTATTCAAACTTAGATTCATTGGTAAAAGCAATTGCAGGAGGTAAATATCCTTCTCCTCCAGCAAGAGCATTGTATTTTGTTACAAAAGGGAAAACGGATAATATAGTTGTAAAGGAATTTATAAAGTGGATTTTGACAAAGGGGCAAGCATATGTTTTACCATCGGGATATATTAAATTACAAGATACGGAAATTGAATCAAATCTCAATAAAATAAAATAGCATCAAGTGACGATTAGGCAAAACAGAAAATTTAAAGATAAGTTTACTCATTATATATCAAGGTTTTTTAGTAATTTAATTATTATTCTGCTAGTTTTAATCGCTTTAGGGTTATTTATCAAGGCTTTTCCTATATTACAAAGTAATTCATTAAAAGAATTATTGTTTTCATCAGAATGGATGCCATTTAAGCATAAATTCGGTCTTTTTCCTTTTATTTTAAGTACGGTATTGGTTACATTAATAGCTATTACTATAGCCTTGCCTTTAAGTATATTGACGGCTATATATCTTACAGAGTTTGCAAGGAAAAAAGTTCTTTCATTAATATTGCCGTTTATAGATATTCTTGCTGGTTTGCCATCAGTGATATACGGTATATGGGGAGTAATCTTTATAGTTCCAATTATTAAGAATAATTTAGCCCCATTGTTTAATGTCAGTACGACAGGTTATTCGTTGCTTGCAGGAGGTGTTGTACTTGCGATAATGATTATCCCGATAATAATACACGTTACTATAGAAGTATTAAAAAATATACCAAATGAGCTTAAAGAGGCTTCATTGTCACTTGGAGCAACATATTGGGAAACTATAAAGTTTGTTGTTCTACGTAAGGCTTTACCTGGGATTATTGCTGCTGCGGTATTAGGAGTTTCGCGAGCATTTGGAGAAACGTTAGCAGTCCTTATGGTTGTTGGTAATGTTGTGCAAATCCCTACGTCATTGTTTGATAGTGCTTATCCTTTGCCAGCACTTATTGCAAATAATTATGGGGAAATGATGTCAATACCGATGTATGACAGTGCGTTAATGTTTGCAGCTTTTATATTGTTATTAATTATAGTTTTTTTCAATATTATATCTCGCATGATACTAATGCGAATAGAAAAGAAATATTTTATAAAGAATTAGATTATGGGTATAAGAAGGAGAAAATACGAGGAAATATTTTTTAAGAAATTAGCATTATTGTCATCAATATTTCTTGTTGTTATTCTTTTGGTAATTGTTATCAGCATTATTATTAAGGCAATTCCAGCGTTATCAATAGAGATGATAAGCCAAACGCCAAAAGGAGGCTTTTATTTGGGTGGTGGTGGCGGAATATTAAATGCAATTGTGGGTTCTTTATATTTAGCCTTTGGGGCAACTTTATTAGCTTTTCTTTTAGGATTTCCTGTTGTTATTTATATGAATATTTATGCTAATCCGAATTCCCGATTTGTAAATTTATTGAGATTGGTTTTAGATATTTTATGGGGGATTCCATCAATTGTGTATGGAGTGTTTGGGTTTGTGATAATGATATTTTTAGGGATAAAAGCATCTTTACTTGGAGGTATTTTAATTGTTGCATTGTTTATACTGCCAGTAATCATACGTTCTATAGACGAACTAATTCTTATGATTCCGCGAGGTTTAACTGATGCAGCGTACTCGCTTGGTTCTACAAAATTTGAAACTGCCTTTAAAGTAGTTATTCGGCAAGTTTCATCTGGAATTGTTACAGCGTTACTTATAGCTTTTGGACGAGCAATAGGAGATGCCGCAGCTGTGTTATTCACAACAGGTTATACGGACAACATCCCGACATCATTAAGTCAGCCAACGGCAACTTTGCCACTTGCTATATTTTTTCAATTAGGCAGCCCAATTGAAGCGGTACAACAAAGAGCTTATGCTTCGGCATTTGTTTTAACAGTTATTATTTTGTTAATATCTGTTATAACAAGAGTAAGTGCGAGAAAGTATAAAAAATTTAAAGTATAGAAAACTATGGAAGACAATACACATATACGAACAGAAAACCTTAACTTATTTTATGGCAATAATCATGTTTTAAAAGATGTTAATATTGCCATACCTGATAAGAAAATCACAGCAATTATAGGTTCCTCTGGATGTGGTAAAACGACATTATTGAAATGTTTTAACAGGTTAATAGAATCAGTTGATGATGTTCGTATTACAGGGAAAGTGCTTGTTGATGGAGAAAATATTTATGATCCAGAGATAGACGTAACAAGATTAAGAAAAAAAATGGGCTTGCTATCGCAAAGGCCATTCCCTCTGCCAATGTCTATCTACGAAAATGTTGCTTATGGCCCACGAATACATGGAATAAGAAACAAAAAGCAATTAAATGAAATTGTTGAATCATATTTAAAGCAAGCTAGCTTATGGGAAGAAGTTAAAGACAGATTAAATACACCAGCAGTTAGTTTATCTATAGGACAACAACAACGCTTATGTCTTGCACGAGGTTTGGCCGTTGAGCCGGAAATCATACTTGGAGATGAACCAACCTCAGCATTAGATCCCCAATCAAGCAAAAATATTGAAGAAAAATTTATAGAATTGAAAGAGAAATATACGATAGTAATGGTTACGCATATTCTTAGGCAAGCGAAACGTATAGCAGACTATATAATATTTATCCATTTGGGAGTGATAATAGAAGCAGGGAGCGCATCAGAAATACTTGAAAACCCAAAAGAAAAACTAACACAGGATTACATTCGAGGCGTTGTTAGTTAATGATTTGAATAATAAAATAACAATAAAGGACATTCAATGCTTCAAAAAAAGTTACTTTTGCTTTTTAAAAAGATTTTTTTTCATAGAAAGAACATATTGTAAAAACTATAATTATATATGGAAAATACAGACAGAAAGCCAGAATGGTTAAAAATAAAGTTACCAAAAACATCCAATTTCACTGATGTTAAAAATATATTAAAGGCGGAAAATATTAATACTATTTGCCAGAGTGGGAATTGTCCTAATCTAGGAGAATGTTGGGATAGTGGTCATGCTACGTTTATGATACTTGGAAATATTTGTACTCGTTCGTGTGCATTTTGCAATGTAGCAACAGGGAAGCCTTTGTCAGTTGATTTGAAAGAGCCTATACGTTTGGCGCGAGTTATAAAAGCGATGAAGTTAAAACATTGCATAATCACCTCCGTTGATAGAGACGACTTGGAAGATTATGGTTCAAAGCATTGGCATAACACAATTAAAACCATAAGGGAATTAAATCCTGAAGTTACTATGGAAACTTTAATTCCTGATTTTAAAGGAAATTTTAAGGCTTTAGACAGAATAATAAGCGTTAAGCCTAATATTGTGTCACATAATCTTGAGACTGTTCTACGTCTTACCTTGCAAATAAGAAAAATGAGCATATATGAAAGAAGCTTAAAAGTTTTAAGTTATTTATCACAAAACGGGATAAGGACCAAATCAGGAATCATGGTTGGTATAGGGGAAAAAAAAGAAGAAGTGATAGACACTATGCGAGATTTAAGAGATGTTGGGTGTAAGATTTTTACTATTGGCCAGTATTTACAACCTACATCAGAATTGTTACCAGTTGAAGAATATGTAAGACCTGAAGTTTTTGAAGAGTATAGGTTAATAGGATTAGAATTAGGTTTTGAACATGTAGAGAGTGCTCCTCTTGTAAGATCATCTTATAGAGCTGACAAGCATTTGTAATCTTTTTATATTATGCAAAAAGAACTAGAATCTGAGTATATAAAAACGATAGAGTTTTTATATAGTAGATTGCCTGTTTTTCATAGGATAGGTAAAGCGGCATATAAGGAAGATTTGAATAATACAATAGCGATTTGTAATATTCTTGATAATCCAGAGAAAAAACTAAATAAGTGTATCCATATTGCAGGGACGAATGGGAAAGGTTCTGTGTCACATATTTTATCTTCTATATTTCAGTTATGTGGATACAAAACAGGTTTATACACTTCGCCTCATCTAAAAGATTTCTCCGAAAGGATAAGAATAAATGGAGAACCGATTGATAAAAGCTATGTTATAGAATTTGTTAATAAATACTATAAACAATTTGAACCAATAGGGGCTTCTTTTTTTGAGCTTACAGTCGGGCTTGCTTTCAAATATTTTGCGGATAATGATACTGATATAAACATAATAGAAACAGGTCTGGGAGGAAGATTAGATTCCACAAATGTAATAAACCCTTTATTGTCAATAATTACTAACATTGATTACGACCATACTAATTTACTTGGGGATACATTAGAGAAAATAGCTTTTGAGAAGGCAGGAATAATAAAGAATGAAGTTCCTGTTGTAATTGGAGAAAGCAATGAAATAACAGATAACGTCTTTAAAGAAAGGGCAGAATTAAGCAATTCTCCAATTTACTTTGCTGATAAGAACTTTTATATTAAAAATACTAATTATAGTATACAAAATAATAATATTAGTCTTAATTTTGATATTGTCGATAAATCAGACGACATTGTTATTAAAAGAATTAATAATGAATTAAAGGGTTTGTATCAAACAAAAAACTCTATCACTGTTATGCAGTCTGTGGAAGTTCTTAATAATCTAGGATTTCATATAGATAATGCTATCGTTAAAAAAGCGTTTGAGAATGTTGTTAAATTGTCAGGACTGAGAGGAAGATGGGAAGTTTTAAACCGTAACCCTCTGACGATTTGTGATACGGCTCACAATGTTGCAGGCATTAAAGAAATTGTTAAGTTAATAAATCAAACAAATTATGAAACTTTACACTTTGTTATAGGGATGGTCAATGATAAAGAAATTGATAATGTTTTATCATTACTCCCCAAAGATGCAAAGTATTATTTTTGTAAACCAAATATTCCAAGAGGTTTAGATGCTCATATTCTTAAAGCAAAAGGTGATGTTCATAATTTAATTGGTGATGTTTATGATTCGGTTAATTCTGCATTACAGCAAGCAGAACTAATAGCTTCATCTAAAGACTTTATCTTTGTTGGGGGGAGCACTTTTGTTGTTGCAGAAGTTATCAAATAGCTTTTATAATTTTAACTTTTAAGATACTTGATAGTCTATTCTTTGTCAATTCATTATCTTTAATTATAGTATAATTTTTATGTTTAATTATAAAATAAATATTATTGTTATTGTATGTATTTAACTTATAGATTTATAGTTATAAAGAATAATTTGTTTTTTTATTACCTTAAAAAACTCTATAAAGTTTAGGTATTTCTCTGTTTTTTTTATATTTATCAACAAAATATTTCGTAATATTGCATTTTATCATATTAAAATTTTAGATTTAACATTTGTTATTATGAATAAAAAGAAAATTCTTATTCTTGTTCCAAGTAAATTTGCAGCTGGAGGAATTGCAAATTATTATAATTCATTAAAAGGAAAATTTAATTTAGATGTAGAATATTTTGAAAGAGGTTCAAAAAGACAACCTTACAGAGATAGTAATTTTAAAGAAATCATAAGGGCAATAAAAGATTTGCTATTATTTATTATTAAAATAATGTCAGGGAAATATGCTATTGTTCAAACGGCATCATCATTAAGCATTATTCCAATTTTTAGAGATGCTTTCTTCATTATATTTGCAAAATTTTTAGGAATAAAAGTTATTGTTTTTTTTAGAGGTTGGCATAAAATAACAGAAGAAAAAATAGAAAAAAAATATTTAAAAATATTTAAAAATATTTACTTCAAAGCAGACGCAATGATTGTTCTTGCTACATCTTTTAAAGAAAAACTTTTAGAGTGGGAATATCCGAATCCTATTTATATTGAAACAACTATAGTGAATCAACATCTACTTGATAGTATTGATGAAAAATTTGTTATAAATAAATATAGTCAATCAAAAAAAGAATTAAAAATTTTATTTCTTGCCTCTTATGTAGGAAAAGGCAAAGGAATTTACGAAACTATTGATGCCTATATTGAACTTAAAAATAAATATCAAGCAATCACTCTTACTGTAGCAGGAGGTATTGGTTTAGACTTATCTGAATTTGAAAATGTTAAGGAAAATGTTAAAAATAAAAATATTGAAGGAATCTTATTTACTGGGTATATAACAGGAGAAAATAAAATAAGAGCTTTCAAAGAACACGATATATATATATTTCCATCATACACTGAGGGAATGCCAAACTCATTATTAGAAGCTTTATCATTTGGTTTGCCAGCAATAACAACTCCTGTTGGAGGTGTCCCTGATATATTTGAATCTGGAGTGAATGGCTTTATTGTGCCTGTTGGTGAGCACAATGATATTATTAAATTTACTGAAATTTTAATAAATGATGTAAATTTACGAAGCAAAATAGCATTAAATAATTTTCATCTTGCAAGAAAACTTTTTTCTCCAAAGGAAATAATTGAAAGAACAGAAACCATTTTTAAAGAAATTCTTAAAATTTAATTATATTATTCTGTTTTAGACTGAAATTTAAGCTTACTTTTTAATAAGATAAAATATTTAAATTTTAGGATTTAAGCCTATCTATTTAAGTTGTTATTTCCCTCCTCCTAAAAGTCCACCTTTTATATATATTTCTTTTTGCACATCAGAAAATGAATTAATATTAACACTCTTATTATTTTTAAGATTAGTCAATAATCCTGTTTCAAAATTTAATCTTATATTATCTCCATTTACAAGATCAATTTCCTTAAATATTTCATAATTAGAATAAGTTAATATAGGAAATGCAACATTTATTGCATTTCTTTCATATATTGCTCCATAAGATTCTGCGATAATTGCCTCTATGCCTAATGAAATAAAACAATCAACTGCTTGTTGACGAGAACTGCCACATCCAAAGTTTTTAAGAGTTAAAACAATATCTCCAGGTTTTGCTTCTTTGGCAAAGGTCTCAAAACCTTTTAGATTATCAAATGTATATTGTCCCATTTCTTTAATTTCAGTAATAGCAAGATAACGATTATGATAAATCATATCTGTATCAATATCGTCTTTCTCAATTATCCAAATGCGTCCTTCTGTTATTAATTTATCTTTCTTTTGAATATTAGTTTTAGCACTTTCTTTTAATTTGGCAAATTTATTATACTTTGGATGTTCTACTTCTGTTGTTTTGTTAATATTGTTTGGTGTAGTAATATATCCCGTAATAGCAGATGCAGCAACAATTTCAGGTGATGTTAAATAAACCAATCCTTTTCCTTGTTTTCCTGCGAAATTACGATTTCCAGTACTAAGAGTCACTTCTTCGGGTCCATTTTGGCCAACTTGTCCTGCTGCACAACCTGCACAACCTGCATTTGAAACTAAAGCCCCTGCATCTTTAAATATTTTTATTAGACCTTCTTCCATTGCTTGTTTCCATACATCATCTGTTGCAGGAACAATTTTCAATATAATTCCTTTTGCAATTTTGTTTCCTTCTAATATTTGAGCAGCACTCCTTAAATCTTCTATTCGTCCGTTGGTGCAACTGCCTATAAATGCAGAGTCTATTTTTGTATTTATAACGTTATCTAACAAATTTACATCATGAGGATGTCCTGGCATTGAAATACTTGGCTTGAAAGTAGAAATATCAATATTAAATATTTGTTTATAATTAGCATCTTTATCAGCAAATACAGGTTCAAAGTTAACTGGAGACCTTTGTTTGCAATAATTGATTATTTCTGATGAAGGAGCAAACATTATAATAATTGCTCCCATTTCTGTTCCCATTGAAGAAATCGTAATTCTTTCATCTAGACTTAGATTTTCTATTGATTCGCCTTCTATTTCAACCGAATATCCCAATAGTTTGTTCGAGCCAAAAGCAGATAATAAGTTTAAAACAATATCCTTGGCATTTAAATTATCTGGTTTTTTACCTATGAGGTTTATTTTAACTGATTCTGGAACCTTAAACCATATCTTTCCATTTGCAAATGCTGCAGCAATGTCCTGATCCCCCATACCCTGACCAAATGAACCTATAGCCCCCATTATGTTTGCATGAGAATCTGTTGAAATAAATGTACTTCCAGGAAAAGCAATTCCATTATCAATAGCTAGATGCGTTCCTATTCCCCTATCAATATCAAAAACCTTTATACCATATTCCTGTGCAAATTGTCGACAATAATGCTGATTTTCTGCATATTTCTGGTCTGAGCCAGTAGGATTACAATCAAATGTAAAAAATGTTTTGTTTGGGTTATCCACAGATAGTTTATTATCTACAATATTTTTTACTACATTTGCTCCTCCAAAATCCCGAGCAACACGTGCATCAATATAAATATCAACTATTTCTCCTGGTTTAACAGATTCTTTGCCTGAATGATTTGCTATAATTTTCTCTATAATGTTCATAAAATGAATTATTAGTATTGGATTAAAGTATTATTATTTAGCATAACCATAGGGTCAAATGTTGCAAAATCTGCCTGATGAATTAAAATCGTTTCTATTGTTTTTGGTCTTCCATCTCCTTCTTTTGCATGACATGCAATAATATTAATTATTTCATTTGGCAAACCTGTTTCATAAGCTAGAAAACTTCCAGAAATCGGATGTCTAGCGCATTTGCCTGAAAAGCTTTTTATGTATGCTCCATCTTTATATTCAAACTCAAGCAACTTTCCAACATCATGAAGAATGCCTCCTGCATAGATATTATCAAAATTAATTTTGAAAGGAGGATTATATGTACTAATTATTGCTTCAGCTAGCCCTACTGCTCCTTTTGTAACAGCAATTGTATGCTCTATAAGATTAATACCTCTACAATCTGTTAATAATGTAAATGGCATGTTCTCTAATAATTCAGGCGTATTCCATTGTCCATAATTACAACCCTTAACCCATGTGTCAATGGTTTTATCTTTTATTTCTTGATTTTGAATTTTTGATAATAATTCATTAAAAACTTTTTCTATATACTTTTTCATTGTTTTGTTTGTTAAGCTATATTAAAAAAATACCTGACAGATATCTCTAAATCTATCAGGTATTTCTAAAAAATATTAATTATAATTTTGCTATAATAGCGTCTGCCATTTGTTGTGTTGAATACGCACCTTGCTCAACAGCTTTTGCAGAACCTGTAAGTTTTTTCATATCATAACTTAAAGCTTTTCCTTCTGCTACTACTTCTGAAATAGCTTTAAATATTTTTTGTGCTTTTTCATTTTCTCCAATATGTTCTAGCATCATACATGCAGACATAATCATAGCTATAGGGTTTACTATAGATGGATTTAATTCTGCATATTTTGGAGCCGATCCATGAGTTGGTTCGAATACAGCTATTTCTTTTCCTATATTAGCACTACAAGCAAAACCAAGTCCTCCAATAAGGCCTGCAAATCCGTCAGAAACAATGTCTCCAAACATATTCCCAGCAACAATAACCCCATAATTTTCTGGATTTTTTGTTAACCACATCATTTGAGCATCAATATTGGTATCCCATAATGCAATTTCAGGATATTCATTTTTTTGCATTTGTTGGGCAATTTTTAACATCATTCCTGAAGTTTCTCTAATAACATTAGGTTTTTCACAAACAGTAACTGATTTATAACCATTTTGCTTTGCATATTCAAATGCAGCTTTGACAATCCTTGTCGTCGCTCCTTTTGAAAAAATCCTTGATGATATTGCTAACTCATCTTTTGGCACATTCCCAAAATTTGCTTTCATCTTTGGATGTGTCATAAAAGCATCATAAACATTTTGAGGAGGGTTAGTCCATTCAACGCCACCATACAGACCTTCCGTGTTTTGTCGGAAAATTACAACATCAATTACAGGTTCTTCAATAGAATTATTTTTGCCTTTTCTAATAAAATTTAAAGGATTTCCTTTAAACGTTTTACATGGCCTAATGCAAATATCCAAATTGTAGCGTTGACGCATAGATACGATAGGACTGTAATATACATGTCCTTTGCCTCTTAACTCTGGTATTAACTCTGCTTCTGCATTGTCTTTTGGTTTTGATGTGATTGCTCCAAATAAGGCGATTTTATGTTCTTCTAGCAATCGTAATGTTCTGTCTGGCAAAGGATTTCCTTCTTTGCACCAAAATTCCCAACCAATATCTCCATTTACGTAATCTGCTTCAAAACCCACAGCATCTAATACTCTTAAGGTTTCTTCTAATACTACTTTCCCGATACCATCACCGGGCATTGTAACAATTGTTCTTTTTGCCATATATTATGATTTTAAAAAAAGGTTACACATTTATTTTTTTTGGTAAAATTATATAATTAAGTAATCCAAAAATAAAATATGCAAAAAATATTTTTAAACATATCTAAACACTTGTTTTTAAGGTAAATATTTATTTTATATCACAACTAAAACATTGTTATTTACATATGGTTATAGCCCTATATAATAATAACTTATCTTCTAATAATTATTTTGTAAGTATTAGAGAAAGTATTGTTTTGTATTTTAATAAAGTATGAGACCGTTGCAAGGCAAAATTTCATAAAATAATTACATAAATTATTAACAAACAGTTGTTTGTGTTAAATAATTTTGTATATTTGCAGCATGAAAG
>Ga0209417_1001337_pt1 | contig 45741 bp, 34 predicted proteins | sample RifGroF2_FD_184002 | JGI IMG/M metagenome (GOLD analysis project Ga0209417, IMG submission 184002) | Groundwater microbial communities from Rifle, Colorado, USA - Groundwater F2 (SPAdes) (version 2) | ecosystem: Environmental > Aquatic > Deep subsurface > Groundwater | place: Rifle, Colorado...
GAAGATATTGCTGCATAGAAGACGCTATCAGAGCACTCAAGAGCATGAATTTCAATATGATGCAATCAAGATTACATGCTCTGAATCAGATCTTTCACGCTATTTAATTATATTTGAGGAAGTCCTGTAAAGATGCCAGATTTATGCGTTAAAGAAAAGCGGTTTAAGCCAAAATCAGATAGCAATGTTTCTTGTCGTATCCCAATCAACAATTAGTAAAGAATTGAAGAATAACTCGGGCCAGAGGGGATATCGGCACAAGCAGGCGCATGAAAAATCTGTGTTAAGAAGACATCAAGCAAGTTCTGTGGCACGCAAAATGACACCACAATTGATTCAACTTATCGAAAAAATGCTCAAAGACGATCAAAATTATTATAGTTAATAATTTTGACGCCTGATACGGCTGTAATAACAGCTTCTTTAGTAACGGGGTATTATTCTGGACTTTTTAGTGGTTCTGATGATAAGACAAAAGAAGCCAATAAAAAAACAGGTTCCATTCTACAAAAAGGAATAGATGTGACAAAGCAATGGATAAATAAAGTTGCGATTTTTCTCGCATTTCCGGCAATTTTTAACATGAAAGCTGATGAGCTTCCTGATTTTGCTCAAGGGCTTGACGCAATGCTTGAAAAAAAGCCTGAAAAAAAGATTGAGTTAAAAGAAGAAAATACGTTTTTTCAGGGAACCAATTTTACAGGTATAGAACTGGATGATTTAAAAAAAGAAGAGGCGATTTCATTTAAAACTGATCAGTATGAAATCTTTGTTAAAAGTATTCAGCATAAATCATTTGAAGATGTTGGTGCCATTTTGCAACGCAAGCAGGGCGAAAATGAAGCAGTGGTAGTTGCTGTTTTTGATGGAAACGGTGGATTAGATCAAGAAGATCCTGTCAAAATTCCGCGTTTTTTGGCAAATAATGTACCACAACGTCTTGCAAATTCATTGTTATCTTCTTCAAAAGAAGAGCTGGAAAATCAAGAAAAAGTAACGAAAAAAATTCAGGATTTATTTAAGCAAATTGATAAAGATCTTTATGGTGCATATCCTACAACTACTCCACTGCGTGGGTCGACCGCTTGTGTAGCAGTCTTATTACCAAAACAAAACATGCTTATTGTTGCTAACACAGGAGATTCCCAGTTAGGTGTAGTTTTTGAAGATGGTTCTGCTGCTGCAACTAGGAGGCATAATCCACAAAAAGAAGAAAGAACAAAAAAACTGGAAGCTGAACGATTAATGTTATACCCTCCTGCCCCTGTCGAGCATTTTGGTCTAGCCCTTTCACGTGCTTTTGGGTACGTAAAAGATGAAAATGGAGCAAAGTGGAATAGGGACTTGTGGGTAGAACCAGAAGTCTATTTCTTTGATCTTAAAATCAAGAAAATAAAAGGCATTGTCTTGGGCTCTGATGGATTATGGGACAAAAATCTTGCAGAAAAAAAGACGAGTGAAGATTTGGCCAAAAAAATTATTGACCAAATAAGTTCGAGTACAGACCTTGATACATATTGCAAAATCATTTTAAAAGAGGCCGACTTGCACAATTATGATGACAAAACGATTGGCATTATAAAATTTATGCCTTAGCGTTTAAACGGCTGGTTTTTTTTCTTCAAAGGGGTTTTTTTCATTTTTGAGAAGCTCTTTGAGTTTGGCAGATTCTTGGTCATTTACCTGCGTATCAGAGATTACGAGATCGTCACGATTGTTTCTGACAAACCGCTGGGAGTCCTCATAATATTTTTTAAAGAGATCAATACTTTGTTCGCCTGGTTTATCTTTAAAGTAGAAGCGAGTAATTGGATCTTTAAGAGAACTAAATAAATCTGTTGATTTTATGGTGTCTTCGGCGGTGGCGACTTTATTATTTGTGTATAAATTGAGCCCAGATCGTAATTTAGGATCAATGATAGTAGGGTGTATAAAGATTGCAAGATTACTTCTTTCTTTCTTCTTACCGGATCCTTTGAAGAAGTTTCCAATAATTGGAATATGTGAAAGAAGAGGAACTCCTACTTCAGACTCTGTATCATTAATTTTTGTCAAACCACCCATAACAAGAATCTGCCCAGTACTTAAAATGGCACTTGTATCAATAGAACGCGCTGAACGAGTAAAGTCTTGTGCTGATAAGAAGTCTTGAATATCAATATGAGTTTTGAACGAGAGTCGATCAAGCGAGCTGATTCGTGGGGTAATTTCGATCTTAATTTTTGCCGTATAATCAACATCAGGAATGGTTGTAACACCACTTGGTCCTGATGAAGCTTCCCCTTGCTTACGTCTCATTTCGTCACTTTCCCCGATACCGGTTGAATTATTTTTAGTAAGAATAAAGAATTGAGAAACAACATGTTGTTCATTCCAATTATCAAGCGTACGGAGCACACTCCAGATATTATCACGTGCTGGATCACGAAGTGAAATAATCATTGACCCTGCAGGAGATTGCGCTGCAAGAGAGCTTGGTGGAATAAGGCTGTTAAGTTGTAGTAAATCTGAATCGAGTGTAGTTGCTGTCGCTGCAGTTGTACCATCTAACAACTGAGTTGATATGCCTGCAAATTGTGCTTCAATACCATGATGGAGACCCCAACCTGCCGCTGGGTTATGGAGCTGTGCACGGAGATCTTTTGTTGCTGAAAGCGTTAGATCCATAATATAAATTTCAAAAACAACCTGAAGTACTGGTTTGTCGAGCTGTTCAATCAGACGTTTAATCTGTTTCCAATCAGCTTGATTTGCTGCGATTATGAGTCGGTTTCCGCCAATGGTGAGTGAGCCACCTGTTCTTGATGATCCTGCTGATTCTACTTTACTTTCTTCTTCGGCGACTATGATAACTCCATCAAAAAGGCGCTCATGGCTTCCCTGATCTTTTCTTGATTGTTCTGAACCTCCTGGAGTTACGATACGAGAAAGAATAGGCGCAAATTCTCTTGAATTAAGGTATTGGAGGTCATAAACATGGAGAATTGAGTTTCCTGAATCAAGTGGTAAATCGAGATAATCGTTCACAAGATCTCGAATTCTGTTTATTGCAGATTCTTGGCCCAAAACAATAAGAGAATTAGAAGAGGGGTCAGGAATAACCCTTGTGTTAGGGGCAAAGTAAAGATCTTCATGTGTTTTAAGGGTAGGCCGTGCGGCATGATTAGTTGTTGCAATGATCTGTTTATTTAAAAGTTCAGCAACGATATTTGCTGAAGCGTTAAACAGTTGAATAATTCCGAGTTTTTCAGGAGAGCCGATTGCATCAAGCTTTCTAACGACATCCATAGTGGCTGCTATTTTTTGTGCAGACCCAATAAGAATCACGGCATTTGTTTTTTGATCAAAGAAATATACTTTTTGCGAGCCTAAGAGATCTTTGATGAGCAGGTTAATTGGCTCATTACCCTGATTTGTTTGAGGAACTTTAAAGTTAGAAAGAAAGTAAATGGCTTTAATATGTTCATCTGTTTTTGGAAGTGTTTTTGGATCAATATAGAGCTTTAATGGTTCGGTTGCGAAATTGTTTTCATTGAGCTTAGTAACTTTAAAAAATGCACCAGATGGTCTTAGTGAATAACCAGCAAGTTCGAGAAGCATGTGAATATATTTTTCTGCTTCCGAAAGTCGCATGCGAAGACTTTTTGGTAAATTAATGGTCTCTTTTAAAAGTTCAGCGCCATGGGGTAATATAACATTAAAGCCTTTTCGTGCAGCAAGCCGCTCAACCAAAGATGAGAGTTTATCAGTTTTTTTGATGACAAACATCGGGTCGTATCCAGTTGATTTAGTTTTTTCAGGTACGACTTCTTCAATCTCTGCAAATTCGTATTCACCTTCTTCTTTTTCAAAAATTGAAGTGACTCCATCAGGCTCGACCATTTCTTCTTTAATATCTTCGATTGGAACAGCAACTTCTTCAAGATCTTTAGACGATATAGCCAATTGTTTTTCTGTTGGTGCGCGTTGTTTACGAGGAATTTTTTGTTTTGGTTTGGTTGGCTTTGGAGCTATTGGGGGCAGAGTTGGCACTTGTGCTGCTACCTGTGGTGTAGGTTGCGCAGCAGTAGCAGCTACTGCAGGAATAGTCGGAATAGTACTTGGTACTGCTGGTATCTGTGCTTTCGGTGCCGTTAAAAATGGCAATTGCGGCAATTGCGGCAGTGCTGGAAGTACCTGAGTGGTTGGTTGAATTTGTTGTGCTGGAGCGGGTGATAGAGATACTGGCGGTAATATGGGAGGCATAGGGGATTGAGTTGGTTGCGACAATGTAGGTAGCGTGGGCAGTGGAGGTAATGGAGGTAATGGAGGTAGTTGAGAAGTTGAAGCAGGGAGGTTTTGTGTATCTACGGCAGCGGTAGCCCCAGTGCTTGAGGGCATTACAGAAAATACTATGCATAAGCTGCAGGTGGCCAGGAGTATAAGAAAACGTTGATCTGTCATAATGAGGACTCCAGGGGTCTCTTAAGTGCTTATTTTTTGTTGAAGTGTTGCAATAACCAGTGACACATCAATAGCATTGCTTTGTGAAGACTTAGTAATTACAACTTCCTTAAGAAAGATTCTACGATTTTTTTCGAGTTGAAGCAAAAGTTCACAGAGTCTTTGCATAGAGATACCAGAAAAACTTGCATCAAGCTTTGTTTCGCTGTATCCATTATCTAAATCTTGTGGATTTGAGAGTTCTGTTTCTTTTGAACTTTGTGCGGTAAGGTTTAAATTTGCAACCAGCTCAACAAAAAATTCTTTTATTTTAAACTGATTATCTTGAGCTAAAATAGCATCGACTTCATCTCGCTGCATATTTACTACGGCATTTTTTGAAAGTAAGTCACGTGCTTTTTCGCGGATAACATTTACTTTTTTAATCTCATTTTTCAGTGTTTTTATGCGGTGTTGTGTGTAGTAAGTAATACCGCCAAGAACGAGAACGAGCCCACCGATGAGAATAAATAGATATTGCGTGAGTTTTTTTTCATCAAGTTCGTCAAAAAAGCGTTTAATACGAAGTACCGTAATCATCGCAATCCCTCTCCTTTTTTGTTGATTGTGAGGATAAGGTTTGAGAACTTTGTTTCTTCAAGTCGAGGAACCATAACAAAGAGTTGCGTGTCGATAAGGGCTGTTTCAAACTTTCTGAGTGCATCCCAATCCTTTACAGAACCTTCGAGCATAATACGATCTTCTGCAGACTGGTTGTCTCGACTGAGCCTCAGCGTTTTAAGTTCAAGTCCAAGTTCTTTTCGATTTACATGGGAGCTTAAAGCTTCTAAATAACGTAAGAACGCATAACGATTTGCCGTAAATGATGACCAAAGACTTTCATTTTTTGTAAGCTTTTGTTGCGCTGCATCAAATAATTGTGTCAAAGGACTTGTTCTTTTTGAAGCAGAACTGGATCGTGATGCTTGAGAAGCTAAATTAAATTCTTTGGTAATGCGTTGAGAAACTTCTTGTCGTGATGCTTCAAGCTCATTATTGAGCTTTCTAATTGAGAAAAAACTAAAAAGCATAAAAGAAACAAGCAGCAATCCTATCAGTGATCCTGCCGTAATAATTTGAGCAGTAAATTGTCGAGCATCACGTTCTTCACGCAGTGCTTGCCCAATATTAAATGACTCTGAAATACTCCAAGGAAGTGCTGCTGCAAGACTTTTGATATTTTGATTTGGAATCATGCTTTGAAGATCGGTATTGATGGTTGGTTGTCGAACAATTGCATGAGTTGGAATAGCTGCAACAGGGAGCGATAATGCTTGACCAAAGAATTCAGTAAGGCCTTCCATCGAACAAGCTGCGCCTACAAGAAGCACCTGTTGAATGGGTTCGGTAATTTTTTCATTTCTTATGAGCGCTTGAATGGTAAATCGTATTTCATTCACAAGCGCCTGAATCTCACTATTCTGTTCTGTGTTGAGCGTTGAAACATCAAATTTAGCAAGTGTTGATGAAATTCCTCGTGAAATAGTGCGAATTGCTTGGAGTTGCCCTTGGATAAGCATGAGAACGTCAGTGGTTGTTGTATCGATATCAAGCGTTACAACAAGACTTTGAGCAGTTTTTGGATCGTTGAGTAAATGTAAAAAACCATAGAGCTCAATACCTCCAAAAGTCACACGATCGGGAATGATGCCAACATCTAAAAATGGTTGAACAAGCATTGCAAGTAGTGTCTGTTTCATAGTTGCTACAAAGACGGTTGCATCTTCGGAGTCAGAACCTTCTTTTGTAATAATAATATCAAGAGCCGCTTCTGGAACAGGATAGGGCAAAATTGATTCAAGTTCAAAAGGGAGGACTAATTTAATCTTTGCTTTATTCGAAAAAGGAAGGCGGAGCTGTTTAAATGCGGCCTTGTTGCTTGGAAGTACGATAATACTTTTGTCCCACTTTCCGATAGATGTTTTTAATTTTGTGAGTGCCTGAATTAATGAGTCTTCAGACCCTGGAGTGTAAGATTCTTCAAGGCAATTGGTAATGGTTGAAAGAGATCGATGTGCATAGACACATGTTGCCCGAACACTATCTGAACCTAAATCAAAAGCAACGATACGTTGTGAAAAAAGATATGAGCGACCAAATCGTGAGGGGAAAAAAAGATTTTTTATCATGAGAGATACGAACTTAAAGGTTTTCCTGATGGTGTTTTACCGAGTTGCTCTTTCTGGCTTGGATAAATAAATGAGCCTTCTCCCTTTGCAAAACTCAAGAGAGACTCTTTTCCCTCATGGATATCATCAAAATACCAACGATGAATCGGGTCTTTGAGTTGATATTTATCAGTCGAAAGCGAAAGTGTTTTTTTAACATCATCAAATTTATCTTTGGTAAATTTGCGGGCTTCTTCAGTTGATTCAGGTGGAATAATCTTTGGCGTGATAAAAATTAAGAGACTTGATTTTTCAGTGCTTTTTTCTTTGTTTTTACCAAGGAGCCACCCAATAATTGGAATTTTTCCGAGTGGAGATCCAAGCATTTCATCTTCGGTATCATAGTTTCTGATAAGCCCACCCAACACAACCGTTTCTCCATCGGCAAGAATCAGTGATGATTTAACAACTTTAGTGATTCGATTACCATTTGACGTGTTGGTTAAATCGGTAAACTGACAGTCTTGAATAGAGACATCGAGCGTAATATATCCCTCATAACTGATGCGTGGTGTAATATTGAGCTCAAGTTCAGCTTTTAGATCTTTTAAGTTAGATGTTGGACCTGTTGTACTGTAAGTGGTACCACTTTGCACAAGCCGAGTAGTCCCATGAGTAAATACAGCAGGATAATTATTAACGACGGTAATAAATGGGTTTTGCACAATAGTTGCATTGGTATATTTTTCGAGCATGCGAAGCATTCCCCATACACCCCATGCATCACTTCCTAAAGTGACATAGGTTGATCCAACAGCTCCACCAAGAGCGAGTTGTACTAGATTGCCAAGCAAACGGAATGATCCGGATGTTTCGGTTGTATTTTCGACGATAGTGCTCGAAAGACCAAGCCCCGACGTTTGAAAATTTACATTGTTTCCAATAAGCCCTGTAGGACCAGGTATTTTATTGCGAATTTGTGTGCCGAAATCTTTTAACTTAGTGGTATCGGTATTAACAATAAATACCTGAAGCGCGACCATGGGTGGCTCAACGTCAATTTGTTGAAGAACGCCTTCGATTTTGAGTACGTCTTCATAATCTCCCGTAAGAATCAGACGATTACCAGAGTCTTCGGCAACAAGTGAAAGAGGCTTGAAATATTTATCACCGTCACGGACTCCACCATGTTGAGCAGCTTCTGTCTCAGCTTTAAATTGAATTACTTTACTTAAAATAGCTTCTGCAGCACTTGCTTGTATGTGCTTAAGGGGAATTACTTTGGTGAATCGATGAGTTAAATTGGACTGTTTATCAAGAGTATTAATAATAAATTCTTCTACCTTGGTAATTCCTTCGGCTGCGCCAAGCAGAATGAGCGTGTTTGTCCGAGGTTCGGGGATAACTCTTACTCCGACGGGGAAATAAGAAAGAGTTTGCCGTTTTCCAACCGCAAGGCGAGATGCGAGCCCTTGTTGATCATTTTCTTCTACGAGTGATGAGTAGAATTTTGCAATTTTTCCTGCATCAGTATGTTGAAGTTTTACGATAGAAAGAGTCTCTGGCTCACTCGCTTTATCAAGCTCATCAATAATATCGATGATCGATTTGATATTGATAGATTTATCGGTGATCATTATCGCACGCAACTCGGGGAAATCGACGGTGCGTGGTGATGCTTGACTCTTCATGGCATTAAAAAGATTTTTGACCATATCAAGACTGGTGTTCCGTGCAAAATAGATATACCGTATCCACGACGAATCTTCAGGCAATAATTTTGGATTAGTCCCAATGAGTGTGGGAAGGCGTTCTTTATTTGCGCTCAGAGGCGATTTGTCGTCAGTGGTAGTGATACGAAACACTTGATCTGTTGGACCAGGAACAACAGCAAGGCCAGCCATATCAAGAAATTTGATAAAAAGTCCCCACGCTTCTTTTTTGGGAAGCGGTTTGTTTGTTTTAAACGAGAGCTTAATTCCAGCGATATTCTTCCCTTGTGGAGGAAGAGGGTTTAATACGGTATCAAGAATAAAAGTTATGTTAAAACGTGTTTCAATATAACTAATAATGGTAGATAACTCTGCATCTTCAAAGTTAAACTCAACCAATTCTTGGGGGTCACCATTGTCCCAAGGCGTTAGCTCTTTGGGAATAATTGGCGCTTGTTTTACTTCACTTTCAGTTGAAAGTGATATCATCTCGCTTATTGATCTAGAACTAAACAATGTGCCGAACCAGGGGACGAAAAGCGAGATAAGTGTAATTTTAAAAATCTCTTTTTTCATAGGACTCTAACGTTGTAAAAATGCATTCCGACTTCCAAAGTCTAGCATGGATTGCTGATCTTTTTTCTTAAACATTTGCGTAATATTATTGTCGCCTGCTTGGGCTATTTCTCGTGATGTTGAACCAGTAGTTCTGAGTCTGCCAGGCATTTTTACGGGTAACTCAGGCAAATCTTCGGGTTTAGAAATAGTATTTGTTTGTCGAGGATTTGTACCATTCTTGCGGACTAATGTGCCAGCGGGAGGATTGTTTTTTATTGGTTCTTCATCAAGAACATCATCATCGGCATCATCAGTTATTTGATGAGCGTTGTAAGAAAGTTTTTTTGTCTCGTTATTGCGCATAACTTCTACTTCAATTGTTTGATTACCGCCTGCATTTTTAATTGCTTGATAAATTTTGACGCGATTATTTGGATTGATAGTATCTATGCCATTGACCGATGTAATAATGTCTTCATATTGTAATCCAAGAAGAGATCCAAATGAACCTTGGTTTATCTGTCCAACACGACAACCGATGCATTTCCCTTTTTCAAATGCCGTGGTAATGTCGAGCAATTCAAGAATTTGTGCAACGCTCTGAATTTTCTTTTTAAATCCACGTGAATCAACGCTAAACGTAGAATCGCCAGTCTGCGTGATCAATGTTGCCCAAATACGATCGCCTTGATAAATCGGATCAGCTTGAGCCATTTCTTCATTTAAAAAGAGAACTTCTTGTTGCCCGTTTGAGCGGACGAGTGCGATTTTGTTTTTGTAAATGTGAAGAATCGTGGCATCGTCTACAAGGTCGCCTATTTTGTAGAGTTTTTCACTTTTTGTTTTTGTATTGGCAATAATTGCGCGACTATATAGTGCATTTGAATTGAGCAGTATCCCTTTGAGTTTTATCTGAAGCGGTGGCAGAAAATCTGCTTCTGCTCGTTTGTAAGCAGGTGCTTCTTCAATACTTGGGGGAACAGGAATAATGATCTCTTCGTGCGCAGGTTTTTCTGGTGCAGTCTGATAAACAAATGTGCCAAAGAGATCATGCTCATAAATAATTGCGGGATTTACTTTTGATACATCGCTTTCAATTTGAACGGTCGGTACTGACGTAGTTAATGGTGTACGACGAGGTATGTCCGTTTTCATGAAAATCATAAAAAAACTAGAAAGGATACACATGAGAGTCAATGAACTGTTCAATATCCATAAAGGACTCGTCATGGATTATTTCCCTTGCCTGGTAAAAGGGGGAGAATTTTTTTACCATATTTGCGTTTTGGAGACATTTTGTCAAGATCGTTCATGGTGTTTTAACCTGTTCTAAGATTTGTAAAGCGATGGTATGAGGCTGTAAGCCCTCTGCCTCGGCTTCAAAAGAAAGTTTTATTCGATGTTGTAAAATTGCGCATGCAACGCGTTTGACATCATCAGGAATAACAAAGTGACGTTGAGCTAAAAATGCAGCGGCACGTGCTGCTGCAAAAAGTCCAAGTGTTGCTCGCGGAGAAGCTCCATGCTGAATATGTCCCTTAAGATGCATAAGATTGTAGTCTTCTGGCTTGCGTGTCGCATCAACAAGACGTGTAATATAATCAATAATGAGTGTATCAACATAAATACTTGCCATAAGCTCTCTGCTTTTGACGAGCGTTTCTGTAGAAATTGATTGGCAACACACTTTGTCTGTTTGTAATGCACAGAGCAATTGTTTTTCTTGTTCGCGTGTTGGATAGGGCATTTGTAACTTGAAAAGAAATCGATCAATTTGAGCTTCTGGTAATGTGTATGTGCCTTCTTGTTCGATGGGGTTTTGTGTAGCGAAAACAAGAAACGGCTTTTGAAGAGCATACGTTGTTGATCCGATAGTTACCTGCTGTTCTTGCATAGCTTCAAGAAGAGCTGACTGTACTTTTGCAGGAGCTCGGTTAATTTCATCAGCAAGAATAATATGTGCAAAAAGGGGTCCTTTGCGTGCTTCAAAGTCACAGGTCTTTTGATTGTAAACCATGGTGCCAATGAGATCTGCAGGAAGAAGATCGGGTGTGAATTGAATACGCTTAAAATTAAGCCCCAGAATTTCGGCAATTGTTTTTACGAGCGTTGTTTTTGCAACACCAGGAAGTCCTTCGAGTAATACGTGGCCATCACATAAAATTGACATAAGGAGAAGATCAATTGTCTCTTCGTGACCTATAATGACACGCTTTATCTCGGTTCTGATTTGCTGAAACAAAATGCTCTGCTCTTGAATAGCTTGCTTTAAAAAAATAACGTGCTGTTCTTGCTGAGAATAAGAAGATAATTTTTCTGTTTCCATAAATATATGTCCATCTATTCTTTATGACTAAATTCTGTTGTTTGAATGGGGCCTTCGGAAAGTCCACGAATAAATTGATAAATGTACGGATTTGTTGAATCCCAAATGGTTTGAGCTGCTCCAAAAAATCGTATCTTCCCGCGATGCAAAAGAGCAATGTTGTCAACGTATTTAAAAATTTCAACATCGTGAGAAATAATAGCAGAGGTAATGCCGAGTTGTTTTTGCATGTTATGCATGAGCTCATGAACGACGCGCGCAGTAATAGGATCAAGCCCCGTTGTTGGCTCGTCGTAGAGAATAATCGATGGATTGGTAATGAGCGTACGTGCAAGACCGACACGTTTTTTCATTCCACCAGAAAGTTCGGAAGGATATTTATAGAGCACTTCGGGCTTGAGATTAACAAGCGCTAATTTTTCTTTAACAATGGGAAGCACCTCTGCAATAGGAACACCCTTTTCTATCAGACTGAGTCCAATGTTTTCAAGAACATTAAGAGAGTCAAGGAGCGCTGCAAATTGAAAAACATACCCACATTTTTTAAAAATTAATTCCTGTTCATGTTCAGACATCTTGGTAATATCTTGTCCATCAATCAAAATTGAACCTGAGGTCGGTTTTATAAGACCAATAATCTGTTTGAGAAGAACTGATTTTCCTTCGCCAGACTGTCCAATGATGCAGGTCATTTGACCCGATGGAATAGTTAAATTAATGCCATCTGTGACCCATCTCTGGTCATCGCCAAAGCGTTTACGGACTTCGATAAGCTCAATCATGCTATTCCTGTCTGGAAAAGTAAGGAACTCAAGAAGTAATTTGCAATCAAAATAATAATTGATCCATACACAACACTTCTTGTTGTTGCTATGCCAATTCCTTGAGCACCGCCTGATGTGTAATAACCTTGATATGTTCCAACCCATGAAAAAAAGAGCCCAAAAAAAGCTGCTTTTATAAGACCGCCGGTAACGTCAGAAAGTTCAACGCGTTCGCGAATAACATTGATATAGGTTTCTGGATTGAGCCCTATAGAATAAGTACAAAGTAGATAGCCACCGATAATACCGCAGATCATAGAAAAAATGGTAAGAAATGGCATGATGATGGTGCTTGCAAGAACCCGGGGAACAATTAAATATTGAAAAGGATCAATACATAATGTTTTTAAAGCATCGATCTGTTCAGTGATACGCATGGAACCAATTTCAGCAGCAATGGCAGATCCACAACGACCAGTAACCATCAAGCCTGTAAGAACAGGCCCAAGCTCGCGCGTCATACCAAGAGTGACCACCAGTCCTATTAGTTCTTCTGTGCCAACTCGACTGAAACCGATATAGCTTTGCAATGCAAACGCAAGACCAGTAAACGATCCTGTCAAAAAGACAATCGTTGATGATCCGACGCCAATCATATACATCTGTGCGATAACCTGTCGTACTTTAAGCTTAGTAGTAAAGAGAGTCACTATAATCTTAAAGAAAAAAAGGATAAAGCTTCCAATGCGGTCGCAAAAGATCAATGTTCCTTTGCCGAGGGCATTAAGAAACTGCATGATCATAAGGCATCACTGCGCTTCGGCTGGGCCGCTTTTTTCTTCTGTTGTTTGAACAGGAGCCTGTGTTGGAGTCAAAGGTGTTTTTATAGGCTGTGATGCAGGTCGTTCTGTTTGTGTCGCTGGTGTCAAAAAGCGTGATTGCGATGTTGTGCGTGATTTAACAATAGCAAGTCCGAGCGATGAGAGCATAAAGAGAGCACCCAAAACCCATGTCGCCTTTTGAAAGAATGATTGTCCTCCCGATCCACCAAAGAGCATTTGCATGCTACCGCCAGTAGTTCCTAGACCAAGGCTACCCTTGCTTTTTTGCACCAAGATTAAGACCATCAAGAGGAAGCAAATAAGAATATATAATGTTAACAATAATTCATACAACATACTGTTTCTCCGTAAGATTTAGCACCGTTGGGAACATATTACTATATTTTCAAGCTCTTGAAAATCGAGACTTGCACGTCCGAGTAAAAAACCATCAATTTCAGAAATTTTTTTAAGTGATTGTATGGTTGTGCTACTGACACTTCCTCCATATAAGAGAGCGGTTTTTGTATCGAAAAGAGTTGTGTTTATGAGTGATTTGATAGTAGCAAGGGACTCTTTAAGTGATTGTTCTGGAAGAAGTATGTTAGTGCCGATAGCGCTTTCAGGCTCAAAAGCAAAAAAACAAGAAGAAAGTGGTTGAGTGGTTTTTTTTAGAGTCGGAAGAATGGTTAACAGGTCATTTTGATAATTTTCACCAATACAAATGATTGGAGTAATGCCTGCATCTTGGAGCCGCAGTGCCTTTTGTGCTATGCAATCAGCTGTTTCACTGTTTGCTTTTCGCGTTTCTGAGTGACCAATAATACAAAATTGCGCTCCTACCTCTTTGAGCGATTGTGCAGAAATTTCTCCTGTGTGAGCGCCCGGTTGATATTCTGAACAGTTTTGTCCGCCGATATGCACAGCAGGCGATAGTTTTTCAATCGCGTAAGCAAGACAGGTGGCGTCAGGACAGATGATGATACTGTTTTTTAAAGCGATCTGCACAAGTCGTTCACGATGTGTATGTATCCAGTTTTTCGCACTATTGTTGGAAAGATAAGACTTCCAGTTTGCAACAAAAATGGGGGAGTTTACCATAAAGCATCTTCTCTTATTTTTGTAAGTTTTTCTTTTTTAATTACCATTTTCGGTATTCAAAAGCAAATCGAAAGTTATGATTTTGAAAGAGCAATAAGCTCTTTAAGTGTCAGGAGTCTTGTCTCTTGGTCAGAAGATGCAAGGGCATGCGCACTGTTGTGTGCGGCTAATAAGAGCGCTTGTTCATAATTGCGACCAAGAATAATGGAGCCAAAAAAGGTTGCACCAAAAATATCTCCGGCGCCAACGGTATTGACAACCGTTGTGCGAATACTTGGTTGATGAATAATTTTTTGATTAGTTATGCAGTAAGCACCATCTTTGCCCGAGGTTATAATGAGAATGTGGGAACCGTTTGGGGAAAGAAGTTCATATAACAATTGCAGAGAAAACGCTTCTTCTGCAGAAGCAAGCGTTGCGAACAAAGCCTTTGCTTCAGATAGATTCATTATCAAAATATCTATTGAAGGAAGCGCTTTCAAAAAGGCGTCTTTGGCATTAGTAAGTTGACTTCTGCTTGGATTGTGCATAACGAGAGAGCCCGTCGCCTTTGCGCGTGAGGTTATTGTGGGTAGAAGCTTTGCAAAATTACCTGCCAGTGATGCAATATAAACTCCTTTAAATTGATCGAGAATAGACAAGGGAAGCTCGGCTTCTTGAACAACGGTATTTGCACCACGAAAAACTAAAATAGGATGATTTCCTTTTTCTGACGGCAAAATAAGCGAAGTACCAGTTTCTATTGTTTTTGAGGTCAAGCATAGACTAAGATCTATCTGCTTTTGAGAAAGATTTTTAAGAACAAAATTTCCGAGATGATCAGATCCGATTTTAGCAAAAATAGTGGTAGGTATGCCGAGATGAGCAAGTCCACATGCAACATTGGCGCCTCCTCCTCCCACTGCATACTTAATAGAAGATAAGTCAACCTTTGACCCTTCTTCTAAAGAGAGAAAGTCAGGATGCTCTTCGGAAGCAATTTGTGCAAAGGTTTCGTTAGTGCAATTGAGGTATATGTCGCACATAATACCACCAAAAACAATGACTTTTGGCGCGAAAGAAGAACTTTTAATGGGCGTTATCATGTTCCCTAAAAAACGCGAAAAATGATGAAGTACTGTGAAAAGCATAGGTCGGTGAAATTATATCAAAAATATGGTAAAATGAAACAAAAAATACTGAATATACAAGGTCATATCAATGAAAATTGTAAAGATTGTGTGTTAAGGTCTATAAGGGGATATTGAGCGATGGCGATACGTTTAACACGTGGTTCTATTGTCAAAAAGACTGTCCAGCTTGGATTTATTACAGTAGCAAGTAAGGTGGTAGGGCTTGTCCGCGAGACATTAATGAGCAGATACATGGGCGTGAGCGCAGTTTCTGACGCATTCCATGTTGCGTTCCGACTTCCGAGTTCCTTAAGAAAAATCTTTGCAGAAGGTGCTTTAAGTGCTGCTGCAGTACCTACTTTAACAGCGGTTGCGCGAAAAGGTGGGAAAGAACAAGTAAGCAAAGTACTTTCATTGCTTTTTTTAGTGACACAAGCATTTTTGATGATTGGCTGTATTATCGCATCTATTTTTGCGGTACAAGTGACACACTTTTTTGCACCAGGTTGGGGAACTGATGTTACTGAAAAAAGCCTTATGGCCGCACGCTGTTTTCATATTTTAATCTTTTTTATTATGACAACATCATCGGGGGCATTGCTTGCAGGAGCGTTACAGACGGCGAATCTGTTTTCGGTTCCCATTATAACGCAGGTTGGTACCAATATTCTGATGGTTTGTGAGTTATGGCTTTGTTGGAAATATGATCTTCCTATTGAAATTTTAGCATGGTGTATTCTTCTCAATAGTATTGCAATGCTGAGTCTGACCATCTGGTACTACTTTAGGGTGGGTTTTTCTTTTTGTAGGGCTGATAAAGAATCAATTATTTCTATGAAGCAGATTCTTTATAAATTTATCCCCTGTGCTCTTGGCCTTGGTGTTTTAGAAATAAACCTTATCATTGATGGTCAAATTGCCTCATTTCTTCCTGTGGGCGCCGTGACGCTTTTGCGGCAGACGTATGCATTTACCCGTATACCATTAGGTATTTTTGCAACAACGTTTGCCTCGGTTTTATTACCTCATTTTTCACGTATTGGGGGGTATGCACCTCGAAGATTAAGTTTTTATCTGTTTGAAGCAACAAAATTAATCTGGTGGGTAACGGTACCAGCAACACTCTTGATGATTACTTTTTCTTATAAAATATTTTATACCCTGGTATTTGCGGGACGAATGACCCTTGAAAACACACATCAATTAAGCATACTTTTAAGTATTTTTATTGTGGGGCTTTTCTTTCTTTCCCTTGATAAAATTGTGCTCAATATGTTTTATGCACAACACGAAACTATTCTTCCTGTTTTTGCGGCATTGGTAAGTGCGGTGGTAAATACGGCATTGAGTTTGGCGTTTTTATCTACATTAGGGTTGTATGGAATTGTGTTATCGACGGTTATTGCGACGGGGGTAAAAATAGCACTCTGTTTGTGGTGGTTAAGGCGGCGTTTTAACTTTGTTTATTATGGACGTGCACTCTGGTCTTTTACACAAAAATCGATTGTGCAGTTTGCATGTATGGCGGCTCTTTTATGGGCTTTGTATATGGTTTGTTACTTGTTGATTTTGCTTTTGCCTGGGCCGCTTGTTTATGCACTGCTCTGGAGACTTTGGTATTGGTTATGGGTTGGACCACTCTGTCTTATCGTTGCACTTATAATGTATAAAACACGTCGTATGTTTGGAATTAGGCTTCATTTTCTTGATTAATATAATCTATTGCATTTTGGTTTTATAGCAGAGTAGAATTCATAGAGAAGTAAGGGGAATACGGAGGAAAAATTGGGGTTAGAGAGGGTGTAATCAACTTTAAGGGGGTTGGTTATGTTTAGGGGGGTAGTATGAAGTACTTTTCGGGGCGTTATTTATGGGCGTGGGTTTTTATTCTTGTCTTAGCGCCAACAACACTTTTTTATCTATATGCGCAGCAAACTGCTGCTCAAGATGAGGCAAAATCTGAAGAGATTCCGTCTTTAGATGAATTATCTTCTATTGATGATGATTCAAAATTTGATTTTATTACTCCCGATGAAAAAATTGAACCACAAAAAATGAAGATAGCCCTTTATCTTCCGTTTGCCCCAGAAAAAGCAGCTATTAAGGCAGAAGCAACCGAAAAAGGTGATGAGGGCATTTTTGCGATTCAATTTCCAGCAAAGACTAAAAAGTTAAAGTTGGGTATTGTTACGCTCGAAACAGGTGAATTTCTTTTTAAACCTGAAGGCACTATTGCATACGAAGGTACGGCAACCATTTTTGGTAAACCTGCAGTAGTCGGTATTAAGTCTATTGAATTGATGACAGAAGATGAGTATAAAGATCAAAAAGAGGCTCTTACTGAAAAAAAACGTTTAAAATATGAACTTGCTCTTGCCCCATGGAAAAATCATGTCCTTGGTGAGGGACCTGCCGAAACTATTTCATCACTAAAAGATAAAATGTCTAAATTTATACGGGAAGAAGTCGTTAATATCCAAAAGTTACATACAGGTGAAGGCGAATATGATTTACGCCTTGTGAAATCAATTACATTTGGATTACGGGTCGAGGGCGATGGTGTTCTTTTCAATTTTATTCCCGGTAAAACACTCCGCGTAAGAACGTGCGATTTAGTCTTAAACCTTTTTGATGCGTCATCTTTAAATTTTTCTGTTGAAATTTTTGGGCAAAAAACAACTTTTTCAATTATTGTTGACCCTGCATCACTCGATATAGCAGGAAAAGTAGAATTTGAACCGCGTGCCCTTAAAGAGGTGTTGCCTGGGCTTGAGGGCACTCCTTTTGCTAATATTTTTGTGTCTGGATTTGGAACTTTTTCTCCTGTAGGTGGGTTTGCTTTAGCGGGGCTTATCACTGACAAGCAGGGAAAGCGCGTTGATATAGAGATTTTGCCTGGACTAAAGGTAGCGCTCGAAACAATGAAAACTACTTTTGGCATTGGGCGTGCGGCAACCGTTAAATTGGCGGGGGATTTTCAGGGTAAGCCAGTAATTTTTGAAGGACTTATTGGTCCCAATACGAAAAAATTAAAGCAATTTGGTGTAGACAAAGCGCCTAAAACAATTGTTTCAACTTCTTTAGAAATCAAAAATATGATGCTTGGCGATATTATCAAAGAGCTTAAAGATACATTCATGGATGCGCTTATTTTTGATGGCAAGTTGCTCATTTCTAATATAGATGGACTAGTGCTTGATGGTTCGGTAAAAAGTTCTGATAAAAATACAGGGCTTTTTGTTGCCGGGATACAGTTTAAAGAATCGGGAAAACTGAGGATTGATACAGGCAAAAGAACAGGCTTGTTGCAAGGACAAGTTGATGCATTAGGACTTGTTTTAGAATCAAAGATTACGTTTGATTTTGGTGCATCACCATCGGCTCGGTTTATGATTGGTATCGGTATGGGCTCTCCAAAATGGAAGCCGTTTGATCTTTTACCAAAAAATGTTCCTGGACTCTCTATTCTTAAAGATGTGACTATTTATGATGTTGGTGCTGGTTTTGAAGCAGGCGTGTTTGAAACGGGTGGTGCTCAACCAAAAGTTCCGGGTAAAGAGGGCGTAGCTCTTAACGGTGAAGCTGCAGAAGGAACAAGAAAGGCACTTGCAAAAGATACGGTATTTGCAGGAGCTTTCTACCTTCGAGGTAAAGCAAAAATTATCAATACGGAAGCAGCTTTGACAGCACGAGCGTTTTTGAGTAAATCAGGCGCTGGAATGACGTTTATTGTTGAATTGCCACAGGGGTGGAAGCTTTCACAAAGTTTCCCAGAGCTTTTTGTTCCGAAAACAGTTGTTAGTGAAGCGGTAGATCTTATTAAACTTGATGATGCACGCTTACAAATTAGCACATCAGCAGATAAGCTTGCGGGAACTGAGGCTGGTTGTACCCTCTCTGCAGGGGTTTCGATCTCTGGTGCAGCAGAAAATTTAGCACTCAAAGCTCTTGATGGCATTATCAAAAAAACGGGCAATAAAGGTGTTGGACTTCGTCTTATTGGGAACATTGATGTTACCAACTTAAAACTGATGTCATTAAAAATGGGTCTTGCAACGGGTGATTTTTCAATTGTGATTCCACCTGCATCGTTTAAAGCGGCAGCACTTTATCTTGTTGTTCGTGGTGAACCAAGTATTGCGTTTGAAGGTTCGTTCCAATTCCTTCCAGGTCCGGGACAGGAACCACTCCTTTTTGCGGGAGAGCTAGGCTTTACTGCATTAGGGCTTGGTTGTGATTTAAGTATGAAGGGTATTTGGAAAGATCCGCTTAATATTAGCAAAATTGGTGTTACCAATATTGAGTTTGGCAATTTAGGGGTCAAGTTTTATGAAACCTATGCAGCTATTGGGGGAGCAATAGAATCAGCAGGCGCATCTCTTTTGATCCCAGAAATTTTTGCAATGTCTGGAGAAGGTTCGATAGGTAAACAAAAGCCATTGCATGCAAAATTGGCCTTTGGGGTTGGTGTTGATTTAAGCAGCATGTTTATTGATGCAAAAGTTGAAAATCTAACAACACTTGCTGATCTTACCATGAGCCTCTTTGAGATGATCAACTTGCAGCTTCCACCAGATCTTTTTAAAGTAATTCCTTGTTATGTTGATTCGGCAAGTCTCAAAATTGTTCCTATTGCAATGCGAATCGGCAATATCTCGTTCAATGCAGGTGTTGGTGGCAGCGTCTATATCAAGATCCTTGGAAAAACAGTTGGCTGTGCCCTCGAATTATCGACGAATGGTCTTATCTTGCGCGGCAGTATGGATCCGATAAAAATAGGCGACATTGAAATTACGAATGCTGATGATTCAGGAAAAGGACCTCTTCTTGATATCACCATTCATCTGCAACAAGGATTTAATTTAGAGCTTGATGGGCGCATAAAAATAGGTGAATTACTCAATACAAAAACAAAAATACTTGTTTCTCCAAAAGGCCTTGCCTTTGATATGGAGACTTTGATTGGACCAAAAGAAGCAGGGATTGTGGCTCGTGTTAAAGCCGTTGATCTTTCTTTTAAAGATACTGCAAAGCTTAATGAACAGCTTAAATTGGATAACCTTGCTCTTACCGTTGAATTTACTAATACCTTGACTGATGCCTTAAATAAATCAATTAATGCTGAGTTTAATCGAATACAAGGTACGCTTAAACAGGATGTAGATAATACGCTTGAACAGCTTAAACGTCGTGCAAGTATGGCCGATATTCAAGTGCAAGAACAGCGAGTTAAAGAGGCTGAAGGGCGCCGTGTTCTTTTCTTTAAGGACCCTGCGCTATCCGTATTGCGAGAGTTAGATGTTCAAAAAGAGATTACAACACTCAATTTATTGAAACTGAAAAAAGGATTGGAAGAGACGGTCGTTGGTCAGGCACTGTTTGATATGCTTAATAAACTTGGTGTAACAAAACTTGCTGCCGATACGCTCAAAACACTGGGAACGCTTGGCATTGGGGTTCTTGATCAGGGTAAAATAATCTTTAATCAGATTGCCAACATGGTCATTGTTCGCAAAGTTTACTGGAGTGGATCGGTAACAGATGTGACAAAAGGAACACTCCCAAGCGCTAAGGTTGATGTTACGCTTCTTGGTACCGATATTACGCAAGATCTTGGTGAATTTAATCTTAAAGATCCTGTTAGCAGTATACAGCGTATTGCCACAGCTCTGGTTGATATTGCTCAAAAAGCACTCTTTAAGAATTTAAGTGTCCCTGCGGAGCCTTTTGTTTCGCCTCTGCTCTCTCGCACTAATAATATTTTTGATGCGATTAAAAAGGGTGATGTGGCTTCTCTTGATGCTATTCTTGCAGCAAATCCTGCAGCGCTTAGCCAGCGTGATGAAATGGGGCTTTCGCCTATTGCCTATGCATATAAATCGCCTGCGATTGTTATTAAGATGTGGGAAAAGGGTGTGAAACTCGATGGGGATAACAACCTTCTCATGATGAAGGCAGCTGAGATGGGAGAGAAGAATACCATCGATGTTCTCTTGAGAGCAGGAATTGCAATACCACAATTGGCTATCGATATAGCTCGTCAAAATGGTAAAGATGCCTTGGCTGGTTACCTTGAACAACGACGTACAGTTGCGCAATTACGCTTAAAAGAGCTGATTGCAGCTATCAAGGCTGGTAGTCTTTCTACGGTGGTAAATCTTCTCAATACACAACATGAAATCGTTGAAATGCGTGATGAAAGTGGGATGCTTCCTGTCTTTTATGCAGGGCTCAACAGAAACATTGTTGAAGTTTTTGACAAAAATGGTTCTGATATTGGTGCTGATGATGGTGTTCTTTATTACTTTGCTACAGGCGCTAATGGTCGGCCGGTTATTGAGTATCTTATTAAACGGGGTCTTCCAATTCCTCAGAGCGCCATTGATCTAGCTCGTGAAAATCGTAATAACGAGTTAGCTGTATACCTTGAATCTAGTCGTGCAGCGCAGGCTGCTAATGCACCAGACTTAATGGCGGCAGCGGTACAGGCAAATGACAAGGTTCTTGTCGAAAGATTATTGAAAAACTATCCTGCCGCAAAAGATCAACCAACAAAAAATGGTATGCTGCCTTTCTATTATGCGGGTAATAAACTTGGTATTGTTGAGCTGTTTAATAAATATGGTGCGAACTTACGTTCTGGTGATGATGCATTGCTTTATTATGCAGCGGGAGCAGGAGATGCTTCGGTTGTTAACTTCTTGGTAAATGAATTAAAGCTACCTGTTGTAAAACGGGCTATTGATATTGCACGTACCAATGGCTATCCAGGCCTTGCTGTACAGCTTGAAAAAGCGATGGCTGCGCAGCGCGGGTAAGTAAATAAAAAAGAAAGAACAAAAGAGATTGTGGGGAGTTGAGGCATACGTCTCAATTCCCCACAATCTCTTTTTATAATGTATGCAGAGGGTTTATACTTCGTGGGTTGTTTTACTCACTGCTTCTTTTATTTGGTTTTTTTCACACTCGTCGCTTATTGTGCTGAGCGATACGAACGTTTTTCCATCTGCACTGACTTCAAGGATTTTATCGCGGCCTTTGCGTATGTGAAGATCTTGTTCTTTGTTAAAAGCTTCAAGGATCTTTTGAACAGATTTGTTGTCTGAAGATTTAGATTCTTTGTATGTAGCCAAGAACGTCTTAACGATTGTTTTTTGTAACTGCTCTTTGCTGGTGATTGGGTCAGCGCTTAGAGTTTCTTCTGGAAGGGTAAGTGCGTCAAGTTCTTCACTGAGGCCATGACGTTCAATTTTATTGCCGATTCTTGCTGCATAGGTACGCCGTTGTTTTGCGGGAGTAAATGGATATGTTGCACAATTCCAGGTAGTTTTTAGTGTGTTAATGGTGATACTCTTGAGTGTGCTGCCAAAAGATGTTTTATCGACCGTTACTCCGAGTTTGTTAAGAATGATCTGGTCATGATTAGATTTTTTAATATCCCAATCTTCACAAGTTTCGTAATCAAGCTCGCGTTGTACTTCTTGTGCTACCCTTAAAAGATCATCACGGCTCATTAATGGAAGATGATATTTATATTTTTCGTACTCAACCTTAACTGCTTTATAGAGTCGGCATAACTTTTTATATGCGTCACTGCTGGTGTCGGTACTCTGCAAGTTTGCATCTTTAACAATCTTGTTAATGCTCTCGATTTTCTCTTGATTACTAATCTTTTGCTCAAGAATAGCATTCAAAATTGCGGTAGTATTTTTATTGGCATCTTGTAACTTTGTTTCTTGCTCTTTAAGATTTTCAATTATTTTAGAAGTATTATCTTTTGATTTTATGCATTTTTCATATGCCATGCCATTTACATAAAAAGTACTAACAGAGGTCGTGAAACCCGCTTCGAGAGTTGATTTAACTTTATTCTTTAGATCATTGGTAATGTTACAAATAGCCTCTCGTTTTTCTTGAACGGGTTCTTCCAGATAAACTTCAATGCTCTTCTTGAAATTGACTATCGCATTATGGAGGTTCTGATTTGTTTGTTGAGGGTATGCGTTTGTTATTTTGGTTAATGTATCAAAGAGGTCGGTCTTACTTTTAGTAAGCTTTTCATCGGTGGTTATGATTTGTTCATTACATTTCAAACAATCAATGGATAACCCTTCAAGTCTTTGTTTATGGGGATGGAGTGCATTTTCTAGATCGGGAACTATCGTTGTTTCTAGTTGTTCAATCTTACTATCAATGGTACCTTTTGATGAAAGAATTTTGAGCAGGGATGTAGAATAGTCGCTCAGTATGAGGGTTGAGCGCAGTTTAGTGCTTTCTTCCAGCTCTTTTTCATAGCGCTCTTTTGCTTTTTGAATACGTTCTTTATCTTTTTTGTCTGAGGCTGCTCGTTCTATTCCTGCCAAAAAATCGATCATTTGATCAAGGCCGTCAAAACTATTCTCTCTGATGGCTTGGTTGATAATGCTAAGGCTAAAAGGCGATTTTACGCTTATGATAGCCGTTTGCCCATACGATGCATACTTTTCATGATATTCAATAATTCGTCGTACAATGCTTACAATTTCGCCATTGTTACAGCCGGCGGTATATTTTGCTATGTAAAGACTAAATGATCCAAGGTCAGGAAGCAGATAATTTTGATTATTTTGTTCATATGCGTATTTAATTGCTTCTCGAACGATTTTTTCGCAAATAGTCTGACGTCCAAGTAAATTTGGAAGCCCTTTTTCAACAATATAGCCACCCAGTGATTTTTTAGTAACGCGTGTGAAACGATTGACAATGGTTGCCGGAATTTCTTTTGGATTACGAATATTCGTAATCATAATGACACGCAATTTTTTAGTATGAGCAGTATCTAAGATTTTCATCATCATCTTATTCATACTTGTCTGATGGCCGCTTTGTCCATAATCAGCACTTGCTTTTAATAGGTTGTCAGCCTCGTCAATAACTACAAGAGTGTTTGCAGGAAGGTCGTTTATTTTTTCTAATAGCTCTTTGATCTTCTTTTCACCAGATCCAACATAAATCTCTGCATTAAGCTCGGTTGCTTGAGTTATAAGAGCTTTGATATTAAGAGCTGCACAAAGATCTGTAACAAAGGTTGTTTTACCGGTATTAGATTGACCAAAAAGAAGCAAGTTTTTACACTTTTGATTTGCAAGATCGGTGATGTAGTTTTTAAGATCGACCTCACCACAACTAGCAATAAGTTCATTGGGATTGATTTTTTCAGCGTCATCAAGGTCTGGATCGTAAAGCTCAGTAGTTGGGCTGCCTATTATCTTGTCCGCAGGATTTTGGCTTTCTGAGGATAAGAACTCCTGAATCTTGCTTCTGGCGTCTGTCATCTTGTAAAGTATTCCTGTAAAGGCGCCTAGAAACACTGTTTTTTTAAGAAATGCGCCTGTTGCTTTATCGGGAGCAATAATAGAGCTGTAGTGAGCTGCAAGCGTTCCACCAACTACGCCTACTGGTGCTGCAACTAAAACCTGTAGCGGCCAAGGGAGTTGATTATACCCCCATTTTACATAGCCCCAACCCTTTTCGGCTTGTTGCTTTAAAGGCCTTCTCGCTGCATAAATCCCGAGCAATGTCGCAAGCCCAGCAGCACCAAGTGCATATGGTGTAGCAGGATGTTGTAGTTGAGGAACTTTGATCAGTAAGTCTTTCATATACGGTGTTGCGAATTTTTTTGTCGCAAGTACCATCTGCCAGAGAGGATCTCTCGTGAGCATTTTTGTTTTTGTGACTGCTTGAACTTCACTTGAGACAGGGGCTAATCCGCCCAACAAAAGAAGTAAACAGACTTTTTTTATAGTAACTTTATTCATAAACAACATCTCCATTAATTAATTTTTTTGCTTTTTATAGGCCGAGAATCTCTGCAAAATCACTCTTGGTGAGATATTCCTCAGTTTCTTTAATCTGTTCTTTGAGCATTAAATAATCTGAAAGCGCTGATTGAACATTGTTTGGAAGGTTATCTAATAGCTGTACTGTCCCTGCGACACCGTTGTATTTACCCGAAATAATATCGAAGGCTTTTTGAGCATCGTTGAGTGCTTTTTGAAGTTCGATAACTTTTTCTTGTTCGGCTGCAGAAAGTGTGCGAGCGATGGGAACAAAAAATTTATCCGCAATTCTATAGCCAATAAATCCACCAAGCGCAGCGCCCACCCAAGGAGCACAGACCTTGATAATCGAAACAAGTGTGCTGCTGTGGTGTGGTGTAATAATTTTTTCATTTAAACGTTCGTGTGCATCTTTAAGCGATTGCAACGCATCTGTTTTTTGAGTAATTGTTTCTTGAATTCGAGCTAATGCTTGCTCAAGTTCAGTCTTTTGTACAGATATCTGATCCGTAGTTTGCACTGCATCAGGAGTAGCAACTGTCGGTGTTGCTTGAGCAGGTGCTGGAATTGTAGGAGTTGTTAGTGCGTGTAAAGCAGCTTCTTTTTGAGTTTTCTCTTCGGAGAGCTGGTTGAGTTCTGCTTTAAGTGCTTGAACTTTTTGAACAATAATTAATTGCTCCTTAAGAAGTTCTGCAAGTTGCGCATCCCCACTTTCAAAGAGGCGGTCAGAAATAAATTTTACCGCGGTGTATCCTACCAATGCACCCCCAATAATACCTCCACCATGAGCAAGCTTTGTCCTTAACGAAGAAGGTGTTGTTTGCAGAAGAGCAAGTGTGTTTTGAATTTCTTTGAGCGTGTTTTTTTTGTTATTTAAAATTACATTTAAGTGTTTTTCGCGACGCAAAAAATTCTCTTTTTTAAGAAGTAGTTTTGCACAACGCTCAACCTTTCCCTGAGGAACATAGCTGCTGAGCTGACTTTCCAATTCTTTAAGAGCATTTTTTTTGGAGTTTATTTGATTTTTTAAAAGCGCCTTCTCTTTGTCAGCGCCCAAGACTTTATCTTTAAACTCTAAGGTCTTGCGAATAGGCCAGGTAAGAAAATTAACTGTTTTTTTGAGAGTAGATTCTATTGGAGAGGGCGTGTGTCTTGAAGCTGATTCTGTCGTTTGATTGGCACAAGACGCCGTGTGTGAACCTATTAAAAGTACACCTGAAAACAATAATACAAATAAGATTTTTTTATCAGTAGTCGTTTTTAATTTATTCATGGGAAGACCTCCGTTTCTCAAGAAATACATCTATTATTAAACGCCTCTTCGCTGCCTCAAATTGAATATTTTTTGACAGAGCCAGAGACAATTATCTTGTTAGGCATTATACTATAAAAAAGCCTTTTTGACTAGGGGTTTTTGGAGGTGCTCAATAATTTTGGATTCAAGAAAATGAGGTGCGGTGTTATGGCTCGTGACTGTTTGTTGATTCGTAGTGCAGGTCCATTGTCGGGTGAAGTTACTTTAGAGGGTGCTAAAAACGCTGTTTTAGTATCGATAGCTTCGCTTATTCTTGCTGATGGATTATCTCGGCTTACCAAAGTTCCTGCATCACAAGATGTGTATCAGATGATTAAGGCGCTGGGAGAACTTGGCATCACCGCGTCATTTGATGAACGTACCCATGAGCTTGTGGTTGATGCAACAACGGTTTCGGGGGTGACGGTGTCGCCAGAAATTATGAAGTCAATGCGTGCCTCAATTCTTTTGATGGGGCCGCTTTTGGCTCGATGTGGATCAGCACGTATTGCATTGCCGGGTGGATGTTCGATTGGGACGCGTCCGGTTGATCTTCATCTCCGCGCATTTGTAAAAATGGGAGCTGTTTTAGCTCAGGATGGAGATTTTCTTGAAGCACGTGTTAATGGTCAATTAAAAGGGTGCCGCATCGTGCTTGACTATCCAAGCGTGGGCGCTACTGAAAATATTATTATGGCGGCTCTGGGGGCTCGTGGTGTTACAGAGATTGTAAATGCTGCTCTTGAGCCAGAGGTCTTAGATTTTATTGAATTATTAAAAAGTATGGGCGCGCAGATTGATTTTGCATTCCCTGCAACGATTGTTGTGCAGGGTGATGCACCGCTTCATGCAACAACGTATTGTATTATGCGAGATCGGCTTGAAGCAGGAACTCTTTTAATGGCGGCTGCAGCTACGGGTGGATCAATTTCTATTCCTGATGCTCCTGTTTCTGCACTTGAATTGGTCTTAGTAAAATTAGAAGATATGGGACACGTAATCACCGTCGGTTCACAAGGGAAAGGTGTTACGCTGGTGGCAACACGCGAAATGAAGCCCATTTCATTTAAGACAATGCCTTATCCAGGATTTCCAACCGATTTACAAGCCCCGATGACCGTTCTTATGGCCCTTGCGCAAGGAACGAGTAGTGTTCATGAAACAGTTTTTGAAAATCGATTGATGCATGTGCCGGAGCTCCAAAAAATGGGTGCGAACATTGTGGTGAGTGGTGATCGGGCTATCATTACCGGTGTTAAAGAGCTTTCTGGTGCATCGGTTGTTGCTACTGATATTCGGGCGGCTGCGGCATTGATTATTGCAGGTCTTGTGGCTCGGGGAGAAACAGCGATGACGGGAACGCATCATCTTTTCCGTGGATATGAAGATCTTGATAAAAAATTACGCTCACTTGGTGCTTGTATCGATTTTGTAAATTGAGTTTTTTGAACAGCGTGGTACGCTGCTTTTAAATAATACAACGGTCTTTTTTTACCAATAGTTAGGTGCAGCATGAAGAGATTTGAACGTTCGGTTTTTTGTGGCGAAGTAGCTGCTCAACACCACGGCAAGGAGCTAACGCTCTGTGGATGGGTCAATAAGCGGCGTGATCATGGAGGATTGATATTTATTGATCTTCGAGATCGAAGTGGGCTCATGCAGGTTGTTTTTGATGCTCAAGTTGCTGCCGACGTTCATGAACAAGCTCATGCCTTGCGATCTGAGTGTGTGATTTCAGTGACGGGAAAAGTTGTTGAGCGTACGGCGACAACGGTTAATGAAGATCTTCCAACGGGTAAGTGGGAGATGCAAGTAAGTGCGCTTACTATTCATAATCGTGCTAAAGTTCTTCCTTTTACGCTTGATGAAGCACATCAGGTTGATGAAGAGTTACGTTTAACGTATCGCTATCTTGATCTCCGACGTCCCGAAATGCGTGACCGGCTTGCGCTTCGGCATAAAATTATTTTTGCAATGCGACAGGTTTTGGACGAACAGGGTTTTTATGAAATAGAGACTCCGATTCTTACTAAAAATACCGCTGAAGGTGCACGTGAATATATTGTTCCTTCACGGGTCCAAAAAGGCTCTTTTTATGCACTTCCACAATCGCCACAGGTTTATAAACAGCTTTTGATGGCGGGTGGTCTTGAGCGCTATTTCCAAGTAGCTCGTTGTTTTAGGGATGAAGATACGCGTGCCGACCGCCAGCCTGAATTTACACAGTTAGATCTTGAAATGTCTTTTATCAACGAAGAAGACATTATGGCGGTTGTTGAAAAATTAATTGTTAAAGCTTTTGATATTGCTGGTAAAAAAATTACAGCGCCATTTAAGCGCATGCCATTTGATGAAGCTTTTGGAACGTATGGATGTGATAAGCCTGATCTTCGTTTTGGACTTCCAATTATCGATTGTGCCGTGCTTTTTAAAGATACTGAAATTGCATTCTTAAAATCAGTAGTTACCAAAGGCGGCGCACTTGGCTGTCTTCATATTCCACAGCATCATTTTTCTCGCTCTGAGCTTGAGAGTTGGGTAAATCGTGCACTTTCAAATGGAGCCAAAGGGCTTTTGTGGATTCGTTTGAATAATGAAGGCAAAATTGAAGCACCTGTTGCAAAATTCTTGCCAGAAGATTTTGCAGAACGCATCAAGTCATTGATACCCTCATTTAAAGCGGGTGATACGCTCTTTATTATGGCGGGTGCGTTTAAAGAGACGTGGACTCAGCTTGGACGACTTCGTTTACAATTGGGCGATGTGTTGCAGTTGATCGATAAAACAAGAGACGAGCTTTTGTGGGTAACTGATTTTCCGATGTTTGAATATAACGAAGATTCTGGCCGCTGGGCGGCAATGCACCATCCATTTACCTCGCCAAAAGGTAATTGGGAAAGCCAGTCTCATGGAGAAATCAAAGCGCGTGCTTATGATATTGTTTTGAACGGTGTTGAATTGGGTGGTGGTTCGATACGGATTCATAACCCAGAACAGCAAGCAAAAGTCTTTAAGATGATTGATATTGATAGCGATGATATGAAGCGGCATTTTGGTTTCTTGCTCGAAGCGCAGGAACTCGGTTTTCCTCCTCATGGTGGTCTTGCTATCGGGCTTGACCGTTTTGTAATGCTTCTTTTGGGCTGTGCAAGTATTCGTGAAGTTATTGCATTCCCTAAAACTCAGAGTGCAGCCGACCCGATGATGCAGGCGCCTACGGTTGTTGATGCAAAAAAACTTGCAGATTATGGTCTTAAAGTTTTTGCAGAACCAGTAGTCAGTAAAACAAAGTAAAAAACAGTTTATGTGATCTGGTGTATGCCGAAAAAGCCCTCCAGGTCACATAAATACCCATCAACCTTGGAAAACCATCACAGTTGATGGTTTTTTACCTTGTTTTTTATACATATACATGCTAAAGTTACCTTGTTTTTTATACATGAGACATCAAAAAAGCTTGAAAAAATGGCAGAAAAGAGGAAGTGATGAAAAGGATTGTTGATTTTTTTCTCCTTGAGTGGAAAAATGAGCAGTATGACAGAAAACCTCTTTTGCTCAGAGGGGCGCGGCAGGTTGGCAAAACGCACGCAGCAAGAGCCTTGGGCAAAACATTTACCTCTTTTGTTGAGGTGAATTTAGAGACAGACGAAGATGTGCGCAAAATTATAACACAAGATCTTGACCCTAAAAGAGTTATTTTTCAGCTTTCTCAGTATTTAAAAAAAGATATAATTCCGGGCTCAACGCTTCTCTTTATTGACGAAATTCAGGTTGTGCCGAAGGCCCTTACGCTCCTACGATATTTTTATGAAATAATACCGGAATTGCATGTAATTGCAGCCGGATCCCTTTTGGATTTTGCTATTGAGCAGGTTGGTATGCCGGTGGGGCGCATTTCGAGTCTTTATATGTACCCGCTCTCATTTCTTGAGTTTTTGGTTGCTCTTGGTCATGAACGATGGGCGCAACTCATTGTGGAGCACGATATTCGTGAGCCGTTGCTTGAGCCTGTTCATGAAAAACTTCTTGACTTGGTGGGTTCCTATCTTGCTATAGGTGGCATGCCTGCGGCGGTAAATGCATGGGTAGAGACGCAAACTCCTCGGAGGGTAAAAAAAGTACATTCAGATCTGCTTGATTCTTACCAGCAGGATTTTAATAAGTATGGAGCAACTCATCAGATTAAATATCTGGATACTCTTTTTCATAATGCATTATCTCAACTCAGCAACAAATTTATGTACGCCCGTGTGGGTGAGTATCAAAAACGTGAGCTTGCACCTGCTTTGGAGTTGTTGCAAAAAGCGGGGTTAGTGTACCCTGTGGTGAGGAGTGCAGGGCAGGGAATTCCGATTGGGGCACAGGCGTTGCTTGATGACTTTAAAATTATTTTTTTAGATGTTGGATTAAGTCAGGCATCGCTTGATCTTGATATAGCACCCTGGTTTATTGATCCACTTACTGCTTTTGTTAATAAAGGCGAAATTGTAGAAGCATTTGTTGGCCAAGAATTACTGGTATATTCTGATCCGATAGCAAAGAATCGTCTTTTTTATTGGCGCAAAGATAACCGTAACAGCCATGCAGAAGTTGATTATTTAGTACAAATTAAAGAACAAGTTGTTCCTATTGAGGTCAAGTCAGGGACGAGTTTGAGAATAAAAAGTATGCATGCATTTTTAAATTCACATGCTCAATCTACCTATGGCATGCGATTTTCTGCACACAATTATGGCATTGATGAGCGAATATATACGTATCCATTATATGCGGTTTCAAAGCCATTTTTGGATGTTAAAAAAGATGTTCGTGATGCAATTATGAGTCTGGTTGCTGATAAAAAAACATAATAAAAAGTTACCTGTTTAAGGAGTGTTTATGAAGCTAAAAAGAGTGTTGGTAAGTAGTTTTTGTGTGATATTTATTATTTTGAACGCTCAGGCCTCAAATAAAAAAGGTGAAGCGTTTTTTACAGAACCGTTTACCGATTTGACTTCAAAGCCACTTTCACAAACAGGAATTTTGAGTGGGTTTGTAAAAACCTATTCTCCAGAACCTAATGGGTGTATTCGAACGATGCAGGGGCTCTTGAATGAGCAGGTTTTGGTAAAAGAAATAAGCGACAAAACGGATGATATTTGTGTCGAATTATCACACGTTTTTTATGTGGCGAACACGCTTAATTCTTTCAAAACTACGCAAAGCATCTATTGGACGAAAGGGTCTGATATTGCGTATACCGAAAGCTTTGAGCAAAAAGAGCTTGATTGCCTTCCAGAGCCAATTTCGTACAAGAAAAGCACTTCTGTTGATAATAATGAAGTAGTAACACTTTCTGAGCCATGGTTTGATGCTGCAACCAATAAAACGTATTCAGCAGGGACGCGTTTTGTCTGTGCCACTGATAAAGTTTCAAAAGTATTTGTTCCCGTTAAGTTACTGCAATTTGAAGGGAATAAAGCAAAAACTCTTTTGTCTTGTATCCCTGCAAATATCTGTATGTTTGCTAAAAACTATAAAACAAAAGAGTTGAAGCGAGCTGCGTTTGTAAACCTTCTCAAAAAATGGTCTGTTGATGCAGAGGGTGTAATTCCGTATGTCTGGGGTGGTGCGAGTTATATTGATCGTGTTAACCAATATAAATTCGAAAAAAAAATAGATTTTGTGTCCGACAAAAATAATCAAACAACATCTGTTGGCTACTGGATGCGGCCTGAGCTCAAGCACGCGCCGGCAGGATTTGACTGTTCTATGCTTGCAGTACGTGCGGCGCAAATTTGTTCAATACCACACTTTTCTCGAACGACATCGACGATTCCAGAAACGCTTTCTCTTTTAGATAAAAATGAAGAACTTGCGCCAGGTGATTTTTTATGGGTTGCAGGGCATGTCATGATGTTCTCTGATGAAGATTCGATCATTGCCTCTGAAAGTTACTCGCCTGGGTACGGCGCTGTTTGTAATACGCCAATTTCAAAGCGCTTTGGTGGTGTGAAGACAGCTCAAGATGTAGTAAAACTTTATCGCGAAAATAAACCGCTTATTTTTGTTTCCAAAAATGGCGACAAAAAAGAACGGGCGTTTAAAATTTATAAACTGCCCGTTTGATTTAAGTATGATTCAGAGAATGTGCCTATCTTTCTGCGTCCGCGTCCATTTTTTAATCGATTGTTAGTTTACCGCTCTTAATTGTCATCTTCAGAATCAGAATTAGGGTCTTCGTTTTCATCTTCTACATTTGTACCCTGAAACTTCTTGAGCAATTCATCAAGGAGTGGGTTGCTTGATTTTTTTACTACCACTGGAGCTACTCTTCTGAGTTTGTTTATATTAAAGCCTTCGATTTCGCCAAGTAAGTTGCGGCTATGTTCTTCGATTTGTAGCTCTTTTCTCAACTTTTCTGCTTTTTCTAAACTATTATTCTTGTTAAGTTCTTCAAGTTCATGCGATTTTAATGGTCCGTGAGAATTAACTTTTTTCTTAAGCTCGTCATCAAAGCTTTTAGGCTTAGAAGGGAGCGGCGGAAGTTTTTTGAGATGAACATTTTTCAAGTCCATTGTATTAAGAACAGCCTGATTAAGAACTTTTTTGCGTTCTTTCGCAGCGTCCTTGATGTCTGCAGTCAAGGTTTTGCTACTGAAAAATCTGATGATAAAGCGAGCGATTTTTTGAATACATATTTTTACTTGCTCTTCTTTTCCTGCTAAATTGCCTTTGAGCTCAATAGTCTTATTTTTCTGTAGGCATTCGGCGATAGAGATAATTAAGTCTTCACCAAGATTATCCTTAAAAAGACTTTCGCTCACACCATAAGCAGAGTTTGAAAGATTTTTGATCATTGCTTTTTTAGCCCAATCTATAAGGAATTTTGGAGCAGTGTTTTTGATGAGAGGATATTTTTGGAAAACAGCTCTAATTGCCTGTTCAACTTCATCCTTTGATCCGTCTTTAGTTAGATCAAATGCTTCTTGGAGATCTTCTTTGATGCCGGTAGTGTTGTCTTCTATTTCTTTGATGTTTTCGTTTATCTCTTTTATAGAATTTTGAAACTCTTCAAATGATGGTGGTGGTGGAGGAAGCAATTCTTCTTCTACTTCAAATTCCTCTACTTCGTTCTTTACTTCAATCTTTTCACGTATTTCTTCTTCAGGCTTTTCTTCGTGCTTGTTGAGATTGTTTTGTGGTTCTTTTGCTTTAATTTCAACTGTTATTTTATTATTGAGATTTTTTCGAAGAGTTTCTTGATAGAGTTGTTGAAGCAGTTCATATTTTTTGATTGCGAGTTTTTCAGCGATCAAAAGCTCATTATACTTTTTTGCTGACTCTATTTGTATGTTGGAAATACGCTCCGTGTGGCGATTAGTTTGTTGATCAAATTCAGCATTGCGCTTCTCAAGTTCAGATTGGAGACTATATATCTTTCTTATTCCCCATACAATCCCACTGCCTATAATAAGCGATCCAAGGCCTATTCCATAGGCGTAGCGATGGCTATAAAAGTGCGTTGATGAGCGCGACAATAATGCGCGCACGTTTGTCCAGATAGGCTTTGTAAAGCTGGTGATCCGCGTTGTTTTCAAATATTCAAGTGTTCTGGAAATAGGGCTTTTGAGAGATAGCGATGTTCTAGCAGATGCTGTTGCGTGAGAGCTATTGGTGAAGCCGACAAAGGCAATAATAGAAAGCCCAATAAAAGAGCGTAGAGTTTGTTTCTGCATTATATTTTCCTCCAGATAAGCAGATGAGATACTTTAATCACTTTTTGTAAGCAATATGTTTTTGAATTAAGTGACAATAGTTACAGTAAGATAATTATACAGATTATGGCGGAAAGATCAATTTTTTTAGCGAAAAACAAAAAGTGTTAGTTTTGTGATATTGTGTTTGTAAGAAAAAAATATGTGTGGGGGGGCTGCTATGCAAATGATTGATGAAGGGAGTTTGTTGGCAAAACTGGACCAAGTACCTGAAAAGGCATCCTTAAATCCCAAATATGCTCATGTAGGTGCATCCATGATTATTCATAAACAAACATTAGCATCAGGACGGTGGTTTAGGTTTACTTTAATGGAACAGCTTGCGAATGTTGGGACTGATGTTGATCGGGCAGCTCGTTACAAAAAACAGGGCTATCTTGAGCACAGTCAGCAGGCTCTATTCCGCGCACTTGAGCTGATTGATTTTACCGTCATGGATCCTAAAAACAAAAAACGCCTCAAAGAAATTTTGCGTGCACGTGAGTGTCTCGTTGATTTTTTTATGTACGATAATGAATATGGAACGAGTTATGAATTTTGGTACAACTACTTTTACCAATTTAATTATGCAGCGGCAATTCAAAAAGGCCGATAAATAGCTATCGTTTTTGGCCTGAATATTCTTTAAGCGCGGCAAGATTATGCTCTGTTCGATAACCCATTGGTAATAGTTCAGAGAGCGTTTTCTTGGTATACGTTCCAGCTTCATCAAATGCAATAATTTCAATATCAGTGTTATCAATTTGTGAAAATTGCAAAAGATATTGAAGGCAGACACCGCAGGGAAAATTCTGTTTTTTATCAAAGGTTGCGAGTGCGCGAAAACAGTTTTGCCCATGAATCACTGCGTGATTAATTGCATTTTGCTCGGCGCATGAGCCAAGTCCTGAAATAATACTTTCTATATTGCAGCCACCAAAAATATCATCAGATGCTGTAAGTACTGCTGCTCCAATTGAATGTTTTGAACGAAAAGAAAAGGCGCGTCCTTTAAAAAGACGCGCCTCTGAACTTAATCGTATAAGATCTTGTTCTATGATCATTTATGCATTCCAAGGATAAAATTCAACGCGACGATTCGGGCGTTGTTGTTTCATGTTTCCCTCTAGAACGAGTGGCTGAAGGTCGCCACGTCCGACAACAGAAAGACGCTCTGCTGGGATACCATGTTCTATGAGATAGTCCGCTACTGCTTGAGCACGTTTTTCTGAAAGCATCGCATTGTAAGATTTTGATCCTGCAAAATGACAAGCGTGTCCTTCGATGACGATGCGTTTACTTGCATCTGCTAGGAATTTTTTAACGACGTTGAGATTATGTTCGAGCTCAGGCATTTGGCCTTTATTGAGTTGATAAACGTCATAATCAAAGAATATCATGCTAAAGCCATATTTTGCCTGATCTGCACGTTTGCTTTCCCATTTGCGATCGCCTACTTCTTCGGTGACGATTTCGCTTTTTGACTCTTGGTTGTCTGTGGATGGTGCGAAAGTGTCAGCGGCATCTTCTTCTTTGAGCATAAATTGTTCAATATCATCTTCCATAAAGATGTTTTTTTTGCTGTCGGCGTCAGTTGCTGTATTTGCGGTTCCATCTTGTACAACTACCGGTACTTCTTTGGTAGGATGCTGTGCGGTAGGTTTCTTTTTACAAGCAGGTGCAAACGCAAGCAAAGCAAGAAGCAAAAGAGTAAAACGTTTCATCAAAACAATCTCCTAAACAGGTATAATAGCCAATTTCTATCTAAGAAAATCTACCATAAGATTAAGTCTGTTGATAGGTGAAATGGTGGTAGACTGAGATTCGATCTGCTTGTTAAGATGGGCAAATAAGAGTATTTGTGTGCAAATATTTGTTTTTTTTAAAAAAAACTGAATCTTTACAAGAGTTTATGATTTGTTTTTACTAAGTATTGAAAAGAATTAAAAAAATTTATTGAGGAAATTTATGAGCAATTTACAAAAAAGAGCGAAAAGAGCTCTTTTTTTGATGCCACTTTTGATTACTGTGCTGCTTGAAGGCACAAAACATGAATTGTTGACAGCGGCATGTAAAAATAAAGAAGATTATGCACTCTGGCTTGTTAGACACGAATTTACGGACTTTAAAGACCTTGATTCAAATGGATGGAGTCCGTTTCATTATGCGGTTAAAAACAATATGGGAAAACTGGTAAACTGTTTGCTTGAAACGCATCAATTTGATGTTAATCAACCAACAAAACACAACTGGTATCCTGTTCATATAGCCGCTTTTTACGGTAATTTAGATATCTTGAAAAGACTGCAAAAAAGTGGTGCAAAAATAGATGTAGTTTTAGAAAATGACGGTGAATGCCATAATGCATTTACGCTTGCGGCAAGAAAAAAACACAAAGATGTTATGGTCTACTGTTTGTCGCTTATGCCATTTGCTTGGACAGAAGATAAATATCCTTCTTTTACACGTAAAGTATGTTTTGAAATGCGAAAGGTTTTGACGAAAGAAATTCTAGGGGTTTCTGCTCAAGCTGAAATCGCTGATCTAGATTTGCTTACAAGCATCATGAGCCGATGGTTGCAAAAAGGTGGAAATGCGAGCTATTTTTCAAAACTAACGCATTCCCAGGAGGCTAAAATTTCTGGCCTCATTATTTCTGATTATGCAAGTGATCAAAATTTTTCTGAGATGCAACAGTGCTCGCTTTTGCTTTTGCAGTACCTAAAATTCTTTTTCTATAAAAAGAATGGCTCGAGTAAGAAATCCCATCTACGTGAGCTAACGATACACGAGAATATACTGCGTCAAAAATTTGCTCTCCCTGTTTTGAGCATTGAGACTGCAGCGCAAAAATATTTTTTGAACAATTTAAAAAAGAGTGTTTTGAAGCAAAATGAGTATGCACGGAAGTCATTGAGAGATCTTACGTGTTTTTTTCAATAGGAAACTGCTCTAAAAAAGTAACGACACTGTTTTTTAAGACAGTAAGACTGCTCTCATCAGATCTTTTCCTGAGTGCTTCATCAATATAATTTGCAATAATAAGCATCTCGGCGTTTTCCATGCCACGCGTTGAAATGGCAGCAGCACCAAGTCGAATCCCTGAGCAGATCAGAGGTCGTTTTGTCTCAAAAGGAATGCTGCTCCGTGTTACCAAAATTCCTGTTTTTTCGAGTGTTTGTTCTGCTTCAACTCCGGTAATACCTTTTTCTGTTAAATCAATAACAAAGAGATGGTTATCGGTTCCTCCAGATACAATGCGGTATCCGCGTGCTTGAAGTTCACGAGCAAGCGCTGCGGTATTGCTTACCAACTGCTGTTGATATTGTTTAAATTCGTCATGAAGTGCAAGTTCAAAGCAGAGTGCTTTTGCCGCTATTTGCTGCATTAAAGGACCACCTTGTATTCCAGGCATGACTGCGCGATCAACAAGATTGCCATATGCTTCTTTGCAGAGAATAAAACCACCACGGGGGCCACGTAATGTTTTGTGTAAGGTCCCGGTAACACAGTCTGCAAATGGTACAGGAGAGGGGTGAGTTTTTGCAGCCACAAGCCCGGCAATATGAGCAATGTCGGTCAGGAGAAATGCATTTATTGAGCGAGCGATAGTAGAAAATTTTTCAAAATCGATAACTCTTGAATATGATGAAGCGCCTGCAATAATAAGCTTTGGACGATGTTGCTGTGCGAGTGTTTCAAGTTTTTGGTAATCGATGCGTTCTGTTTCTTTATCAACAGTATAGAAGATAAATTTATACAATTGACTCGAAATATTTGCTGAATATCCGTGTGAAATATGTCCACCAGCAGAAAAATCCATACTCAGAACCGTGTCGCCTGGTTTGAGGAATGCGCAATAGGCTGCCATATTTGCTTGAGCGCCTGAGTGAGCTTGGACGTTTGCATATTCGCATTCAAAAAGTTTTTTGCAACGGTCTATGGCGAGTGTTTCAATTTCGTCGATAATACTGCAGCCACTATAAAAACGCTTTCCTGGAGTTCCTTCTGCATATTTATTGGTGAGTACCGATCCTGAAAGAGCCCTTATCGCAGCGGGTGCATAATTTTCTGATGCAATCAGATTAATCGTTGTGCTTTGGCGATGTTCTTCTTGGGCAATGAGTTGTGCAAGCTGGTGGTCGTAATAAGCAACCATACGCTACTCTCCTTGTGGTTTTATATCCACTGACAAGGGTGAAAAACAGCCTTGTTTCATTTTAAAACTTCCGACAAATGCTACCATGGCGGCATTGTCAGTGCAATAGTGTTTGGCGGGGGAAAAGAACGATATCTGGTGTTTGTTGGCTATCTGTGAGAGACGGTCATTAAGATACTGATTACACGAAACACCGCCTGCAAACGTAAGTGCTTTGCAGTCAGGAAATAGGGCAAGTGCCTGGGCGATACGATCAGTAAAAATATCTCCAACGCATACCAAAAATGAACTTGCAACCATGCGAATAAGCACGGGGTTATCGGTAGCTAGAAATGTTTTTGTTTTTAGATCAAATGCGCCTCGTTCTATAAGATCGTATAAAACGGCTGTTTTGAGTCCGGAGAAACTAAAATTGAGAGATTTTTTCTTAAGCCGTGGATAGTGAAGACTATCTTTAAAATGCTCTTGACGAGCAAGTTGTTCAATAATCGGACCGCCGGGATAGGGAAGTCCAACGAGTTTTGCAACTTTATCAAATGCTTCTCCAGCGGAATCATCGAGTGTTGTTCCTATGCGAGAATATGTACCAAAATCTTCAACATAAAAAAGAGACGTATGTCCACCTGATGCAGTAAGGCAGAGGTGTGGAAAAGGTACTGTGTTTTCGATAAGCGGAGAAAATACATGAGCTTCGATATGATTAATGGCTATGAGTGGTTTTTTTGACTCATAGGCGAGAGCTTTTGCAAAGCATGTTCCGACTAAGAGTGAACCAGGAAGTCCAGGCCCCGTTGCAACGGCAATGGCGTCTATTGCTGCAAGCGTAGTAGATGCATTTGCAAGTGCTTGTTCAACGATGTGGTTAATTTTTTCAATATGGGAACGTGAGGCAACCTCGGGCATGACACCACCGTAGGGTCGGTGTAGTTCAATTTGGGTGAACAGAAGCGATGAGCGGACACCAAAACCTACTTGGTAGACGGCAGCGGCGGTTTCATCACACGATGTCTCAATCCCTAAGATGAGAGGAGATGTTGTGTTCATAGAATTGTAGTGATCGCGGATGAATTTGCAAAACAAGCAGGACGTTCTTTTGAGTGAATAGCATCAAGATCAAGTCCGTTCATGACGGCTGCAACGAGGGCATTTTCAAAGTCTTTTGCGAGTTGCTCAGTGGAGAGTTCTTTAAAAACAATTGTTGGCAAGTTGATAACGTCTGGGGTGTGTGTGGTTTCTTTATCAACAACGGTTTCAATAAATTGAGGATCAATGAGAAGAACAATGGCATGTAAAGGAAGTCGTTTTGGAACGTCATCGAGTGATTTTTTTTCGATGATCCACGAATAGTCTTGAGTTGCCTCGTCGTCGTCATCTTCATTGTTTTTGGTATTAAAAACGAGTGTAAGATCATACCATGCGCAGGGAGCATCAAGGTTTCTTATAAGACTCGAAACGGTTCGATCGCGCATAGCAAAGGAGAGGTTTTTGGTAATAACAAAAGAAAAAACAAGAGACGTTTTACATTCAGGTAAGAGGGCTCGTCCTTCTTTTAAAGGAAGTTTAAATCCTTTGTAATAACCGGGGATGTTCGCATTGGTATGAGGCAGTTGAAGATTAATTGCATAGGGTAAGAACCCTTTGCAATTGGTGCATTGAGGGTAAAATATGCTTAAAATAGTTATGCCGCAAACAATGAGTGTTGTAAATCGTTTCATACCGATACCCTTTCTTACTATACTGAGAGTAAAGATAGCGTAAAAAACTCTTTTTTCAAAGTAACATCATTTTTTTGTGATAGAGAGAGTCTGTTTTTCAATTGAGGTGGATATATGAATTCGTTTGGGAAAAAATTAATTGATCGGTTTGTAAAGCAGGGGGTATCGCCTCATAAATTGGCATGGTCTTCTGCGCTCGGGGTTTATTTAGCATTTTCGCCTTTTTTAGGCATTCAGACTATTTTAATGTTTATTCTTGCCTTTTTATTACGTGCAAAAACAGCGGTTGTTTTTACGGTTCTTTACGCGATCAATAATCCTTGGACGATGCTCCCAATACTTCTTATGGATTATTTTTTTGGAATGTGGATTTTTCGCATCTTCAGTATTGATATGTCAGCGTATGAGCCTGCGTGGATGGATTGGTTTAATCATAAATTGACCTCGTATCTTACGCCCTATCTAGGCATTGAGCAGATTAATTTATGGCCCTATCTTATTGGAGGTAATATTATCGCTCTTGTTGCGGGAAGTATTACCTATCCAATTATAAAAAAAATCTATCTTAAAGGACTTTCTTCAGCGCCTCAGTCAGTGGCCGCACAGCAAGAAGAGAAAGTTGTTTCTGGGACAAGTGATTGACAGAAAGTACCGGCTTTGTGAACTTTTTGTACAGATACCAGCAGCAGACTGATAGGGCAATTCCTGTGAGTGTGCCAAGACATGAGCCGATAGTGAAATAAAGCATTCTTACGCCAGGATGAAGTTCTTCTGGTTTATGCTCCGGTTGTTTCTGTTTATCTTTTTTGTCTGATACAAAGAATACTTTTTTGAAACACCGTTTTTTTTCTGGGATTGTTGAGTTGAGAAAGTCTTTTATTTCTTGAGTCATGGCCATGTCGGCAGCAGTTTGACCTTCAAGTGTTTTAGTACCTTTTTTGGCCATAATAACGCCGATTGGCTTGCACGGGACTTCGTTTTTTATATCTTTATTAGCGCCATATTCTAAAAGCAGTTTTATGATTTTTAATTTTTCTTGAGCATTTTTTGTAAATACTTCGATTATTTCTTTATCGTCGTTGCTTTTGATAATGTCTTCAAGTGACTCCCATTTTTCGCTTTCATTATATTTAGTTAAGTCATGTTGATTAAAGAAGCTGAGTAACCTGCATATTTTTGCTGCGCAGTGAAGAGCGGTATTGCCAATTTTGTTTGTTATGTTTGGGTCTGCATTATAACGTAGAAGTAGTGCAACAATTTCATAATTCCCAACATATGCAGCACGCTGAATCGGCGTACTCGATTCATTATTGGTTATATTTACTTCGGCACCAGCATTAAGAAGGAGCCGTACGGCTTCGAAATTGTTTTCTTGAACGGCAAAATAAAGCGCAGAATTGCCGCTCAAGTCTTGTTGGTTTAGATCAATTTCTTGGTTTTTTAATAGGGGCTTAAGCGTTTCAATGTCGTTGTTTTTTATTGCCTCGTGGAGAGGTAGGGTAGTGTTATTGGTTCCATTAAGAAATAAACTGCTTAAAAAGATTGAGATGGTCAAAGTTTTGATAATATATTGCATTTATAGTGTCCTCTAGTTGGGTGTTTATTGCGATTTCTTTGATAAAGCGTAGAGTAAATACATTTTTTAATCAAAAATTCTATCTGCCCGAACAGTGGACTATTGCCTCGTTTCTTGTAATGCTTAAAGAGTCGATAAAACGAAGGTGCGAAGATGAAAATTATTACACAAAATAAAAAGGCTCTGTTTGACTATACAGTGCTTGATACCTTTGAAGCAGGTATAGCGCTTACGGGTGATGAGGTAAAATCTCTTCGATCTGGTATGGCAAATTTAGTAGGCGCTTTTATTGTTTCACACGATGGTGTGCTCACGATGATCAATTCATACATAGCGCCCTATTCTCACGCCTATACAAAAGGCAATGATGACCAAATAACTCGACGCACCAGGGCTTTATTGATGCATCGGCGCGAAATTCATCGTCTTATTGGTGAAATCTCTCGGGGTGGACTGACGCTTATTCCGCTCGCGCTCTACTTCAATGAACGGGGTAAAGTAAAAGTTAAAGTTGGTCTTTGTAAGCATAAAAAAGCTTACCAACGCAAAGAAGAGATACGCGAACGCGATATTCAACGCGAAACGCGTCGTGAGCTTCGCGGCAAGTATGACTACTGAAGCATCAATTCAATTTCTTTTAATAATGCCCGTGTTTTGCTCCGAGTTTCGGAACAGCTTTCTTGCGCTATTGCGGCAACTTGAGCGGGAGTATTCCCTGGAGCATCAGTTTCTTGAAAGAAGGTTGGTGTATATATTTTTGCATAAATACAGATCAATTCAGCTGTTTTAGAGACGGCATGGAGGATTTCTAAATCGGGATCTTCTTTTTGTTGATCACCGGGGCCCATTGCAAGCTGTGTTATGAGATGAAGAATGTTTCCCCAGGCGCCTTTTTTGATGAAAAAGTTTGGATCACCATGCGAAAGCAGCGAAACAGCTTGATGAGCCATCTTGTAATTGTAGAGGGTGATTTGGGTGATGAGAACTAAAATGAGTAAATTGGTACGTTCTGGTGAAAAGCCTAAAATTTGGGTAAATTCCTGCGTATTATCAAGCAAAAGTCGTGCATGTTGAGGAAGCCCTGCTTCAAGAAAAATAGCCGCTACAAAGCCGTTACGCTCTGGCGCTTTAATAAAAAGTATGTTGTTAACCCAATTAATGACGAGTTCGGTATGTGTTTGAGCAATCTTCGACAAAGGAATAATTAATGTTTCTTTAACAAGCTCTCCAGGAATCTTTTTTAGACTTTCAAGCGCTGCATCAAAAAGCAAGGAACAGGCTTCTTGTGATGGATTTTGCTCAAAAAGCTCAATGTTTGAAGAAAGAGAGAATGGTAGTTGTGCCGTTTGTGATTCAGCGGCCTGACTATAGGCGCCTGTAAGAGCGGCTAACGTAATAAAGACTCGATAGTTCATGAAGGCATCCTTGTGGGTAAAAGCAAACAGCGTCTCTTGGTCTCATTCTCTTTTTTAGCACAAGAAAAAGAAAACAGACAAATTTCTTTAAAAAAAGTTGACACGTCTCCGCTTTTCTATTAGAATTAAACCAATAATAAGATCTTTGAAATATCTGGGGGCGTACTGGCTTCGACGTGTATTGTTGATTGACTGAGAGCATGCCGAGCTTTGGTTTTGTGCTCGCTAAACAAATGACCACAACAATAAGTGCAGAAACAACAGTTCCTGCCAATAACTTAATGCTTGCTCTTTTTGCTGGTATGATTGCGCTCTTTGGTGCTTTCCGCCGCAAAGATGAGCAAACAGCATTTGCTGTAGCTTAAGTTATGACCTTTTTTAAGTGACGTGTTCACCAGTTGCTTAAAATCGTATTATCAAGATGAAACAACAAGCAAGATTTTTTCTTTGTAGGAGCTTGTTCGATTGCTATAAAGGACTTTGTTACATTACCATGTCTCTATGGGTGTACACATCGTATAAGTAGAGGCTGAGCATGGAGTGCTTAGCATTTGATGACATACGGACATGGGTTCGATTCCCATCGCCTCCACCAGATATTTTTTATTACATGTCTCCGCTCGCCCTTTTCCGCAGCTAAATTTCTACCCCTTTGCAAACTATTGTTTTGCAGAGGGGTTTTTTCTTACACTCAAAACTGGTACAGGGCAGGGTGAGCGAATTGGGGAGTTGGGGATGAAGTATACGATTATAGTACTGTTTTTGAGTGGATTATGTTTGTTTGAAAAAACGGAGTGCATGAACGAAAATCCAACATCTACAGTTTCTAATGGACCTGTTGAAAAGAAAACAAATGAAATAAAGACGAGTTATGGTGTGTTGAATAAGCGAATCGAACCGCTTAATGAAAAACCTATTATTCTTAAAGAAAATGATGACACGCAAGAGCGCCCCTTTGACGAGGAATCAATTAAGCCAATTCCAATAGAAAAACAGACTCAGCGTCCCCAATATAGGCCTCAAAACATAGCTCTTCCAGCCCCCGTTCTTATGAATGTGTATGGGTTTGGAAAGCTTGCTCGCAAAAAGAAAAAGCCATTATTATCCATTTTTAATGGACCTAAAAATACAGAGACTCGTTCTGGGTTTGGGTATTTTCAGGATCAAACAAGGCAATTTAGCGGAGGGGACATGTCTGATCTTGTTGGCAAATTACAAAACTCACCCCTTGATGCGAACAGTTTGCTTCAAGTTTTATCAGGCATGAATAACAATATTCTTGACGCAATTTCTGGTTCGCTTGGTCCGGTGGAGCAATCTGTTGATGGTATTAAAAGCAGTCAGCCAACGACCACCAACAAGGTAGTGACCGAAATCGCTCGTCCTGCAATAACCACAGCATTGGTTATTGGGGCTTGGATCTTGTGCAAATATCTCAAGATATTTTAAGATATTACAAAGTCTTAGTGTGAATTTTTAACCATGCATGGTTAAATTAATGATATATTTTAACCATGCATGGTTATTTTTGTAGCAAACTGTTTAGAGGAGATCCTGATGAAGCGTTTAATAGATCATCATTTGCGAAAATGGAAGGATAGCCCGTTGCGCCAACCCCTTTTATTAAGAGGCGCTCGTCAAGTTGGAAAAACGTATGCAGTCCGAGAGTTAGGAAAAACATTTTCTTCGTTTGTTGAGATAAATTTTGAATTAAACAAAAGGGCGAGGAATATTTTTGAGCATGATCTAGATCCAAAAAGAATTTTGCGAGAAATTGCTACTTTAACTGGCGTCGAAATTGAAGTCGGTAAGACGCTTTTATTTTTTGATGAAATCCAGACTGTTCCAGAGGGTATTTTAGCATTACGATATTTTTATGAAGTCTTACCTGAGCTTCATGTAATTGCAGCGGGGTCATTGCTTGATTTTGCTATACAGCAAGTTGGGGTACCGGTTGGAAGGGTGCAATTTTTGTACATGTACCCATTGTCCTTTATTGAGTTTTTAAGTGCACTTGGACACTCTTTGATTATTAAAGAAATTCTCTCTCATCCTGTGGAGGAAGAAATTTCTGAAGTTATTCATAACAAAATTTTCGAATTATTGGGAAGTTACCTCGCTGTTGGGGGTATGCCACAAGCAGTGGTTTGTTGGAAAAACATGCTGAGTTTACATGCTTGTTCTCAGATACCCCAAATGCTTGTTGATGCGTATCAATATGACTTTGTAAAATATGGCAAAAGTCACCAGGTTAAGTATCTTGATTTACTTTTTTCTCGTATTCCTCAGCAATTAGGAAAGGCTTTTAAATTCAGTCAGATAGGTGATTTTAGAAAAAGAGAGCTTGATCCTTGTGTTGATCTTATGGTGACAGCAGGAGTTCTTCATCGAGTCGTATACTCAGATGCTCAAGGTATTCCCTTAGGAGCACAGGCAGACACAATGGTATTTAAATTACTTTTTCTAGATGTAGGCTTAAGTCAATTTATTCTTGATTTTAAAACAGGAGATTGGCTTTTAAACCCATTAGAAACATTTGTAAACAAGGGAATGATAGCAGAGTCCTTTGTTGGCCAGGAGCTGGTTGCTTATGAGCATCCTGTAAAAAAGGCGCAATTATATTATTGGAAGCGTGATGCATCTGGAAATTCGGCAGAAGTCGATTATGTAATACAGCGTGAAAGAGAGATTATTCCTATTGAAGTTAAGAGTGGAAAAGGGCGTACGCTCAGAAGTATTCAGAGTTTTTTAAATAGCCATCAAAATAGCCATTATGGGATACGTTTTTCAACTAATAACTATTCGGTGTATGAAAAAATTCATTCTTATCCTTTATATGCTATTGCAAAAATAATGATATCTAATGAGGATGTTAAAGACTCTTTAAATGCTTTGATAGCATAAGGAATTTTAGCACTGTCAACGCAAGGTGAAAAGTTCCGGTTTTGAGCAAAGTAAAAAGTTCCTCTTTTTTAAAAAATAACAACGCCTTTTTCGCCGGCGAGGCGAGCTTCACCCTACTCTCCTTTCTTGTGGAATTTGTG
>Ga0209417_1001339_pt1 | contig 45706 bp, 60 predicted proteins | sample RifGroF2_FD_184002 | JGI IMG/M metagenome (GOLD analysis project Ga0209417, IMG submission 184002) | Groundwater microbial communities from Rifle, Colorado, USA - Groundwater F2 (SPAdes) (version 2) | ecosystem: Environmental > Aquatic > Deep subsurface > Groundwater | place: Rifle, Colorado...
GAAAGGAGTAGTGTAAATTTATGGCAGTTATTCAATTACATCCGCGCCAATTACCAATTTTTGAAATTACAGGTAGTGGTTTATATCTTAGTGCAAGTCAAATAATTGTTGGGGCGGGTGAGGGAATTGGAGTAAGTGGTTCACAAGTTAGAGTAAATCAAGGGCCGGGTATTACAGTAAGTGGCTCTACAGTGGGATTACTTACTCCCGGTACGATTTCTTCAAGTAGCGTGAATTCAGCATTAAATAGTCATACTCACGCATTAAATATTTTTAATGCGGTTTTGCCCGTAACTATTGTTCCCGACGCAACTGGTTCTGGCGGTTCATCGGTAATGGCCGCAAGATTAGATCACACACATCCAATTTTGGCTGGCACTCCATTTAGTGTTTCTGCATCTGCAACCAATTATGAAGGAAGTTCCACTTCTTTTGCTAGGGCAGATCATACACATTTTGTTAATGCTTTCAATCCTGAAAATCCAATGGCGATTGTGCCAGATGCAAGCGGAAATTCTGGTTCTATCGCAATGGCGGCGAGAATTGATCATGTTCATGCCATTACTGCCGCTGTTGCAATAGGATTATCGGGGTCATCCACTAATGCAGAAGGTGGAACAAGCTATTTTTCTCGCTCTGATCATACACATCAAATAGCTTGCTATTCCGATGTTAGCCTTCCAATTAGTGCCATTATTAAAAGCGATACATCGGGAGATATTAAATTACATAAATTAGAGGCAACAGATAGGATAACTGTTCCTTTAATCAACACAAATGCTGGCATTTCTCTTTCAATCGCTCCCGATCAAGATTTAAATTTAAGTCCATCTGGTAGTAGGGTTAGATTAACTTCTCCGGTAAGAATTCAATCCGATCATTATGTAAGTCAAACTACAGGTTGGGGAATTTCTTATGCTGGTGGAGGTGATTTTAGATATCTATATACCGATGAATTACACGCTAGAGCATTTATTGTTGATCTAGAAGCGGTTAGAGCGGGTATTCATGGTGTATTTCCATCTGCTTCTGTGTTGGCTACTGATTTTATGGTTCCTGCCGCGGGAGCAAGTTCTACATTAGTTGTTGAAACTTTTAAAGGTTTTAATTCTTATCGTGTATTTTTAGATAACGATATTGTAAATATTCGTAATTTTTCTCGTTCGGGTTGTTCTTTAACAATTGCTGATTGCTATGGTGCAGTAACCTGGGTATCAACGGATTTAACAAATAAAACTCAAACGTATACTTTTGTACGTTCTGCATCTCCTAATAGTGGTATGGCAACTTCTGGAAGCACAATTCTTGCGGGAGCAACGGTTCCTGATTATGGCATATCTGGAAATGGCTATTTAGAATCAAATGCCATTGATGGATATCGTGGGGAAAATTCTCCTTATAACCAAACAGTAACTTGGGTTAATCATCCTGCTACTGGAAAAACAGTTAATACTCGTTTAGGTAATTTATATGGTATTTTTGCATCTTCCGGCGAATATGGTTTATATGCTGGTAGCGGGGTTACGGATGCTTCAAGCTACTTAAGAATTAGTAATCAATTTATCGAGGGACATAATTTACCTATTCGATTGTATTCAAGTGCATCAAGAGTTATTGCTATAGAACCTAATTCGTCTAATCCCTATATTGCAATAGGGTATCCGATTCCTACTGATTTTGCAAATCAAAACGGGGTGTGGGCAGGTAGAAGTAGTGGGGTTTATAAGATGCACGTGGGGAGTGTATCTGCTGGTTCTCTTGTAAAAGGATGGGCATGGGATGGTGATAATCTAGTAATTAATGGTAATTTAACGGTTGGAGATGGTAATTTAAATTATGGTATAACTTTAAATAATGTTCTATTATTGTCAAGATTTGATGGGCCAACTCCTTATGCTACAGACTATACAGGTACGGCAACAAGTTTACAGGGAGATGCGGCTACATTAAGCGGAGGGGTAATTTTCCGACCCGGCAAGTTTGGTAAAGGGGCGCAGTTTGCAGAAGCAACTATAAACCAGCATCCAAATCCAAGCGGTGAAACAAATGCAAGCTATTATGGTCAGGTTATAGGAACTGAAACAATCGCTCGAATCACAACGGATGCTTATATTGGATTGTCTTGTATTAATGTCGCGTGTACTGGAGGCTCTAATTCTGAAGGCGTTCTTCTAACTGGTTCTGTGGCTGGTGGATTAATGGCTGCTAGTGCTAGTGCGGCAAATACTTTTTCTGCATATCTTCGTGCTTCTGTGCCAGTTTCACTTATTTTGCTGATTCAGTGGTACACAGATGCGGGAACGTATATTTCAGAAACTTATGTAACGAAGGCTGTAACTACAGAGTGGGAAAGATATGCTATTACCGCTACTGCTCCAGCAACCGCCACAAAAGCCCGCGTACAGATTCGTAAACCTATTGCTCATGGATCATCGTGGTACTTTAAAGTTGATGCTGTGCAGTTCGAAAATAAAGATTATGAAACATCGTATTGTGACGGTAGTCTTGGAACAGGGCATTCATGGAATGGAACGGCACATGCATCGACCAGTAGTCGAACGGCTACAGTTTTAAGTTATCCCGTTTCTGGGAATATTGACTTTAATCAAGGTTCTGTTGGTTTTTGGATTTATTGGAATTCTTCAGCGGCTACTTTCAAGCGGATGTTCTATGCTTACTACGACGCTGACAATTATATAAGCATTCTTTCCGATGCTACCAATGGTCTATATGCTTATGGCGAATGGCAAGGAACCTTATGGAGTTCTTCTGGAGGAGCATTGCCTATGTCTTCAGGATGGCATCATGTTGTAATGACCTGGGCCGTGGGTGGAAATGTAGTCGTATACCTTGACGGAGTCGCTTCGAGTGCGTTGCCAGTTTATCCCGACATTGACTCTACATTGTTGCCTACAACGTTTTATGTAGGTGGAACAAATAGTTCTGCTCAAGTTAACACTGTTATGGATGAATTCTTTATTCTTGATCGAGCTTTAGACGCAGATAGTGTTAGGGCGATTTATTATAGCAGTACTCCAATTACTATTAATAGCAACACTAGTAATTTATATTTGAGAGATAATAGTGTTAGTGGTTATGTGATGGGTAATGCTCAAGGGATATTTGGATATTCTTCTATAAGTGGCTCTGAAGGTTCGGGAGCATTTGCTTTAGTAACATCTACTGTTACACTAGGAACTCCTTTTGGAGGATCATCAATTACTTTAGATACTGGCGATTTACTTATTGGTAGTGTTTCAGTAAATAAAAATAATTTTTTATATGATCATAGTGCAGGTACGCTTTCTCTGCGTAATAATACAACAAATTTAATAAATTTAAATGCAATTGGAAATATCACGGTTGGAAACATTTCAACTGAACATATTTTTATTGATTCAGGAAGTGTTCAAATTAAAGATGGTGCAAATGTCTATACTAATTTAGTAGGTGGGATTCTTACGCTTGGCTTAGTGAGTGGTGGAGAATATGTTACCGTAGATGGTACAAATGGTATTAAGTTATATGGTAGTGGTTCTCCCAATATTCAATTGAGTAATGCTGGTTTAGTTACTGTTGGGGATTCCTCTTATAATCACTTATTAATGTCATCAAGTGCAGTATATATTAAAAGTGGTTCCAACATTCATACAAATCTAACAAGTGGTTCATTATTCTTAGGCTTACAAAGTTCTGGCGAATATATTAGCATTGATCCTAATAATGGTTTAAGAATGTATGGTAATAATCAACTTACTGTACAATTATTGAATACTGGAATACTTTCATTAGGTGATACGTCTAATGATCATTTGCTAGTATCTCCAAGTGCTATATATATTAAAGCTGGAAATGATATTTATACAAATCTAACATCTGGTTCTTTAATATTGGGTTTAGCCAGTAGCGGAGAATATATTAGTATTGATCCTAATAATGGTTTAAGATTATATGGTGGTGGTAGTTTAAACGGTCAATGGTTAAATAATGGTGATATTACATTAGGGTCGGTGGCCGCAAATAAGTCTAACTTATTTTGGGATGTAAGCGAAGGAAGATTGAATTTTAGAGGTGGCTCTAGTGGTGATTTTACACAAATTTATGTAGATACAGAGGGTACAATTAAGGCCGGGGATATAACTATTTCGTCCGCTGGAATGCTAGTAGATAACGGTGCAGATAGTCTAACAAGCACTGTTTTGAAATTTATAACAAGTAGCTATGCTCCGTTTTATGGACAGATTATTGGATATGGTACTACTCCTGGTGCATATTCTAGGATGATAATGCAATGTAATAATACTACAGGAAATAATTCATCCAATCTTTCATTAGTAAATTATGCTGGCGGGCATGGAATAGCGAGTCTATCAATAAATAATACAGATCATGATGATCTATATTTTACGATGGCAAATGAAGTTGCTCTTGCTGGTCATGGTGGATCAGGAGAAGGGCTTTTGTTTTCGGTTGGGAATAATCCCGCATGGTCTATAATTGAAAATACTGGATCGTATACGGCAACTATTTATGGGGATCAAATAGCTTATGAAGATCAAAGAGTCGGTAAAGGCTTACACGTAGGAGCTATTGACTATTCACCTTATGATAATGACATTACTGTTGACGGTGGCATATCTGCTGGTTGGGCGGGTGATCCAGGTGTAGGCAATTTTTATTATACAGGAAGTTTAGTTTCTTTTAAGAATTCAACTGAATATGTTGGATATATTTTTGTTCCTCTTACTGTACCATTAACATCAACGTCTTGGGATGGGGATTCGTTTAGTACTACTGCTAAAACAAAAATTGATTTATCTGCTGTATTTAGCACACCTGCTAAAATTAAAGCAGTTAAAGTATATGTTGGCGTAAGAGATAGCGATTCAGCGGGTACGGATACATATTTAATTCTTGGCCCTACTGATACTGCCGATTTAGGAATTCCGTTTTCACCACTTCCAGTAAATGATAGGTGGTATCGAGGAGGAGATGATATTCCTTGCGATAGCAATGGTGATATTTATTATCAAATAGCGGCTAGTGGAGCGGGAACTTTTGATGTTGTATTACAAATATGGGGATATTATATTTAATTTAGATTTTAATTTCAATCAATTTCAAATAATGGAGAAAGTGAATACATGAAGAAGAAAATTCAAGAAAAAATTGAGTTTCTCGAAGGAGAATTAGCAAAACGTCAAAAGGAAAATAGTGACAAACTCAATGAGTTTATGCGCCAAACAGGAATTTTGGATTTTTTAAATGAAAATCGCGTACAAGATTCTTTACTGCAAGGCAAAATTGATTCTTTAAAAGAAATTCTTTTAGAACTTGAAGATGAAGATCGAGATGAACATTCCGATCAAGAAGATCAAGAAAATCAAAAAGAAGATTGAATTAAATAAAATATTGTTTTTATTTTATTAATAAAATGTAAAGAGAATATTAATTAAATTGATATTCTCTTTACTTTTAATGAGGAGAATTTATGGCAAATGTCAAATTATAATGATTTTGGTATTCTCCCTATTTTACCTTACAATTGCATAACACACCTGATTGATAATAGTGAATTAGTATGGAAGTTATTAAAATATAACGATGCAAATGCCTGGAAAGAAGATAGTTCCCATCCCGATCTTACAAAATCCCAAAAGGGAGCGTTGATTTATGATGGTTTAAAAACTATGACAGATTGTAGGGTATTTATGACAACGGGATTAGATTCGGCATGGGTAGAAGAATGTTGCCAATTACGAATTTCTGTTTTAACTGCCGATCCTGTAAATTACGTTGTAGGAAATATTTCTATAGGAATGGAAATATATCCTCACGCGAAGGTTGCTCAACTTAGTAATTATCAGACAAGGGCCGATACATTAGCTCAAGAGTTAATTAGAGTTTTTAATGGTGTAGACGTAGGAGGATTGGGGAAATTATATTTTGATGCAAGAGCAAATCCTCGTTGTCGTCTTAGAGTAGTTGGTTATACTCCATTTGTGGGAAAATCGATAATCTTTTGCAATTGGGCTGTATAAATGAGAAAAATTACAAAAAAATTTTATAATAATAAATATGATATATTTGGACTTCCTCAAATATATAAAGGTGTAGAATTTTATCCAATAAAATTAAAAGATTTTGAGGCCCAACATTTATATTATAAAATTTTTCAATATCCAAAAGACTTTATTTCTCAAAAAGAAATAATTAAAGCATCGTATTTAAAGTTTTTATTGATATATATTAATTCTCAATGGAACAAAGATTTGGGCGAATCTTTAGATGTTTCATTGATAAAGTTTTTAGAAATTATTACTAAGCACGATGATGTATACATAGGGTTTTCTGAGGTATCGTTAGAGATTAGTATAAAAATTGGCGAAACTGTTTTTACAGAACAAGAATTTGAAGTTATACGAGAAATTATTTTAAATCAAAATGGTTTATCTGTTGAATATGTAGAAGAATACCATCCTGAGTTGGAAAAAGTTCTACAATATAGTTCTCGTAAATTTTCTAATTTGTCATTAGAGGACGAAATATGGGCATTTTGTTCAATAATGCATAAGACTATACATGAAATTGAAGAATATACATTATATCAATTTAACAAGCATTTTGAAAGATTAATGCTATCCTATAATCATAGTCTTTATTCTCCCCTGGAAATTTCTGGTCAGATAAAATCTAAAAATGGTTCAGAAATCATAAAACACTTTTTATCTCCAATTGACAAAAAAGGAAGGTATTCTAGTATTTTGATTTCAACAGATGCTTATTTTACTGAGCATCCAGAAATGGTGGATGGAGGAAAATTAGGTAGTGTATAAATTTATAAATTTTAAAAGGAGAGCGTAAAATATGGCAAATGAATTTTTAGTTAGTGTGGCTGATGTAATTGGTAGAGACGCGACTACAGATGCTTTGTTATTCCTTGGCAAAGCTAATATTTCTAGTGCATTTGGAATTACTACTCAAAAAACAGATGTACGCGGTGGTATCAACAACCCACTATTATATACTTATTATCATGATCGTGAAGTTTCAGTAAAGGTTGAATCGGCAACATTTAATAAATCGATTATTGCACTAAATGCGGGTACTACTGTTACTAATAGTACTTATACTGTTTGCAAGAAAGAATCGAAAACATTAAGTGGTGGTTCTGTTACTCTTTCTGAAACTCCGACTAGTTCAACTGTTGGTGTAATTCTTCCTAACGGAACAATTCAAAATATAACTCCTTCAGGAGCGACTATTACTGTTTCCGGTGGTTTAAATCAAACCGTTGACTGTATTTATGATTATAGTGAAACCCTGGTTGATCAGGTTGTAGGTTATGCTACACTACCCCCAACCGGCATTCATCTAACCCTGATTAGTGAAGTAAGAGATGCATCAAATACTAAAACTTATGATTTGATTATTGATGTTCCAAACTTTAACCTATCCGGTAACTATAATATGAGTTTGAATGCTAATGGCGTATCGAGTGATAATCTGGAAGGTACTGCTGTTGTAGAAGCGGCTACAGGCGGAGATTATTACTACAAAGTTTGGTGGGTTCCCGCAAGTACTACCTCGGTGGCCTATACGGATATTGCGGCCACCCCCAGTACTGTTACTTTCGATGTGAGTGATCTTCCCGATACTTCTCAAATTACGGTTCTTGGGATCAGAGGGGGCACATACGCGAACGTGAACATTACAACGTCCACTAGTTTTACCCGAACTTCAGGTTGTACTACGTTTACTGTAAGTTCTGCTGGATTAATTACTGCAACATCGGCTGTCTTGGCAGACAGTACTTGTGTGATTACGAGTACTTATTATGATTCCGTGAGCGGGAGCCTTGTCGATACTATGACCGTACAAGCACAAGCGTAACATAAATTTGTAAATTAAAGTTAAACAAATTTGTAACTTTATGGTAAAATAAAAAATAGGGGATAGGTAGAAGTAATTACTCTACCGAAAAGTTGCTTCTCTGACAACCTTCCCCTTTTTAACTTAATTCAGAGAATATAATTTATAATAAATAATTTATAAAAAAGGAAAATCAGAGAAAAATGATTAGAGATAAAATTAGCGGAATATATTGTATTTCAAATATTAAAACGGGTAAAAGATACATAGGTTATGGAACTAATCTTAAAATAAGATGGAATGGTCATAAGAGGCAATTAAGAAAGAATATTCATAATAATCCATATTTACAAAGTTCATATAACAAGTGGGGAAAAGAAAACTTTGAATTTTCTATTATTCAGGAAATAAATGAAAGCACAGAAACTTTGAGATTAATGGAAATTTATTGGATTGTTTATTTTAATTCTTATTATAAAGATGGTTGCGGATATAATATGACTTATGGGGGAGAGGGTACATATGGATATAAACACACCGATGAACAGATAAAAAGAAATTCCGATGCAAAAAAAGGAAAACCATCTTGGAATAAAGGTATTCCTATGTCAGAAGAAAGTAAATTAAAAGCTTCACAATCTCATAAAAACTTATCTGAAGAAACTAGAAGAAAACAATCTTTAGCTAAAAAGGGTAGACCATCTAACAATAAAGGTAAAAAAGCATCAGATGAAACCAGAAGAAAACAATCTCTTGCTAAAAAAGGAAAACCTATTTCGAAAGCGGCAACTGAAGGTTCCATTAGGGCGCTTAAGGGTGTTCCAAAATCAGAGGAACAAAGGCGGAAAATGTCTGAATCACAAATATTTACCAAGAAAGGGAAGAATCCAAGTAGTAAATATATTGGTGTTTATTTTGATAAAACTAAAAATAAATACAGGGGTCGCATATCCTATGAAGGCAAAGATATTGCCGTTGGCACTTTCCCAACAGAACTCGAAGCTGCTTTAGCCTATAATGAAGCCGCAATAGAATTTTACGGCTGGAAAGCAAAATTAAACGATATTTCCAAAGATGAAATTGAGAAATTGTGGGAGATGCAAATAGAAACACAGTAAGTAGAAACACAGTAAGCAGAAATATAATAAATAAAAGAATTAGTGAGGTGTCATATTGAACTATGCTCGATAATAAAAACTTAAATGATTTAGAACGTGGGGGGTAAACGTCTATGACAGATCAAAGCAATAATAATTCTAAATGTATAACAATATGTAATGATGTAAAACTTTTATCTGAACGCGTAGATAGGCTAGAAGACAGAGTGGAAGATATGAGAGTTTCAATTAATAATATAGATACTCAAGGCAACGTTTTAGAAGCTGTATTATGTCGATTGGAAACCGCTTTTGAAAAAAATATTCAGGTTATGAATAGTATGGGAGATACATTAGCTTCTATGCGATATGAAATTAAAACAGTTGGTCAGTTGACTTCTGAATTAAAGGTTGAAATTGGGGGAGTAAAAAAAAAGTTTGATGAAGCAGAAGAAAAAAATAAAATTGATATTAGATTAATTATCAAAGAAGTTTTGTCAAATAAGATTATATGGTTATTAGGAATTGCTACTGCGATTTTTGAAATTGTGCGTTCCAATTTTGATAATATAAAAAATTTTTTAAAATAAAGGGTGATTTTCATGCCGTCTAAAAGTGAAAATGAAAAGTTAAAAATTGATTTGGTTCCTATTACTGAAAAAGTAATTAAATTTTATATTGGAGAAGAAACATATAAAATAAGTTTAATTCCATATGTTTCCATTTCTAATAAAGTAGAAATAATTCAAAATTATATCAATTGTTTATATGAAGACAATCTAGAGGAAAATATATCTACCAAGTATATAGCAAGTAAATATATGTTAATTTTAGAAATTGTTGAACGATTGACAAATATTGATGTAGAAAGTTTAAGTATAGACCTGGTATACAATAGTGGATTGTGGGAAAAAATTGTTTCGGAAATTTATAATTATTCAGAATTTGAACGAGAATTAAATGAAGTTGTAAAAATTAAAGAAACAGAGATACTTTTAAGCAATTCTGTAGGTAAAATTGTTAATGACATTTCTATTAAAGTAATTGATTTGCTAGATAAAATTAAAAACATTGATGTTGACACACTAAAAAATATATCTAAAGAATTTACAAATAATCTAGATGAATTAAATAAAAAGTATCCTGGTCTTACAGAAACAAGTAAACCTAAAAAAGAAGTTCCTCTCGTGAAGCCTGCAAGAAAATCAGGAAAAAAAAAGGTTCAATAGTTTTAATTTCATGAAAAAGAATAAGTTTGCTAAACATAAAAGCAAAAATGAATGTTCTGAATATGAAGAAAATTCTTTCAAAAATGGTTATCATAAAAAATGTCCTGAATGTGAAGAAAATTCTTTAGTGTTAATTGTTGAGAAAAAAATTTCAGATGGAGTTACATATTTCAAAAAATATCTTTTTTGTAGTGTTTGCGAATATAAAAAAGAATACAAGCAAAAGAATTGTCAAAATAATAAAACAGAGAATTTTGTAGACGAGGAGTGAGAATAAAATAAATGCCACAATATTATAATGATGAACAACTAACTAAAGGTTTAATTTCTATAATGAGTGGCGTTATGGATAGCGTAGCACAAAAATTGAAAGACCTGTTGGCCGATGATGCAGGATTGATAGATACAATTATTTATCAGGCCAATGATCCAAAGGCATATGCGCGGCAAGGAGATTCGGGGGGGTTGTTAGGAATGTGGGAAAAAAAACCTTTGAAATCTAGTGGGCGAGGAATTGCTTATCAAATTTATGCTGATTCAGATTTGCTTTCTCATGATCCCAAGCATTTTATTCACGGCTCTAATTATTGGGAAGAGAGTGATGATATTCGTGACATATTGATTGATTTAGTGGTTGGTGGTGGTTCAGGAGATTTTTTTGGTAGTGGTTTTTGGATGGGGGCTAGAGACTTTTGGACTCCTTTTTTAGAAATGCTCGAAGATGGAACAGTTAATAAAATTTTAGAAAGTGAATTTAAAAAAAGAGGAATAGTTTATATTAAGGTTTAAGGAGAAACTATTTATGGCAATGACATTAAGTCAATTTTTAACTTGGTTGTTTGCTTCAGGTGGAAGTGCCGTGGTAGCTAGTTTTATTTTGGAAAGAAGTGGAAAATATCAGGAACTAGCATCTGAAGCTAGAAAGTGGGTATTTTTTGTAGTAGCCGCGGTTATTGCTTTGGCTGGTTATTTTACTGTTACATATGTTCCAACAGATATTTTAAATCAAATTGCTCCGATTTTTACAATTGTAGCGATGATTTTTACAACTGTATTTTTAGGAACTAAGGCCCATGAGTTTGATAAACTCACAAGTAAAAAGCAATAATAAAAATAATTATTTTTATTAAAAGAGTATGCCCTTTGGCATACTCTTTTTTTTTAAATTTTAAAATTTAAAGGAATTTTTATGTACATATATTCAATAGATTCGTCTCTTGCCAATACTGGAATTTGTATTTTTGAATCTGAAACAGGAAAACCAAAGCAAGTATTTAGTATCCAAACAAATGCAAAATATAATCATGCGAATAGATTAAAAATAATTGCTGATTTTTTTCTAAAACTTAGGGAAAAATATCCGACAAATATTGTTGTCTTCGAACAAGGTTTTTCTCGTTATTCCATTAGTACTCAAGCATTATTCAAAGTTATTGGTGTAATTTCTTATGTTTTTTGGGATTGCGAACAATTATTTTATGCTCCGTCAACTGTAAAAAAGGCAGTTACGGGTAACGGGAGGGCTGATAAAAAAGATGTGCAAAGAGAAATAAAAAAAAGATGGCCCTACTTAAATTTTGAAAATGATGATCAATCTGATGCTTGTGCTGTTGGAATTTGTTACTTGCTGGATAAAGGAAAGCTAAAGAAATGAGAAATAAAAAATGAAAAAGAAACAAGTTTATAATAGAATTTATAATGAAGAAGAATATAAATTAGTCAATGTAGAAAATTTAGAAATAATTGATGATTTTCTTCAAGAATATCGTCAGAGAAAAATAAAGAAAACTACATTAATGCAGTATGCAAATGACCTTAGAATCATTGCGTTGTTTGTAAAAAGATTTTGCGATAATCAATTTTTTTTAAATTTATCTAAAAAAGATTTTAGAAAATTAAGTCTTTGGTTAAGTGATGACTGTCAAATGTCTAATGCTAGAACAAATCGCATAATGAGCGCGTGTCGGTCTATGTTAACTTATATTGAAGACAGTGATGAATATGAGTATTTAACCAATGTCGCAAAGAAAGTAAAAGGTTTGCCTAAAGAAAGAGTAAGAACAGACGAGAATGATTTTTTTATGACTTTTGATCAGATTATGCGAGTGCGGCAAAAGCTAATTGAAATGGGAGAAATACAGCTTGCCGTACTTCATATGATTATGTTTGATAGTGGGGCAAGACGAAACGAAGTTGCCCAAATAAAAAAACATAATTTATTAAGTGGGAATAAAACTAATTCGGTAGTAGGAAAACGAGGAAAAGTATTTTCTTTAGTATATTTAGATGATACAAAAGAATTGATTAGGCAATGGTTAAGTGAGAGGGGTGAAGACGATATAGATTGTTTATGGATTGTGGGAAAGGGTGAAAATAAACGGGAAGCATCATATGAAATTCTATATGAATGGACTATGAAAATTCGCAAAGTTATAACTGAATTGGAAGGAAAAGAAATAAATATTTTTCCCCATTCTTATAGGCATAGTCGAACGGAATGTATGTTGCAAGGTGCAGATACCAGAATTATAGATAAAAATACTGGTCTTCCTAAAAAATTTCCCTTAGAGCAAGTTCAAATATTCTTACATCATTCAGACCCTAAGACAACTTTAGATTACTCTAAGGATCATACTGAAGAAGTTATTGATACCATGTTTAATTTATAAAAATAAATTTTATAAGAAGGGAGGTTTTTAATGCCACCTAGTAATAAATATCAAGTTATAGTTGAAGCGATTGTAGATCAAGCACAACTTCAACAACAATTTTCAAAAGTACAAGCTACATTAAATCAATTAGCGGCAGGAAGAAAAATTGTACTGTTTGATGATAGAGTAAATCATGAAGCTATTCAAAGTGCAAAAAGAGAAGTAGAAAAACTTTTTGGCGATGTGCAAGCATTTGGAAAAGTTAAGATTTTTGAAAGCCCATCGGGAGAAGTGACAGGGGCAATCGTTCAATATCGTGACAAATTGAATTTGGTACAACAAGCGTATTTGAAAATTGCCGAAAGTGGAGGGAAGTGGGAATTAGCATCTCGTAGTACCGCTCAAAATATTGATCAAGCCCGTAAAGAAGCAGAGAAATTTGCAAAGCAACAAGAACAAATGTATCGTTCTGCTTATCAGATGGATCAAGAATATAATCTGAGAAAAGAAAGAATGTTGCGTGAGGCTTATGCTCAAAATGAAAAATTAGATCGTCAAAAAGAAATTGCTATTAAAAGGCAAGAATTGGCTCTTGACAGACTGCAAATAAAAAATAAAGATGCTTTTGGAGATAGCGCGGTAAAAGTTGCTTTAACTAATTATAATAAAATGTTTGACGCATTTAAAAGCGGGAAAGCAACATTAGATCAAGTTAAATTAGCTTTTGGAGATTTGAGTAATTCAGTTGCAAAATTTAACGATGCGACGAGAAGTGCTAATAAATCTGGACTAAGTTTTACTTCCATGTTGGATGTTGCCATTAAGAAAATCGCTGTATGGGGTATGGGCACAATGGCAATTTATGGCACTATGAGAAAAATTCAAGATGGTATACAGTATATTCGAGATTTAAATAAGGAATTGACGAATACTCAAATTGTTACCGGAGAGAGTAGTCAAAAAATTGGTCAGTTGGCAAGTAAATATAATCAGTTGGCTTTAGAATTAGGGTCTACATCTTTACAGGTAGCTCAATCTTCTTTGACATTTATTCGTCAAGGTAAAAGTGCTGAAGAATCTGGAATTTTAGTTAGAAACAGTATGATGATTTCAAAACTTGCTAATCTTGAAAGCGCGCAAGCAAGTGAGTATTTGACATCTGTAATGAATGGCTATCAAATGTCTGTAGAAGAAACTACGGGTGCTATTGATAAGATGGTTGCGGTTGATAACGCGGCAGCCACGTCAGTCGGAGAATTAGCAGAGGCATTAAGTAGAACTAGTTCGGTAGCGCAAACTAGCGGTGTATCTTTTGAGAATCTCGTTGCATACATAGGAACGGTTTCGAGTATAACGAGGCGAAATGCTGAGAGTATTGGTGAAGCCTTTAAAAATTTTGTAATACTAATGAATATGTGTTACAATAGATGGAGGCGTTGGGGCATAATAAATAATCCCCAAATGAAAATTCTCTTTAATGATTTATAATAAATAATTATAATTATTTATTATAATGCTTGAAAACCCTTTGGCGGGGCAACAAGAACGAAGCGATTTTAAATTCTGTATTTTATAATTTATATTTTATCTTCCCTTGGAGAAATTATGAGTATTTGTAATTTTTGTGAAATTGAATTTACTAATGTCAGTAATAAAAAATATTGTTCCGTTGAGTGTAGAAATAAAGCAAGAAGCAAAAGAGATAGTAATAAATTCGAATTGATTTGCAAGAATTGCAATAAAGAATATTCTGGTGGTCGTCATAGTAAAAAAAATATTAATAATTTTTGTAGTAAAAATTGTCAACTTAAGTATAGATATAAAAAAGAAAACTTGCAATTATCAAATTGTAAAATTTGCAATACTGAATTTTATCAAAAACTTTCTAAACATGTTACTTGCTCAGTGGAATGTAGAAATAAAATGATTAAGATAAAAAAAGAGAATAATCCTTTTTATTATACTTGTGAAAATTGCGGAAATCCTTTTTCTACACCAGATAAAAGACAAGGCAATCATATTTTTTGTTCTCGTGAGTGTAGTACTATATTTTTTGCTAAACAATCTAAAGTAGAAGTTAAATGTCCCAATTGTGGAAAATTTTTTGAGAGAGCAGGTAACAGAAAAAGAATAATATTTTGTTCGCCTAAATGTGGGTACGAACACAGAAGTAAAACATATTTTGGCAAAAATTCTCCAACTTACAATCATGATATTCCTGATGCTGATAGAATTGCCAAATGTCAAAAATGTGGAAAGACTTTTGATATTAAATTACGAAAAAAGAAACCTAAATTTTGTTCTAAAAAATGTAAAATTGCATCAATGAATACTAGTCTAACAAAACCGCATATTAAAATCTGTGATATTCTTTGTGAAATGAATTTAAAATTTGAAATAGAATATTCTATTAATGGTTTTTTATTAGACGTTTATATTAGTGATGATATTATGATTGAAATAATGGGAAAATATTGGCATTGTGATATAAGAAATTACAATGAGCCAAAAAATGAAAAACAAATTAAAAATATAGATAAAGATAAAAGAAAAAAAGAATCAGTTTTTAATAAAACAGGTGGATATATTTTATATCTTTGGGAAGATGATATAAATATGCGTCCTGATTTATGCAAAAAATTAATTGAAAAATATGTTCGAAGTAATGGAAAATTAAAAAATTATCATTCAATGAATTATTTTTTAAATAATAATTTATTGAAACTAAACGATAACGTTTTAGTTCCATTTTTTGAACAATAATTTTTTGAAATCGCACGTCGAGAGACTAAACAAGAGAACATCATGTAAAATGATGATGTGATAGTCCGATCTACAGATATGCCAATAAAAATTAAACTGTAGAAAATAGGTCAAGTGTAAAGACACTTTAAAGAAGTACCTATTTCGCCATATTGATATTGTAAATATGGTCAGTAATACAAATAACATTTGTATGAAAGTAACAGATGCAAAACCATTTTTACTCGAATGCAAAATATACGATTGGGGGATTTAGACGAAGAAGGGCAATCTATTAATAATGTAGAAGAAGCATTAAAAAGAGTTGACATTCAGTTAAGAGAAAACGATACAACCTTTAGAAACATGGAAGATGTTTTAGCTGATGTAGCAGATAAATGGAAAACATTTGATGATGTTACACGAGCCAGTATAACTCAAGCTCTGGCTGGTACGAGACAAGCCAACATGCTGATAGCATTACTTGACAACTGGTCTATGTCACAAAATTTACTTACCGAAGAAATGGAATCCTCTGGACTTGCCGCCCAAAGATTCGGTATATATATGGAAGGTCTAGAGGCAACCACTAATAAATTTACTGCGACTTGGGAAAAAGTAGTTCAAGATACCATTACTGAAGAATTGGTAAAAAAATTTCTTGAGTTTGGTATTGTGTTATTAGAAGTTGCAGATAATTTGGGGGTTCTTAATATAGCATTAGTAGCTTTAGCTACTTTCATGATAACTAAACTTGCTTTGGTTATACCCGGATTAACTAGTACAATATATACATTAATTACCGCGTTTATCAGCTTAACTGGTACTGTCACTATGACTAGTACGGCAGTAAATGCGCTGTCTATTTCTATGGGAGGAATGGCGTTAGGTTTAGCCGTTGTTGGTTTAATTGCTTTATTTAATAAATTAAATGCTTCAGCAGTTGAAACCTATACTAATTTTGAAAAACTAAAACGTCAAACAGACGATAATAAAAACGAACTTTCTAGTTTAGCCAAAGAATATGAAGCATTAGCAAACAAACAAAATAAAAATTCAGATGATTTAATTAGATTGCTTGATATACAGACAATTGTAAATACTAAATATGGCGGGTTAACTGAGGGTATTACATTATATTCAGATGCAATTGATAGGAACAGTCAAGCGATTGATGAAAATATCGAATGGCTTAAAGAAAAAGCAAAATTTGAAGAAATAGAGTTTATTAATAAGAATAAACGCGCTTATGAAGAACAAAAAAAATTCCTAGAAGCAAAAACGATGAGTGGGGCTGGCCCTACATGGCAAAGAGTTAATTTATATGGCACTCCCGAAGAACAATTAACTCAACTAGGTAAATATTTAGAAACTCATAAGGACATTAGCGGATTATTAGAAAAAGAATATGGAATTAGAAATGATGAAATTTCCGCTGCTAAATCTCTCATAATCGAATACGAACATTATGTTAATGTATTAGCTGATATTTCTGTTGGTTGGCAAGATATTGGTGTAAGTAGAAGGGGGGCAATGGAATCAGAGGTTGATGATTGGAAAGATGTTGGCGGTAATGTTAATCTTCCAAAACCATTAACTATTGCCCCTCAAATTGCGGGGGGGTTTGGTGATTTATCTACAATAATTACAAATTTAAATACTGAATTAAAAGTTTATTTAGATTTATTAAGCAAATCGCAAAGTGGACAACAATTATCTGCTGATGACATTGCGGCATTATCTGCTGTCAATAAGGATTATACTGACTTTCTTGTACTTGAAGGGGATCAATTAGTACTAAACGAAGAAGCAGTAAGGGCGTATATTCAAGCACAAGCAGATTTAGTTGCTTTGCAAGCTAGAGGTGTTTCTGAAGCTAATCCTTATAGTGCTGAATTGTATATACAAGCAGACCTTGTTGGTGCATGGGTCGAGATGATTAAAAATGATTTAATTCCTGCTACCGAAGATGCGCGCAATGAAATTGCTGGTCTTTTCAGTGATCTTGCAGCTTCTTTAGATACAAGTATGACTGATGCTCGTGATAGCTATATAGAAAGTCATAACGAACTTGTTGATAAATTAGCGGAATTAAGAGTACAAATTATGAGGGTTGAAGCACAGCCTTTTTCTGAAGAACAAAGGGCTGAGTTAATTAAATTAAAAGAAGAATTTAACAATACATCTAGGGCGGTTGATGCACTTGCTGCTGAACATGAATTAGCGACACGACGCATCATTTATGGAATGATGTTACAACGTGTTATGCAAATGGATTTAAGTCGTCTTCCTCCTGCCCAGGCTCTAGCAATACAGCAAGCGGCCTTTAAAATGATGGACGATATTGGAACAGCCTGGGGCCTTATTGATGCAAATACTTCTGCTGTTGTTCAAGGCATGACCGAATTCGTTACATTGGCTATGTCAGGCGCGGGTGAGGAAGCCATTGCTGTTTTAGATAGAGTTAGATTAGCGGCATTGGCGGCGGCTGGTGATTATTATATTCGTTTTCATGTAACAGTAGACGATGAAGGCATTGCATATGGTGCAATGGGTTATGATTGGTCAGATTCAGGAAAATCAACCGTTCCCGAAAAACCTAAAGGTGGCGGCGGTGGTGGTGGCGGAGGCGGGGCAGAAAAAGCCAAAGAAGAACCTACCTATTCCGGTGCAAACCTCTACCAAATGATCATCAATCTTATTCGGCAAGAAAAAGAAGCTGAAAAAGAATTGATTCGAGAAAAGCAAGATGCTCTCCGTCAGGAACAAGAAATACTAAAGCAACAGCAAGACGCTTTAGATAAACAACTAGAAGATTATGAAAAGATAATCGATGCTCGTAAAGAAATTCTCCAAACACAAGAAGATGAATTAGATTATCAAGAAGAAATTGCGGATAAAAATAAGTCTATTCAAAAACTTCAAAGAGAATTAGCAATACTTGCATTAGACGATTCAGCGGAATCGAAAAAACGTCAATTAGAACTACGAGAAGAATTAGAGGAAGAACTTTCCGACTTAGACGAAACTCAAAGAGAACACGAAATAGAATTAACCGAAAATCGTCTTGATGAAGAGTATGAATTATATAAACAATATATTGAAAACCAAAAGACTTTATTGCAAACCCAATTTGACTTATTAGATCAAGAATATGATGTCTTGCAAGATACCATTGATGCAATTGATGAATTTCTAAGTAAGTCTGGTTTAATTGGTCAAGCGGCACTAGAACGAATGGCGCAAATGGGGCCGGATTTGTATGAAGAATTGGTGGCATGGAATGAAGTTTACGGTTCTGGCATTGAAGAAGATGTTGTTCGTGCGTGGAATGAAGCAGTAAGAGCATTGGAAGAATACAATAATCTTTTGGATGTTATTCTTGGAAAAAGCGATTTTGGTAGTGGTAAACCTTATATTCCCGGCGATAGTGGTAATGACGGTGAAACTCTTGGAAAAACCAATCGTGGTTTTAATCCTGAGATGATTACTGGTGGATTCAGGGCTGATACCGGAGAGGGCTTTTCTCCCGAAATGATTACAGGAGGATTTAGGGGTAATGGTAGAGAAGGTTTTTCTCCTGAGATGATAACTGGTGGATTTAGAGCCGATCCTACGGATGCGCCTGAAATGATTACGGGTGGTCGTAAATACGGCTTTAATCCTGAGATGATAACTGGTGGATTTAGGGGAGATGGTGATTCTCGTTCTCCCGAAATGATTACAGGTGGTCGCAAATATGGTTTTAATCCTGAAATGATAACTGGAGGATTTAGAGCCGACACGTTCTTACGAGGGGATAGATTATCGTCGTTATTGAATTCTTTAACTACAAATATAATTGGGGGGAACATAAGTTCTGTTGGAGATATTGTAATTCAGAATTTAATTAATGTTGAAGGTAATCTAGATGAAAATGTTTTAGGAGATGTTAGAGTCGTGGCTAACGAGGTTATCAAACAATTAAACAATAGTTTAACAAAACGTGGTTATACACGAGGAGCGCAACTATTTCAAACATAAACATAAATATAGATATAAAATAAAATAAAAAAGGGAAGATGTAATTTATACATCTTCCCTTTTAAGGAGAAATTATTATGGCATTTCACGCTAAATCTTTTGTTTATGATAGTATCGATTCGGATACTTATGGTTTACAAATAGCGAGTATAGAAGCGGGAGGAATGAGTAGCAATAGGGCTAGTGGGAATACTGAAATTTTAGAGACTTTTATTTACAAAAAACCGAAACCTTATTTTTATGGAATACAATATACTTCCAGATTGGAATTTCCCGTAGCTTTCTTTTCAGAAAACGAAATTACTGCTTCTATGTTGAGTTTTATTTTAGATTGGTTATTTAATAAGTCAAGCTACAGAAATTTTGCCATTATGCAGGATGATATGGACGAATATTACATGCAATGTATATTTACCGATCCTGTAGTTCGAAGAATAGGAAATATTGTATATGGAGTATCAGGAACATGTAAGCTAGATTCTCAATTTGCTTATACTCGATCTAAAACAATTACATACACGAATCCTTTACCAACATCTATTACTTTTCAAAATAATAGTCATTGTAGTAACGGATATTTATTTCCAACATTGAATTTTACAATGGGAACAAGCGGTGGAAATTTGTCTATGACAAATGCCAATGATGACGATAGGATTTTTTCATTTACTGGATTATTAGGGTCTGAAATTGTGAATGTAAATAATGATTTAGGAATTGTTACAAGTTCTACTGGTTCTCCAATATTAAGCAAATTTAATAAAAATTTTTTGAGATTTGTTCCTGGTGTAAATGTGCTTGCCGTTAGCGGTTCGAGTGTTTCTTCATTGTCTTTAACATATCAATTCTTAAGACAAATTGGAGCATAATATGCAACAAAATTTTGATTATTTTAGTAAGCAGGAACGTCCTGCTATGACTTTATGTAATCCTAACTTAGATCAAATCTATTCGCTGGAATCGGCATATGACGTTGAATTGAAATTTAAATGGAACGCATTATCAGAATTATCTTTTAAATTTCCAGAAGAAATAGACGGTGTTGATTTAGACGCATATGACTATATTGCTGGAAAAAGAATTGTCTTATTAGGAGATTTGGGATATTTTTTAATTTCGGATGTGTCTGAAAATAGTAATGGAGGCATTTATATTAAAGATGTTGATTGCGTATCGTTAGATGGGGAACTGGTTTATAAAAAAATAAATGCTTTTTCTGGAACGTACCTACTTTATAATTCTGGAAGTCCTACTGATCCTGATTCGCTGATGGGGCACGTAATAAGTTTGGTTCCTAATTGGGAAATTGGAACTGTAGAATCGAGTTTAAATAGTATTTATAGAACGTTCGATATATCTAATTCAAACGTATATCAATTATTAAATGAGGAAGCATCTAAATCTTACGGTTGTATTTTTGACTTTGATTATTTAAATAGAACCATTTCCATTGTTTCATCTAGCGGAAGTGGAAATGCAACAGATATATTTTTATCATTTGATAATTTAATTAAAAACACAAATTATAATGAAATTACTGATGAAATTGCAACTTGCTTGTATCCGAATGGGGGTGGAGATTTAACTATTAGAAGTGTTAATCCATTGGGTACAAATACGATTTATAATTTTGATTATTATAAAACTACAAGTTGGATGAGTCAAAGTTTAATAACCGCTATTGACGCATGGGAAACAAAATTTGATAGTTATGCTGATTCTTACAGTGCTTCTGCGGTAGAATTAGGCGAATTACAAACTGATTGGCTTATTGAACAGGCATTATTGGCAGAATATGAGGCTCAATTAAGTGCCGATCAAGCAGTACGTGCCGCTAGATTGCAACAAGGTTTAGATACAACGGATATTGATAATCAAATATTAACTGATACAACATATGTTAATGATCAAACAATCGTGGTAGATGGAATAGTTGATGATATTTCATTGACAACTCAAGGAATGGAAACAGTAAATGGATTATTAGCTTTTTCAAATACTGATAATTTTACTAATGCTCAATGGCTGGAATTAAATAATTTTATTTTCGAAAATGGTTTTACCGATAATACTATTATTATAACAGATTCTATGACAGAAACAGAAATTCAAGAGCAAACACAAAAGTTATACGATAAAGCCGTAGAAACATTAGCGAAATTATCTGTTCCTCGTTATCAAATTACAATTAATTCTGTAAACTTTCTTGCTTTGCAAGATTATTCTCATTTTATCGCTCAATTAGAATTAGGCGATCAGATTACAGTAGATACCGGAAAAGGTTATACGATTACTGCCACATTGTTACAATATGAATTTACTTATGATGATCCTGAGAAATTTAAAATAATATTATCGAATCGACAAAGATTAGATGATTCTAGCTTTATTTTTTCTGATTTCATGGGAAATACAATTCAAACTACATCCACGGTAGATTTTAATTACTCTAATTGGAACGATTGGAAAAATAATAAATCGTTGATGATTGGGAAAGTTGTTACTCCCGATGGAATTATTGTTTATGGCACTAAAAGCTCAAATTTAGTTGGTACAATTCTGGCTGGCTCTAGTTTATCTATTGAAAATATAAATTCTACTACGGGTAGCACTAATATCTTAATAGATAAAGACGGTGTTTTAATTCGTGATCCTAAATTATATGATGCAGATGGAAACATTGGAATTAATGCAAACCTAGATATGGCAGGAGGGGGTCAAATCATGTTTCGCAATGGTATTTTCATTGGCGGAGCAGGGCTTGAGCCGGGAAGTAATATTGTTACTATTGAAGATTTAACGGGAAATACGGGAACTGATTTTTCTACAGTGTCAGTTTATTTAGCCAATTCATTACGCGTATATATAAATGGCGTAATGCAAAGAAAAGATTATACATATGCAGAAGGTTTGGATTTGCAATCGTTTACGATGTACGATTCAATTTTTTCTACAGATAATTTTTTAATTGAATACGTATCAATAGGTTCATAATTTTATAAAAGAAAGGAGTTATAAATATGGCTTTAAGTACATCGTATAGCACAATTAATTCTCTTGGAGATGATTCATTTGTTGCTGGAACAACTTATCAACTTAAGTTTACTGTTGTTGATCAAAACGGAACGGCAATTGATTTAACTGGAGCAACTTGCACGTTGAGATTAGCGGAATATGGTTCGAGTGCGGCATTGTTAACAAAAACAGGAAGCATAACCGCAACAAATGTTTTTACTACTTTATTTGTTCCTGAAGATACAGATGGATTGTCGGGTAAATATAGTTATCAACCAAAAATTGTATTTTCAGATGGGAGTACGGTTATTCCCGCGCAGGGGATTCTCACATTAATTAAGGAAATTCAATAATGCCAAATAATTATCCTATTACAGAGAAGACATTATATATTGTTACAGGAAGCAATGTAATTCGAACGGGATTATTGGAATTTTATGATCCTTTATCAATTTCCGATATCTCAGGATCAATTTTATCTGGATTAAATAGTACATCGGCAAGCGTTATTCCTGCAACAGACGCCTTAGATGGAATTACGTTACCTGATTATATTAATGTTAATGAATTAACTTTAGCAATTACTACTAGTACGGGATAAATAATAAAATGAGTAATTCAACAAATTTAAGTTTAAATTTATATCATCATAAAGTAGATAAAGAACAAAGTTTTGAAATGTATCGAGCAAATTTGGATGGAATAGTTAATAGCAATATGATGATAATTGATAGTTTTGCTGGTTCTGCAATTTCAGATATAAGCGAAATAGATAATTCGTCAACATCATATTTTTCGGGAATGAATACGTTACTCACTTTATATGCGGGATTAGTGATATCTGGTTGTGCCAGTGTTGTTTCAGCAAGTAATCGTATTGTGAAACTTGCTGAACATACTGGCTCAGGACTTGTAGACTTTAACAGCATTTCTCAGAATTATAAACATTTAGTAATTATGGGTGCTACGGCGGGAAGTGCGACAAGTGGGAGTCTCATATTGGGGTGTGATTTTAATTCCGATTCGACAAGCGGTAGTTATAAGGGGATTCGATATGTTCAAACTGGTTCTTCCACATATGCTCAAGAATATATATCGGGAGAATATATTATTGGGGGTATTCCGATAGGTAGCATTAATGATTATTATTCAGGTAGTACTGGCTATTCGTCGTCTATATTTGCAGTTATACCAAATTATTCTGGAAGTACTGGTTTTTATAAAACGGCAATGGGATTCGGAAGTGTATTTTTCTTTATATCCCCTAATGCAATGGTTTCATTACAAGGCGGAACATGGACTAGCAGTAGTGCAATTACTCGCATTAGAATGTATTGTAGTGCGGATAGTGTTACAAGAAGAAATTTAATGCAAAATACAATAATTAGTTTATATGGAGTTTATTAAATGACCTCTTTGAGTACAAACTTAGGTTTAATATTATACAATAATACCACTGATCAATCTGGTAGTTTTTTAACTTGGACACAAAATATGTCCGGTTCTGATACTAGTAATATGAAAACAATTGATCGTTGGGCAGGACAAGTTAGCGCATCGTTTATTGCATTAAGTGGTAGTGTTAGCGCATCAATGACTAATTTAAATAATCAAGCAACTTCAATCAGTGGTTCAATTACTACATTGAATTCGAATATTACTACTATTTTAGGAAGATTGGAAAAATTAGATGAATTTACAGGAGCGGGGCAAGCTGACTTTACGGGCATTGGTCAAACCCATAAGCATTTATTAATTATAGGAACAACGTGTGCTGGTGATTCGCGTTCAGAGGGACTTGTAAGATTAGGTATAGATTTTAATGGAGATGCAAATAGTGCTAACTATGCAAGTACATATTGGTATTCCGTACCTACTACGCCTACATTTGAGGTAATAAGTACAGCCACTAATATTGGTAGCATTCAAGTAGGATATGTTAATAATTATGCGGGTGGAATTACTTATGGGTATGGTACAACCGTATTCGCTATTATTCCTAATTATAGCGGAAGCAGCACTACGGGATTTTATAAAAACGCATCTGGATTTACTGCTACTTATCTTCCTGCTGGTTATGGTGGAGGGCAATCCACTACAAGTTTACAAGGTGGAGTTTGGAAATCGCGCAATGCCATAACTCGTTTACGCATTTTTACTTTGGGTAGTGATAGTGATCGTAGAAATTTAGGGGCGGGAACAGTATTATCGTTATATGGTTTTGGATAAAATTATTAGTTTTTTAGGAGAAAACAATGCTAAAAATAGATTTAAGTCAGTATAAAATAGGCTTTGATGTATGGGAAGGTTCGTTAAATATTGATGAAGAAATAATTAAAGAAGGGGGAATTGATTATTTAATTATTCGAATGAATACCACAACGGGACAATTGAAATTAGACAATAATTTTCTGAAACAGTGGTATGAAGCAAATAATTTTTATAAATTTCCATATTGGGTAGTTTCACCTTTAATTTCAGCACAGAATCAATATGATTTTATAATTAAAAACATTCCTTTAGGATGTAAAATTATTGCTATAGATGTTGAAATTATTCGTTTTGGAGTAACAAGAGCAGGATATGGAAAATTAGTAAGAAGTCTATGCTCTTTATTAAGAAATTCTGGATTTATAGTGATTGTTTATACTGGCCCTTGGCGATATAATTTATTAGATTATTGGCCTAGCGACGTAATGTATTGGATTGCTGGTTATTTATATTCAATGTATCCTTCTCAACGCATATTCATTACTTATGAAGTATTGAAACAAATGCTTTCTAGATTATATTGGATACCATATGTTGCTCCAAATCCAACTTCTAAGATATCTATATGGCAAACTTCTGGTGATAGATTAATTTTACCGGGATGTGCGAATCGCCCCATTGATGTAAATCTAATGCCGATTGCCGAATTTGAAAAAATATTTGGCGATCAAGAAATTATTCTGCTACCTTCATTTGTTCCTTATCAAGCAGAAATAACTGCTTATGTTTTGACTATTCGAACAGGCCCAGGAACTAGTTATACTAAAACTGGAAAATATTATCTTTACAAAAATAGCGTTGTGATTTTAGAAGAGTTAGACGGTTGGGGAAGAACCGATTTAGGTTGGATTAGTTTATGGTATACGAGGAAATTATAGCGATTATTGGTATAAAGTTGATTTATAATAAAAGAAATATTTTATAGGTAAAATTTCGATAATTTTTGCAAAAAATAGGTTGCTAACACGTGTTAGCAACCTATTTTTTTTCGTTTTTTTGATAAAAATTTACTAAATTTGTAAGATTATTTAGAAGGGTTTAATTTTTCCAAAATTTCTCGCTCTTTGACTAAATCTCGGTTGATTGCATCTTTTTGATTAAATTTATTGGGATAACGAGCAGTAAGTTTATCAATATTGTTTTGCATTCCTTCTTCTGGATCAATGCCTAGCATTCGACAAAGATTAATCAAATACCAAAAAATATCAAAAATTTCTTCGGCAACATTAGTTTTATCTAGTGGCTTTCCATAAACAAACCATTTTTTATATGCGTCTAAAAGTTCTCCTGCCTCGGTAGATGCGCCAATCGCCATGTGCATTTGATTATTTAAATCTGAACCAAGATCGGGACAAGTTTTTGAAGATTCAATCATGTATTGTTTAATATCCATTTATTTATTCTCCATATGATTGATGAGGGCAAATACCGTAATGATATTTTGCTAAATTACAATTCCAACATAAAACTTGTAATTCATAGCCAATATCAAAGTTTTTTCTTACTAGTTCTGAATATAAATCAGTTCCTACAAATCCTCCAGGTTTTGATTTTCTATGGTTATTTCCGTCGTTGTTGACATGATCTATTGTTAAAAATTCTAATCTTGATTCTCCACAGCAAGTACATTTTCCTCCGTAGTGTTCAATTACTTTTAATTTTATATTTCGTCTTTTATTTTTTGATTGTTCTTTTGAACATTTTTTACAAGTTAAAATCCTCTTTGCTTTTTTCCCATATTTTACGGTATTTTCTTCTGTTAGTAAATTTCCACATATTTTGCAATTTATTTTTAATAAAGCTGTAAGTTTATTTCTGATGGACAACGTGCAAGATTTACAATAAAATTGTTTTTTATTTTTTATAATTCTGTTAAATCTACTTAATTGAACAAATAAATCTTTTTTGCATTCAACGCACTTTGCTTTTTTGCATCTATATCTTTTATATATGATTATTTCATTATCCATTGTGAGTTCATTGTTTATCGATAGAAAAATTACACGAAGGACATTTTTTAATATCTTTTATAATAATAAGTGGGGTTTTACAACTAGGGCATAAATCTTTCTTGATTGATCGAGGACTCAAAACCTCTACTTTTCGGGAACCGTTACGATATACCGCTAATCCTTTTGCCCCTTTTTCCCATGCCATAATAAACGCTTTTCCAATGGTTTCACGATGGGTATGAGTGGGGAAATTAATTGTTTTTGATACACCTGAATCTATATGTTTTTGTGCGGCTGTAAGTATATCAATATGCTCTTCCCAAGTTACTTCTATTCCTCCATCGGCAGAGACAGCACAACGAAAATAAGGTTGTTGTGCAAGATCATTGACAAAAGTATATGTTCCTGTCTTATCATTACGTACAGTTATTTCGCTAAAAATTGGTTCAATTCCTGATGAACATCCGGCAATAATACTTGTTGTACCAGTAGGGGCAATAGTCATAAGGGTGATATTACGCCGAGGAACAGGAAGCATTTGACACATTTTAGGAATGCCGTATTTTTGTCCTAATTCAACAGATTCTTTTTCTGTCACTTGGGAAATAAAAGAAAGAATTTTTTCTAATTCTTTAATTGATTCTTCTGAACCATATGCGATTTTACGTAAAAGACAATAATCGGCAAATCCCATTATTCCTGTTCCAATTGCTCGATTTTCTTTTGCCCATTTTTCGATTTCAGGTGTGGGATAAGCGGTTTTATCAATGACTTGATCTAAAAATTCTACTGTTAATTGTGTGGCAACTTCTAGTTTTAGATAATCTATTGAATCTGTTTTGCAATTGTAGAATTTAGAAATATCTATAGATGCAAGATTACATACGCCATTAAAAGGAAGTGGTTGTTCTCCGCAATTGTGAACTATAAAACCGTTGGCAAAATTATAATGAACATCATTGGAAAAATCCCAAACTTCTTGTTCTCCAACATTTTCAATTTTAATAACCTTTAATTTTTTATTATATTTCTTATCAAAAGTTTTTATTCTGCTATTTTTTATCGATGAATAAAACCCAATGTTTTTATAAAAATTTAGTGAGTTTCTAGGCGCAATTTGAACGTTATAACTTTCTCTTGATGTATAATCCCCATTCTTCCAATGAATTTTCACTGGTTTATTTCTTACAATCCAAGATTGAATTTCAAAAGATGCTAATATAATTTGTATAATTTTTGCCGTTTTATGGCAAGTTGTTTTTAATGAAATTTGGCTATTAGATATAGTTACACTTCCATTAGCTTCAAATAATCCTTTTAAAAAAGAACCAAGAAATTCTGTGTTTTTTGTTAAAATATTATCGGGAATTTCTCTATCGTATACTCTGCTATTTAAAAAGTCTAATTGATATTCTAATTTGTCTTCAAGTGTTTTTCTATTGATGTAGAATGCGCCGTTGTTTTCTTGATAAAATCCATAATGTTTTAATAATTCTGCAACTTCAAATTCTTTTTCGGGATTAATTTTAACAGATATTCCTTGTTTTTTTCCTGCTAGAAATCCATCTCCAAATAAAAACCCTAGTAGTAATGCGTTTTTATTTATGCTTGAAAGTTTGCGATTCCCTAATCCCCACTTAATTGATTTATTTAAGCTGTCTTTGCTATCAATAAAACTTTCATCTTCGAGCATGACTTTATGATCGGGAGTAACAATTATTTCATGACCAGCATTTGTAATAAGTTTAATGCATTCTTTTATTCCGGTTTTCCAAGAAGTAAATGTATCGTGGTTATAATGGGAGATTTTATTAATCTTGTCATTATCTAGCATATATGTATCTTTATGTATGCAAGGATTTGTAGCTAAAATTTCTTGTCCTGTATATTTGTATGGAGAATCATCAATGCGATCCTTATAAAGCATTCCTGGTTCTCCATTTCTCCATGCACCCTCTACAATTAAATTAAAAATATCTTTTGCTTTATACTCTTGATATTTAACACCATTAAATTCTGTCCAATAAGTTTCATCGTTAATTACCTTTTGCATGAAATTATCATCAACCATTACTGAAATATTGGCATTAGTGATTTTGTCTTCTTCTGATTTTGCGGTTATAAATTTAATCAAATCAGGATGATATACGCTCATAACAAACATAATTGCCATGCTACGAAATCCCGATTGAGTTAAAGCATCTGCATCATGAGAAATTGTATCGGCAAATTTTACAGCCCCGCCAGCATAGCCATGTGTACTACCAGCAACTTTTGATCCTTCGGGCCGAATTTTACTCAGGGTTGTTCCACATCCTCCACCTTTACGAGCAATGAGAGCAAAATCTAATTTAGTTTTATAAATCCCCTCAATTGTATCTGGAAAATCTACAACAAAGCAAGCACATAATCCTCCTGTAGATTTTCCAGCATTGACTAAGCAAGGGGAATTTGGAACAACGTAAGTATTTAGAATTAATTCGTATAATAATTGTTTATTCTCATAGTCATCGTCAAAAAGATGGTTGATAACTCTTTTAACAACATCATCCCATGTTGTTTCACCCTCAGAAAAATATCTCTTTTCTAAGATACTTTGAGCCACTTTAGAAATTGGTTTTATTTGTGGAAATAGTGATTGATATGTCAATGCTTTGTACCTCCTTTATAACTGATAAATTTTTATAAATCTTTCTACTGCGGTTTCAACATTTTCTAATCCTTCTTCGATATAAGTTACAAAATCAAATTCAAAGTCATTTAGATTTATTTCGCTAGGGTGAGATTGTTGCTCTAATGTTAAATTGCTCTTATAACCTATGCGGTTTATCTTCATTGAAATTATTGGATAATTTAAATCTTTGAAATACCAGTACTCATTTTTAAATCGAAAATCCGGCAATATAAAATAATCAAAATCATCTTTAAATATACCTATAAAATTTTCAATGTTTGTTACCCAAAAATCAGGATAGATAGAACGAATTCTATCAGTTCCAATAAACTGTAATAACGTTCTTCCTTCGATATTTTTTTCGCCATTCCATTGAAAATATTGTTCACAGATATATTTTAAATAATCTGCAAAGTGCATGATTAAGACTCTGTTATTTTCTCGTTCCAATTGTTCTTTTAGATATTTTCCAAAAGTATCTTTTCCATGACACGCGCTACCTCCAATAATCACAATCTTTTTCATATAATATTATCCTTATAATTTTTTACAACTCCTATAATTTGATTCCATCCCATCATTCTATTTTTATACTCATGCTGTGAATTCCAAGGTTGATCAAATAGTAACCCAAAAGCATCTGAATTAACAACGTTTTCAAATTTATCATCGATAATCAAATCACCCTTAATTAAGTGTTTAGAATGTGTTTGAATAAAATGATCCCGTTCTTCTTGCCAGAAACCATGTTTCTTTAGCCAATTTAACTTTGTACCTTCTCCTCCCGCTCCACCTGCCGTTACGTAGACAATTGTAAATCCTAAATCTCGTAATAAGTTTACACCATCTAAAGCATTAGGAAGGGGTTTGACAGTATTATATAAAGTTTTAGATTTCAGTAACTCATATACTTTTAATTGACAGTTCGGCAAAGTATATTGTGCCATATTCCAAGAAATAATTGATTCTCGTTTTAAATTATCTCGGTATTTGTGGTTGTATCGTCTCAGCCAAACCGACATTAAATCTGCGATTGTATCATCAATATCTAAGAGCGCAATTAGTTCCATTTTAGTTTAACTTAGTTTAATTTAATAATTTTTAATTCTGGTTCTGGACAATCGGGGAATACGCTTGCCATAATGGATGAATTATCTTTTCGAATTTTTTTTGCTTGCTCAAAACTAAGACCTCTAGCAAGTAGGGTTAATTTACCTCGATAAACTTTAACTTCTCCGTATTTAAGATTGCTTGCATCTTGCTTTACTTCATTGAACACAATGCCTTTAACAGAAAACTTTTTATTATTCATTATGAAATCTTCCTTTTATTTTAATTGGATAAAACTTCCATTTAGCCAAATTTCAAACAAGTTTCTTGCATTTAAATATGTCGCAGAACTTTTAATTCCCCAAGAAAACTCTTCTACAAGTTGTTCAAGCGAATATTCTTTTTTAACTGTTTTTTCTATTCCCTCAATTGATTTAATTCGGGTATATATCATTTCATTTAGCTTACGACTCGCCATTCCAAATATACTACCATCGTTAGGACTTTCAAACGTTTTCCCGAAAATTGATCCTCCCATGCACAAATCTCCTCCTGCTACAATGGCTTTCACAAAATTACCGCTTGAATTTATTCCTCCATCCATACAGATAATTACATCATTTATTTGGGATGCTTCTTGTAAAGCTGAAATACTTGGATTTCCAATTCCGGTAACATGACGAGTAGTACACAATTGACCTGTTCCAATTCCAAATCTAATAATGTCTACTCCTGAATTTTTCAAGTTTTCTGTCCCTTGTAAAGTACATACATTGCCTGAACATAATAAAGTATTGAGATTATTAGAAATAATATAATTTTTTATTTCTTCACAGAAAACTAACAACGATTCAGTATATCCATTAGCAACGTCTACAATCAAAATTCTAGGTTGATAACGATCTAAAATAGTTATATAATCATTATCGTTTAATCCAATGGACATACCGAAATTTTTATTTGTTTGAAGTAGAGTATTTGCATCGGAATATAATTCATCTTTTGAATTATAAAAGCGATGAAGAATTGCAATACCTCCTAAGTCAGACAATACAGATGCAAAGTTAGCATCTACAATACCTCGCATGGGCGATGCAATTAAAGGAAATTGTAAAGTAAAATTATCAGATAATTTTACAGAAATATCTACTTCTTCTCTAGAATTTACCTGAGAAGGAATAGGTTTGATTAAAACATCATCGAAGTCTAGATTACGATAAATACGTTTCATTTTATGGACACCAATCAAAGAAGTTCATTTCTGCAATACTATCATCGGCTTTATTTCGCTCAACCGAAAGAATAATTTCATCAAAATCATTGGTAGTATCATTTAATTTAAGACGAAGAACCTCACAAGTATATTTGTTTCCTCGCCAAGATTCTTCTACTTTTCCATGCTTGATTGCTTCATTGGGGTTATCGTATACACCTAGAACATAGGAATGTTCTTCTTTATTTGCATAGCGATACATTGTAACAACGTATAAAAAATTATTTTTATTCATTATATTTTCCTATTTATACTAATCTTTGATTTCGAAATGAGAAAAATGTACCTTCTCAACCGGGCCATTAACAGATATTAACCATTCTGGTTCTTCGTCAAATTTTTCATTTACTAAGTCGTCACTAACAAATTTAAAATACTCATAAGCATCTTCAACTTTATCAGTAGGGCAAACATAATTATGTCCATCTTCATCTGAAATAATACAGAAAGTTCGTACTTTTTTTGGATTTTTAGTCATTATGTTTTCTCCTTTATGCATTATATATTATTAAAACTTATTTATTTCATTTCCCCAAGAATCCCAATCTTCAAATTGCTCTCGTGAAAATAATTCAATTCTTGGTAAATTTCCGCATAGTTCAACTATCTTGTTTCTTACTTCATCCGGCTTTCGACTATGCTCACGAATTCTAGATACAATTTGTTCTGTGTCCCATAATTCATCATTAATTACTTGGTGAACACCTCTACTTTCTCTAGATGGATTTCCTTTTGTTGCCAGCAAACATAATTCTACATTTGCTCTTGTCCAATATCCTAAGCCCCAAAAAAAACTATCGGCCTTTTTATTCTTTTTATACCAAGAAAAGCCGATTGTCTTGTAGGCGAATCCCCATTTTTTAATTACTTCCAATCCTTCTTGCAGTAAAGGATTAGTTACCCATAAAAATAAAATGCAATTTTCATCAGCAATATCTTTAACGGGCAAATCATAAATATCCTCTAAACTCATGCAATCGTAATGCAGTTCAGGAGATTTTTTCTCTTTACCTTTTTCAGAATATGTGCGAAATGTCCAGGGTGGATCGGCATATATGATCTGATATTTTTTTGTCGGAAAATTTGAAATTTTCATTATTATTTTATATAAATACTCTTTTTATTATGTAAGCATCGTGCTATCAATATAATAACACGATGCTAGATTGTTGTCAAGAGAATACTATGAAAGCCGATAAATTAGAACAACTGCAAATGATGAATTAAAAAATGGATAATTATTCCAATAACAGTATAGATCAAACACATAGTTGGAATAAGCAATAGAAAAACGCCTATCATGGGAGGTTTGAATTCTATGCTACTATTTTTAGAATTATTAATGTTGCCGCTCATTCGATTGTTTTTGCCCAATCCTCTTTGATTTCACCAGATGTACGGCTATTACTTACCAAGTTAGCAACGGTATTATAAACACTTTCGGTTCCACGAGTTGTTGCAGAATATGTAGCGGCATAACTAATTCCATATTGGTTTCCAACATCTACGGCATCCATGTTAGCGCCTAGGAAAATGAATTTCCAGTTATAAACATTAGTTTGATGTTCAACCATTTCTTTAATTTGTTGTGCGGTAAATTCTTTACTAGAATTTTCTTGACCATCTGTAGTAATAACAAAAATAACTTGAGACGGTTTACTTTCTTCTTTTGTATTATCAAGACGATGACCTACATCGTTGATTGCTTTCCCAATAGCGTCGAGTAAAGCGGTTGTATCACGAACGTAATATTCCTTTTTTGTAATGGGTTTTACGTATTTAAGATTTATTCCATTATGAAGAATTTCATATTTGCTATCAAACAAAACAGTGGTTAGTAATGCTTCTCCCGGTTCGTTTTTTTGCTGATCAATAAAAGAATTGAATCCTCCAATAGTATCATCGGTAAGAGATTGCATAGAACCGCTTCGATCTAAAATAAATACAATTTCCGTTAGATTGTCTTTCATTATTTTTACTCCTCTGTAATTATATCACCAAAAAAAGTTGGAAACTCGCTTTGAAATTCTCGTAATAATGGAATTACTAATTCTCGCATTTGAGGATGCGCCCTTTTAGAAGTTCTAAGTTTTAGAAAGTGCCTCCATTCTCGCAAATTCATAGTTTGAAATACTTCTGTTTTTAATGAATTAGGAAGTACGGAACGTGCTTGTTCTGGCGTAGCGCCTTCTTCAAGCAATGCTATATACGTTAATTCAGCATCTTCACAATGTTCTTTCCAAAGCAAATATTGAATAGAATCTCTTTTCCAAAAGAAAGGTTCAATTACTGTGATTTCTCTATTGAATTTGTCTTTACTATAGTTACAATTATGTACAATTATTCCATTAGCTACATAATTATGGTTTCTACTGTTTGTTGTTAAGTCATATACTTTACTTTTTCCTTTGTGAGATATTTTAATTATTTTGTCAAAGTAGACATTCTTTAATGAGTTATTATGAATACCGCCGTGACAAATTGAGCATACGGTGATTAAATTCGATAAATCATTATTGTATCTATTTTTATCTTTATGATGGACATTTAAATTCTTCATCGATCCACAAATTGCACATTTTTCTTCTACGGCTTTATGAAAAGTTCTAATACTTAGTTTTTTTATTCTTTCTTTTCTGTTTGCGGGAATATTTTTATTTCCATCCCAATGATATTCTTTGAGAGCGTTTATTTGATTTAAAACAGACGGATTTCCTTTTGAATTTTCTCTAGTTAATCCCTTATTCCAAGCAGTTTTACCAATATTAAAGTAGCTTCTTGGTTTTGACGGAAGATCAAATTTTTTAACCCATTTTTTTATTGTACTGTGATTATAGCCGAATTCTTTTTCTATTTGGGTTGATGTTTTCTTTAAAATATTATATTGATAATATAGCCAATCTTTATTTCTATAAAGCGGTTCATTAGTATTAATATTGCTTCCATTTACCCCTATTAAATCACCAACGTTTAAGTTTTGTATTTTTTTAAATCCGTCATTTGTAAAAATTTCATGATTCGATGTTGCATTTAATTTATATCCCAATTCAGTTTCTAACTCATATGTGTCCTGAATTTCATTATAGAATATATCTTGAATTGTAGTATAAGTAAAACATCCTGTTTCATAATTAAATTCTTTAATATTTATTCTTTTCCATTGTCCATTTTTTGAATCATTTTTTTTATTATATAATTCATCAATACTTAAATCATAATGAGGGTTTTTATAAGATAATTTAGTAGAGCCATCTACACAATACCGACTTGATTCTTGAGTAATACTAGCAATTCTATGTCTTACAAGTTCATGCGATACTCCACGGTCACAGATAAATCTTACACTAATTGTAAAATGTTCAATAACAGATTCGTGGCCGCTTTTAATAATGCTGGCAATAAATTTCTTGGCAGAATCAGATGTAATTCGATCTTCACTTTTATACGCTGTTCTACCTGCTTTTTCAATGAATACTAAAATTTCTTCTTCGCTGATAATGGGAGTTTCGATTATATAATATGGTTTAATAATTTTCATTTATTATCCTTCGCATTATAAATTTCAACTGTTCTTTTATATAATTCTTTTTCTGTCCACCAACAAACTTTATCTATTTTATCTAGATAAATTAAAAAATGTTGAATGGTGTTATTTTGAGTCGGATTAGATTTCGTCTTCGCCATAGTCGATTTCCGAATATTCAACTTCTTCTGTTTCAGTAAATGCGTCTTCTTCGAATTCATCATCATAAGTTGCTGGAAATTGAATTTTTCCAGGATCGTTAGGATCGTTAAAATAAAAAATATATTTACACATTATAATAGTCGTCTACTAGTCCTTTTTTCTTTCCTTTGCGAGGATGATTATCTTCAATAAGTTCATGATCTAATTGGTCACGAAGAGATAAAATTTCTTTTTTATATAGTTCGATTTCAGCATAGAGTTTCACACGTTCCTCTTTCCAAGATGCAAGAACATCTAAGGCTTGTTCTTTGCTCAATCCTTGTTTTTCTGCTAGGTCTTTCCAATCTTTATAACTTAAAATTGTAGACATTATTCATTTTCTCCTTTTATTCAATAAATGTATTTGAAAGGCTCGATAATCTTAATTATAATTTTATACAAGAGATAATATATAAAATTCCGTCTATCGTGTTCTACTCTACCATTAAGTTTATGAATAGAATCATCGGTATCTTGCCACCATCCTTTATAACTATAAGTATACTCTTCAAATTGATTTTTTGCAAGAGTGTTAATTATTTCTAGAGTGGAAATTGTTTTCTTATTTTTTTCTTTGCCAAAAGGAATTAGGTCAATGGTTATTCTGATCATGTATTAAAACCTATTGATAAAATCACTGAATCGAATTTGTAATTTTTTCCAGAAACTAAGTTTTGCATATTTAAGTTCTGTTTCTAGCATAACAATTTCCGCATTTAGGATTTGATTTTCTGTATTTAGGAATTGATTTTTTGTTTGAAGATATTCTATCGTAGTTTGATAATCCTCTATTAATTTAATCATTGCGCTATTATCAAATATGATAGGAATATGCATTCCTCTTATTTTATAGTTTGCTATATCTTCAAGGGTAATAGGAATAGCTTTTTTATTATACTGTGCCAATATTTTGGCATGTTCCCGCGATGATGCAACAAGAAAAAATCTAGAATCATAATCAAGTGTACCTTGCTCCATCAGTGTTGTGTGGCCTATGCCTCTACTTTGATAATAATGATATAATTCATTAAATATGTTATTAGCCATTATTAAAAATTATCCCTTCTATATTTCGTATTTTACCACATTTTCTGGTTTTGTGGCAAACTACGAAGATGAAACGTACATTTTATGATTTTTAATTTCCAAATCCTATAAACATTAGCGCATAAATTACCATAAAAAAGACAAATTTCTCCATTTGAGATTGACTTATGCCTTTAAAATCTTTTATATTCCACGTGATTAATTTTCCTACTGATAGAATAAAGAGCGTTAAACCTATTTTAGATATGATTTCCATGTTTTTCCTATATAAAATAAAACTTTTATTCTTCAAAAATCTCTGCTTCTGTTTCTTTAATTTGTTGAAGTACGTTGATAAGATCATCAATGTCATCGAAAGGAAAATCAAATGCCAATCCAACATCTTCGTCGTCTGGATCAATTACAAGCCAGATACAGCATCCTATTCCATCAGGATATAAAACTTTTTCGCCTCTATAGTTTCCGCTTTTTAACATTTTCCTTTTCCTCATTGCTTTTCTCTATTTAAAAACCCGTGACCAATTTCAGATTCTTTAATATTCGATATTTCGAGTTCGTAAAAATATTCTCGGAGTCTTTTCCCATCATCGAAATAAGCAACTTGATATTGTTTTCCCGTATCTCCATAATAAAAACCAACAATAATTCCAATTCGGTTTATTTCTTTAATTTTAATTTTTTCCCCAATTGAATATTTGAGTTTTATAATTGTGCTACTCATATCATTGATCTCCGTTATTATATCATAAAAGAAGTTTTTTATTTAATAAAAAATTCGTTCCGAATTAGAAATTCCAAATTTTTTACACGCACACTTAATTTCATTATTATCATTATATCCTTGAATACATAATCGATTTAGATTTTTATATCTGCTAAGAGGGTTATTATAATATTCATTTGGCAAATCCAATTCGTCTGGAAATTCTTTCTCATATTTCTCTTGAAATTCAATAATCTTAGATTTATATTCATCGTACTTATATTTAATAAAGTCTTTATCGCCAAGTTCTAATAAATATAAGCCTTCGTAATCACAATACACTAATACAAAATATTCCATTTTATCCTTATAAAATTTTTATTTTTTTATTAAAGTTGCCCGTTTCTTAATTCTTCTTCTAATTTTTCAATATATTCTATAATTTCATTATCTCTAATAATAAAATCACATTCTAAACATTCTAGAAAAATCGATCCGATTGGCATATCATTTCTAGAATCAATTATTTCTGTAGCTAAATAATAATCGTGCTTATGATTTTCGATTATGCTTTTCATAAATTTTTATTTTAATTTTATTTTTATTTCAATAAATTCACTAGATTTTAAATATGGGTCTTCCGATAATTTTTCCATTGCTGGATAAATCTCGAAAATGTAATTGGCATTTTGTAACGCATCCCGAACATCGTTGATAAAATCTACAGAAATAGTGAAAATGAGAAAATTTTCTCCTTGAGCTACGGCTTTAATTAAATTGTTTTCGAGTAAAAACAAAATGTAACTTATGGCTTTTCCTCTAATCCCTGAAACATTAGATAAATTTTTCATCTTTCTTTTCCTTTCATCATTATAAAAATCTTATTTTATATCATTCTTTTATGAAATGTCCAAGCACAAACATAATAGTGCCAACAAATATACATACAGTTCTTATATCTATAGATACAGGGAGGGCGAGTAATCCAAAAAGAAAAAAGCATAATCCCATTTTTTCAACTGCATTCATTTTTATTCTGTCTCTTTCATAAAATTAAAGTTTTATTTGTTTTTCCATTTATCTATCAGTCTTCCAATAATTCCTTTGCCGCCTATTGTAGTATGAGCGGCAGTTTTATTATCTCGATGAAGACTTGCATCTTTACTTTTCTTTTTAGTTTTACTGCTATTTACTTTTTCTGGTAATGATTCAATGTTCATTTTTCTTATTGCAATGAAGATGCAATTTCTTCAATTTCTAGTTCAATTTTCTTTTCGTTCGAAAGTAGATTATGTAGTTTTTCTTCCATTGCCCTAAGTTTATTTTCTTCTGCTTTTCGAGTAAGGATCATACGCTTGGTTTGAAGGTCTGTAATCCATTCGGTTACTGTATATCCAGAAATTTTGAATTCTTCAAGCATTCCCAAATTTTCAGCAGATAACTTGTAGGTATTGAGAAGAACGAGTAAATTAATAACTTCAGTAATTTGTAATGTGTGAATATTATATCGAGTATCGCCAATTTCTACAGAACAATTAGTTACGGGAATAAATTTTTCACTGGTTTTTAATGCTTTCTTTTTTTCTTCAATCTGTTTTTTTAGATTAAGAATTGTTTTATCGTTGGTACTTTGTTTAGACATTTTATAATCTCCTATCTTTTATTTATTTCAAGATTTTTCCATTTACTAAATATGGAATACGTTTACAAAATTGTAACTCATTATGTAATTCTTGTAAAGTATGATTTTCATTATAGGCGTATTTTCGATAAAGAAGATTTTCAATGTCGCTATTACAATTATAATAAAACTGTAAATAACAAAGATTTTTTGATGATTCCATACCATAACTCCAGCCTGTTTTTTTCAAAATATCACAATTGAAAATTTCATCATTATATTTAAAATAAATATTTCTCATTACTGGATTACAAAAGTAATTTCTTTTTGCGATTTCATTAATCTCATCTATTGCATAAGGAATATATTCACTTTTTTTGTCATCAACGGGCGAATAAAAATCTTTATGCTCTAAATTTTCTAGTAATTCTGCATAATTTTCTACTGGTTCTGTAGAAATAGTTTGAACAATCCGGCCACTAAGAGATTTTAATGTTTGATAGCATCCATTCCAAAAGAAATAATGCGGCCCCTCATTTTTTCGATATTTTTCTTTATCCCAAGTAGTAGCATTATATCTATCAAATCTTCCAAGATAAATCCACTCTTCATTTTGATTAGTTTTATATTGACCGCCTAAAACTAAATCTTTTCCTTTAATGGATTCAGGTTTATGAATCATTTCATTGAATTTGCTAATTTCAATATAATCTGGTGAAGACGTAGGAATAAGAATTAACTTATCTTTATCCCATCCATAAACAAAATCGCCCTCAAGTCCTTTACCCTTAATGGAATTAGTATTTTCAAGAATGTATAAAAGATTTTCGATTGTAATTTCAAATTCAAAATCTCTAGGATCATAAATGCGAGTATAAGCTTGGCGATGATTGCCCCAATCTCCCGAATAATCTCCGACTTTCTTATTTAGCACAAAACCAAAAGTAGGAATGTTTTCAAAATCAAGCGGTTCAATTTTTTCATCTCGCCAAGATTGCCAGGAAGTTTCTTTTCGAAGTTTATTTTTATTATCGTAGTAAATTACATATGCTAATTTTTTAGTATATGTATCTGAACGATTCTGAAAACCAATTTTAATTTTTTTGGGAATAAATATAGTTGTTTTCATTTATATTCCTATTATAAAATTTTACTTTTATTTATATCTTTCAATCTCTAAAACATCTTTTAAATCTTGATAAATTTCATATTCATAACCACACTTAGGACAATCTGTAAGAATGGTCAATTCTGTTGTCACTGTACTTAGATTTGGGCCAAGTCTATTATTTATAGCGTCATCTAGCCAATATAAATTTCCGAAAGAAATAATCCACCATAAAAAGTGAATATCAGCATATAAATTTTTGAAATCTATATGAAAGCCCAATGATAGCCAAGGCCCGATACAATTTTCAATATGAAATCTGAATTTCATTCTCTATTTATCCATTTTTCAATGGTTGCTTTTGCATCTCTGATTTTTTGAGTTTCCATTAATCTCCATAAATCAGGATATTCTGCAAAACCTTCTCTAAAATCATCGGCAAATTTGGCGGTTAATGCATAATGGCATTCGTCATCAAGATATATATCTCCGAATTTTGGATAAGTTTCAGCGGCACATAGCGCCACCATTTTAATCGTTCCGTCTATGTCTTTTAATTGTCTTAATCTAATTGCCATAATTAATTTCTCGTTTAATGTGAAGAAAGTATTAATTTCATTCCGATCTTTCAGTACATCTTTTATAAAAACCATTCAAAGCATCTAAAACATCTGGCTCGACATAGATAATGTCAGTTGGATTATCAGGATTAGAAATCATTAAATTAATCCCGTATCCATCATATACAGCATAAACCCCATCTCCTAAATATGATCTTGGGAAATATTCTGGAAATTTTTGATTTTCTTTCATATTATTTTCTCACTTTCTAAAAACCCAAAGATATGAATGATTTTTTCGAGCATGTTTTTGATATTTATGGCGCATCATTGGAATGCCAATTCTAGTAAGAATAAATAAATCATCTGCTGTAAATCCTAGTTCTATTGCTTGATTATAAATGACGATATGATCAAAACAGTTTTTACCACTTTCAACCTGATCTTGACATTTTACCATGAGAATACCTTTTTTGGCAAGTACTCTATATGCTTCTTTTATACCGTCAAAGTAGAGTTGATAAACATAGTCTGCACCCCAACCACCTTTTTTATTATTTAGATATGTCTTATCGTATTCTTCTTTTATTGGTGTGGGAGAGCCGTGCATGTATGGAGGATCAAGAATTAAGGCATTAATGGAATTATTTTTATATGGTAGATTTCTAAAGTCTATCCCTGTTTTTATATCACTTGGAAAAAATTTATAAATGCTAGTATCGACTTTCTTCCAAAAGTTGCCCATTCCAAAAGTTACATCTGCTACAGCATCACCCTCTTTGGCATAGATATTCATAGCATGAGGAATCAAATCTTCATTTTTTCCAACAATAGACGATAATGAAATCATATTTTTATTATATTATAAATTTATAAATTATTCTATTGGTTCTTCCCAAGATGTAACCACAAATTTTAGTCCTACAAAATTTTCTCGAATGGTAAGTTCGAATCCGCCACATTGGGTAGAAGTAGAAGTATGTTTTGTATCTTCATTAGACAAATAATCTTTCAAACAACGAGCAAACAAATCACTACAAAATTCTACCATTTCATATAGCGTAGGAGGATTTTTAGAACCTGCCCATTTCCAATTTAAACAATCCATTACATTAGAAACCTTAACAAAATCAAATTCGCCTAACAAGGTAATGAAAAGACTACGATAATGACGTTCTTTTTCTCGCATTTGATTTATATGATGATTTGTACAATACGCACAATTACACACACATTCTTCAGGATTACACATTTTTAAAAATCTCCTTTTATTTATTATACTATTCTTCGTTTTCGTTATTGTCTTCCAAGTTATCAGGAAGATTTAAATATGGCTTTATAACAGATAATATTTTTTCTAAAAATTCAGGGGAATTTTCAGCAACCCAATCACATTGATAGATGGTTTCAGGCTCAAAAATTGTATTTTCATTATAAAAATCTAATACAATATTAAATAGCTTTTCTGCGTCAATTAAAAATACAACGTTCATTTTATACTCTCAATCTTAATTTTTTGCGCTTCAATAATTTCGTCGCAACAATCTGGAATTCCCTTAAAATCATCAGGGTATTCATATCCACAAAATTTACACAGTAATACATATTTTTTTTCTGTACTTATCTGATAGGTATCTCTACTTCTATGATCCCGAATGAAACTTTCAAAGCTGTCAATTTCTGAATTTAGTTGTTTTTCAAGTTCCTTCCAATATTCAGGTGTACCATATTGGTAAAAGTAAACTCGCACGTATGGAAATTCGATTTTGGCTATAACATCAATAATTTCTCGATTGAATAATTCTTCTTGTTTAGACATTATAATATCTTTTAACTCTTATCTTTTAATAAAATATAAATTTGCTTAAGATGATTTGATATATCTGAAAGAATAGAGTTAGATGTACCCATGTTTTTGAAAACCAAAAATAAAAATAAAAGAACCGTTATTGTTTGTAAATTTATATTTATACTATGTAAATCAGTGGCTATATTATTAAGAACTTCTATTTCAGTCATTTTTATTTTCCTCTTGAGATTCCAAGTACAAATTTCTAAGTTGAATAATAGAATTATTGTTTAGTATTTCCCGATCTAATTTGGATAAAAACGCAAACGCTTTGATTAATTCTGGTTTTACAATGATGCGAGTATCCACATTTCTGCCTTTAGCCAAACTTTGCGCTAGACCACGTAGCATCTTCCAAACTTTATAATATTCCGTCTTGATCTTTATCATAAAACCGTTTTTATCTTCTATTACAAATCCTTCGATTATGCTATCGTTATAGCGATAGTTATACTTTCCATCTACAGATGAATAAAAATCATAAAATTGATTATAGTCTTGAAATACATATGCCAATGTTTTTACTGGTAAACCAAATTTATCGGCAACATTACAAAGTTCATCATAATCATATTTTCGATAGTCGAATTCTCGATATATTACATCTAATAATACTACAGCTTGCAATTCTCCATAATCAATAATATGTGGATCACGAATTGCGTCTACAACTTCAAAGACCATGCTGGTATTATTGGTTTTTACAAAATCTTTAATCTTTTCTAAATCGACGTAACGTGACAAGATTTCCCTAAACCATTCTGAAAAATTTGATCTGTTGGAAGATTTTGAACAAATCCACAAATCATCATTTTCTTCATCGTATCCAACAATTCCTAAATATCCATTATATTTAAGATATACATTAACGGGAAAAGCCAACGTTCTCCTTAGTTCAGCGGTTTTTACTGATTCGTTTTCTCCAATATTAAAGAATTTATCATATGCTCTAGCTACGACTTTATTAGTAAATGTGTTAGCAAATAAACCTCTTGCGCGTACGGTTTGCTCATTCCACACTTTATCGTAAAATGCCTTATCGGTAAAGTTGAAGGATGAAATATGTTCCGAAAGTTTCTTTTCGTAGATATATCTATTGTTGCGAAACTGAGCAATAATTTGAGAAGGTTCCTCCAAAAGAGGAATATCATTTGCGTTTTCATCTGTAGATTCGTGAATATAAAAAGTATTGTTTTTTATAAGAACTTCATGAAATCCATTTTCATCTAATTGAAGAAAACGCATACTTCCGCCAAATTCAACAACATCACATAGATTAAAACATCTATCATTTATAATAGGAGAACGTTCTGTATTACGATGTGCATGAATTTGGTATGAATTACTTGAAGTATTTTTATTCCAAGAATTTTCTACTTCTAAATAATTTTCATATTTACCTACGCCTTTAATGTATTCTTCACTTGCATAATAGGGACTAGGATAAGTAGGAATACCGCCATGAGAAATAAAAATATCATTTCCACGATAAGTAAACCACGCTAGTTGGCCCAATCGTCTGCAAATTTCCCGAATGACTTTCTTATCGATTGATTCAATTTGAGGTATTGTATATTTTATGAATTCTTTAGAACGAATGGAATCAAACTCTTCATCCCCAAACATTCTTAGCCAAATCTCGTGATTTCCATCCAATAAAAGTACGTTTTTATTTGTCTTAATTTTATCAAGAAATTCAATAACTTCTTTATTTTGAATACCGCGATCAATATAATCGCCCGTAAAGATGTAAAATTGTTCTAAGTCATTGATATCATTAGTTTCAAAATACTCTTTTAGTGGGTCAAAACAACCGTGAATATCTCCAACAAAATGAATTTTCCTATATTGATCAAAGTTTTTCTTAGGCAGAACAGAAGGAAATAATTCAAAAAATTCACTTGATTTAATTACTGTTGTCCAAGATGAAGCAGGCTGATTTAATATTTGTGCGTACATGCGTTCAATTACATCTGTAGGAACGTGTTTATATTCCTCACGATTTTCATTCTGCCAAAGAGTTTGTTCAATAGGAATATCGCTAAAATCTACCACATAACAGCGGTAACGATATTTAGCACATAAATCTTTGTAAGATTGATTGATTAGTTGCGCTCTAGAATGAGTAGCATCTACAATTGTAAACTCTCCGCGTTCCATGCGACGTTTAACTAAATCCCTAATTAAATCCCAAACTTGCTTATCGTTTTTCTGAGAAATTTCTTGCTTTCCAAAAATATTTAAAGCAGGAGATTGAATTAATAATCGAACAGTATCGGCATTGATTGTATATTGTTCTAAATTATTATTTTTAATCCAATGTGATTTTCCACATCCGGCAGAACCACGTAATAGAATTAGATTTCTCATTTTAATTATATCTCCAATTATAAATATTTAATCCAAGTTTGTCGATTGTTTGTTTTGTTTGATACCATATTGTTCATATAGATGTTTTTGAGGGGCAAATTCTTTAAAATATTTTTTTTCAGCATTTAAGCGAGCTATAATTGCATCTTCTTTATTTATAAAAACACCTAAATGAATAGCTATTCCGTCACAAACTATTCTTGCTCTCCATTTATTTCGTCTTTTGACCCAATCGACTCCAATAAATCCAGACATATTATCAAAACTTTTACTTATATTTTTTCCATTTTCTTTTGTTACAGCGGTTCTTAAGTTAGATTTTCTATTGTCTAATTTGTTTCTATTTATATGGTCTGTTTTTTTATTATTACTTGTAGGGTAAATTAATTTATGCATTAATAAACTTGTAGACGATAAATCATTAGAGATAGTTGTATACATATAACCCCAATTATTTATCCACCAACAATAATCTTTTATTTTATCATAATTGTCAATATCAAAATAAAAAACATCATTCGAGTTAGATGAATGACCCATCATTGTATTGTCGCCAATTATTTCATATTTGTTGTGTTTTTTATTATTTCGAGCTACGATCTTAAATTTTTCTATTCTTATGCACCCACAATTTGTACTTCTGCTAGAAGTCAAAGTTCCTCCTTTAACAATTCTTCGTGTTTTATTTTCACAAGAGCATTCACATAGCCATAAAATTTCACCTCTTTTACCTTTGTGGTTTATTTTTTCAATAACTTTCCATCTTCCAAATATCTTTTCAGTTAAATCTATAAATTTTGGCATTATACAATCCTATTATAAAAATCGCATCCAAGTATTTCTTTTATTTCCAACATTTGTCTTAATACATTTAT